>Ga0335085_10004418_pt1 | contig 23378 bp, 22 predicted proteins | sample Lox_Sample_45_FD_206712 | JGI IMG/M metagenome (GOLD analysis project Ga0335085, IMG submission 206712) | Soil microbial communities from Loxahatchee National Wildlife Refuge, Florida, United States - Lox_Sample_4.5 | ecosystem: Environmental > Terrestrial > Soil > Wetlands | place: USA...
CCCGCCTTCGCTCCGAAGTAGATCTTGGCGCCCGTCCGGGCGGCAAGCTCCCGGTGCCCCGACACGAAGTCCGCGTGCAGGTGTGTCTCGATGACGTGGCGGATCGTGAGACCCTGCCGCCGCGCTTCTTCGAGGTACTCCTCCACGTCGCGGCGCGGGTCCACGACCGCGGCCTCGCCGGCGTCGCCAATCAAGTAGGAAGCCTGCGCGAGGCAACCCAGGTAGAACTGTTTGAAGAACATCGGGTCCTCCTGCCGCCGTCACGCCGCAAGGGAAGCAGAGTCTCGGTCCCGGCGACGGATTCTCTCAGGTCTCACGCGCCTCCGGCAGCGCGGCGTGCCGACGAAGGAAATCCTCGGCGCCGGTCAGCGTGACGCCAAACCGGCCCGCGACCTCCCGCGAATCCCAAGCCGTGTCGACCTCCGCGACGACCCCAGACATGGCCATGAGGTTGGCGGCCGCCTCGGAGAAGGGCTGCAAGACGGCCGACAGAGTCCAGTACACGGCCGCGGGCGTGTGGACGGACCGGACGCTCCGGCCGAGCACGCGCGCGAAGAGCGCGACGACCTCCTCCCACGACAGGACCTGCGGCCCGCCGATCGAGTAGGTCCCGCCTGCCGCGGGCGCCAGCGCCGCCGCGCAAAGAAAGTCGGCTACGTCGTCCAAGGCGATGAAAGCGTGACGCGCGCGGCCGGTGCCGGGCACGAGAGCGATTCCGCGCCGCTCGATCGAGTGGCCGACGGCGGCAAGAAACGCCCGGGAGAACCAGAACGGCCTCCGGAGGGTATGGGCCTCGGCACCCCGCAGGGGGATGGAGCTGCCGATGAGCGCGAACCAGTCGTCCATGAAGAGCGAGCCGCGAAAGATCGCGGCCTCGAGCCCGCTCGTCGCGAGCGCCGCCTCGATCCGGCGTTTGAGCGCAAAGGTCGGGATGCGATCGTCCTGCGGGGTCACCGGCACCGACATGAAAACGAAGCGGCGGACTCCTTGCTGGCGGCAGGCCTCGATCAGGTTCGCGTAGCCGTGTTCCTCGGCCTCGCGGAAGGTCGACCCGCCGCGCGGCACGACGGCGTTGGCCGTGGCGACCACGGTCTGGACACCACGGCACGCGGCCTGAAGGCTCGCCGAATCCCGCAGGTCGCCGAAGGCGAGCTCGGCGCCGGTTTCACCAAGGTGCCCGTAGGCCGAGACCGGACGCACGAGCGCGCGGATGGCCGTTCCCCTGCGAAACAGCCGGCGCACGACGGCCGTTCCGAGCTGGCCGGTCGCGCCCACGACGAGGACGGTTCCCTCCGCCACGGCCTATCCCTCGATCTCCACCGCGAAATCCGGCGTGAGCTTGAGGCGCAAGTGCGCGAGCCGGCAGGGCCATCCCTCTCGGCGGATCCGATTGCCGACGCGCTGCCAGATCCATGCCGCGAGATTCTCCGCCGTTGGGGGCTGTCCCTCGAATTCCGGAATGTCGCGGTTGAGATTGCGGTGGTCGAGCGGCCGGTCGACTTCTTCCTTCAGAATCCGATCGAGGTCAGTCAGGTTGACGATCATGGCCGTTTCTGCGTCGATTTCGCCCTCGACGGCCACCTCGAGCTCGTAGTTGTGCCCGTAGCCATGCGGGCTCTCATCGCCATAGATGGCCCGGTTCTTCTCGACCGGCCAGTCGGAGCGCCAAAGGCTTCGTCCGGCATTGAAATGGATCGTTCGGGCCAGGCGAATCATGAGGCAGGGGTGAGGGGCGAGGGATGAGGGGCGAGCGGACGCATGACGGGAACCTACCACCTTCGTGCTCCATCGAGCACTCGGCTAGAATCCCGGCCCGTCGGAGTCACACTCATGGAGCTTTTTCGAAATGTCGCGGACCTCACCGCGAACTTGAACACCTGCGAGGCCGTTGGCCCCACGGATCCGCTGACGGTCAAGGACCCGGCGAAGTTCCGCGCGGATCTGCTCGACAGCCTCGTCTGGACCGCCGTCTTCGGCAACGCCGAGGTGCGCGACACCTGCCGCCGCAAGATCCGCGAGGCCGCGGCGTCCCTGGGCATCCTGCCGGCTTCGATCCTTCCGCTCTACGAGGCGCGGGGGCGCGGCGAGGTCTCGGGATTCACCGTGCCCGCGATCAACGTGCGCATGCTTTCCTACGACACGGCCCGCGCCGCCTGCCGCGCGGCAAAGGCGCTGGACGCCGGGACGGTCGTCTTCGAGATCGCCCGCAGCGAGATCGGCTACACGGAGCAGCGTCCGGCCGAATACGCGGCCGTGATGCTCGGGGCCGCCATGCGTGAGCAATGGGAAGGCCCCTTCTTCCTCCAGGGAGACCACTTCCAGACCAACCCCAAGAAGATGAAGGACAATCCCGACAAGGAGATCGCCGCGATCGAAGCGCTCATCGACGAGGCGATCTCGGCCGGCTTCTTTCAGATCGACATCGACACGTCCACCCTCGTCGACCTGTCCCGGCTGACACTCGAGGCGCAGCAGGAAGTCAACGCGACGCTTTGCTCCCGATTCACGAAGTTCATCCGGGGGAGGCAACCCGCGGGAATCTCGATTTCCGTCGGCGGGGAGATCGGGGAAGTCGGCAAGGAGAACTCCACGCCGGAAGAGTTTCGCGCCTACATGGACGTCTATCGCAAAGCGCTCGGTCCCGAGAAGGGAATCGCCAAGGTCTCGATCCAGACCGGCTCCTCCCACGGGGGCGTGGTCGGCCCCGACGGCACGGTCCAGCGCGTGGCGATCGACTTCGACGTCATCAAGCGGATCTCGAAGGTGGCGCGGGAAGAGTACGGCCTGGCCGGCGCGGTGCAGCATGGCGCCTCGACGCTGCCGCCCGAATACTTCGGCCACTTCCCCGATCACGATTGCGCCGAGATCCACCTCGCGACGGATTTCCAGAACACCGTCTACGACCATCCCGCCTTTCCCTATCCCTTGAAGCGCGACATCGAACGCTTTCTCGACGCCAACGCCGCCGACGAGCGAAGGAAGGGAGAGACGCAGAGCCAATTCCTCTACAAGAGCCGCAAGAAGGCGATCGGTCCTTACAAGGAGAGCGTCTGGAACCTGCCCGAAGGCACGCGGCAGGCGATCCGGGAGACCCTGGAAGCGAAATTCCGTTTCCTCTTCACGAAACTCCGTGTGGGCGGCACGCGCGAGCTCGTGCATCGACACATCAAGCCCGTGGCAGCCGAGGCCGCGGCGGTCGGAGCCGGCGCACGCTCCGGGTACGTCCGCGACGATGAGGCGGGGGACTGAAAAGAGTGCAGCGGAAGTCGAAGGGACGAAACCGAGCCTCCGGCGGCCGCAATCCTTCTCGCATCCCGGATCTCGCATCGCGAATCCCTCGGACCATGACCGCGGTCGTCAAGACCAAGGCGGCCCCGGGGCCCGACGCCACGGAGGTTCGCGAGGTCGCCATCCCCGCGCCCGGACAAGCCGAGGTCCTGATCCGAGTGCTCGCGACCGCCGTCTGCGGCTCCGACAAGCACATCTATCAGTGGGACGCCTCGATGGCCGGCATGGTGGAAATCCCCCGTATCTACGGCCACGAGTTCTGCGGCGAGATCGTCGCCTTCGGCCCCGGAGGCAAGCGCCCGCACCTCTTCGAAGGAGAGTACGTCTCCGCCGAGATGCACGTGACCTGCGGCCACTGTCGCCCGTGCCGCACCGGCCAGCGTCACATCTGCGAGAACACGCGGATTCTCGGTGTCCACGGCGACGGGTGCTTCGCCCAGTACGTCGTCGTGCCGGCCTTCAATGTCGTGCCGCTCGAGCGAGAGGTCGTGCCCGTGCGCGTGGGGGCGTTTCTCGACGCCCTCGGCAACGCGGTGCACACGACCCAGGTCGCCGACCTCTCGGGAAAATCCGTCGCGGTTCTGGGCTACGGCCCGATCGGCGCCATGTGCGCGGAGATCGCCCGCATCTCGGGGGCGGCGCGCATCGCGATCACCGAGGTCAACTCCCACGCCGCGGCTCACGCGCGCCGCTGGGCCGCCTCGCGCAACCTGTCGAACGTCTCGGTTCTGAACCTCTCCCGAACCAAGGACCCCGTGGGGAGCCTTCGGCAGGCCCTGGGCGGCGGCGCCGACGTCGTTCTGGAGCTCTCGGGAGCCGAGCCCTCGATCAACCTGGGCCTGGCCGCCGCGCGGCGCGGCGCCATGATCTCGCTGCTCGGCCTGCCGCGCGGCAAGGCCGTCTCCATCCATGACTACACCAACGACTTCATCTTCAAGGGGCTCACGCTCCACGCGGTCATCGGCCGCCGCGTCTTCGACACCTGGATCAAGATGCTGGATCTCTTGCGCGCGGGCCTGCGGGTCGAGGACCTCGTGACCAACGAGTTCGACGGGCTCGATCACTTCCACGAGGCGATGGAGCTGCTCGAGAACCGCCACGCGATGAAAGTGGTGTTCTACCCGAACGGCAGACCCAGGCGGAGCGAAAACCAGTAGACTTCGGCCATGCCGACCAACAAGCCCGAGCCCATCCCGAAGCATCCGATGACGGAGCGCCGCATCGCGGAGTTCGCGCTGGAGGAGTCGCGGCTCTCGAACCTCGCCTACCGATTCAAGCTCGTGCCGCGAGAGCGCGTCTGGAAGGATTGGGACCGCACTCAGTTCGAGCAGAACCAGTACCGGGTGGCGGGGCTCGCGGGCGTGTGCCTGACGCGCGAGGAGCAGGAGAAGGCGCACCGAACCGCGGCCCGGGCCCTGGAGGACCTGGATCACATCCTCTCCTACGTGGGGCAGCCGGCGCAGGCGGTGATCGTGCGGGGCAACCAGGGGACCTCGGAGATCATCAACCGTCCCACTCTTTGCGTCGAGGTCATTGCGCGAGATTCCGCCGACTTCGAACGCGCCATCGCCGCCCTCGACGCCGCCTTTCCCGGCGGCCGGGTGGCGGGCAAGATCGTTTCCGAAGAATAGTGGTCTTTCGGATGCGGCGCTCGCTGCGCGAGCGGCAGCCGAGAGCTTTCAGGACGAAGGCCGGACGCCGGAGAAGAGGATGAACCTCATCGACCACCTCGCCGCGGAGATGGGAAAGCTGCGGCAGGCCGGAACCTTCAAGGAAGAGCTGGTCCTCGAGTCCCCGCAGGACGCCCGCGTGCGCGTTGGCGGACGCGAGGTCGTCATGCTGACTTCGAACAACTACCTGGGGTTCGCCAACCACCCCAGGATCCGCGAGGCCCAGAAGAAGGCGGTCGACCGTTGGGGGGCGGGACTCGCCTCGGTCCGTTTCATCTGCGGCACGCAGGCCCTCCACAAGGAGCTCGAGGCCGAGATCGCCTCTTTCTTCGGCACGCAGGACACGATCTTGTACATGTCCTGCTGGAACGCGAACGAGGGCCTCTTCGCGGCGATTCTGGACGAGCCCGACGGCCTCTACTCGGACGAGCTCAACCACGCTTCGATCATCGACGGGGTGCGGCTCTGCAAGGCCAAGCGCTTCCTCGTGCCGCACGGCGACACGAAGGCCCTCGAAAAGCTGCTCGTCGAGGATCGAAGCTCGCGCTTCCGCTTGATGATCACCGACGGCGTGTTCTCGATGGAAGGGGAAGAGGCGGATCTGCGGGAGCTCGTGCGCATCTGCGGCGCGTACGACGCGCTGCTGGCGGTGGACGACTCTCACGCCACGGGAGTTCTCGGCCCGACCGGCCGGGGGACGGCGGAGGAGCAGGGAGTGATGGACAAGATCTCCGTCACAACGGGAACCCTCGGCAAGGCGATGGGTTCCGCGGCCGGGGGTTTCGTGACGGGTCCGAAGGCCATCGTCGAGGCCCTTCGCCAGCGCAGCCGCACCTATCTCTTCTCCAACTCGCTGCCGCCCGCGGTCGCCGCCGGATCGCTCGAGGCGTTCCGGATGCTCAAGGCCGACCCCTCTCCCGTCGCCAAGCTGCGCGAGAACGCGATTTACTTCCGCAAAGCGATCGGCGAGGCCGGATTTCGCATCCCGCACGGCACGCACCCGATCGTGCCCGTCATCGTCGGGGACACGGCCAAGGCGCTCGCCATGGGAAGGGCCCTTTTCGAAGAGGGCGTCTACGTCTCGGGCTTCGGCTACCCCGTCGTCCCTCAGGGACAGGCCCGCCTGCGCTGTCAGGTCTCGGCGGCGCACGAGCGGCGCGATCTCGACCGCGCGGTCGAGGCCTTCCGCAAGGTCGGCAAGAGCTTCGGCGTCGTCGCGGCGTAGACGGCCCGCGCGATTCTGGGCGGCGCCGCGACAGCTCGGAGCCAGGGCGCAATGGCTCTTTCGTGCCCGCGGGGAGAGGGCTGCGCTAAAATAGGAACCCTCGTATCGACGAATCATGAGAAACGTCTTCCCGCGGGCGCGCTTTGCGGTCCTGCTCGCATTGCTCTCGTCTGTCGCGCTCTTGTACAGCGCGCCGGCGAATGCTCTGGATCCGCGCAAAGCGATCACCCAGTACAGCCGCCAGGTCTGGCAGGCGCGGGAGGGACTGCCGCAGAACTCCATCCACGCGATGATCCAGACCAAAGACGGGTACCTCTGGCTCGGCACGCAGGAAGGACTCGTCCGCTTCGACGGCGTGCAGTTCGCGGTGTTCGATCGGTCCAACACGTCCTGGATGCGAAGCAACTACGTCCAGGCACTGCTCGAGGATCGCGACGGCGGACTCTGGGTCGGAACCAACGGAGGCGGGGTCGCGCGATGGCAGGGCGAGGCCGTCTTGACCGCCACCTCGCGGGAGGGCCTCGGCGGCGATCAGGTCAACTGTCTCTACCAGGATTCCCACGGCGCCGTGTGGATCGGCGCCACCGGTGGTCTCACGCGATACGAGAAGGGACGCTTCACGTCGGAAGGGATCCCCGCCGTCCTGCGGCGGAAGGAGATCCGGGCGGTGGGCGAGGACCGTGACAGCGAACTCTGGGTCGGAACCGCCGAAGGAGACCTCCTGCGCCTGCACACGGACCGCTGGACGACCGAGAACATCGCCGGGTTGGGCAAGAGCCCGATTCGGGCCCTGACGCTCGATCGGAACGGGAGTCTCTGGATCGGAACTGAGGGAGGCGGCCTGGCAAGCTGGAAGGACGGGGTCGTCGCCGTCTACTCCGTTTCCAGTGGCTTGTCCGGCAGCAAGATCCTTTCCATCCTGCAGGATCGGGAAGATAGCCTCTGGATCGGCACCGACGGTGCCGGCCTCTCGCGTCTCGCCGACGGGAAGTGGACGTCCTACTCGACGGCGCAGGGACTCTCCAACGGCCACGTCGCGTCCCTGTGCGAGGATCAGGAAGGAAACCTCTGGGTCGGAACGCACGGCGGAGGCCTGAATCGCCTCTCGGACGGGAGCTTCACCCGGTACGCCTCTCCGGAGGGACTTACCTACGACGATATCTCGACGTTCCTGGAGACCGGCGACGGTTCCCTCTGGATTGGCACGTGGGGTGGCGGGTTGAACCAGTTGAAAGAAGGCCGGGTCACTGCCTTCTCCTCCAAGGACGGGCTTTCCTACGACGAAGTCTCCTCTCTCGCACAGGATCAGGACGGAAGCATCTGGGTCGGCACCTGGGGCGGCGGGCTGAACCGTCTGACGGGGAAGCGCTTTCAGACGGTCGCCGGAGATGGACTCCGGGGCCAGAAGGTGACCTGCCTCCACACCGACCGTTCCGGAGCACTATGGGTTGGCACTCTCGGCGCCGGAGCGAGCCGCCTGGCAGAAGGTCAGTGGACGGCCTTCACGACCAAGCAGGGTCTTCCCAACAACAACGTTCGCTCGATCGTCGAGGCCCCCGATGGCGCCCTCTGGATCGCCACGGACGGCGGCCTCGCGCGATACTCCGGGAGCGTCTTCCGGCGCTATGGCATGGCCGACGGTTTGGTCAATGACGCGATCTACTCGCTGCTGATCGATCGGGACGGCGTGCTCTGGGTCTCGACCTTGGGGGGCGGCCTACACCGCTTCCAGAACGGCCGCTTCGCCGCGTTCACGACGCAGCAGGGCCTCTTCGACAGCGTCATCTTCCAGATCTTGGACGATGACTCGGGACACCTCTGGATGAGCTCGAACCGCGGCGTCTACCGCGTGGCCAAGAGCGACCTGGAGGCCGTCGCGCGGCACGCCGCCCGCACGATCCCGTGGCGGCTCTTCGGAACCGCCGACGGAATGGAGTCGAGCGAGTGCAACGGCGGCAACCAACCGGCCGGAATCCGGACCCGCGACGGGCGGCTGTGGTTTGCCACCTTGAAGGGCGCGGTCGCGGTCGATCCCGATCGAATCTCCACGAACACCGTTCCGCCGCCGGTACAACTGGAAGAGGTCATCATCGACAAGACGAGGCTCGTCGACACGAGCCGCGAAGTCCGCCTGCCTCCCGGCCCCGGCACCGTCGAGTTCCACTACGCCGGCCTCTCCTTTCTCGCTCCCCAGCGAGTCCGGTTCCGCTACCGCCTCGAGGGGTTCGACAAGGAGTGGGTGGACGCCGGGACACGCCGGGCCGCCTACTACACGAACACGCCGCCCGGGCACTATCGCTTCCGGGTCATCGCGTGCAACAACGACGGTGTGTGGAACGAGAAGGGCGCGAGCTTCACGTTCACTCTGGCCCCCCACATCTATCAGACGCGATGGTTTCTCGCGCTGGCGGTCGGGTCGCTGGTGATCGCGGCGACGGGCATCTACCGCATGCGCGTGCGAGGCCTGACCCACCGCAAGGCGGAGCTCGTGCGGCTCGTCGGTGAACGCACGCGGCAGCTCGAGGAGGCCAATCAGCGGCTCGAGCAGGCCAATCGGGCCCTGCGACGCCTCTCCTCCCAGGACGGTTTGACGGGAATCGCCAACCGGCGCCAGTTCGACGAGGTCTTCGACCTCGAGTGGCGCCGAGCCCACCGTGCGGAATCGCCGCTTTCGCTTCTCATGATCGACATCGACCACTTCAAGACGTTCAACGACGCGCACGGACACCAGCGCGGTGACGACTATCTCAAGGCGGTCGCGGGGGCCCTGCGAGACGCGCTCAATCGGCCCGGGGATCTGGTGGCCCGCTACGGCGGCGAGGAGTTCGTCGTGCTGCTGCCGGGCACCGACGAGGCGGGAGCGAGCGCCTGCTCCGAGCGGCTGAGGGAAAGCGTCGCCTCGATCGAAATTCCGCACGACCGGCCGGGCGCGCTGCTCTCGACGACCGTCAGCATCGGCGTGGCGACCGTGTACCCGCGGGAAGGCTCTTCCTCCGCGACGCTCATCGCGGCCGCGGACGAGGCACTTTACCGCGCCAAGGCCGAAGGCCGTAATCGCGTGCGGATCGCCCACACCGTCGCCGTCTAGGGAGTCCTCGGTCGCCGGCGCGTCGCCTCCGTGCCCTCTCGGCTGGATCGATCAAGCTCGGCGGGAGAGAATGCGCCAGATGCGTTCTCGCCTTCTTGCCACCCGTCCCGCCGGCGGCCGGGCAATCCCGTGTCTCGTCGCCGCTCTTGCCTTGCTGCTGCTCGCGCCTGCTGGTGCCGCGACGGCCCAGAGTTCCTCCAGCGACACGGCGGGCCCGTGGCGGGCCGGCGTCTTCGGGGGCTGGTATTCCGGGGCCCACCCCTACGTCTTCCGTGGGGACTTCTCGAGCGATGTCAATCTCGAGCCGAGCGGCTTCTTCGGTCTTCGCCTGGGGTACGACCTCGGCCCGGTGTGGCGCCTGGAATGGAGCTGGTGGCAGGCGCGATCGGAAGAGACAATCACGAATGCCACTCCCGCCAAGATTCGCGACGTTCGGCTGGACACGTACCTGTTCAACGCCCTGGCGCGCTTTGGCCGCGGGCCCGTGCGGGGCTTCGTGACCTTCGGGTTGGGCGGTGCGAGCACCGGCTCGTCCTTCGGCGGGGTCAACCTCACCGCCAACCTCGGGCTGGGCGCCGAGCTCTCTCTCGATCGGCACCTGGCGATTCGGCTCGAGGGTGACTTCTACGACACCTACGGCAACATCGGAAAAGCGGGTGAACCGGCCTTCTGCGATGCCGCCGGCTGCTACTACTACAAGCATGCCTGGTACCCGAGCGGCAGCGTGTCCGCCGGCGTCTCCTACGCCTTTTGAGACGATACCGCCTCGGAGGTACCCGACGCTTCTACGCTTCGAGCTTCTTGCGCGCGTTTCGGTAGAGAAGCAGGCAGAGAACGGCGAACACAGCGCCGCAGAGAACGTCGCCCGCGACTCCGGCCTTGAACTCAGGGTAAAACGTCGAACCCAGATCGAGCTTCTCCAGGATCGTCGGATGCTCCATCTTGAGGAAGAAGTCCCCGACGAACGCCACGAGGGCGATCAGCACGCCGCCCAGCGATCCTCCCGCGACCAGCCCAGTCGAGAAGAGCATTCCTGACGAGAGCTCGCTCTCTTCCTTCTGCTTGGAGACGCGATCGACCAGGCCCTTGATCATTCCGCCGATGAAGATCGGAAAGGTGGTCGAGAGAGGCAAGTAAGCGCCGACAGCCCAGGACAGCGCATGCGCTCCGGCCATCTGCGCCATGAAGGCGAGAAAGACGCCGACCAGCACCGGCGCCCAAGGCAGATTTTGCGCCAGCAGGCCCTTGATGATCGTGGCCATCAGCGTCGCCTGCGGCGCAGCGAGCTGCGCCCCGCCGATGCCGTGCGCCATTCCTGCTTCGCGATAGGTCCTATCGAGAAGGAAGAGCGTGCCTCCGATCACGAGCGCCGAAGTTGCCACACCGATGATGAACCCGATCTGCTGCCGGCGCGGAGTCGCCCCGACCAGATAGCCGGTCTTCAGGTCCTGAGACGTCGCGCCGGCGTTGGCCGCCGCCACGCAGACGAGGGCGCCCACGCAGAGAGCTACCGATTGGTACACGTCCCCCGTGCGTCCCATCGCAACGAACACAACGCACGTCGCCATGACCGTGGCGATCGTCATCCCCGATATGGGATTCGACGAGGTGCCGATGATGCCAACGATGCGCGAGGAGACCGTCACGAAGAAGAACCCGAACAGAACGACGAGAAGCCCCATGATGAGTGAGCCCGGGAATGGCCCGTGCGGGAAACGAGGCAGCACGGTGATGATCAGGGCGAGGGCGAGCGAGCCCGCGACGACGATGCCCATGCCGAGGTCGCGCTCGGTTCGACGCGTGCCCGCCGCCTCCGCCGCGCCGCCGAAGGACTTGACCGACTCACGGAAGGCCGAAACGATCGTCGGCAGGGTCTTGATCAGCGTCATCACGCCGGCGCAAGCGACCGCGCCGGCTCCGATGTAGCGGACGTACGCTCGATAAATCCACTCGGCGTGCGAGTGGCCCGCCATCCAGGCGTCGGTGAAGCCGAGGTTCTTCAGATCCTGGACGATGCGGCCGTCCGAAACGAAGATCGAGATCAGCGGGATCAGGGCGAGCCAGGACAGGACGCCGCCCGAGGCGAGCTCCCCGGCGATGCGCGGTCCGATGATGTAGCCCAGGCCCAGGTACTCCGGCGTGACGTCGGAGGAGAGCGTCGCGTCGGGGATCCTTCCGTTCTTGTCCGTGCGAAACCAGGTTGCGGTCTCGCGCCACAAGCCAATGATCCCGTAGAGAAACTTGTAGAGCATCGCGACGCCGACGCCCTTGAACACCATCCGCGCAAGGTCGCCTCCCCGCTCTCCGGCGATCAGCACGTCGGCGCACGCCACGCCTTCGGGGTATCTGAGGTTGCCGTGCTCCTTCACGATCAGCGCCCGCCGTAGGGGGATCATGAAGAGCACGCCGAGAGTGCCGCCGACGACCGACAAGACGAAGATGGTCGGGTAACGAAAGAAGGCGTCTCCGCCCGCGAGAAACAGGAGCGCCGGCATCGTGAAGACGACGCCCGCGGCGACCGACTCGCCGGCCGAGCCGATCGTCTGGACCATGTTGTTCTCGAGGATCGTGGACTTCCCGAACCGCTTGAAGAAGGCGATCGAGAGAACGGCGATGGGAACCGAAGCCGAGACGGTGAGGCCCGCGCGCAGGGCAAGGTAGACCGTCGCGGCACCGAAGAAGATGCCGAAGAAGATGCCGAGGACGATCGCCTTCAGCGTGAACTCAGGCGGGGACTGATCCGGGGAGATGTAGGGTTGGAACCCGGCGGCGGAACCCGAATGGCTCGACATGCCTTGGCCTCCTCGGAGTTACGGGTTTCTAGCATGGGCCGGGGGTGGGAGAAAGGACTTTCTCGGCACCGATGCGTCTTCCGCGGCATCTCTCCGCGTCTTCGCGGATCGCGGGAAAGGAACGCCCGACGGGCGCCCCTACACGCCTCAGGTCCCTCCGAAGCCGATGGTCACCTTTCCGTTCTCGACGATGACCGGGACCCGACGCTCCCCGGTGAGCTCCACCATCCGCTCGAGCCCCGCGCTGTCCTGTTTGACGTTGACGTAAGTGAACGGGATCTTCCGTTTCGCGTAGTCCTCACGGGCCGCGATCGTGTAGGGTCAAGTGTCCTTGCCGAAGATCTCGACGACTCGTTTTTGCATGACGCCCTCCCCGAGACTCATGTTAACCGCTCCTATCTCCTGCCGATGCTATGATTTTCGCCTCCCCCGATGAGCACGCAGCTGCTGACTCTCATCCTGCTGCTCGCCGCTCCGGACGCCCCTCTCCCGAGCGGCAGCGTCTCGGGCACCGTCGCTCTGGTGTCCCAGGGCACCGCTCGGCCCGACTCCTCGAACGTCGTTGTGTGGCTCGAGGGCGCGCACCGACCGAGCGACGACGCCCGCACTCCGCGCGGCCAGATGAAGAGCGACCGAAAGAAGTTCGCTCCCCGCGTGCTGGTCGTGCCCAAGAGCGCGAAAGTCGAATTCCCGAACGTGGATCCGATCTACCACAACGTCTTTTCCGTGTCGGGCGCCAACCGCTTCGACCTCGGGCTCTATCGAAGCGGGGTATCCCGCACGAAACAGTTCGACGACGTCGGGCTCGTGCGCGTCTACTGCAACATCCATCCACAGATGGTCGGCTTCGTGATGGTCGTGGACTCCGACTTCGCCGTCGTGACGGGCTCCGACGGCAAATTTCGATTCGAGAACGTTCCGGCCGGCGCCCACACGCTCAAGGTCTGGCATGAGGAGGCCGCCGCCGAAAAGGACATCCCCTTGACGGTCCGGCCCGGATCCAACACGGCCGAGCCGGTTTCCCTGGACGTCTCCGGCTACAAGGTCGAACCCCACAAGAACAAGTACGGCAAGGAATACCCGCCGCAGCCGGCCTCCGAGGATGAGCGGTACTGACAAGCCCTCCCTGGGGGTCACGGCGGTCGGGCCGCCGATCCGGGTGGGGCTGAAGCTGCTGCCTCCGGAGCCTCCCCGGTTTTCCCTGACGCTGAAAATATTCCTGACGGCGGCGCTTCTGATCTTCATCGCCGTCGGCGGGGCGATCGCGGTATCGGCTTACCGGGCACGCCGGGTCGCGGACGCCAAGATCGCGGAGGACCTCAAGAAGTCAGGCCCCGCCTGGGAATCGTTCCAGCAAACCCGCTACGCCGCGCTGCAGCGCGCCCTCGGCGTGGTGGTGAACAATCCGGGAATCATCGCGTTGATGTCCACGGCGGACCCCGCGACCGGGCATGCCGACGCCGCGACGGTTTACGACACCTTGAAGCGCGAGCAGGCATCGAGCGCCCGCGCGGATTTCTTCGTCGCGCTCGACTCGCGAGGAGTCGGGATCGCGAGGACCGACCGGCCGCTCCCGTTCACGGCGGACCTTTCGAGGGTGCCCACCGTGGCCGGCACCCTCGAAGGCGCCCAGACGGAGGGAATCTGGCTCTCCGGCGGCCGGCTCTACCACGTCGTCGGCGCCCCGGTGCTCGAGGGCGGGACGCGGGTCGCGGGAGTCATCGTGGCGGCCTTCCAGATCAACGAGGAGGTCGCCCGGAGCCTGAAGACGCTGACCAACTCGGAGGCCGTCTTTCTGGCAGACGAGGCGAAGCCCGACCAGCCGCCGAAGCTGGCGCTCGCCGCCTCGACGATGACCGAGTCCGGCGCCGCCGTGCTGGAAGCCGTGCGGAGTCGCGAGGCGCTCACGGCCGCAGTCTTCCGTCGCGGCCAGATCGTGGGGCCACTCGCCCTCGACGTCGCCGGCGACACGGATCTCGCCTACTTCCTTCCCATTCGCTCCTCGTCGGACCAGCTCGTCGGGGCCGCCGTTCTCCTGCGCAGCCGCACCAAGGAGCTCGCCGCGTTTCGACAGATCCAGGACACTCAGATCTTCGTCGGCCTGCTCGCGTTGCTCGTGGCCTTTTTACTCTCCTACCTGCTCGCTCATCGGATTACGGGCCCGGTCGGCCGGCTCGTGCGTGCGACCGAAGACGTTCGGGTGGGCAACCTGGAAGCCGCGGATCTGCCGGTCGAGTCGAAGGACGAGATCGGGATCCTGGCCCGCTCCTTCCAGGCGATGCTCGAGGAGCTCAAGGAGAAGGCGGCGCTCGAGAAGTACATCGCCTCCCTGACGATGACCGTCGGAGAGGACATCGAAACGGTCGCGCTGACCGGCGGCGGCGCCAAGTCCACGGGCGAAGCCGCCTCACGCAGCGCCGAGCCTCGTGTGGGTTCTCTGTTCGCTGGCCGGTACGAGATCCAGGCGGTCGTGGGGAAGGGCGGGATGGGCATCGTCTACCGCGCTCACGACCGCGACCTGGACGACCTGGTGGCGATCAAGACGCTCCGCAGCGAGGCCGTCTCCGCGGATCCGACACTGCTCGACCGCTTCAAGCAGGAGATTCGGCTCGCCCGCCGGATCACACACCCGAACATCCTGCGCACTCACGACCTCGGCGAGGCGAACGGACTACGCTATCTCTCGATGGAGTACGTCAAAGGCATCACGCTCAAGCATCTGGTGGAGTCGGACCAGATCCTGCCAACGCCGGTCGCTCTGCGAATCGCCAAGCAGATGTGCGCGGGACTCGCGGCGGCACACGAGGCCGGCGTCATTCACCGGGACATCAAGCCGCAAAACATCATCATCGAACCCGGCGGCGGGTTGAAGATCATGGACTTCGGCATCGCTCGGCTGACCGAGGATCGCGGGATGACGGCGACGGGTACCGTGATCGGCACCCCCGACTACATGTCACCCGAGCAGGCCCGAGGGCTGCCCCTCGACTTTCGCTCGGACATCTATTCGACCGGCGTCGTCCTCTACGAGCTCTTCACGGGCACGCTCCCCTTCGAGGAGGAGAGCCCGCTCGCCGTCGTGCTCAAGCACGTCCAGGCGACCCCCCCCTCCCCCCAGGCCCGAAACCCGAAAATCGATCCGAAAGTCTCGGCGATCATTCTCCGGTGCATGCAGAAGGATCCCGCCGCCCGCTACCAGAGCGTCAACGAGCTCTATGAGGCCTTGACCCGGGTGACGGCGGCGGCCGCTTGAGGCGCGGCAAGGCACCAACCCGGCTGCGCGCCGCCGGCGTTGCGCTGCTGGCGGTGTCCGCCGCCGTGTCCGCCGCCGCCCAGGAAGACGTCCCCTTCGAGCTGCCGGCCTTCAAGCCGCACTTCACGCTCCAGTGGGACGGCTTGGCGCGATTCGACTACATCTACAACCTGCGCTTCCGCCCGGACATCATCAGGGGACGATTCGAGGTCCGCCCGGAGATCGGCTACCAGTTCTCCGATCGCTTCCGCATCGGTGTGCGGGCCGTGTTCGACGACGGCACCGACAAGAACACGGCCAACGCGCGCAACTTCGACAACTACCGCTCCCGCGGCGAGACGGTGGAGCGCTACTACCTGGAGGCGAAGCCCGGAGACTTCATCGTCACGGTCGGAGCCTTCGGACTGCCGGTCGCCGCGAGCGAGATGCTCTGGGATCACGACATCCAGACCCCCGGGGCCGCGGTCTCCTACTTCTGGAACGCCGCCCCCGAGTCTTCGGTGACCTTCTCCGGCGCCTTCCTGTACGGGCCGCAATCGCAGGGAGACCATACCCGCATCGGCGTCGGACAGGTCATCTGGAGTCTCGGGGACATCAGCCGCCTGGCTCTTCAAGTGGGCGCTGCGTTCTGGTACTTCGACCCCGACGACCTGAAGCTCTTCTTTGCCGACGGAAGACCGAACCTGATTCGCCAGAACTACCCCAATTCGTCTCTCGATGGCTTGCTCTCGAACTATCGGATCCTGGACGGAAACGTGCGCGTGACTTTTTGGATCGGGAGGATTCCGGCATTCGTCGGCATCGATGCCTTGACCAATTTCGGCCTGAGAGGAGAAGCCAAGAGGGAAGGGGCCGGACAGGCGGTCGAAACGAATCTGACCCTCGGCCGTGTCGGAACGCGCGGCGACTGGCGGTTCTTCTACATCTTTCAATACGTCGAGCAGGATGCCCTGATCGGCGCCTACAACACCGACGACTGGTGGTTTCACACGTGGTACCGAGGGCACCGCGTCGGACTGGCCTACACGTTCCTGCCGAGCGCCTTTCTGCAGGGTTCCTTTATGGTCCAGCAGCGGCTCGACCGGCAAGGGTGGCTGAACCGAATCCTGATCGATGTCGTGAAGATGTTCTGATCGGGAGAGCCTCGGCGGCTCACCGCTCGGCCCGGGCAGCCTTTCGGGGCAGAAGCCTCAAGCCCGACAGAATGGTCTCGATGCGTTCGCGCGTCTCGTCGTGCACGGGCACGGCCGGCAGGCGCATCGTCTCCCCACAGCGCTTCAAGAGCGACAGACCGCACTTGACCGGTCCCGGGCTCGACTCGAGTGCGTTGACCTCCATGAGCTGGAGGTACTTCATCTGAAACCGCCTCGCCTTCTCGAAATCCCCTCCGAGCGCCGCATTCACGAGGCCGGCCATTTCGGCCGGAATCTCGTTCGAGGTCACCGAAATCAGGCCTTCGCCTCCGAGCGCGATCGCGGCAAGCGCCGTCACGTCGTCGCCGGAGAAGAACCGGAACCCCTCGGGCCGGACGGCCAGCAGGCGAACGATCTTTCCGAAGTCCAGGCAGGACTCCTTGATACCGACCACGTTCGGGATCTCGGCCAGACGAAGAATGGTGTCGACATCCAGGTCGGTGCCGGTGCGCGAGGGGACGTTGGACACGAGGATGGGAACGTCCGTCGCCTCCGCGATCGCCGAGAAGTGCCGGTACAGGCCCTCCAAGGACGGCTGCCCGTCGGGCGAGACCGAGAGGATGCCGTCGGCGCCGGCGCGAGCGGCGTCTCGCGCCCAGAGGACCGACTTGGCCGTGTGGTTTCCTCCGGCGCCGGCGATCACCGGCACGCGGCCCCGCGCGGCGCGCACGACGGCCGTGGTCACGGCCTTTCGCTCGTCGCCCGAGATCGTCCCCGACTCGCCCGGCGCCCCGCAGGAAACCAGGAAGCCGATTCCCTCGTCGATTTGCCAGTCGACGAGCTTCTCGATGGCGTCGAAATCGATGCGTCCGCGGTCGTCGAACGGGGTCACGAGCGACGTGCCGCAACCCTTCCAGTCCACCCGCGCCTTGCCTTTCACGGGGCCTCCCGGAGCGATCTTCTTGAAAGGTCCAAACCCGGTAAGCGGACGCTACCACCGGAGGCCGGGCGCTTGAAACGGAAAACCGGCCGCCGGCGGGGCGGACCCCGCTCTGTCCGTGGTTCAATAGTCACGATGCCAAACAGCAACGGCGGCGGCCCCCTTTGTCCTCGGTGTCACCGGCCGATCGCGGCCTGGCGGCTCAACCACTGCGTCTATTGCGGCGAGCGCTTTCCCGAGGGGTTTCGCGAGGGGTTCCAAGAGCCCGCCGCGCTCCAGTGGGTGGAGCGGCCGGGGGTGCCGCCGGAAGCGACCAAGCAGCTCGAGCTGATGAAGGTCGTTGCCTTCGACAAGGATCCCAAGACCCGGTCGGTGGGCGCCATCCTCGGCCTTCTTTCGCTGCCGGTTTTTGCGGTCATCTTCTATCTGCTCTACGGGCTGGTGGCCCGAACCTCGCCCGCTGCGGCGGCGCTCATCGTCATCGCGGGCTTGGGCTTTCTCGGCTACCTCGGGTGGTCTTTCTTCCGCTCGCGAAACGGAAAGTGAACGTCGGGTTGAAGAACCCGGCCGAGCTTGTCGGCCGCATCGGGGTTGATCCCGCGTCGAGTCTGCTCCTGATTGACGCCCCCGAGGCCCTCGAGCGCCTGCTGGCGGAAACCCGCGATCCAGACCGACCCCTGGAGGCCGTCACGGAGACGCGGCTACGAAGCGTCAAGGAGGAGTTCGACACGGTGATTCTCTGGCGCGAGGACCGTGTCGGATCCGAGGCGCTGCTGGCGGCGGCGCTCAAGCGCCTTCGCCCGACGGGCCAGATGTGGGTGGTGACGGCGATGCGCAAGGTGACCGGGCCTCGGACCCCGGCAGCCCACCGGCTCGGCCGGCAGGACATCGAGAAAGCCTTTGCGAACGGCGGTCTTCGCCTGGAAGGCGAGGCGCGCTTCTCCGCCTGGCACGTGGGCTACCGGTTCAGCAGGGGCGAAGTGTGACGGGCGAGGGAAATACGAAACCAGGCTACTATTTCGTCCTTACCTCGCACCTCACACCTCGCACCTACTCCACGTAGGGATAGAAGCGGCCGGTCACGCGGAAGAATCGCCCGCTCTCCGCCTCCACGGTCATTTGGCACCGAGTGACCTCGATGGTGGAGGAAAGGGACACGCCGGGGGCGGTCAGCGTTACCGGGTATTTCGTGCCGACCTTCAGCGGGCTGTCGAAATCGAATTGCAAGCCGGTCGGCGTGACCTCCAAGACCTGCCGCGCCTTGTCCCAGCGGATCTTCAGCTCGTATTGATCCGCAGTCAGCCGCTTCTTCGAGCGCGAGTCGGTGTGGCGTTTCGGCTTGTCCTTGTCCGCCGGCGGCGGCGGATCACTGTGTCTTGCGGTCATCGGCGGGCCCGAGGTTCCCGGCGAACGGTCACGGCCGATGGGAGGGAGAGAACCCCCATACCTACTCGCTTGCCGCCTGTTGCATCCGCTATGTCCTTTCCGGCGCCGTGCGCCGGGAGAAGGGGCCGTCCGCGCGCCGTTCGGCCCTCTCTCTTTTCGCGCGGGATTCTATCAACAACGATCTGACGGTCTGTCAAAGCCTTCGCCGGACCAGTGCTAGGCGAGCACGTCGCGCCGGGCGAAGACCGCGAAGGAGACACAGAGCGCCGCAGCCGCCCACACGGCAAGCACGACGACGGAAAACGGAACCGTCATTCCGAGAATCGGCGGCGGAGTGCCGGTGTAATAGTCGGGCAGCGGCAGGTTCGTCACGAAGAGGTACTTCTGAAACTCCCACGACGAGGCGAGACGCGGCAGGATCGTTCCGAGAATCAGAGCCGCAAACATGGTCCCCATCGACGCCGCGGTCGACCGCAGCAGAACCGAAGTCATGAATCCGATCACGCCGACGGTCGCTGTGGCAAACCAGGCGAGGCCGAACACCAGGATCGTGTCCTGCCAGAGCGGGACCGCCCGCACCGCCGCGGTATCGAACACCTCGCCCGAGAGCCGGAACCCGGTCAGCACGGGAGCGCCCCAGCCCCGGTAACCATAGGCGAAGCCGCCGAAGAGGTACGCCACGATTCCGCCCAGAAGGACCGTCAGGCCAACGGCGAGCAGGAGGGCCGCAAGCTTCGAGGCGAGGACGCGGCTGCGTCCGACCGGCCGCGTCAGCAGGAGCTTGACCGTCCCCTGCGAGAACTCCGAAGAGACGATGTCCGCCGCGAAGACGATCGCGAGCAGGTGCAGCAGCAGGTAGCTCGCCGCGTTGGCGAAGCCTCTCGTAAAGAGAGGCCCGGACGTCTCTTCCGGATTGATGTTGCGGTCCAGGTGGTACTGCAGCCGCTCGATCTCGAACTGAATCCAACGCCTCTGCGTGGCGGGCAACTGGCCGCGCCGAAGCCAATTGCGCATTCGCGCAACCTGCTCCTGCGTGTCGATGCGCCAATCCTTGCGGGAACCGTACCGGCGGCGCCCCTCGACCTGGGCGAAGACGATGATCCCGATCAGCGCCACGAGGATCAGGAGCACCAGACGGAAGCGCCTCCGCTTCCAGAGTTTCAGAACCTCGTTCTCGACGAGAGGAAGGAACCTCATACCGTCTCCCCGCCGGTGATCTCGAGAAACACGTCTTCGAGCGTGGACGCCCGCCGCTCGACGGCGAAGACCTCGACACCGGCCGCGACCAGGACGCGCAGAGCCCCGGGAATCGCATCGGCCGCTGCCGAGACGAGAACTGTCTCGTCTCCATCGCGCTCGACCCCGCCGAGGGCCGATCGCAGCGCCTCCGCCGCCCGGTCGGCCGGGCGGGCGGTGATCCGGAAGCCCGAAGCCGCCCGGGAAAGGAGCTCCGCGACCGGACCGGTCGCGAGCGTCTGGCCGCGATGAATGATCGCCACACGGTCGCACATGTGTTCCACCTCGGAGAGCAGATGACTCGACACGAACACGGCGATGCCGCGGTCGGCGGCGAGCGCGCGCACCAGGTGGCGAATTTCGCGGATGCCCGCCGGATCGAGGCCATTGGCGGGCTCGTCCAAGATCAGCAGATCGGGGGCGCCGAGCAGCGCTTGCGCGATGCCGAGCCGCTGTCGCATCCCGAGCGAGTACGTGGACACCCTCTCGTCCAGCCGTGCCTCGAGCGCGACCAGCCGCGAGAGCTCCGGGATCCGCGCGGCCGCTCCATCCGGAAGCATGCGAGCGAAGTGAAGCAAGTTTTCGCGGCCGGTCAGGTACGGGTAGAGGTCAGGGGACTCGACGATGCACCCGACGTGCGCCATCGCCCGGGAAAAGTCGTCGGCGAGGTCGATGCCCTGGATGCGGACCCGCCCCCGATCCGGACGAGCCAGACCAACCAGCATGCGGATCGTCGTGGTCTTGCCGGCCCCGTTGGGGCCGAGGAACCCGAAAACCTCTCCGGGCCCGACCTCGAAGGAGACATCCGAAACCGCGAGCCGCTTGCCGAAGCTCTTCGTCAGGTGAGAAGCGTCGAGAACCGGCTCGGCCACGCCTCAGAATCTCTCACAAGCCGGGGCGACGCGGGCGTTTCGTCCCACCCTTCCGTATGATCGGCCGGATGGCTCGTGTCTCCTCCCGTCCCTGGCTCTGGTTCCTGCCGGCCTCGATCGGCGCCCTCGCGACCCTTCTCTTCGCCACAGGATTCTGGCTCGCCCTGCGCGGGTCGATCGGAACGCCGCTCGGCGCTCCCCCCCCGCCGCCGCAAGCGCGCGCCGTCTCTTCCACTCCGACCGGAAGCCGGCTTCTGCTCGTCCTCGGCGACTCGCTGGCCCGCGGCACCGGGGACGAGATGGGCCGTGGCTTCGCCGCGGAGGTGCTGGACGCGCTGCGCAAGCGGGGCCCCGTCGAAATTGCAAACCTGGCGGTCAATGGGGCCGAGTCCGGCGAGGTTCGCGAGCTGTTGCAGGCCTCCAACGTGCAATCCCTCGCGTCTCGAGCCTCCTGGATTCTGCTTTCGGTGGGAGGCAACGACCTCTCCCACGCCGTCCCCGAGCGGAGCGCCGCGTCCGCCTCACCGGTCGAGAACCTTACCCGAGCGCGCGAGCGATACGCCTCCAACCTGCGCGCGATCCTCGCCGCGCTGCGGGACGCAAACCCGTCCGCGCCGATCCGGGTGCTCGGGCTATACGACCCGTTCGAGGGCGCCGGAGCGCAGAGCCGAATCGGGGCCTCGGTCATCCTCGGCTGGAACGCCGTGGTCCAGGAAACGGCGCTGGCGTTTCCCGGAGTCCTCGTGGTGCCCACCTTCGATCTCTTCGAGCGGCGCGAGGACCGCCTGGCGCTCGACCACTTCCACCCCAACCGAGCCGGCTACGCCTTGATCGCGGCCCGCTTGCTTCAGACCCTCTCTTAGTCTCCTCGGGCGTCGCTCACGCGGTTGCCGGGGACCGGGGACCGCAAGCAACCTCCGATCACCAGCGACTCGAGCGATACAGGCCGTGCCGCGGCGCCGCGACGATCCAGCCGGTTCGGTAGTGCCGCACCGGAACGAAGTGCGCGTGGCGTGCTCCGTGGATCGCGCAGGGCGCTACCGGCGTCCAGAATCCGTAGCCGAACCGAGGCCGGTAGAAGACACGGCTCGCGTAAGGAGGGCGCACGACGAATCCCACGGGGAAAGCCGGATGTCCGATGGCAAGGGCAACCGTGGCGTGGGGCGCTGCCACGACAACGCCCAGGCTTCCCGACGCGGCGGCCGGGCGCGCCAGGACGAGCGACCCTGCCAATCCGAGAACCGCCGGCATCGCGATCGAACGCAACAACCTGTTTCTGTTCATCTCGACCTCCCGCCGCGGCCGCGCCGCAGACAATCCAGGGAAACGCAACGGGAGTGCCAGCTCGGAGCGATTGAAGGAGAGGGAGTTATCGTCACGGCCCCGCCGGGGCGTTGTCACCGTGAGGAGCCAGGCCGACTCCGTCAGAGGTCAGACAGTCAGCGGAGTCACGGCGGCACGCTGCCGACGTGGTCGCCTGTCCTTCCCCGCGTCAGCCGAACAGCCGGAAGAGAAAGCGCGCGATCGAGACGAGGATCGAGCCGAGAGTGCTCCAGCGGTTGACTCGGGCCGACAAGGTGTTGCGGCCGAGGAGACGGTAGGTCGACGTCACACCCGAGACGAGGAGTCCCGACCAGAATCCGAGCGAGCGCAGACGCCTCTGCTTTTCCTCGATGCGCTGGCGCACCTCGCGCACCGCGCGAGCGAGCTCCTCGCGCTCGGCAACGGCTCGCGTCGAGAGCTCGGCCAGGCGAACCTCGCGCGGGCTCATCCGGCCCCCTCGCGCAGGCGTGCCTCCATCTCCTCGGGAGTCTCCTCCGCGCGCGGATGATCGCCCGGTCCCGGCCCCGAAGACCGCTCTCCCCGCGGTTCGTCCTCTCCCATCCCCGCGGCTTCGGCCACGGCCTCGAGGTCGCGGGCAAGCTCGCGACCGGTCGCCGGAAACTCGAGCGGACGCAGCCGCGAAAGTTTTCTCCACCCGACCCAGCCGGCCGCGGCCGCCACACCCAGGTAGAGGACCAGCGTGGCGAGGATTCCGAGCACCGGACCCCCCAGCAAGCGCGTGAGGAGCGCGGCCACCAACGCCGCAAGCAGCAGCCCGGCGATCGTGGCGAAGAGCAGAGCCACGAAGATCGCGAGCAACGCCCCACCCAGAAGGCCGCCCTTTTCGGCGAGCTCTTCCTGAAAAATCGCCTTGCGCGTCTCGAAGAGTCGTCCTGCGGCGGCGGCCACCGTCCCGATGCGGTCGCGCCACCTTGGCTCCGAGATCTCTGGAGCGCCCTTGGTCTCTTCGTCGCCCATCACGTCACCCGGATCGAGACGGAGCCCCCCGCGCGAGCGGCGGCTCCCCGCCGCTCGAGCGGCTCGATGCGCACGCCCTCCTGGCGCAACCGCTCGCAGACCCGCCGCGCGATCGCCCCCGCGCCCGGCGTGTCCCCGTGCAGGCAAATCGAGTCGGCTCGAAGCGACAGACGAGAGCCGTCGGAGGCGGTGGC
>Ga0335085_10004419_pt1 | contig 23375 bp, 21 predicted proteins | sample Lox_Sample_45_FD_206712 | JGI IMG/M metagenome (GOLD analysis project Ga0335085, IMG submission 206712) | Soil microbial communities from Loxahatchee National Wildlife Refuge, Florida, United States - Lox_Sample_4.5 | ecosystem: Environmental > Terrestrial > Soil > Wetlands | place: USA...
CTCAGCGTCACGCAATCCGGAAACACCCGCCCAAACGCCCGGATCAAATTGCGCGATACCCGATCTATCGCCATCGGCCGCGATTATACGGGAACTAACCCTCTCCGCAGCGCAAGATTACCGCCAGCGAGGACCACGAAGTCTGCCGCGGCGATCACTTGATTTCCGTCACGGTCACTTCCAGCACGAACTTCCGGCCGGAGTTCGGGTCGTCCGCCGTGCCAACCAGCGTAACCTTTCCCGTTTCGATGGGTGTTTGGTTGCCAATCTCAAGTTCGCGCAAGATGGGGCGGCCATCGACGTTGGTGGCGTCTGGCGCCACACTGGACAAAGTGAAGCCGGTGTCCAACACCTGCGCTCCGTCACGCGGGCTGATGGAACATCGGAGTTTTATTCCGACGTCAATGTACTGGTAGCTCCCGTCGCCCTTCGAGCCCACCGGGACCCTGGTGCCGATATTGACGTAACTCGACCATTGGCGTCCGTTGTTGGTTCCCCCGCCGGTCTCGATCGAGTACTGCCGCGAATCGATTTTCTTGCCGCCTTCCGACTCGGTCAGCGTGTAATCGAGCCGATAGGAATGTGGCGGCACTTCGGCCGAAGGCGTCGTTGCCGTCTTTGGGCTCGCCGCATCCTGCGTCTGCGACCGCGCGGGCGACGCGCCGGTGAAGCACAAGAACAGGGCGGCCACGGACAATGCCAAACGCGCCTTCGATCTCATGTTGGATCTCCTCAAAACTGAAATTTCGAATGCCGTTACTGCTGTGAACCTTCCGCTTCCTCGCCGGGTTCTTTCATCTCTTCCGCCTCGCGCTGGGATTCTTCCGCCCTTTCCTGCGCCACCAGCTCCGCCTCCTGCGGATCGTATTGCACGAAGCGCACCAGCAGTGTTTCCTGTTCGCTCAGCGGCTCCGGCGCCGGAAATTGCGCGAGCTTGGGCGCAATGTCGGCGTCCGCAGGTGTTGGCACGCGGACGTTCCCAGCTAAACGATGTATGCCGGCTTTCGCTTGCCGGTTGGGCGCCGCACCCTCAGTCACTCGTCGCGCGCCTTCGGTTTGCTCCGAACCCGGAAGCTGGGGACGGTCTGAAATAAATGCAGGGAGCGCGGGAGCCTGCCCCATTCCAGAATCAGTTCGCCGCATCTTCACCAGCCAACCCGACGAAGCGAACACAATCGCCGCAATTACAGCCACAATCGCGAGGACCGCGCCGCGCCGCATCTTCGGTGCCGTGCCAGCGTGTCGGTTCGCGCGCAGGTTTGCCAGCACGCGCTGCTCGAGACCCGCTCGCGGCTCTACGTCCGCAAAGGTCTTCAGCAGCGAATCAAGTTCGCGATCGCGGTCGGAATTGCACTTCTGCATTTCGCATCTCCCCTCTGCCGGCGAGTTCGGCCGCCAGTTTTTCCTTCAGGATTTGCCGCGCTCGAAACACGCGCGAGCGGACCGCCGCCTCATTGACTCCCAGGACTGCGCCCGCCTCACGCGGCGACATTTCCTCGATCGTCGAAAGGATCAGCGGCTCGCGCAGCTTTTTCGGCAGCGCCGCAATCAACTTTTCGAGCGCCTCGCCCAGCCGCGCGCTTTCCAAAACCTCGTCGGCCGCGGCGCTTTGTTCCCTCAGGTCGTCAAACCCTCGATCCGGAACGTCGATCGTCACTTCTTTCCTGCGCCGGCCGCTCTTGCTTCGATCGATGGCCACTCGCCACGCGATCCTCGCCAGCCACGTCTTCGGATTCTCGATCACCGCAAGCTTGTGGCTGAATCTCAGCACACGCAGGAACGTCTCTTGCACCGCGTCTTCCGCATCCGCGTGGCTGCGAAGCACCGCGTACGCTACGCGATACGCGAGCCTCGAGTGCTCCCGGACGAGGTTTTCGACCGTCTCGTCATCGTCACGCGCGGCCTGCCGAGCCTTCGCCAGAATCAGCTCTCCCGCGACCAAATGTGCGTCCTCACCCATGCAGACCGTCGACACAGCCTTTCCGTTCAGAAATATTTTCGCCCGTTGCAAATACGGCCCCACTTCGGAATAAGGCCCGTAAGAGCATCACCGGCGGCCGAGTTTACCACTTGACAATAAGGGTTATTGTATGGTAACATGGTGTGTTTTCAGCTCCCTCGACGGAGCCGCCTGTATCTCGCCCTGCGGGCCAGGGCGCAACTTGCTCTTTGACAACTGAATACTCGATTCGAGTCTGAGTGCCACAGACAACTGGCTTGGGGCCGCCGCGCAGCGCTCCAAGACTCCCCAACGAGAATGGCGCCAAATGAAGTGGGACACTGTGCCACTTAAATTCTTCCGTAACTCCCTGAAAACAAAAGGAGACGACACCAAACAAGTGGGACACTTTTTCAATTCCACTCCCCTGTGCCACCGCGTCCCCCTGGGCTAATACGGGAGGTTCTAATCGACAGTCAGAATAAATAGAAATCGTTATATCTCGATGAAAACAAAGGACGGGTGCACATTCTAATCGACAATTATTTGGGGGGTAAGCAAAGGCCGATTCGGCCAAAATGGTCGCCGGACTTCAAGAGCCACCCGCCGGCGCCCTTGCCCGGCCACCCTTCCACCTGTAAACTTCACCCCAACATGACCACCACGCCGCCCAAGATGACGAGCAGCCGCAGCGAGGAAATCGTCCGCAAGCACAAGCAATTCCTCTGGCCCGCAGTAACGAACTACTACCGCGAGCCACTGGTCGCCGATCACGCCTCGATGCAATACCTCTGGGACATCGAGGGCAACAAGTACCTCGATTTCTTCGGCGGCATCCTCACCGTCGGAGTCGGCCACGCGAATCCCAAAGTCACCTCGAAGATCAAGGCGCAGGTCGATAAGCTCGGCCATACCTCCACGCTCTATCCCAACGAAGCCATCGTGGCGCTGGCCGAAAAGCTGGCGGAAATCACTCCGGGAAGCCTCCAGAAGAGCTTTTTCACCAGCTCCGGAACCGAGGCGAACGAAGCAGCCATCCTGCTGGCGCGCATGTCCAGCACCAGCTACGACGTCGTCGCACTGCGGCATGCCTACTCCGGATCATCCGCGCTGGCCAAGGGCATGACCGGCCAGGCGCCCTGGCGCAAGGCGGGCGTCATCAGCGTGGGCGTCTCGCACGCCGTGAATCCCTATTGCTACCGCTGCCCGCTGCACCTGAAATATCCCGATTGCGGCGTGGCCTGCGCGCAGGACGTCGAAAACCTGATTCAGACCGGCACCAGCGGCTCGATCGCGGCCTTCATTGCCGAGCCCATCCAGGGCGTCGGCGGGTTCATCACGCCTCCGCCGGAATATTTCAAGATCGTCTACCGCATCGTGAAGAATTACGGCGGCCTCTACATTTCGGACGAAGTGCAGACCGGCTTTGGCCGCACCGGCAAGAAATGGTTCGGCATCGAGCAGTGGGAAGTGACGCCGGACATCATCACCTGCGCCAAGAGCATGGCCAACGGCACGCCGGTGGGCGCGACCATCACCACCGCGGAACTTGCGGACAAATTCCAGGGCCTGACGATTTCGACGTTTGGCGGAAACCCGGTCACCTCCGTCGCCGCGCGCGCGGTAATCGAAGTGATCGAGGAAGAAAACCTGCGCGAGAACACCCACGTGGTTGGCGGCTACCTGCGCCAGAAACTCGAAGAACTGCAGGAAAAATACGCGCTGATCGGCGACGTTCGCGGCGTGGGCATGATGCAGGGGCTCGAACTGGTGAGAAACCGCCAGACAAAGGAGCCCGCACCGGCCGAAACCACGGAGTTGATGGAGCGGTCGCGCGCCAACGGCCTGTTGATCGGTAAGGGCGGCCTGTTTGGCAACGTGATCCGCATCGCTCCGGCGATGAACATTTCCAAAGCGGACGTGGACGAAGGCATGCGGCTGTTGGATAAATCGTTCGGCGAAGTCGCGTCGCGATAGACGAATTCCGATTTTGCTTCAATCGTCAGGGCAAGAGTTGAATTTTCAGGCGTTGGTGCGTCCACCGCGGGAGGACCTTTACGGCCGGACTCTTTGATCGGGAAATTTTCCTGGATATCGAGACTTTGCGGCTGGCGCATGAAGTCACCGGCGGCTGGTCGAACATCCGCAATTTCGGCATCGCCGTCGCCGTCACCTGGGACAAGGAAAACGGTTTCCGGCGCTGGTTCGAGGCCGATGCCAAGGCCCTGCTCGCCGAACTCGCCAACTTCACGAGGGTCGTGACGTTCAACGGTAACCGGTTCGATCTGGAGGTGCTGGCAGCCTACGGCGCGGTCGACATGGTCCGGCGATCGTCGTTCGACGTGCTCGAGGAAATGCACAAGCTGCTCGGCCACCGCGTGAAACTCGATCAGCTGGCGAAGGACACGCTGGGCAAATCGAAAAGCGGTGACGGCGTCGAAGCGGTGGGTTGGTGGCGCGCGGGCGATAAAGAGCGCGTCGCGGCGTATTGCGAACAGGACGTCGCGATTCTACGCGACGTCGTTGAGCACGGCCGCGCCAAGGGATTCGTGATGGTCGCGGCGCGGCAGGTAGCGGTCAAGTGGGATTAGCGCGCACCGCCGGCACTGCCGGCCGGCTCTGATATATTCTTCTGTGTGATGAGATTTTTACCATTCCATCGGAAGCGCCACGACGCGCTTCCCTTCCGGTTCCGGGCCTTCGCGCTGGCGATCCTGCCGTTCGCACTGCCGGCGTTTGGATGGATCGACGCCACGCGAGCCTCCCCGCAAGACAGCGGCGTGCAAATCCACTGGAAGGCCGCCGACATGGCGCAGGTGCGGCTCGACGGCAAGACTCCCATCAAATGGAACGTCTATCAACCGGACAAGAAAGACAAAAAGGACAAGAAGCGCGATTCGGATTTGATCCTGGTGCTGCTGGGACATCGCTTTTTGATGATCGACGCGAAGGAACACGAAGTCTACGTGGTTCCGCTGGCGGCGCTTCACGCGCAGGGGCCGGATTTCGAAAGCGGCGATCTGGCGCAGGATGCGAACGAGATCCCGACGACGGACTGGACCTCGCACGACGTGGGTCCGGCGCAGCTGTATCGACTCACGCTCGGCGACTACAACCATGTGCTCGAAGTTTCGATCGCGCACCCGCCGGATTTGCGGCCCTTCTACTAGAGCTTGCCGAGTTTTTTCCTCGACTCTTTTTTTTCGCAATCACTGAAGCTGCCGGGGCTTCCCTGCCGGCTTCGCGGTTGCGCTGCGCCAGATGAACCACGCGAATACGCCGATCATTCCGATCCAGCCGAGGATTCGCACGGCGTGCGCGATCTGCGTATCGTGGTCGAGGACGCCGAGCTTGCCGAAGAGATAATTCCAATCGTGGATCACGTCGTCGCTGTCGCCCACGGTGAGGAGCGGCAGTTCCTGAGCGCGCGCATCGGCCATGTAGGTGGCGATGGGCAGGAATTGCTCGAAGAAAAAGAAGAGGCAGAAGGTGGCGCCCGGAATCTGCCGCTGAAAGATGAAGAATATGGCGAGCATGGCGGGCACAGCGAGCTGCAGGATCGTGCCGCCGGCGACGGCCAGAAACTCGCCGAAGAAGCGGAAGAGCAGATGGCCGCCCTCGTGGATGGGCACGAACACGACGTCGATCATCAGCATCGGGCCGGAGCCGCGCGCGGCTTGCACCAGAAATAATGCGTAGAAGGCGCAACCGATGGCGAGAACCACGCGGTGAACCGGATGCCAGTCTTCTTCCAACGGCTCCAGAAACGGAAATCGCGCGGTCCAGGACTCCGGCAGGTTCATTGCGAGGACTTTACCACGCGGGGACCGGCGGCTGAATCATCGCCGGAGGCTGGCGTCAGCGATGATACACGTCCGCCACCCAGGGGATGCCGAGCAGGCCGTCCTGCACTTTGATTTCGGCGATGTCGCCCTTGTCGAAGGTGTTGAAGTTCACGCGATCGACGGGGATGCGCTCGATGCGATGTCCGGCGCGCCAGGAGGTGACGACCAGGCGGCGGCTGGGCAGCGCGCCGCCCATGGAAAATTTTCCTTCCACGCGGGCTTCCTGCATTTGCGGAGGCGCGCGGTCGAATGCGCCGTTCACCCAGATTAGGCCGGCGAGGATCCATGTAACAGGAACGAGGCCGAAATAGATGCGCTTCAGCGCTTCGACTTCCAGATGGCGCAGCGCGCGGCGCTCGACCAGGATCGCCAGAACCAGAGTCAGGAAAAACAGAACACCGATGAAGATGAGGACTCCATCGAGATCGAGCGGCGGGAAATGCGTAGCCGCGGCCACGGCCGCGAGCGCGCCGAGGACGAAGATCGCGGTGCGGTTCAGGAGCGTCTTGCGCAGCGCGAATTCCGCAGCGGAGGAACCCAGGCCGCAGGCTTCGCAGACGTCCGCTGCGCGTTCGGCTCCGCAATTCAGGCAGCGGGTCATTTTACGGGGCGCACGCTCGCGGGAGGATTCGCCAGGCAGACCATGTTTTCGTCGCGGCCGTTGGCGAGAAGCTGGCAGTCGATTTCCTGGGCGCTGCGGATGGCCTGGTCCTGGCTGGAACCACTGGCCGTGGCGCAGTGCGAGCCGCCCTTGAACTGGACGCAGACTTCGAACTGCTGGCGGGTTTGTTGCATGGTCGACCAGGCCAGCACGGCAACCAGCGCGACCGCGCCAAGGGCGACGATCCAGCGAACTTGATTGGATTTATTGGCCATGAATTTTCAGTCGGCTTCGCCGCTCGAGCCGCCGGCGCGCCGGGCGAGCTCGTCTCGCATGAGTTTCTTCAGATGCGGCGCGAGCGCTTCGAGTTTCGCGATCTGCTTCAGGTCACCGAGCGTAAGCTGCGGCAGAAAAGCCTGTACCGCGGCCGCGGGCGTATGCGCATGCCGCACGAGCGCGACGCGAACATTGTACTGGGAAGACCATTTCGGATGTTGGGCGATTGCCGCCACCGCGCGCTCCGGAACTCCGGCCTTGGCCAGGACTTTCAGCACCTGAGCTTCGGTCAGGAACGCGTTCGAGAGCGCGAGCTTAAGGGCTTGCGGGTGACCTTCGGCCAGAATGGCGCCCGCGACGCGGGCGGGACCGCGGCGCGCGAGCGTGAGCTTTTCTCCGATGGCCAGATGCGGCACGCGGGTCAGTATGACTTCCTCCGCCACGCGGCGAATGTCGGCAGGCGCGGAGGGCAACAAACTCAGGCGCACCAGATCGAAGAGAAACAATTGACGGACGGCGGCGAGCGCGATCCGCTTGGGCGTGCGCGGATGGCGAGCCAGGCGCAGCCGGACGCCTTCGCTCGCAGTCCACTTCCCTTCGGCGCCGATGGAGCCGAGCACGGAGGCCGGGAGATCGAGCCGCTCGAGCATCAGAACGACGTGAGGTTCTTCGAGGTTGGGATTTTCGAGCAGCGCGGCGAGAACGTCCTCGGCGGATTCGTGCAGGAGATTTTTCAACTCCCCGCCGGAGGCCGAGCGCGCGTGATCCAGGCGCGCGTCGAGCTCAGGCGGCATTGCCCTGTGCGCTGGCCTGGCGCACGGCCATGCGGACGGCGGCTTCCGCGGCGGTTATTTTCAGCGCGACCATGGCCAGGCGCGAGATGTGTTTCCCGAGCGCGGCGTCGATTGCGGCGTCGAAAATCCTGGAGCGACCGCTCGCTCCCCCGACCTTCGCAAGCGGGACTTCGCGATCGCGCCAACCCAACTCGGCCACCACGGCGGCGGCAAGAGATGCCAGCGAGCCGGCGGCGGAAACGAGAATTTCGCGCGAGACTTCGTCTCCCGCTTCGGCCAACTCGGCAACCAATGGAAAGGTCTTCGGAAAGACGGAATCCGCATTCTTGGTGATCTGCTCGCCGAGCTGGTCCCAGTTGCGGGCGAGATGAAAATCGAAAAGGCGTCCGGAGAGCGCCGTTGCAGGCCCGCGATTTTCTTCCGCGAGGGCCACGGCCTGAACGGCGCGGCGGCCGATGTCGAAGGCGCTGCCTTCGTCACTAAACCACGGGCCGCGACCGCCGGCGCGAGCGGTTTTTCCGTTGGCGTCCCGGCCGAAAGCGGCCGAACCCGTGCCAATGAGGAGGATCATGCCCTCGGCCGCGCCGAAGGCCGCTTCGAGAGCCAGCTCGAGGTCGGTGATCACGTTCACCTGCGCGTTAGGAAATCCGCGCTCAAAGAAATTCTTCACACGGCGCGCGACGCCGGAGCGGCCCGCGCCCCCAAGCCCGGCGCAGACGCCGCGAATATGCCGCGAAGTGATTTTTTCATGCTTCAAGACGGCATCGGCCGCATCGCTGAGCGAAAACCAGGCACGCGTGTAGCCGCTGCGCACCGGATTGGAGGGACCGCCTGTCGAGCGGGCGATGACGCGGCCATCCGCATCGGCGAGCACGCATTCGGTCTTGGTGCCGCCACCGTCGAAGCCGAGGAAATACTTGGCGTCGGGAGGATGCGCGTGTTTTTCAGCCATGGAAACCCTCCGTGCGCTTGACAGTTTTCGGACGGGGCGGTTAGCATCGCGCGTCCTGCCGGTCGCCGCCCGATGCAAATTAGCACGATCGACCTCGCCATCATCGTACTTTATCTTTGCGGCATCACCGTATTCGGCGCTGCCTTTCGCCGGGGCCAGCGAACCCTGCGGGACTATTTCCTGGGCGGCCGGACGGCGCCGTGGTGGGCCATCGCCTGCTCCATCGTCGCCACCGAAACTTCCACGCTGACGATCATCGGCACGCCCGCGATCGCCTACGCGGGCAATCTCGCTTTCCTGCAACTGGTATTCGGTTATCTGCTGGCGCGGGCAATCTTATGCGTGGTGCTGGTCCCTCAATATTTCCAGGGTGAATTTTACACGGCCTACCAGCTTCTCGAAAAGCGATTTGGCGCACGGATGAAATCGGCGGCGGCGACAGTCTTCATCGGCACACGGGCCCTGGCCGAAGGAGTGCGCATCTCGGCGATCGGGAAGGTGGTCAGCGTGGCGTTCGGCACGGGCGAGCGCTGGTCGATTGCGATCGTCACGGCGCTGACGATTATTTATACGTTCGAGGGCGGAATGAGCGCGGTGATCTGGACGGACGTGGCGCAACTGGCGCTGTATTTGACCGGATCGGTGGCGGCGTTCGCGTTGCTGTTGCACAAAATCCCCGGCGGCTGGCATGAAGTCACCCGGGTCGCCGCGGCCTCCGGCGGCAAACTGCGCGTGTTCGATTTCGCTTTCAGCCTGACGAAGAGCTACACGTTCTGGTCGGGGACGATCGGCGGGACGTTTCTCACCATGGCGAGCCACGGAACGGACCAGACCATGGTGCAGCGGCTGCTGGCGGCGCGCAACGAGCGAGACAGCAAGCGAGCGCTGCTGGGCAGCGGGGTGATCGTGCTCGCGCAGTTCGCGCTGTTTCTGGTGATCGGAGTGATGCTGTTCGTCTTCGCGCGGCAAGCCTCGCTGCCGGCGCCGCAGGATACGGACCGTATTTTTCCGCTCTTCGTGGTGCACGAGATGCCCGTGGGACTCGCCGGGCTGGTGCTGGCTTCCATTTTCGCGGTGGCGATGTCCAACGCCAGCGGCTCGCTGAATTCGCTGGCTTCGTCGACGGTGTTTGATTTCGGACGAGCCGCCAGCGGCACGGCGGACCGCTCGCTGCGCCGTTCGCGGCTCGTCACGGTATTTTGGGGCATTCTGCTGGGCCTGCTGGGATTGATTCCGTGGGGCAGCGTATTGGAGGCGGGACTGACGGTGGCGTCGATTACCTACGGCGGATTGCTGGGCGTTTTCCTGCTGGGCACGTGGAACCGCCGCGCGACGGAAACGGGGGCGCTCGTGGGCCTCGCGGCGGGGTTGGCAGGAATGATCGCGGTCCGGTTCTGGACGCCGCTGGCGTTCACCTGGTACGTTCTCGCCGGAACGATCGTTACCTTCACGATAGGGTCAATGATCAGTTCAATCGCCAGCCTCGTATCGCGCCGGGCTTAGATCGCGCCGCCCGGCCCACTTCGGACGCCACCTGTACCAACGGCCAGTTTCGCCTTTCGTAATTGACCCGTTTGTGGCATTGGACTGGCGCCTGGAACACCGAAACAATGGCATTGGCGCCATGTTCTTTCCCGTCTCTCACGAAAACATGAAGGGCCGACGTCTGCCGTGGGTGACCATCGGCTTGATCGCGCTGAACACCGTCATTTTCCTGCTGACCAACGGCACGCTGGAACGCGAAGACATTCAAATACATCGGGTCGAGGCGGACATCCTCGTCTTGAGCGCGCAATACCCGGACGTGCGGATGAGCCCGGAGGCGAAGGACGTGGTCACGGCCATCGAGGTGGAGTATCCGGAGGAATACCGAAAGCTCGTGAAGAAGTACCAAGACGACGCCGATGAGGCTCTGCGCGCGGGCCGCGATCCCGAGCGTCTGTCGGCCCTCGAAGCCGACGCACGCATGGCGCAGTTGTGCGCTCAATTCAAGGACATGCAGGACCACTCGATTGCGTGGAACTACGAGTTCCACGCCGTCGATCCGCGGCCGTGGAGTTACATCACGGCGAATTTCCTGCACGGGGGCTGGCTGCACCTGATTTTCAACATGTGGTTTCTGTGGCTGGCTGGTCCGGTGCTGGAGGATGCCTGGGGACGGATCGTTTATCCCGTTTTCTATCTGGTGGCGGGCGTGCTGGCGTGGGCGGTGCACGGCGTGGTGTTTCCACACAGTCTGGTGCCCGCGCTCGGTGCGTCCGGCGCGATTGCGGGGCTAATGGGAGCGTTCCTGGCGCGATTTCCGAAGACGAAGATACGGCTCGGATTGTTTTACGTGGTCTACCGATTTAACGTGGCGGCTTACATCATTCTGCCGATGTGGCTCGCGGTACAGGTTCTCTACGGCGTGCTTTCTCGTTCGCTGAACAGCACGGCAGGCGTGGCCTATTGGGCGCACATCGGCGGGTTTGCTTTTGGCGCGCTCGGAGCTCTACTGCTGCACTACACGGGAGTCGAACACTCCGCGAATCAAGCCATCGAGGCGAAAGTCGGCTGGAGCGCCGATCCACGCATCGTGCGCGCCACCGATTCGCTGGGGGAAAACAATCCGGCCGGGGCGATTTACGCTCTGCGGGAACTGGTGAAGGAAAAACCGGATTCGCTGGACGGTTGGGAGCTGCTTTTGACGGCGCAACATCAGAAGCAAGACGCCGAGGGCGAGAAGGAGACGCTCGCGGCGCTGATTCGATTGAAGGTGGCTTCGGCGGACGCCGAGGGCGCGTGGAGCAACTACGTCGAATTCCGGAACCTTGGCGGCGAGAAGCTGCCGCGCGGCGTCTGGCTGGAACTGTGCCGCCATCTGGAATGCCAGAAAAGCTGGGACATCGCCGCGGAGGAATACGAGCGGCTGGCGGAAGCGAATGTCGGGGAGCGGGCGGGAGTTGCCGCGCTGGTGGCCGCCGCGCGCATCAACCTGGAGCACCGTTTCAAGCCCGACCGGGCCGAGATGCTTTTCAAGGAAGCGGCGGAATCGCCGGCGCCGCATTCCGACCTCGACCCGGCAATTCAGGACGGGTTGAAGAAATGCGCCGCGTCCGTATACAAGCCTTACGGGAGCTGAAAAGTCCGCCGCGGGCGGGATTCCCAGCGCATCAAATCGCGCGAAACGATTGCGCGGGAAACTCGGGAAACAAATCGGGGTGGATCAAGTGCGCCAGCACCGCGACGCCATCGGCCAGGCGCGGGCCGGGGCGCGAAAAATAGGCATTGGCGTTGGTGGCGTAAACGCGCCGGTTGCGCAACGCAGGCAGGCCACGCCAACTGTCCGGGAACGGGACCGCATCGCATTCCGCGGCGGCGCGGGCTGTATCGTAGCCGCAGGGCATAACCGCGATGATGTCTGCGCGCGATTCGGCGATCTGCTCCTCGGTCACCTTGAACGAAGGTTCGCGCGAGCGGCCGAGGACGTCTTCTCCCCCGGCGAGCGCGACCATTTCCGGAACCCAGTGGCCGCCGACGAAGTACGGATCAAGCCATTCCAGGCACAGGACGCGGGGACGCGATTTCGCACGGGCTGCCACCGCGGCGATTTCACAGACGCGGCGCTTGAGAGAATCCGCCAAGGCCGCGGCCTCTTTCTCCCGCCCGGTGGCCTGGCCCAAGCGGACGGCATCGTCCCAGACTTCGTCCAGGCAGCGCGGCGTGAGCGCGAGGACCTGCGGCGGCCGGGGAAAACGCGTGAGCGCGGTGGCGAGATCGTCGGGCGAAGCGGCGCAGACGTGGCACAAATCCTGAGTGAGGATCAGATCGGGCGCGAGGGCGCTGAGCAATTCCGCGTCCACCGCATAAATGCTTTCGCCGCGACGGATGATTTCGGTGACTTGCCGGTCGATTTCAGCCGGCGGAGCGTGCGGATCGATGCGCGTGCGGAGCAGGGACGGCTTGTTGGCCGCTTCGGCGGGATAGTCGCACTCGTGGCTGACGCCTACGATGGAATCGCCGAGGCCGATGGCGTAGGCGATCTCCGTGGCCGATGGCAGCAATGAACAGATGCGCATTTCGACTCCGTAAGCGACAGTGCGCGGCTGGCGAGCTCAGGCCGCGCTGGCCGTCGACGTGGACGGCAACAGGTCCGCGAATGCGAATCCGTCGCGTTCGACGATTTCTCCGGGCTCGACCGGAATCGCGCGGCGAAACATCGGCCCGGCGGTGACGCAGGTGTGGAATTCACCATTTTCGCCGCACGGGTCGACGTGCGCCGGCAGGTCACGCAGCAGAGCGGCGTCAAACCGGCGCCCGGCAAACGACCGGTCGAGTTTTCGCGGATCGACGCAGGTGAGTTGGGCCCTCAGGCCGCCGGAGAGCATCTGTTCCGCCAATCGCCGGGTCTCGATTCCCCACAACGGAAAAACCGGAAACATCCCGCAGCCGGCTAGCTGCTTTTCGCGGTAGGCGCGAATATCCTCGAGAAACAGATCGCCGAATACGATGTGATGAACGCCCCCGGCACGCGCCTGCGCCATGGCTTCGCTCATGGCCTTCTCGTAAACTTCGTTTGGGCAGGGCGATGGGATCGGCACCTTGAGGAGCGGCAAACCCGCTGCGGCGGCTTGCAACTCGAGCAGGCTTTCGCGGACAGCGTGCATGGCCACGCGCTGATGGGTGCGATTTACCGTGGTCAGCAGCGCGACCACCTCCACTTCGCCCGATTGGCGCACGGTGTGGAGCGACCAGGCGCTGTCCTTGCCGCTGCTCCAGGCGAGCCAGGCCTTGGGACGAATCGCTGCGCGGGAATTTTCCATAGCGCCTAATGATACAGGAGATACTTTTCGCGCATGGCGCGGAATTTTTCGATGTCCGGAGCCCAGCCGGCGACGATGTCGGCGGGCGGGTCACCGTGCTCCAACCGATCGACGGTTGATGGCGAGCCGAGCAGTTCGACGATTTTCTCGAGGTGGAAATCGGCGGGGTAGAGCCGGTGGAGCTCATCGGCCAATTCGATTCCCAGGCGCATCGATTCCAGGGCGTGCGGGTCCAATCGCGTGATCTTGACACCGTGGCACAGCGTTCCCCGGTAGGGGCCGTCCGCCGGAGTGAATTCGGCTGGAACAAAGCTGACACCGGGAATCGCTCGCCGGCCCAGCTCCGCGGCGAATTGATCGGGGCGAATCCAGGGCGCACCGAGCATCTCGAAAGGCTGCCCGGTTCCCCGGCCGACGGAAACTCCGCCCGCCTGCAGAATATCGAGGCCCGGGTATAGGAAGGCCGCGCCGGGCGAACGCAAATTGGGCGACGGCGCGATCCATTTCAAACCGGTCTCGTCAAACGATTCGTTGCGACGCCAGCCGATCATCGCTTCCACGTGGAGGTCCGCGCCGATTTGGTTCTCGGCGTTGAACATTTGCGCCAGTTCACCCATGGTCATGCCGTGGCGAACCGGCATGGGGAAATAGCCGGTGAACGAAATGCGGTGCGCGTCCAGTATGGGGCCTTCGATCCTTTCGCCGCCGAGCGGGTTCGGGCGGTCGAAAACGAAAAAGCGGATGTGATGGCTGGCCGCCGCTTCCATGCAGTAGGCCATGGTGGTCACATAGGTGTAAAAGCGGACACCGGCGTCCTGGACGTCGAACACCAAAACGTCGATGCCTTTCAGCGTCTCGTCCGTGGGCCGGCGCGTGCCGCTGTAGAGGCTGTAGACCGGCAGCCCCGTTGCCGCATCCTTCGAGTCCGCCACGGTTGTGTCCTCGCGACCAGCGAGGCCATGTTCGGGACTGAAAATCGCCACCAGATTTACGTCCTTGCGATGCGCAAGCACGTCGATCGTTCGGCGACCGGCGGAGTCGACTCCGGTCTGATTGGTGATCAGCCCGACGCGAGCACCCTTGAACGGCTCGATAGGATATCTCTCGTAGACATCGACGCCCGTGAGCGTCGCGGCGGCTCCGCGCGGACCGGCCGGCTGCTGCGCTCGCGCGGAGGAGGTCCGCGGGTGGGCCGCCAGCAACACAATCCACGCCGTAGCGAGTGCGACGAAGCAAAATTGAGAACGGAAACGATACATCGGGTGCGACACTCGATTGTGCCCCACAGAACCGCATGCTATATAAAACTGCGGGATGCAGGCGTCCACGCAAAGAGCCACCAGCGGAAATGATGCGTAAGTTTGGCTCTTCGACCGTCGCGCTGCTGCTCGCCGCCATATTCTCGCTCATGACGCCACCCGCCCGCTCGCAAAAAAAGCCCGCATCGAAACCGCGCTCCAGCGGCGCTGATCCCTGGGTCGAGCAAACTCTCAAGAAAATGACGCTCCGGGAGAAGCTCGGCCAGATGCTGATGGTCACGTTTTTCGGCGTCTTCGATTCCGCGGAAAGCCCCGAGTACAAAGAGGTGTTGCATCAGGTCGCGGACAATCAGGTGGGCGGTTTGATTATCGTCACCGATCGCGGACCGCTGGGACTCGAGCGAAGCCAAGTGTATCCGACCGCCGTGCTCACCAATGAATTGCAGCGCCGGGCGAAGGTGCCGCTGATCGTGGGCGCGGATTTCGAGGCCGGGACGGGCATGCGGCTCGACGAAGGGACGTCTTTCCCTTCCGCCATGGCGATCGCCGCGACGGGCGATCCGAAGCTGGCGTACGAGGCTGGGAAATACACGGCGCTGGAAGCGCGCGCCGCGGGAGTTCAGTGGGTTTTTGCGCCCGATGCGGACGTCAACAACAATCCGAATAATCCGATTATCAACATACGTTCGTTCGGCGAAGATCCGGCGAGCGTGGCCCGCTACGTGAGCGAATTCGTTCGCGGCGTGCAGGACAACGGCGCGCTGGCGACGGCGAAACATTTTCCGGGGCACGGGAACGTGGGCGTCGATTCCCATATTTCGCTGCCGGTGGTTCCGGGCACGCGCGCCGACCTGGAGAAAACCGAACTGCTTCCCTTCCGCGCCGCTATCGCGGCGGGCGTGGGCTCGATCATGCCGGGGCATCTGGCGGTGCCGGCGCTGGAAATGAACTCCGAGCTTCCGGCCACGCTTTCGCGAAACATTCTCACCGGATTGCTGCGCGAGGACATGAAGTTCCGCGGCCTGGTGATCACGGATGCGCTCGACATGGGCGGGGTGACCGCGAATTACGCGCCCGGCGAGGCCGCGGTTCGGTCCGTGCAGGCCGGGACGGACGTGCTGCTGATGTCGCCCGCACCCGACGCCGCCATTGCGGGGCTCGAAGAAGCCGTGAAGTCGGGCCGCATCAGCGAAAAAAGAATCGATGAGTCGGTGCGCCGCATTCTGGCCGCCAAGGCCCGCCTCGGGCTGAACAAGAATCGCTTCGCCGACGTGGCCCGCCTGAACGAAAAATTCGGCCGGCCGGAATACGAGGCTGCCGCGCAATCGATCGCCGACCGCGGCGTGACGTTGCTGCGGGACACGCCGTGGCTGCTGCCTCTCGATTCCACAAAACCCCTGCGTGCCCTGCTGGTCGCGATTTCCTCCGATCCCGATCCCAATCCGGGCGAGACAATCGAGCCGGAAATCCGGCCGCGCGTCGATTCACTGAAGGTGCTGCGGGCGGATACCCAATACTCGCCGATCAGCAACTTGACGCTGCCGCCGCCCGATTCCTACGACGTGGCCATCTGTGCGCTGTTTGTTCGCGTGACGGACCGCAAAGGAAGCGTCGGGCTGCCGGAGGATCAGCGCGCGTTCGTCAACGAACTGATCGCGACCGGCAAGCCGACGGTGATCGCGAATTTCGGCAATCCGTACCTGATCGAGAGCTTCCCGAACGCCAAGACGTGGGTGGCGGAATTTTCGACCAATGATGTCTCGCAGCGCGCCGTGGCGCGGGCGATTTTCGGACAAAGCGCGATCGGCGGCAAAATTCCTGTGACGGTTCCCGGCACCGTGCAACGCGGCGAAGGACTGCCCGTGGCGGCGCACCCCATGACGCTGCAACCCGCACCCGCGGCGATGGTCGAGCACCTGCGTCCGGCATACGCCGTGGTGGATCGCGCGGCGGCAGACGGCGCCTTCCCCGGCGGCGTGCTCGCCGTGGGATGGAACGGCGAGCTCGCCGTGCACGCTTTCGGCAGGCTCGACCCGGGCGGGGAGCGCTACGAAGTGGATGAAGACTCGATGTACGACGTCGCCTCGCTCACCAAACCCATCGTCACCGCCAGTGCGGCGATGCTTCTAGCTCAGCAAAGCAAGCTCGATCTCGACCGGCCGATCGAGAATTACCTGCCCGATTTCGCTGCGGCTGCGAAATCGGATCCCGATCCGGCCTGGCGCGCGCGCGTCACACCGCGCATGCTCCTGCTGCACGATTCGGGGCTGCCCGATCACCGCGAGTATTTCGAAATCGCCAAAGGCCATGACGCAGTTCTCGAGCGCGTTCTCGCCGAGCCACTCGTCAACGAGCCGGGCAAAAAGATCGTCTATTCCGACCTCGGCTTCATCCTGCTCGGCGAAATCATCCAGCGCCTGACCGGCGAACCCCTCGACGAATTCGCCAAACGAGAATTTTTCGAACCCCTCGGCATGGACCGCTCGATGTTCAATCCCCCGCGAAAACTCCGCGAGGACATCGCGCCGACGGAGAAAGACACCGCGTTCCGCAAGCGCCAAGTGTGGGGCGAAGTGCACGACGAAAATGCCTGGGCCATGGGAGGCGTAGCGGGTCACGCCGGTCTGTTTTCGACGGCGGACGACATCGCAGCGTTCGCGCAGATGCTGCTCAACGGCGGAATTTACGGCCACGAGCGCGTGCTGGCACGTTCGACTATACAGATGTTCACCGCCCATCACACCATCGGAGGCGCCACGCGCACGCTGGGCTGGGACGTTCCCGAAGACGGCGGCTCCTCCGGCCACTATTTCGCGTCCGGAAGCTTCGGGCATCTCGGATTCACCGGCACTTCGCTCTGGATCGATCCGGAGCGCAAGCTGTTCGTCATTCTGTTAACGAACCGGGTCGATCCCACCCGCGCCAACGAAAAAATCAAGCAGGTGCGGCCCGCCCTTCACGACGCTGTAATGGAAGGCCTCGGTCTGGCCACCGCCCCGCAGCCCGCCACGGCCCGATAACTCCCTCGGCACACGTCTCATCGTAATCTCGCAGACGCGCTCCAGCAGGCTGGCCCAGCCGCTATAATCGATTAGGGTTTGGTGCGCCCGTTGAAACCTGCACGGACAGAACAGCGCAATCCGCGTTCGCGCGGGCTGGACCGCAAATCGAGCCTGGAGATCGTCCGCGCGCTCAACCGGGAAGACGCGGGAGTGGCGCCGGCGGTTCGTAGAGTTCTGCCGCAAATCGCGCGGGCCGTTGACGCGATCGCGAAGTCGCTGCGCCGGGGTGGAACGCTGTTTTACGTGGGCGCCGGCACCAGCGGGCGGCTGGCGGTGCTGGATGCAGCGGAATGCCCGCCGACATTCGGCACACCGGCGCGCATGGTACGGGCAATTATTGCCGGGGGCGAGCGAGCGCTGCGCCACGCGGTGGAAGGCGCGGAGGATTCCGCGTCGAACGGCGCGCGTGATTTGCGCCGCGCGGGCCTGAAGCGCGGCGATGTGGTGGTGGGAGTGGCGGCCAGCGGCGGGACGCCCTATGTGATTGGCGCTCTGGAATTTGCGGGGAGGCGTGGCGCGGTCACGGTCGGCGTCACATCAAATCCGGGATCGGCGCTCGCTGCCAAAGCACAGATCGCGATTGCGCCCGATACGGGCCCCGAGGCGGTTTCGGGTTCCACACGGTTGAAAGCCGGAACGGCGCAGAAGATGGTCTTGAACATGCTTTCTACGGCATCGATGGTTCGCATCGGAAGGGTCTACGAGAACTGGATGGTTCACGTGGCGCTGACAAACCAGAAGTTACGAAGGCGGGGCCAGCGGATCCTCGAAGAGGCCGCCGGAGTCTCACCGTTGGTCGCCGCACACGCTTTGCGTCTGGCGGGCCACAATCTGCCGGCGGCGTTGGTGATGCTAAGGTCCGGCGCGCCGCTGCGGGATGCGCGACGAGCGCTCACCGCATCCTATGGCGATGTCCGGCAAGCGATCGAAACTGTGACGCGAAATTTACCCAAGGGCCGGAAATAAGCCATGGACCGATTCAAAATCAAAGGCGGACAAAAGCTCGAAGGCGAAGTGCGGATCAGCGGCGCGAAGAACGCTGCTCTGCCGGCCATGGCCGCTTCCCTGCTGACGAACGAAGCCGTGCACCTGAAAAATATTCCGCACGTTCGCGACATCATCACCATGGCGAAATTGCTGGCGCACATGCGCTGCAAGGTGGAAAGCCCGGACATTCCGCCGTCGGAATTCATCATTCGCGCGGAGACGATTTCGCACGCCGAAGCGCCGTACGAGCTGGTGAAGACCATGCGCGCGTCGATCCTGACGCTGGGCCCTCTGGTTGCGCGTTTCGGTTACGCGCGCGTTTCGCTTCCTGGCGGCTGCTCCATCGGCGCGCGGCCCGTCGATATTCACATCCAGGCCTTGGAACAGCTCGGCGCCCGGATTACCGTCGATCACGGTTACGTGGAAGCGAAGGCCGAGCGGCTGCGCGGCTGCACGTTCCGTTTCCCGAAAATCACCGTCACGGGCACGGAAAATATCCTGACCGCGGCCGTGCTGGCGGAGGGCGAAACGATTTTGGAAAACTGCGCGCTCGAGCCGGAAATTCCCGATCTGGCCGAATTGCTGATCAAGATGGGTGCGAAAATCGAAGGCCACGGCACGCCGACGATTCGGGTGCAGGGCGTTGACAAGCTCCACGGCGCCACGCACACCATCATTCCCGACCGCATCGAAGCGGGCACTTTCCTGGTGGCGGGCGCGATCACCGGCGGCGAACTGCTGCTCACGCACTGCGAGCCGCATCACCTGGGCGCAATCATCGAGAAAATGAAAGAGTGCGGCGTCGAAATCAAGTGCGAAGGCAAGACCGGCTTGCGCGTGCGCGCCGCGAAAAAGCTGGCCGCCGCGAACGTGGACACCGAGGAGTACCCGGGCTTCGCCACGGACATGCAGGCGCAGTTCATGGCGCTGGCGACGCAGGCGCACGGCGTGTCCCGGATTCGCGAGACGATTTTCGAAAATCGCTACCTGCACGCCCTGGAAATGATGCGCATGGGCGCTAACATCGCCATCGACGGCAGCACCGCCGTGGTGACCGGACCGACGCCTCTGACCGGCGCGCCGGTGACCGCATCGGACCTGCGCGCCAGCGCGGGACTCGTGCTGGCGGCCCTGGTGGCGAATAACACAACGATCATCGACCGCGTCTACCACATCGATCGCGGCTACGAGCAGATCGAGACCAAGCTCCGCAAAATCGGCGCCCACATCGAACGCCTCACCGGCCGCGACGAGTAAGCCGACGATACAGACGAAAAAAAGGGAGGCGATTTCTCGCCCCCCTGAGTTTGCTGCCATGGTGTGGACCGCAGCCGCGAATTTTAGCTTGCGGCTTCGCCTTTGGCGACTTTGTCGCGCTGATCGCGCAGCACGGCCTTGCGGCTGAGCCGGATCTTGTTGCCCTCGATCGCCAGCACCTTCACCAGCACCTGGTCGCCTTCCTTCAGCTCGTCGCGAACCGCCCGGATACGCGCCTCGGCGATTTCGCTGATGTGCAGCAGGCCGTCGGTGCCCGGGAAGATCTCGACGAAAGCGCCGAATTCCGCGATGCGTACCACGGTGCCGAGATAGGTCTTGCCGATCTCCGCGGTGGCGGTGACGTCGCGAATCATCTTCAGCGCGTCCTCAGCCGCCTTGCCGTTGCTGGCGAAGACGTGCACTTTGCCATCGTCCATCACGTCGATCTTCACTCCCGTGGCTTCCACGATCGAGCGGATCTTTTTGCCGCCCGGTCCGATCAGGTCGCGAATCTTGTCCGTGGGAATCGACAGCATGTGCAGGTGCGGCGCGTAGACGGAAATCTCGGACTTCGCGGTGGAAATCGTTCTCTCCATGATGTCGAGGATTTCAAGCCGCGCCTTTTTGGCCTGCGCCAGCGCCTCGCGCATCATGCTGACGCTCACGCCCGCGACTTTGATATCCATCTGCAGCGCGGTGATTCCCTGGCGCGTGCCCGCGACCTTGAAGTCCATGTCGCCGTAGTGGTCTTCCGCGCCGGCGATATCCGTAAGGATGGCGTACTTGTCGCCCTCAACGACCAGGCCCATTGCGATCCCCGCGCACGGAGACTTCAGCGGCACGCCCGCGTCCATCAGCGAAAGCGAACCGCCGCACACCGAGGCCATGGAGGACGACCCGTTCGATTCCATGATGTCGGAAACCACGCGCATGGCGTAGGGGAAGTCTTCTTCGGAAGGCAGCAACGCTGAGAGGGCGCGTTCGGCCAGCGCGCCGTGCCCGATTTCACGGCGTCCCGCGCCGCGCAGGAATTTCACCTCGCCGACGGAAAACGGCGGGAAATTGTAGTGCAGCATGAAGCGCTTGAAGACGTCCTGCTCGAACAGCAGGTCGAGCCGCTGCTTGTCTTCCTTGGTGCCCAAAGTGGTGGTCGCCAGCGCCTGCGTCTCGCCGCGGGTGAAGAGCGCCGAGCCGTGCACGCGCGGCAGCACTCCGATTTCGCAGGTGATCTGGCGAAGCTGATCGAACGCGCGGCCATCGGGGCGCCGGCGGCGCACCAGCATGTCGTCGCGGAAAATACGCTCGCGAAGGCGCTCGAACGCGCGGTAGGCCAGCTTGTGCTTCTCCTCGTCGTCCTCCGGCACGGACGCCATGATCTCGTTCTTCACCGCGTCGACCAGCGCGTAGCTTTCGAGCTTCGGGTGCTTTTCGGTATCGAGCGCGTCGCGCATGCGGTCCGTGTACTTCGCCGACAGTTCCTTGTAGAGCGCTTCATCGAACGCCGGAGGCTTCACTTCCGCTTTCTTGATTCCCACGCGCGCGCCAAGCTCCTTGATCGCCGCGATCACTTTCTTGATCTCGCTGTGGCCGAATTCCAGCGCATCGGCAACGGTGTCTTCGGACACCTCCAGCGCACCCGATTCGACCATCACGATCGCCTCGTTCGAGCCGGCGATGATCAGGTTCATCTGGCTCACCTTCTGGTCGGCGTATGTCGGGTTGCAGATAAACTTCCCGTCGATCATTCCCACGCGCACGCAGGCGATGGGATTGTTGAACGGAATTTTCGAGACGTACAGCGCCGCCGAAGCCGCGGTGACCGCCACCACGTCCGGATCGTTCTCGCTGTCGGCGGACAAAACCATGGCGATGATCTGCGTCTCGGTCGCCCAGCCCTCGGGAAACAGCGGCCGCAGCGGCCGGTCCGTCAGGCGCGACGTCAGAATCTCGCGCTCGGAGGGTCTGCCCTCCCGCTTGAAGAATCCGCCCGGAATTTTCCCGGCGGCGTAGGTGTATTCGCGATAGTCGACAGTCAGCGGAAGGAAATCCTTTTCGGTCGCTTTGTTATCCATGCACGCGGTGGCCAGCACCACGGAGTCGCCATAGCGCGCGGTAATCGCGCCGTGCGCCTGTCGCGCCATCTTCCCGGTTTCCAGCGTCAGCTTGCGTCCACCCAGGTCCAGACTCACTTGTTCAAACATCCAGCACATCCTTCTCTCCCGGATCACCGGGAACATTCGTCAGATACGAGAGCACGCTCTCGGAAAGCCATAGCAGATGGAAGAGGGAGAATCGTTCAGGGAGGAAAGCATGCCAGCGGGCTCAGCTCGCAAAGTGCCTCGCGCTCCGCGGGCCTGGCAGTTCACACGCGGGCCGACAGCTCAATATTTTGCGGTGGAAATTCATGCGGCCGGAACGGCCGCTCGAGGCTTCCGCGTTACTTGCGCAGACTAAGTCGTGACACAATCTCGCGATACCGATCCGGGTCGCGCCGATTCAGATAGTCCAGCAGCCTGCGGCGCTTGTTGACCATCATGATCAACCCGCGGCGCGAAGCGTGATCTTTTGCGTGGGACTGGAGGTGCGTCGTGAGGTAGTTGATCCGCTCGCTCAGCAATGCGATTTGCACTTCCGGCGATCCGGTGTCCTTCGTGTGTACCCGGTACATCTCGATCACACCGGCCTTGGCTTCCATCAACTGATCCTCCCTCTGAAACGCCGTGCCCTTGCTCAATTCTCTTCGCTCTTCAACCTGAAAATGCTAGCACAGAGCCCGTGGGCCGCAAAGGAAAAATACAGCATTCACCTGAGCCTTCGCGGAGGCCGGCGGGCAATCGCGGAGCCGTGCTAGAGCGTCGGCGAATCGTCCCCCAGCATGGCCTTGCGCACGATCTTGATCGGCGGGAATCCCTGGCGCATGAAATCGTCGTGAAACTTTTCGAGCGAGAATGCCGCGCCCTGTTTTTTCTCCACGTCGGCGCGCAGCTTCTGAATTTCGAGCTTCCCGAGCGTGTAGTAGAGATACGTCGGGTTCGACGTGCCCCGGCGGGTCTCGATCAACGCGATCTGGTGCGTCTGATACCCTTCCTTCTCGAAAAATTCCACGCCCTGATCGAACGTCATGTGCCCGCGATGCATTTCGATGCCCACCACAAAGCGCGAGTTCCGCAGCAGCGCATCCTGCAGTTGTCCCAGACGGATGAGCTTTGATTCCCTCTCGTCCTTCGCCCCTACGCCCGGCTGGGCGAAGCCTTCATCGAGCATCATCTGCTCGCAATAATGCGCCCAGCCTTCCGCGTTGCTGTTGGCTCCCAAAAGCTTGCGAATTTTCGTCGGCGCCTCGGGCGTCCAGAGAAACTGCACGTAGTGGCCCGGATAAGCTTCGTGAACCGCCGTGCTGATGATGGTGCCCACGTTGAAATCCTGCATGATTCCTTCGACCTCTTCCGGCTTGGCGTCAGGCTCGGGCAGGGTCACGTTGAAATACGCTTCTTTGGCCACGTGTTCGTAGGGACCCGGAATGTCCATCGAGGCCGTCGACAGAGCGCGCATAAACGGCGGCGTTTCTTCCACGATCGGGCGGATGTCCGACGGGATAGTG
>Ga0335085_10004420_pt1 | contig 23373 bp, 24 predicted proteins | sample Lox_Sample_45_FD_206712 | JGI IMG/M metagenome (GOLD analysis project Ga0335085, IMG submission 206712) | Soil microbial communities from Loxahatchee National Wildlife Refuge, Florida, United States - Lox_Sample_4.5 | ecosystem: Environmental > Terrestrial > Soil > Wetlands | place: USA...
CGGGGCGGACTCGCCATTCGCGGTCTCGGGCCTCTTCGCGCAAGCGCTCATCGGGGTGTCGGGGCGGACTCGCCATTCGCGGTCTCGGGCCTCTTCGCGCAAGCGCTCATCGGGGTGTCCGGGCAAACTCGTCCTTGGCGGCCTTGACGCGGATGGGCTCGGCGAGGAGATCATAAGTGGTGAGGGCCATGGTCTTGGCGGCGGCCACCATGCCCGCGCGGGCGAGCGGTTTCACCGCCGCGTCGGCGAACTCGCGCGTGTGAATCGCCATGCCGGTGGGGGCGATGGCCACCATCGGCTGGATGGCCGGGATGATCTGACTCACGTTGCCGATGTCGGACGACCCGAGGCGGTCCGGGATGGCCTGGCCCTCGGCGAGGCCGGCCGTCTTCATGTTGGCCGCGAAGAGGTCCAGCATCACCCGGCTCGACTTCATCGGCTCGTAGACGCTGTCGTGCTGGGTGACCTTCAGGGTGCACCCGGTGGCTTTCGCCGCCCCCTCCGCGGCCGCGGTCACCCGCTTGAACAGATCCCACATCGTGTCGATCCGCGGCGCGCGCACGTAGAAGATCGCGGAGGCGTACTCCGGGATGATGTTGGCCGCCGCACCACCGTTGGTGATGATGCCGTGAATGCGGCAGTCCGGGCGCACCTGCTGCCGTAGCATGCTGACCGCGTTGTACATCCCGATGACGGCGTCGAGGGCGTTGACGCCCTCCCACGGGTCGGCGGAGGCGTGCGAGGCCTTGCCGGTGAACTCGAAGGTTCCTCGGACGATACCGAGCAGATCCTGGTGGAGCAGCGTGCGGTCGAAGCCGTGGATCATCATCGCGCAGTCGACGTCCTTGAAGACACCGCTCTTGATCAGCTTCACCTTCCCGCCGCCGCCCTCCTCGGCGGGGGTGCCGATCACCTGGATACGACCCTTGGGGAGCTGCGCCCGGACCGCAGCCAGGGCCGCGCCCGCGCCGGCCCCGGAGGTCGCGATCACGTTGTGGCCGCACGCGTGACCGATGCCGGGCAGTGCGTCGTACTCGCAGAGGATGGCGATGGTGGGGCCCTCGCCCGTCTCGATGGTGCCGCGGAACGCGGTGTCCACGCCGCCCACGCCCTTCTCGATCTTGAAGCCCTGTCTGGCCAGGAAGTCGCTGAGCCAGCCACAGGCCTGCACTTCCTGGTAGGCGAGCTCCGGGTGGTCGTGGATCTGGCGGGACAGGGCCTCGAGCTCGTCGGCCAAACGGTCGACGGCCTGCGCGATGGAATCCTTGAGGGTGCTCATGACAACCTCCACGATGGGGTCGAACGCTTCGGCCGGGAGAGTACCACGTCCCGGACGACCCGGGGAATCAGGGGGACTGGGCGCAGAAGAGGAAGAAGAGCGGTCGCGACGGGTCGGGCGAGCCGCCGCGGCCGGGCTCGTTCACGCAGCGAAGGCTCGGCGATGAATCGGAGCGGGACGGCGAGTTCGCGGTGGCGCAGGCAGCCAGGGCGACCGCGGCGCCGAGCATCAACAGGGCGCGACCCAGACGAGAGGAGTGCACGACCATGAAGGGTACCACGACGACTGCGGACGGCGGGACGGGAGCGAAACGGTGAGGCGAGTGGACTAGACGGAGGGAGCCAGGGCGGCGTCCGCCGCCGGAATGCCGACCGGCAGCTCCATCACGAAGACCGCGCCGCCGCCCGGCCGGTTCTCAGCCCAGAGGCGGCCCTCGTGTTCGGCGATCACGCTGTGGGCGACCGACAGGCCGAGGCCCCGACCCTCGCCAGGCCCCTTGGTGGTGAAGAAAGGGTTGAACACGCGCGCGAGGTCGTCGGGCGGCACGCCGGGCCCGTCGTCGGCGACCTCGATCCGAACTCCGTCCTGACCCGGCCGCACCCGGATCGTGAGGGTGCCACCGCCGCGGGCCGCGGACATGGCCTGCTCCGCGTTCTGCACCAGGTGGAAGAGGGCCTCCTGCAGCTGATTGCTGTCCGCCCAGATCTCGGGCACTTCCTGGAAGTCGGTCTGCACCGTGATGCGCGCACCCTCGAGCCGCGACTGGTGGAGGGCGAGCACTTTGTAGATCTGATCGCTCACCTTGCAGCGCGCCCGGCGCAGGGGCGACCGCTCCGCGAAGAGAACGAGCTCGCGCACGATGTTGGCGGCGCGCTTCGTGGCGCCGTCGATGACCTTGAGTCCGTTCAGGACCGACTCGTGATCCTGTGACTGGAGCAGGAGGTGGACCTGGCCCAGGATGATCATGAGCGGGTTGTTGATCTCGTGCGCGACCCCGCCCGCGAGCTCGCCCACCGCGGCCAGCCGCTCCGCTCGGACCACGTCGGTGTGCGAGCGCCGCAGCTCCTCGAGCTGCAGGCGAGTCTCCGAGTAGAGGCGGGCGTTGTCGAGGGCCAGTCCGATCTGGTCGGCGGTGGACTCCAGCAGCGCGATCTCTTCCCCGCTGAAGCGCTCCTCGGTCTGGCGGCCCAGCGAGAGCGTGCCCAGGATGCGATGGCGGGCGCGGATCGGCACGCACAGGAAGCCGCGTATGCCGTCGGCGGCCACCGCGGCGCGCGCGGCGGGCAGGAGATCCGGCGCGCGGCCGGCTTCGTCCACGCGGCGCACGCGTCCGGAAGCGGCCACCCGGCCGATGAGACCCTGGCCGATCGGCAGCACCTCGTTGACCTCGCGCAGCCGGGCCGAGAGACCCCTCTCGCCCCGCAGCAGCAGCATCTTGCCGTCCGATGACACGAGGTGGAGGCTCGCGATCTCGTGGCCGGTGACGTGGGTGAGCGCGCTCAGCGACTTCTGGATGACCTCGGTGAGATCGAGCGAGCGGCTCACCGCCTCGGTCACCGTGCGAAGGATCTGCAGGTGACGGATCAGAGACGTCGTACCGCCCACTCCACGATGGTTGACTCGCGCCATTGTCAGCCTGTGCTCGCTTCCCATTGCATTGGTACCTCGCCAGACGTTCTCTGCGTACCAAGCAAGCGAAGTGCCACTGGTAGTGAGTAAATAATATCATGTTTTACAAATAGTTAGATTGTTCTCGGACAATGCCGCAGAATGGTACCGGTGCTGCCCCGACACACTGTCAAGTCAAACCATGGCGAAACTGCCGGGCGTGGCCGATCCGGCGACCGATCGACGGGTGGGAGTAGAAGAAAAACTCCTCGAGGGGGTGTGGATTGCGCTCGGCGAGATTCAGCCTGGCCAGACGCTCCATGGCCCCGATGAAGGGGCCGGGGTCCTGGATGGCGTCGAGCGCAAATCGGTCTGCTTCCCATTCCACGTGGCGCGACCAGGCGTTGGCCGCCGGCAGGGCCACCAGGCTCACGAGCAGCAGGACGAGGCCGAAGAAGGGGAGCCCGCCGAGGTCGGCGGGCCCGTCCAGGCCCAGCAACCGTGAGCCTAGATGGAGCGCGTGGTCGGCCATCCAGAACGTGGCCAGCGTCAGCGCGCCCTGCACGGCCAGGCCGCGGCGGATGTCTCGGTGAAGCTGATGGGCCAGCTCGTGAGCCAGCACCGCCTCGATCTCGTCTTGCGTGAACTCGCTCAGCAGCGTGTCGAAGAGAAGGATCCGCCGGTTCCGGCCGAGTCCGGTGACCGCGGCATTGGCGGTGCGGCTCTTCCGAGACTGATCCACCACCCAGATCCCGCTCACCGGCACGCCGACACGGTCGGCCAGCGCCAGGAGCCGCGTCTCGAGCGGACTCGCCGGGAGCCGGGTGAGCCGGTAGAACAGCGGGACCAGCCAGACGGGCGTGACGAGGGCGAGCAGCGCGTAGCCGCCAAGGAAGACGACGGCGCCCCAGAGCCACCACCAGGGCGTGAGCCGCATCAGGCCGTACACGATCTCCACGGCCAACAGACCGAGGACACCACCGAGCAGGCCGGCCTTGACCACGTCGAGCAGCCAGCGGCCGAACGACTGATGGAGCAGGCCGTAGTGGCGGGGGAGCCAGTAGCGGCCGAGCCAGGTCACCGGCAACGTGATGAGTCGGTAGCCGCCCGCTAGCACCAGCAGCTCGAGAGCGAGCTGCTGCCACCATCGCGATGTCCACTGTGCGAGCCAATCGGCTAGGATCACGCCGGCGCGGGTCTGGACGAGGACCAGCAGGTAGGCGGCCGAGAGGGCCAGATCGACCAGCGACAGCGCGAGCTGGCGCCGGTGATAGGCGCGCGCGTGGGCCTCGTCGGACGCCGGCGACGCTTCCATGAACAGAGTGTCCCACCGTCCCGGAGGGCCGCCAACCACCCGCGCCGTTTGTGCTACACTGACCGCCAATTCACACTCAGGGAGCCGCCATGTTTCAGTCCGTGGAGGACGTCCAGCAGCAGTTCAAGAACGCCCGCTATATCGCCAACCGCCGTATCTCCACCGTCGTGTTCCTCGCCGCGCGAATGGGTCGACCCGTGCTCATCGAAGGCCCGGCCGGCGTGGGCAAGACGGAGCTGGCCAAGACGCTCGCCGAGGTGACGGCGCGGCATCTGATCCGGCTGCAGTGCTACGAGGGCCTCGACGAGGGCAAGGCGCTCTACGAGTGGAAGTACGCCAAGCAGCTGCTCTACACGCAGCTGCTCCGGGAGCGGATCGGCGAGTTGATCGCCGACGCGCCCTCGCTACCGGACGCGGTCGCGCGCATCTCCGGCCAGGACGACGCCTTCTTCTCCCACCGCTTCCTGGCCCCCCGGCCGCTGCTCCAGGCGATCGAGTCCCCGGATCCGGTGGTGCTGCTGGTCGACGAGATCGACAAGGCGGAGCCCGAGTTCGAGGCGTTCCTCCTCGAGGTCCTGTCCGACTTCCAGGTGTCGGTGCCGGAGCTGGGCACCATCCGGGCCACCCAGATCCCACTCGTGGTGCTCACGTCCAACAACGCGCGCGAGCTGTCCGATGGTCTCAAGCGTCGGTGTTTGCACCTCTTCATCGATTTCCCGCCGGCCGATGAAGAACTGGCGATCATTCGCCTGAAGGTGCCGGAGGTGTCCGAGCGCCTGGCCCAGACGGTGGTGACCGCGGTGCAGCGGATCCGCGGCCTCGAGCTGCGCAAGGCCCCTTCGATCTCCGAGAGCCTCGACTGGGCGCGCTCGCTGGTCATCCTCAACGCGGAGACGCTCGACCGCGAGCTGGTGGAGTCCACGCTCACCATGCTCGTGAAGCACGAGAAGGATCTGGACCGGGTCAAGGGCGCCCTCGACAAGGTGCTGGCCGACCTGGGCTAGAGCCCATGAGCGGGAGCTGGTCGACCCTCACCGAGTTCCGGGAGCTGTGGTTCCCGAGCCCGCGGATCCGGCTGCCCGAGCTGGGTGCGTCGGGCCCGGTCTTCATCGAGGGCGGCCGGTGCATCTCGGGAGCGCTCGGCGAGTACAGCAAGCTCTGGATCTTCGCGATGGGCCGCTGGCACTTCTACTACGTCCATCCCACCCCGCGCGATTTCTATCGCGTGACGATGCCGGAGGCGATGCCGCATCTGCTCCATCCCGGGGAAATGACGGTCGAGACGTTCCGGCAGGGCCTCTCCTACAAGGTCGTGCTGGGGCTGCGCTGCGCGGAAGGCCCGGTCCGGGTCCTGCACCTGGTGGGCGACGTGGCCGACGTCACGCGGGCGCAGGAGCGTGACGAGGAGGCGCCCGCCGGGCCCCTCGGGTGGAAGCTCAAGATGACGCACCTGATCGCCCAGGGCTCGTTCCACGGTCTCATCCGCCTCGAGGATGGGCGCCTGCATCCGATCAGTCGCGACGGCGGCGAGGACGTCTTCAAGTCCTCCTGGGTCACATTCTCCCGATGACACCCGGCCACGCGAGTCGCAGCGTTCAGGCGAGCTAGATGGACCAGAGAATCCTGGAGTTCATCGGCGATCTGCGGCGGGCCGAGATGCGCATCTCCCCGAGCGAGGCGCTGGACGCGCTCACCGCCTCCACCGAGATCGGGCTGGAGGACCGTGAGACGTTCAAGAGCGCCCTGGCCACCACCCTGGTCAAGGAGTCGCGAGACCTGGTGACCTTCAATCGCATCTTCGATCTGTACTTCCTCGATCTGCAGGCGCTCGGCGAGGGCCTCAAGAAGGCGCTGGGGCCCGAGGATCCCAAGATCCAGGAGATGCTCGACCGGCTCACGTCCGAGGCCGGGATGGAGCTCGACGACCTCACCGAGCTGATGCTGAGCGGGCAGGGCAGCGACATGGAGATGGCCATTCGCCAGGAGGGCCAGGGCACCGGCCTCGAGCGGCTGATGTACTTCCTGCAGGTCGGCTACTTCTCCCGCCGCATCTACGACAAGTTCGACTGGGAGGCTATCGAGCGGGATCTGAGCCGGATCATGCAACTGCTCGAGGCCAAGGGGCTCGATCCGGGCATGCTCGCGCGCATCCGGAACTATCTCGATCTGCGCCTCGAGGCGTTCCGGCGCATGATCCGCCAGCACGTGGAGCGCGAGCTGGAGCGTCGAGCCTTCCGCCAGGGGGAGAAGCTGACCCGCGAGGTGCTGACGGACAAGCCGCTCTTCGCGCTCTCCGCCGACGAGGTCGCCCAGATGAAGGCGGTGGTCGCGCGCCTGGCCCGCAAGATCAAGGACGCCCTCGCCCTCCGCCAGCGCCAGGAGGAGAAGGGGCGGCTCGACTCGCGCCGCACGATCCGCCAGAGCCTGCAGTACGGGGGCGTGCCGATGGAGGTGCGCTTCCGCCGGCGCCACCGCGAGAAGCCCAAGCTGATCACCCTCTGCGACGTGTCGGACTCGGTGCGCAACGCCTCGCGCTTCATGCTGCAGCTGGTGTGGAGCCTGCAGGAGTGCTTCTCGCGCGTCCGCTCGTATGTCTTCGTGTCCGAGATCGCGGAGGTCACCCAGGCCTTCAACACCTATCCGGTTGACACCGCGATCGACTGGGCGCTGAAGGCCTCCTCGGTCGACTATCACTGCCGCTCCGACTTCGGCTACGCGTTCAGCCGCTTCGTCCGCACCGAGCTCGAGACGCTGGACCGCAAGACCACCGTGCTCATCCTGGGTGACGCCCGCAACAACTACAACGACCCGCAGGCGTGGGCCATCCGGCAGATCCGGGAGCGCGTCAAGGGGGTCATCTGGCTCAATCCGGAGGGACAGTGGGGCTGGGGCATCGGGGACAGCGTGATGCCGCTCTATACGCCCTCGTGCGACATCGTGAAGGAGTGCCGCACGGTGGGGCAGCTCGTCCAGGTCGTCGACCAGTTGGTCCATTCGTGGTGGCGCCGCGGCCGCTGATCGTCCTGCTGCTGTCGGGTCTCCCGCTCGTCTCGCCGATCGCGGCCGGTCCGGCCTCCGCCGCGGAGTGCGTCGTGCTCGAGGACTTCTCCCGGGGTCCGGTCGACGCGCTCCCGCCCGACTGGAAGCCGCGCAAGGAGGAGGGGCGCTCGGTGTACTCGATCCGCGAGGAGGACGGGCGCCGGTTCCTCCACGCCGAGTCGCGGGGCCTCGGGATCCAGGCTGGTCGCGAGGTGGCCTGGGACCTCGAGACCTATCCGATCCTCGCCTGGTCGTGGCGGCCGGTCGAGTTCCCGAAGGGCTCCGACGAGCGTAGGTCCTCCACCAACGACAGCGCGGTCTCGGTCTACGCGCTGTTCCCGGGCTCGCTCGGCTCCGTGAGGAGCGTCAAGTACGTCTGGAGCCGGGTCGTGCCGGTCGGCACCCATCTCACCTCGAGCGCAGGCACTACCCAGGTGCGGGTGTTGCGCAGCGGTCCCGACAAAGCTGGGCAGTGGGTCGAGGAGATGGCCGACGTGCGGGAGGACTACCGTAAGTACTTCGGGGATGCGGCTCCCAAGCCCGCCGGGATCGCGGTCCTCACCGACGCCGACGACACCAGGAGCAGTGCGCGGGGCGACTACGCCACCTTCCGCGTGTGCAAGCCCTGAGGGACGGCGCGCGTGGCTGACGCCGATTCGTTCGAGGCCCTCTGGGGCTACCCTCCCCACCGCCGAGCGCTTCTCGGCGGCGATTCCGGGCTGGACCTTTCCCAAGAGCTCGCGCATGATCTGGAGGGAGGATCGAGATGCCGGAGGAGACGCCATGAGCGACGACGAGTTCCTGGACCCGACCGATTCGGTGGCGGTCCCTCGCAAGCGCGCGCGACGCCTCGAGAGTCTCGAGGGCAAGACCATCACGTTGCTCGACATCTCGAAGGCCAAGGGCAACCATCTCCTCGATCGGGTGGAGGAGCTGCTCCGCGAGCGGGCCCATCCGAAGGCCGTCTTGCGCAAGAAGAAGCCCACGTTCGCGCGTCCGGCCCCCGAGGACCTGCGCCAAGAGATCCTCAAGGACAGCGACGCGGTCATCGAGGCCCTCGCCGACTGAGGGTCGTGCACAACGTGCAGTGTGCACGACAGCGTGTTCTTCGAGGACCAGGGGATTCCGACCGCCACCGTCATCTCCACCGAGTTCAAGCGGGCGGCGCGGGCTCAGGCCGACGCGCTCGGGGCGAGCGACCACCAGACCGTCATGGTCGCGCACCCGATCCAGCCGCTGACCCGGGACGAGGTGCGCGCGCTGGCCGATAAAGCCTTCGACGAGATCGTCGCGCGCCTGACGCGCGGGTGACCCTCCTCCTCAAGCTGCTCCTGGTGCCGGGGCTGATCGCCCTGGTCACCCTGGCCGGCCGCCGCTTCGGCCCCCGCATCGGCGGCTGGCTCAACGCCCTGCCGCTGGTGGCGGGGCCGGTACTCTTCTTCCTCGCGCTCGAGCAGGGCGACGCCTTCGTGGCGCGGGCCGCCGAGGCGACCCTCGCTGGCCTCGCTGCGGTGGCCGCGTTCGCGGTGATCTACTCCTGGACGGCGGTGGCTGGACGGTGGTGGGTGTGCGTGCTCGTGGGATGGGCGGCCTTCGGCCTGCTGACGATCGCGCTCCAGGCGGTGCCCTGGACGGCCGTCTCCGGGCTGGCGCTGGCCGTGGCTGCCTTCGGCGTCGCGCGCTTCCTGCTCCCGCGCTTACCGGAGGCCCTGCCCCCCGCGGGAGCGCCCGCATGGGATCTGCCGCTGCGCATGGTCTCCGCAGTGGTGCTGGTGCTGCTGGTCACCGGGCTGGCCGCCTGGCTCGGGCCGCGGCTCTCCGGCGCGATCACGCCGTTCCCGATCGCCACCACGATCCTGCTCGCGTTCACGCACGCCCAGCAGGGTGCGCCGGCCGCGGTGGGCTTCCTGCGCGCGTTCCTGCCCGCGATGTGGGGCTTCGCCCTCTTCTGCTTCGTGCTGGCCTGGGGCGTGGTGGGCCTCGGGCGCGATCTCGCGTTCCTGCTCGCCTTCGCCCTGAGCCTGCTCGCCCAGGGCGTCGTGTGGATGGGGCTCGAAGGCGCTCGCTAGTCGGGGAACCGCCAGACGCGGCCCTCGGCCGGCTCGTCGGTCAGCGTGAACTGGGGCAGGGCGAAGTCGGCGGAGAGGTCCTGGAAGATCACGCGGACTCGCTTGCCGATCGCCACGTTCTGCTCGGGCTCGGGGCGGAACTCCAGCGTGACCAGGTTTGCGATGACGCGCAGGGCCTCGTCGGGCGTCGGCACGCCGCGCTGCTCATCGAGCTCCACCAGCACCACCGCGTAAGGCGTCCACTCCTTGAAGCCGGGCTGGATCGCGTGGTGCACGACCTCGTACGAGTAGATGTGCCCGCGCCCGCTCACCGGCTTCCATTCCCACTCGAGCGACGTGCACCACGGGCAGCCGTGGCTCGGTGGGTAGCGCATGAGCCCGCACGCCTTGCAGGCGCGGAGCATCAGGCGATGGTTCGCGCGGGCCAGCTTGAAGTGCTCGCGCCACTCCGAGTCGTTCTCCGGGATCACCAGGTTCATGCCGCGGTACTCGACGGAGGCCATTGGGCTAGTTCCTCATGATCAGGGCGGAGCCGGTCGGCGGCATCGCCCAGCCGAGATTCATGGTGATGCGAGCGTCCTTGACCTGGCGGCACTTGCCCGGCGAATAGTCGTAGCTGTGCTTGCCGTCTTCCCAGCCCGGGCAGTAGTCGTCTACCTGGCCGCGGAGCTGGCGGACGTTCTCGATCACCATCGAGATGCCGTGCGTGTAGCCCTCGCAGAGATGGCTCCCCGAGGTGTTGTTCGGCCGCTTGCCGCCGAGCTCGATGATGCCGCTCGAGACGTAGCGGCCGCCCTCGCCCTTGGGGCAGAAGCCGTACTCCTCGAGCTGGAGCATGGTGGTGAAGGTGAACGCATCGTAGGAGCCGGTGACGTTCACGTCGTCCGGCTTGATGCCGGCCTGGCCGAACACGATGTCCTTCGCGTGATAACCCGCCACCCGGGAGATCGGCCCGTGGGCCCAGTGGAAGTCGGTGCGCGGCTTGTTGACCCGGCCTGCGACGCCCATGATGTAGACGGGCTTTCGGCGGAGGTCGCGCGCACGCGCCGCGCTCGTCACGATGAGGGCGGTGGCGTTGTCGGTCTCCAGACAGCAATCCAGCAGGTGGAGCGGCTTGCAGATCCAGCGGGAGGCCAGGACGTCCGCCACCGTCACGCGATCCTTGAGGAACGCCTTCGGGTTCTGCGACGCGTGCTTGCTGTGAGCGACCCGCACGTGGGCCACCTGCTCGGACGTCGTGCCGTACTCGTACATGTGGCGCATGAAGGTCGGCGCGAAGTTCTGGCCGGCGCTACGCATGCCGAAGGGCACCTGGGCCAGATCGAGGCCGCGCACCGGCTGGGCGGCCCGCGCGCCGGTGCCCCCGATCCGGAAGTCCGAGTAGCCGTTCATCGAGCGGAAGATCGCGACCGTGTGGCACATCCCGGCCTCGATGGCGCCCATCGCCAGCCCGACCAGGGCCTCGGTCGAGGAGCCGCCCCCGAAGACGTCCATGTAGAAGTTGAGCCGGATTCCGAGGTCGGGCGCCACCCAGTTGGCGAACACGGAGTCGCCGCTCTGGTAGGACATCATCCCGTCCACCGCGTCCTTGCCGAGGCCCGCGTCGCGCATGGCGTTGCGCACCGCCTCCACGGCCATGGCGCGGGTGCTGCGCGCGGACTGGCGGCTGTACTCGGTCTCTCCGACACCGACGATGCAGTACTTGTCCTTGAGCGATGCCATGGGGGATCCTCCGCGCCGCGACTCTACGCGAGCGCGGCGGGGGGCGTCAAGCCGCCGCCGGCTCGTCGCGCGGCGCGGGCGCGCGAGTGAAGGCGAGGAGGCCCAGGGCCACCGCGTTGCAGCCGGCGCTGAGCCACCAGGCGAGGCGGTAGTCGCCGGCGCGGTCGTAGATGAAGCCGGCCGCGAACGGACCGCACGCGCCCATGGAGCCGGCAAGGGCGAAGAGCAGACCGGCCAGGCTCGCGGCCTGCTCCCGCCCGAAGAAGTCGGCGACGGTGGCGGTGAAGAGCGTCGAGGCGGCCCCGTAGGCAAAACCGAAGACGAGGGAGCTGGCGTAGAGCGCCGGGAGGTCGCGGGCCTGGGCGAAGCCCAGGAACGCGGCGGCCTGCAGCGCCAGGGCCAGCGCGAGCGCGCTGCGCCGCCCGATCCGGTCCGACGCCGCGCCCATCGCGAGGCGGCCGACCATTGCGGAGGCGCCGAGCGCGCTCACCAGGGTGGTGGCCAGGAGCGGGGCGATCCCGAGGCCGCGCGCCATCGGCACCAGATGGACGAGGGGGATGAAGACCGGGATCCAGGTGGCCGCGAAGACCCCGTAGAGCAGCCAGAACGCCCGCGTGCGCACCGCCTGGCCGACCGTCCAGCCGCGGGCCCGGCCGCGAGAGTGGCCGGCGCCGCCGGGGATCGGCTCGCCATCCGGCCGCAGGCCCATGGTCTCCGGGTCGCGTCGCATGAGCAGGGCCAACACGTTGAGGGCGAGCAGGACCGCGGCGCCGAAGACCACGTAGGCCCAGCGCCAGCCGAGCCGGCTCACCAGGACGTGGGCGATGGGGGGAAACGCGAAGGTGCCGAGGCTTCCCCCCGCGCTGGCCAGGCCGACCGCAATGCCGCGCCGGCGTGTGAACCACTTTGCGACGGTGGCGTTGCAGGGCACGTAGGCGGTGGACATGCCGAGAGCGGCGACAGTCCCGTAGAGCAGGTAGGGTTGCCAGAGCGCGCTCACGCGGCTCATCAGCGTGAGCCCGATCCCGAGGAGCGCCCCGCCGACCGAGATGACCGCGCGCGGGCCCCAGCGATCGGTGAGACGTCCGGCCGCCAGCGCGAACGCAGCGTAGACGAAGGCGTACAGGGAGAACACGCCCGAGAGGCTGGCCCGGCTCCACCCGAACTCCCCGACGAGCGCGGCGAAGAACACGCCGAAGGCGTACTGGGTGCCGTAGGCCATGAACAGGACGAGGAAGGCCGCCGCCACCACGGTCCACCCATAGAAGAGACCCGGCCGGCCGCCCGGGCTAGCGGCCGGCATCGTCGCGAGGCTTCGCCGTCGAGCGCTCCGTGTCCAGGATGGCAGGCAGGATCCCGGCCTGGTGCGTGCTCTCGATGCGCACGATGCGGCCGAGCCGGCCGACCGCGTCGCGGATGCGGACGGCCGCGTTGCGGCAGGTGCGGGTCCAGTTGCTCTCGTCGGTGCCCGGGGGCAGCCGGTCCTCCAGCATCTGGGTGTAGCCCATGATGATCGCGAGCGGGTTGTTGATCTCGTGGGCGGCGGCCTGCGCCAGGAGATTCACCGAGCGGAGCGACGCCGCCTCGCGCCGAGCGTCCTCACCGGCGAGGCGCTCGGCGACGTCGCGGTAGATCACGATCTCGTAGTGGCGCCCGCGGTGCTCGACGACCCGCCGGGCCCAGTCCACGGCGAGGAGGCGGCCCGTCGCGGCCTGGAAGGGCACACCCTGCGCCCGCGCGATCCCGGGGGGCCTTCCCGCGGCCGGCTCCCCGGGAACGCCCTTCGGCGCGGCGGCCGGCGGCCAGAACGACCGCGAGTCCTGGCCGAGCAGGCGCTCGCGGGGGAGGCCCGACATCTCGCAGTCCGCGCGGTTGCAGTCGAGTATCGCGTGTGTCTCCGCGTCTACGATCCGTACCGCGTCGGTGGCTTCGTCGAGCACGGCGCGGAACCGCTCACGCTCCTGGGCCAGCACGCGCCGGTCGACGATGCTCGCCATGAGCATCGCCAGGGTCGGGAGGCCGATCACGGTCATCACCAGGTAGGACGGCCAGACCTCCGCGAACATCCTGCGGCCCGGCTCGCCGAGCGAAGCCGCCGAAGGTGATGAAGAAGGTGGCGACGGCCAGGACGAAGGCGTGGTGGATGCGGACCCGCGCGGTGCCACCCGCCCACCGGTGGGCCAGCCCCGCCGCGGCGGCCACCGCGATCACGGTCACCACCCCGGCGGCCGCCCCGCTGCCGCCGAGCCAGACGCGGTACGCGGCGGCGGCGAGCGCCGCGATCAGCCCGGCCCACCACCCCTCGAAGAGCCCGATGATCGCCACCGGGATCACGCGGCCGTCGACGAAGACGCCCTCGGCGGTCTGGATGCGCGAGATCATCAGGACGACCGCGACGCCGCCCCAGACGAGGCCGAGGACCACGGCCCAGATCGAGCGGTACCGCGGGTCGTCGGGCTCGAACCAGCCGTAGGCGAGGGAGTAGAAGAGGACGCCGGAGACGCCGATGCCGGCCGCCTCCAGCAGGTGGTGGTAGTCCATCACCCCCGCCCGGACGCGGAGCGTCCGTTGGGTCTGGGCAGGAGCTCTCGGAGGAACTTGCCGGTGTAGGAGGCCGTCACCTGCGCGATCTGCTCGGGGGTTCCCTCGGCCACGAGCTCACCGCCCGCCTCGCCCCCTTCGGGCCCGAGATCCAGCACCCAGTCGGCGCTCTTGACCACGTCGAGGTGATGCTCGACCACCAGCACGGTGTTGCCCGCGTCGACCAGACGGTTGAGCACCACCAGCAGCTTGCGGACGTCGTCGAGGTGCAGCCCGGTGGTCGGCTCGTCGAGGATGAAGAGGTGATCGGTGGTGACCTTGGCGGCGAGCTCCGCCGCGATCTTGAGCCGCTGCGCCTCGCCTCCCGAGAGGGTGGTGGCGGGCTGACCGAGGCGCAGGTATCCAAGGCCCACCTCCTGCAAGACCTTCAGCCGCCGCTGGAGCACCGGCTCCGAGGAGAAGAAGACCACCGCCTCGTCCACCGTCTGCTGGAGCACCTGGCTGATGTCGCGGTTCTTGTACGTGACCTGCAGCACGTCGGCGCCGTACCGCTTGCCCTCGCACTCCTGACAGGTCACGTACACGTCCTCGACGAAGTACATCTCGAGCTTCTGGAACCCATCGCCCTCGCAGGTCTCGCAGCGCCCGCCCGGCACGTTGAACGAGAACGCCCCGGGGCCCAGGCCGAGCGTCCGGGCCCGCGTCAGGCCGGCGAAGAGGCGGCGGATCTCGTCGAAGGCCTTGACGTAGGTCACCGGATTCGAGCGCGGGGTCCGGCCGATGGGCTCCTGGTCGATCAGGCGGATGCCCTTGAGGTGCTGCAGCCCGCTCAAGCCCTCGTGCGCGCCCGCGACCGCGAAATCGACCTTGAAGTGACGCGCGACCGCCCGGTAGAGCGTGTCGTGCACCAGCGTGGACTTCCCGGAGCCCGAGACGCCGGTCACGCAGGTGAGGGTGTTCAGCGGGATCCTGACCGTGACGTTCTTCAGATTGTGGGCGCGAGCGCCCTGGAGCACGAGGGCCCGCCGTCCGGTGCGGCGCGCCAGCGGCAGCGGGATCGTGTCGCGGCCGCTCAGGTAGCGCGCGGTGAGCGAGCGCGGGTCCTTTCGAAACTCGTCCTGCGGACCCGCGAACACGACGGTGCCTCCGCGCTCGCCCGAGCCCGGACCCATCTCGATGAGATAGTCGGCCACCTCGATCAGGGCCCGGTCGTGCTCCACGATCACCACCGTGTTGCCGGCCGACGCGAGCTCGCGGCACAGCTCGGCGAGGCGTGTGGTGTCTCGCGGATGTAGGCCGATGGACGGCTCGTCGAGCACGTAGAGGGTGCCGGTGAGCTGGGCCCCGAGCTGGTTGGCCAGGTTGATCCGCTGCGCCTCACCGCCCGAGAGCGTACGCGTCTGCCGGGCCAGCGTCAGGTAGCCGAGACCCACGCGGAGGAGAAAGGACAGCTTGGCCCGCAGGAGCTTCAACACGTCGCGCGCGACCGTCTGCTCCCAGGCGGAGAGGGACAGGGTGGCGAAGAGGGCGTCCAGCTCCTCGACGGTCTGCCGTCCCAGCTCGGCGATGCTGGCCCCCCCCACGCGCACCGCGAGGGCCTCCGGGCGGAGCCGCTGGCCCGCACAGCGCGGGCACGGGGACTGGCTGCGGTAGCGCGAAAGGAAGACGCGGACGTGCAGCTTGTAGCGGTAGGATTCCACCTCCTCGAAGAAGCCGCGGATCCCGGTGAGCCCACCGCCGCCCTCGTAGACCCAGCGCCGGTCCTCGGGGGACAGCTCGGCGTACGGCCGGGTCACGTCGACCCCGCGCTTCTTGGCCGCCTTCAGGAGTTGCTTCTGGTACCAACGGCCGGAGGGATGCGACCAGGGCTCCACCGCGCCCTCGGCCAGGCTCTGGGTCGGGTCCGGCACCACGAGAGCCTCGTCGTAGCGCAGCACGTTGCCGAAGCCCTTGCACTCGGGGCAGGCGCCCAGCGGATGGTTGAACGAGAAGAGCAGCGGCTGGGGACGGGCCAGCGCCACGCCGCAGGCCGGGCAGTGGAAGTCCCGGTTCACCGGCATCGTCCCGCGCTCGAGCAGGTCCACCGTCGCGCGGCCCTCGCCCTCGGCCAGGGCCGTCTCCAGCGAGTCGGTGATCCGGCGCCGGCTGTCCGGGCCGATCACGACGCGATCGAGCACCACCGAGAGGCGCTCGGGATCGAGGTCGGTGGGCGCTTCTGGGCGAGCCGTCATGTCGGCGAGGTCGAGCACTGCCTCGCCCGCCTTGATGCGCGCGAACCCTCGCCGGAGCAGGGCGGCGAAGAGCGCGCGGGGCTCACGCGCCGCTTCCGCGGGCAGCGGGAAGCAGATCATGGCCCGGGCGCCCGGATGATCGCGCAGGAGCAGGTCCGCCACCTGGTCCGCGGAGTCGCTGCGGGCTTCCGCGCCGCAGGTGGGGCAGTGCACGCGGCCGATCTTGGCGAAGAGCAGGCGCAGGTAGTCGTGCAGCTCGGTGGCGGTGCCCACCGTGGAGCGCGCGGTGCGCACCGGATTCTTCTGCTCCAGCGCGATCGCGGGCCGGATGTGCTCGATGCGGTCGACGTCGGGCCGGTCGAGGCGCTCCAGGAACATGCGGGCGTAGGTCGAGAGCGACTCGATGTAACGCCACTGCCCTTCCGCGAAGAGGGTGTCGAAGGCGAGGGAGGATTTGCCCGAGCCGGAGACCCCGGTGATCACGGTCACGCGATCGTGAGGGATGTCGACGGAGACGTTCTTCAGGTTGTTCTGCCGGGCTCCCTCGATGCGGAGCCAGACGGGCTGGGACATTCGAACGATCCTCCTGAGATGGAAAGTCTACTCGACGGGTGGAGAGCCTTCAACACCGAGCCTTGACACGCGCGCAGCGGTCGCGTACCCTTCCGAATCGTAATGGGAACCATTCCTAAAAAGCGGGTGATCGAGGGCGCGGAGATCACTCTGCGCGCGCGCGGGCTCCGGCTCACCGGGCCCCGGCGCCTGGTCCTCGACGTGGTGCGGGCCACCGAGTCGCACCCGACCGCGGAGTGGGTTCACCAGATGGTGCGACGCCGTCTTCCCCGGGTGAGCCTGGGCACCGTGTACCGCAACCTGCGGCTCCTGGTGGCGGAGGGTCTCGTGAAGGAGCTGGCCGGTCCCCACGCCCGCTTCGACGGCAACGTGACCGAGCACCACCACTTCACCTGTCTCGGCTGCGGCCGGATCAGCGACGTGCAGGGGCCGACCACCGAGCCGCATTCCCGCGCCCTCTGCGGGCGGGTGGCCGCCCAGAACGGCTTCAGCGTCACGCACCACCGGATCGAGTTCTACGGCCGCTGTCTCGGGTGCCAGCGCCGCGCCGGCGGCAAGGCGCGAAGCCGGCGTCCGACGCCGTAGCCGCGGGCCGCCGGCCCCGGACCGCCGTCACCATTCACCAACAGGAGGATGTCGCCATGGCAGGAAAACCTCTGAAAGGCAGCAAGAGCGTCGAGAACCTCAAGGAAGCCTTCGCGGGCGAGTCGCAGGCCAATCGCCGCTATCTCTACTTCGCACGGGTCGCCGACATCGAGGGCTTCCCGGACATCGCGGGGCTCTTCAAGGACACCGCCGACGCCGAGACCGGCCACGCCTTCGGTCACCTCGACTTCTTGAAGGAAGTGGGGGATCCGGCCACCGGCGAGCCCATCGGCAAGACCGAGAAGAATCTCAAGGCCGCCGTCGCAGGCGAAACCTACGAGTACACCCAGATGTACCCGGGCATGGCCAAGACCGCGCGGGACGAGGGGTACCCGGAGCTGGCCGAGTGGTTCGAGACGCTCGCCAAGGCCGAGAAGTCACACGCGGGTCGCTTCACGAAGGGCCTGAACCAGGTCGCGGGCAAGGAGCCGGCCGAGGCCATCTAGCCGTCTGGTCCGATCGGGACCGGGCGCCGGCGCGCGAGCCGCCGCCCGCTCCCGGTTTCCCGCCCCCCTTCACTCGTGAGAGGACGATGACACTCGACATTCGCGTGCCCGAGTTCTGGCAGCTCGATCGTGTCGAAACCGAGCTGCGCCGGGTGTACGACATCTGCGCGGGCTGCCGTCGCTGTCTGCGGCTCTGTCCCTCGTTCAAGGTCATGTTCGACCGGCTGGACGTGGACGCGGTGGACGGAGACATCGACAAGCTACCCGCGGCGGACGTCAAGGAAGTCGTCGACCTCTGTTACCAGTGCAAGCTCTGTTACAACCACTGTCCCTATACGCCGCCGCACCGCTGGGCGGTGGACTTCCCGCGCCTGATGCTGCGGGCACGCTCGGCGGAGACCCGGGCCAAGGGGGTGTCCCGGCAGGATCGCTTCCTCGGCAACACCGAGCTGGTCGGGCGCATCGGCTGCCTCACCGCCCCGCTCTCGAACTGGATGAACACGGTGTGGGTCAACCGGAAGTTCATGGAGATGGCGGTCGGCATTCACGCCCGCCGCAATCTGCCACCCTTTCACCGCGAGACCTTCTCGAAGTGGTTCGACGGGCGGAAGCCGACGCCGCGGTCGGAGCCGGTGCGGGACCGGGTGGCGCTGTTCGCCACGTGCTCGGTGGAGTACAACGATCCGGCCACCGGCAGGGCGGCCGTGGCGGTGCTCGAGAAGAACGGAGTCGACGTGACGCTTCCCGCGCAGCGATGCTGCGGCATGCCCTACCTCGACGGCGGAGCAGTCACCGAGGCCAAGCGGCTGATCGCCGACAACGTGAAGAGCCTCGCCGAGCAGGTGCGCCAGGGGCGGGAGATAGTGGTGCCGGGGCCGACCTGCTCCTACATGCTCAAGCAGGAGTATCCCTGGCTCGACGGCTCGGAGGATGCCAATCTGGTCGCCGCGCACACCCGCGACCTCTTCGAGTACCTCGCCTCGCTGCACGAGCAGGGCCGGCTCGACACGCGCTTCCCGAATGCGCCGGGCACCATCGCCTACCAGTTGCCCTGCCACCTAAAGGCCCAGAACATGGGCACCCGCTCCGCCGACGTGCTGCGCCTCACCGGGGCGCCGGTGGAGGTGATCGAGCGCTGCTCGGCGGTGGACGGCACGTGGGGTATGAAGAAGGAGTACTTCGAGCTGTCGATGAAGGTTGCGGAGCCGCTCTTCCGCGACATCCAGCAGGCCAAGCCCGACCGGGTCGCCACGGACTGTCCGCTCGCCGCCCTGCAGATCCATCAGGGGACCGGGCGGACCGCGCGACATCCCATCCAGATACTCGCCGAGGCCTACGGCCTCGATCCAGAGTCCCCGGAGCGGCGTCCGTGATCGAGCTCGGCGACGTCATCAATTTCTTCGAGTACGAGAAGGTGCGCGAGGATCGGCGCCGCCGGGTGATCGCGCTCAAGCAGAAGCGGCGGCTCGAGGTGGGACCCTACCTGTCATTCGTGTTCGAGAACCGCGAGACCCTCCTGTTCCAGATCCAGGAGATGTGCCGGGCCGAGCGCATCATCGACGACGCCAAGGTGCAGGAGGAGATCGATGTCTACAGCGCGCTCCTGCCCGGTCCGCGCGAGCTGTCGGCTACCCTGTTCATCGAGATCTCGGACAAGGATCAGATAAAGCCGGTGCTCGATCGCTTCATGGGGATAGACACTGGCCGGCACGTCTGGTTCGACGTCGGGTCGGGGACGACGGTGCCCGGCTCGTTCGAGACCGGGCATTCGGACGAGGAGAAAGGAAAGCTGGCCGCCGTCCACTTCGTCCGCTTTGCCTTCTCTCCCGAGGCGGCCGCCGCCTTCCGGACGTCGGACGTGAAGCTGGTCGTGGATCACCCGGCTGCGCGTGCGCGCACCCGCCTGTCCCCCGAGACCAAGGCCGAGCTGCTGACCGACCTGGCTCTCTGACGGGTGCGCGCGTCGCCGCGCTCCGTCTACTGCATGATCATGAACCAGACGTAGTAGACCAGGGTCAGGACGAAGCCGAACCAGAGCGTGCCCTTGACGGTGGCGAGCGGCTTGACCCCGCCCTTGCCCGGGGTCCCCACCAGGGCGTTGATCTCCACCAGCGCCATGATGGCGAGCGCCACGACCCAGAAGACGAGCCCCGACTTGCCGACGGCCAGCCCGGACAGGTGGCTCGCCGACCCCATGAAGAACAGCATGGGGATCGAGAGCACCACGTTGGTGCGGGAGGCCAGGCCGCTCCGCGCTCCCGCCGCGGCCGCGGCCGGGTTGGCCGGCTTACCCGCCGCGGTGTCGAGCGCGTTCTGGATGACGATCTTGGTCCGCGGCCAGATCACGAACCACACGTTGGCCCACATGATCGAGGCGAGGAGCCCGCCCAGCAGGATCTTCCAGGTGCCCGGGTCGTTGACGCCGCGCATCCCGAGCCAGTAGTGCAGCAGGTAGATCCAACCGGATAGGAACGTGATCATCGCGCCCCACCGGAACCACCACATCACCCGGGGCAGCAGCTTCTGCTGCGCGCCCGAGCGGACCCCCGGCTCGGTCTCGGCGAAGAAAGGGACCTGGGCAAAATTGAGGTAGTAGAGGAGACCGATCCAGGTGATGCCCGCCAGGAAGTGAATCCACCGCAATAGGAACAGCCAGCCCTCGGTACTCATCAAGACCATCGTCCACCTCCTGGGAAGGACCGCCGGTCAGTCACTGCAGCTATTCGTCTTCGTCCTCGTCATCCTCATCGTCCTCGTCGTCTTCATCCTCGTCGTCGTCATCCAGGTCGTCATCGTCGAAGTCGTCATCGTCGTCGAAGTCATCCTCGTCGTCGAGGTCGTCGTCCTCGTCATCTTCATCGTCGAGGTCGTCGTCCTCTTCGCCTTCCTCCTCGTCCTCGTCGGCCAGCCCCACCAGCGGCTGATCGTCTTCTTCGGTCCACGGGCGATTTCCGAGGCGTAGCATGTGCAACTCCTCCCGACGAAAGCTCGTTGCGCTGGCCGGGATTATAGCAAAGGGGTCTGGGGTGTCTACGCCATTTTGGCCGTTCGCGGGCACTTATCCACTTATCCCCACTCATCCACAACATGAAAAGTGAACGGCCTGATGCGCTATCACGGGCCTGAGTGCGTCGACACGCGCGGCTGACGCAGGGCCGGCGCACTCTGCGTCGGCGGCGCTCGATGCGGGGCGGGGATTCGTGCGCACGTGCTCGCCGAGCCGCATTTCCAGAGCGTGCGCGCGTGCTTGACGCGCGTGTCGTGGCCCGCCTAGGATGCGACGGGCCCCGGCACGAACTGAACAGGAGAAAGTCAAGATGCCGCTGTTTGCAGTCGAGCGAGATCTCAGTCAGGTTCCGCCGGACCGTTTCCGCTCGGATCTGCGAGGCCTCGTGAAGGCCTGCGAGCGTCTGCAGAGTCTCGGTAAGAAGGTGCGCTACATCAGCAGCGCGGTTTTTCCCGTCGAGGCGCGCGGCCTGTGTCTCTTCGGCGCGGAGGAGCCGCAGTGGATCCGCGAGGTGAACGAGGCGGCCCGGCTGCCCTATCTGCGTATCTTCGCGGTCCTGGACCTGACGCCGGTGGGGGTGCGGCGCGAGCTCTCGTGCGGGCGCCGGCCACCGCAGCCGATTGCCGCGCCGCTGCCGGTGCGCGAGCCGCCCGGCGATCACGGGCCCCACAACGGGGGCGGTGCTCTCAACGGCGGACCGGCGGCCTCTCCCTCCCGCGTGACCGACGACCTGGCGCGCTGGTCAGACGAGGGCCGGCAGCTCTTGCACGTTCTGGGAGGGTGGCTCGAGGAAGCGGCGCATATCCAGGCGCAGGCGGACGTCGTGGAGGGTGAGCGGGACCGGCTCGCCGACGAGGTCCAGCGGTACCGGGACGAGAACGTGGAGCTGCGAACGCAGCGCGAGGAGCTACAACAGACCTTGCAGACGCTGGCCGGCCGGATGGCACAGGCCGCCGACGAGATCCTGAATCAGTTCGGACGGCGCGGGACGTCGGGAGATCTGGCCGAGCGATGAGCGGGAACGTGGAGAATCGACGCCGTATCCTGGTGGTGGACGACGACGAGCGCGAGCGGGCCCACGCCGCCCGGGCTCTCAGCGAGGCCGGGCACGCGGTGGATACCGCCGCGAGTCGGGCGGAGGTGGAGAACCTGCTCCGCAAGCAGGCCTACGACCTCGTCCTGAGCGACCTGAAGATGCCCGCGCTCAATGGGCCCGCGTTCTATCAGCTGCTGAAGGACTCCTGCCGGGGTGTCATGCCGCCGGTGATCTTCTCGATCGAGCGCGGGTACACCCCGGAGTACGCCAACTTCCTGATGCGCCTCGCGGCGCCGGTGCTCATGAAGCCGGTGCCGGCCGCCGATCTCTGCCACGCGGTGGAGCGGCTGCTACCGCCACGCCCTCAGGCCGCTTCCTCCCTCGCATCCTGATCGCCCGCGCGACGCGGGCGCGTCGTGAGCCCGGCCCGGATGCTTGACTGCCACCGTCGCGCCCTGTAACGTTTGCCGGTCCATCCCCGAGTGCGGCGGCGTAGCTCAGGTGGCAGAGCAGGGGTCTCATAAGCCCCGTGTCGGAGGTTCGAGTCCTCCCGCCGCCACCACATATTCCCTTCGACTGGCCGGGTCCGTGAGCGTCATCTGCTCGTCTCGGCCGGACGCGGGATCCAAGGGTCGAACGACTCACGCATACCGGTAGGCCCTCGGCCTTCGCGAATAGCCCTAACCGCGGAATCCGGTCCACGGCCAGAGCCCTATCTTGCTGCGGTCCGGCCAGAGCTTAGGCGCTGTTGGGGGGGCGAGATGCGAATCCCGAGGCTATGACGGCAGTCATACCCGGTCGCGATGCGTTTTCTCTACTCTGGCTGGCAGGAGGGTGAACGGTCCGGCTGAAGCCAAGTCCTTTCACAAACTGCTTTTACACGGAGGAGCGTCGCTCATGACCGGATACCGTAGATACTTGCCGATGTGGGTCGCTGCCCTCGCGCTCTCGTTCCTTGGCACGGCGACCGCCGCTTCCGATCAGAACGCCGAGGAGCCGATCCAGGGTGAGGAGAAGGCGGTGCTGACCGATGCGCCGACCGTGCCTCCTCCGATCACGCGGACGCACGCCACGAAGGTCATCGTGCGGCTCGAGGTCGCGGAGCTCGAGATGCCGATCGCCGACGGTGTCCGCTACACGTTCTGGACCTTCGGCGGTAAGGTCCCGGGCAAGTTCATTCGCGTCCGGGAGGGCGACCTCGTCGAGTTCCATCTCGACAACCATCCCAACAACAAGATGCCCCACAACATCGACCTGCACGCGGTCACCGGGCCGGGGGGCGGAGCGGCATCGTCGCTCTCGGCTCCCGGACACAGCTCGCTGTTCTCGTTCAAGGCTCTGAACCCAGGCCTCTACGTCTATCACTGCGCCACGGCTCCTGTGGCCATGCATGTCGGCAACGGCATGTACGGCCTGATCCTGGTCGAGCCCAGAGACGGCCTGCCGAAGGTGGACCGCGAGTACTACGTGATGCAGGGCGATTTCTACACCAGGGGAGCCAATGGGCAGGCCGGTCTTCAGCCATTCAGCATGGCCAAGGCCATCGACGAGCGGCCCGACTACGTCGTGTTCAACGGTGCCGTGGGCGCCATTGCCGGCGACAGCGCACTCCAGGCCAAGACGGGAGAGACCGTTCGCATCTACTTCGGGGTGGGCGGCCCGAACCTGACATCCTCTTTCCATGTCATCGGCGAGATCTTCGACCGGGTGTGGGCGGAAGGGAACATGGCGACCATCACGAGGGACGTGCAGACCACGCTCGTTCCTGCGGGTGGTGCGGCCATCGTCGAATTCAAGATCGAGGTGCCGGGGACCTACATCCTGGTGGACCATTCGCTCACGCGTGCGTTCAACAAGGGCGC
>Ga0335085_10004421_pt1 | contig 23370 bp, 21 predicted proteins | sample Lox_Sample_45_FD_206712 | JGI IMG/M metagenome (GOLD analysis project Ga0335085, IMG submission 206712) | Soil microbial communities from Loxahatchee National Wildlife Refuge, Florida, United States - Lox_Sample_4.5 | ecosystem: Environmental > Terrestrial > Soil > Wetlands | place: USA...
GTTCGTCAAGCCAGCCCGAGACTTCCATCTCCGCCGTCAGGTTGAAAGTTTCGTAACGCAGGTGACAGCGCGTATCGGCGCCGAGGACTGGCCGCAGCACTTCAATGGCAGCCAGTATCGCGCGGGCATTATCGGCGCCGCGCAAGCCCGGCTCCCATGACCATGTGACCCCATGGAACATGGTCGTGATGCCATTGCTGACCGCCTGCCGGTCGCTTTCCAGGAGTGCGACGTCGATCGGGAAGATGACACCGGGCCGCGGCATAAACTGGCGCTCGAACGCGTCGGCATGGATATCGACGATGCCAGGCAACACATACAAACCATGGGCATCGAATCTGCGGCCGTTGCCGCCGTCCTTGCCGACAGCACCGATCAAACCGGACTCTTCGTCGATTTCGATATCGGCCGTGACGAATTGACCACCAACCAGCGCCCGTCCGCCCTGGATGAGCACGGCGACCTACCGACCCGCGACTGCCGCAACGCGCATAGGCGCAGCGGTCCGCGTTTCGTATTTGTCGAGGAATTCCTCGATGGCTAGATGCCGAAAATCCTGTAAGGCGGCGCGTAGCCGGTCGTGCTCCCAATCCCACCAGGACAGCGTTTGCAGCCGCGCGGCGACCTCGTCAGGAAACCGTTGCCGCAACACCCGCGCCGGATTGCCGACCGCGATGGCATAGGCGGGAACGTCTTTGGTCACGACCGCGCCGGCGCCGACCACCGCCCCGTTGCCGATGTTGCGCCCCGGCAGCACGATCGCGCCGTGCCCGATCCATACGTCATGGCCGATCGTCACGTGATGCGCGCGCCGCCAGGCGAAAAAATCGGTGTCGTCGGTTTCGCCCACAAAATAGGTGCTGGCCCGATAGCTGAAATGCGATTGGCTGGCGCGCCGCATCGGGTGATTGCCCGGATTGATCCGCGTCATTGCCGCAATCGAGGTGAATTTCCCGATTTTCGCATACGCTACGTCACTGTCGTTCACGACATAGGAATAGTCGCCGAGCTCGACTTCGAGCAGCTTTGTACGCGCGCCAACCTCGGTATAAGCTCCGAGCCTGCTCGCGGCGAGCTCCGCCGTCGGATCGACGAGCGGTTTCACAGACAGTCTTTTTTCGGGCATGCGGCTGGCCGTGGATGCTGCGGGCCAATCTGACGGTGTACCAAAATCTCAAATAGACGACAGCGATATGACAGCAGCCGCTTGGGGCGGTCGGGAACCCAGGTTTCCACAGTCAGCGCGATTCGCTCCGACACTCACGAAAAACCGTCGCTTTTTGCGATAACTCTTGGCCCCTAGCGGTGCTGGGTGAAGAAATCAAACCAATATGAACATGTTTGGGGTTCTCGACGGATACTGCCCTTGTATTCCGTCATGCATCGCGTGGAGCAAAATTGCTTGCCGGCACGATGACGACGGGTCAACCCGAAGGGGCCGCCGCATTGTGCGCACACGGTGCGGCGGATTTCCCGCAGTTCGGGGGCGGCATGAGCTTCATCAGCAAATGATTCTTCGCCCGGCGGTGGCCGGGCCGGATCGCGATCGCTCATCGAGAAGCCTTGGGAATGTATTTCTGACGGGGAGTCTAATACTGTTGCGTCTAGGCGCCGAACATGACGAGGGTATGAAGATTTACACTGTTATGAACGAGCAACCCTCAGTCGGCTGACGGTATGTAAAAACGTGTCTAAATCGATCGGCTGCAATCTAGCCGGTTGCGCGCTGAGACATGTCGCAACAAAAAGACAGCCCGCAGACGGCGCTTAATCCAATGATCGGCATCTGGACTTCGTCGCGAGCGCGACGGACTGCCTCTTTGCCGTTGGCGCATTCGACCCATCGATAGGAGAGATAAGTCCGACCTTCGTGCGTCATCGCGATAATGCGAACCAGCCACATTGAAAATACCCACGCATGTGCAACGACCGCCCGAGCCCAATGGTAAGAAGAGCGCATTCGCCGCTGTCACGCAACTGCACGGCTTTAGCGATTCAAGCTCGAGCGACGCCCGCAACACTTACCCCCGTGCTGAGATCGCAAACGACCGGAGCAGTGGGTTCAAACCGGCTGTGGCAGCGCCGCTCGGCGTGCCGGCTGGTTGTGCCAACTTTGGATTTCCGCCAATTCGGCTTCCGGCCGCTCGACCGCAACTCTAAACTCACCGAAATAAATTGCGCCGGTCTCACCATCGATCGACAGCCAATCGCCTTGCTTGATCGCGCGGCCACCGAGCTCCGCGCTGGGACTGTTTGTGCTCACTTTGAGTTCGCGGCAGCCGACGATGCAAGGCTTCGCCATTTGGCGAGCGACCAGGGCCGCGTGCGCGGTACGCCCGCCGACGGCGGTGACGATGCCAGCCGCAGCGGCAAAGCCAGCGACATCGGCCGTGCTGGTGTCGGGCCGCACCAGGATGACCGGATCGTTCGCCGCCATCCGCTCGGCGCTGGTCGAGTCGAAGGCGGCGCGCCCGACAGCGATCCCGGCCGACGCCGGAGTGCCGCACGCAACCGGCGCGGGCACGTCAACCAGTCGCTGACGCGTAAACTTGCTCAGATCGAGTTCCTTGAGCCGGCGCAAGCCGTGGGTCGGCGACATCAGACCTTCTTTCACAAAATCGATCGCGAAACGCAGCGCCGCCTGCGGGGTGCGCTTGGCCGAGCGGGTTTGCAGGACCCAGAGCTTGCCATCCTCGACGGTGAATTCGACGTCCTGCACGTCGGCAAATTCGCGTTCGAGCCGCGTCAGGATTTCCCGCAGGTCACTCGCGACTGCGGGCAGCGAGCGGGCAATCGCTGTTTCCGATTCGGGGGTGCTGGTGCCGGAGACAACGTCTTCGCCCTGCGCGCCGAACAGAATGTCGATGACGGGCTGCGCTACGCCGGTCGAAGGATCGCGCGAAAAGGCAACGCCGGCGCCGGACGCCAAGTTTCGATTGCCATACACCATCGCCTGCACCATCACGGCGGTACCGGCGAGATCCTCGAGGTTGGCGTAGCGGCGATAGGTGCAAGCGCGCTCGCTCGACCAGGAGCGGTAGACCGCACACGCCGCGGCTTCCAACTGCTCCATCGCATCATCCGGAATACTGAAATCGTCCGCCTCGAGGCGTTCCTGATAACTCTTCGCCAGGCGTTCAAGCGCCTCGCCGTCGAGCGCCCTTTCGTCGGCGACGCCTTCGGCGGCCACCAGCTGCGTGCGCAACTGGCGCAAACGCGCCAGGTCAGCGCCAAGCACGACACCGCCGTAGCTTTCCAGGAAGCGGCGACGGCATTCCCAGGCAAAGCGTGGATTGCCGGACACGCGCACCAAGCCATGCACGGCCGCTAAAGTGCAGCCCACATCGAGCACCGTGTCGAGCATACCGGGCATCGAACGCGCCGCGCCCGAGCGGACCGATACGAGCAGCGGCCGCCTCCGATCGCCGAACCGCTTGCCGCTGGCGCCCTCGAGAAATTTGATACCCTCGCGCAGGCCGTCGGCCAATTTCTCCTGGGCGCGGCTTTCGCGGTTCACAATCGCGGCGCACAGGCTGATCGGCAACACAAAAGCCGGCGGCACCGGCAGGCCGAGCGCCGCTACGCGCGACAGATGGGCCGCCTTGGCGCCAATCACCTCGGCGGCGTGGCGCTTGCCGGAACCATCCCCGATGCGCACGATTTGCATGTCGTCCCTTTACGTTGAAAGATCTGCGAGGACGCGCTGACGCAACAGATGGCCGAAGCCCGCCATGCGGTCGGTTGAGCGTTCCAGCGCGCGCGCCAGCTCCAGCACCGGCAGCCCTACCGTGAGTTCGCATTCGCCGCGCAGCACCAGCGCGGTGACCGCACGTTCAGCTGAGTCGCCCATGTGCTCGACCTCGATCAGGCGGTCGACGGCGGCGAGCGCATCATCGACGTCGACGCGTTGACCATCAGGGATGTTGGACGCGGCGGCAGCGCCCGAAACGGCGGCTTCCGCGCCAGAAACGGCGACCGCACTCAATTCGGCGAGCGACTTGAGCAACTCTGGCGCGATCTTGTCCGGTAGCAGCGAGGACAGGAAAGCGGCCTGTTCGAGCTCGTCAATGGCCTCTTCGATGCGGTTAACCAACTGTTCGACCAGGGGATCGGCGTCGAAACGCGTAATCTCGTCGCGCGCCTGGATGACGATCTTGTCGGCCTTCTCCTCGATGTGGCGGGCCGCCGCGGCAAGCAGATTGCGGTCGAACGTTTCGTGCGTGAGCCACTTCGCGACGAACTCCGCGATACCGGCAGCGATGTCGCGCGCGAGGCCCGCTTGCCGCACGACGATCGCCAGCAGCGCGCCGTCGACGCGCTGCAGATGCCGGATCAGATCTGCCTCGATGCGATCGCGGGCGGTACGGATTGAGCCCCCTCCAAGCAGAGCGTCGGCGGAAACGTGCAAGACGGTCTTGAGGAAATCGAGCGCGGCGTCGCGTCCAAGCGCCCGATCCAGTCGCTCGCCGAAACCGATGCGGGTCGGTGTCGCGTGATGCACGGCGGCGGCAACGAGATCGGTGCCGCCCAGGGAAAGGAAGGCGCGGTGGCCGTAGCGATGACGCGCCGCCCAATCGAGCACGCGGACGGCATCGCCCTTCGAAATCCAGCCCTGCAGGATCTTGCGTGCTTTGTTCCAGTCGATCAGGAACACCAGCGAGGCCCCGACTGCTTCTAGGAACGCGTCGCGGTCCTCGTCGCGCTTAGCGGCGTAGCGGCCGGTGACCAGATAGAAGGCCTCGTCTTCGCCAAGGCCGGTTGCGCCCTTACGCTGCAACCCGCTCCATTGCACGGGAAATTTCCGCAAAAGCCCGGTGAAGAACTTCGCCCGTTCCAGATGCACGTCGGTGTAGGTGACCGTCACTGCATCGGGTTCGATAGCAACAACGATGACATGTGCCTCCGTTTCGCCGATGTCATTCTGAATGGTCAGGCGACCATTCGAACGCGCGGCGGTCGTCGCCAGCCCGGGATGGTCGAACTTCAGTTTGCGCGTCGCCTCGACGCCGCGCATAAAGGCTTCGACCGCCGGCCGGTCCTTCGGCAGCAGGCCGTGGACATGCGCGCCGGAGAGAACCTCTTCAGCGTGCAAGGCTGAGAGCCGATTGAGCGCCTTGTGCAAGTCCATGACCAGGCGGTGCAAGCTATCGCCGGCATCGTCAGAAAGTCCGGTCAGCTTCGAGATCTGCGCGAGCGCGATGGTATCGGCATCAGCGGGCGGTGTTCCGAAGGTAGACAAGCGCGCCAGCACCGCTTCGCCTTCGGCAGCATTCGCGGCCTTGACGGCGCGCGCCATGGTTGCAACGTCCTCGCGGATAGCGCTGCCGAGCGCTCCGAGTCCCGGCGCCGTGATGTGCTCCTCGGGCAGCAGACTCGAGCCGGCGACCAGCGCCTGCATCGCCGCCGCATCGAGACCGGCGGCGCGGCATTCGTCTGCAAGATTGAAGTCCGTCTTTTGCGGTTCGCGCGCATGCCGCGCGGCTGTCTGCAATAGGCTGAGCCGCACCTTGACGCGGTCGTTGGCGGCAAGACCCTCGGCGATTAAGCCCGGAAGCAGAATGTCGGCCTGCCCAAGCCACTCGATGATTTCCGATTTCATACGCTGCACCTGCACTCCCACCGTCATTAGGGCACAGGGGCAGGCGCGCGTCATTGAGCCAGATCATTCATCAAATTGTCACAGTGACCCCGCGGGGCATCAGTAATTGGCGATCGTCCCAAGTAACGCGCCGAACATGACCAAACCGCCTTCGATCTACGGTCAAGACATTCGCCCATTCTATTCATGGCCCTTCGCGCGAGTCTCGTGCCAGTGCCACCAAAGCACCATGCCAATTCCGAGCGCCGCAGCAGCGATCAATACGACAATCAGAGCCGAGGCCTCGATCCACGCAGCCGCTGGAACGCAGAGCGCCATGATGAACCCGAGAAGACAGACCTGCCAGGAAAGAACATGCACACCGGCGGTAAAGGTCCCAAGCGCCAACAACGTCAGAACGGCAAGCCCCGTCGCACTCGTGTTGAGAATCCGCTGAACACTTGGCAGCAACATCATATTCATCACCAGCAAGAACGCGATCCAGTGCAGCGCCTGAGTACCTATCAACCGCAATCGCGCATTTTTATCATTGGCGCTCGGCCATCCGGCGCCGACGCAGATCAGCCCGATGATTGGCGCAAGAATCTCCCAATAAACGAGAATCGGTTGTTTAAAAAAACTTATATAGGCAACTCCGAGCATCGTGAGGATCAATACAAGGCTGAAAGGTAGCTCTCTGATCCAAAAGCTCACGCGCGGCAAGTTGCGTGATATGGTAGCTTGCCGATCGCTCGATGGAGCGGCCTGCGAGCTAGATTCTGTGCTACTCATCGGGGCTGCTCCGCGCTAGCTCATATTGACAAAAATTCTCCAGGCCGACTTTTGGGCAACCCGGCCACGCGATTGTCACTTTTGCCGGCCCGTAGCCTAGAGGCCAGAACAAGCAGTGAAACACCAATTGCCAGCGCACATACGTCTAGTCACCATGTAAGTATCCGTCGAAGGCTGCGGTCTTGTTCTCAAAGACCGCAGCCAGCATCTGGTACATGGGGATCGCTCTTCTACTCGATGACCTGCCCAAAGCGGTTACGCGGCCAGGGCCTCTTTGGTTAGACCCCAGGCCTGGTTAAGTTTCTTTGAGCGTACGGCGAAATCCGCCTTGACATCGGCGATGCGTTTCTCGATCCGCGCCTTGACTCGCTCGCTCGCGCCTTTGGCTTGATCCTGAAGCGCCTTCACCCTTGCATCCATTTCGGCCTTAGCCTGATCAAGCCTGGCCTTGGCTTGGTCTTGCGTCGCCTTGATCTGCTTCTTCATTTGCTCGATGTCTTTTTGGATCGCCGCCCGATTCTCCGCGGCGCTCTGCTTCAGATCATTTTCGAGCGCTTTCAGTTCCGCGTCGAAGGCGGCACTTTCGCGAACAAGTTGATCTTCGACGACCTCCGCACGCAACCGCCTGAAGACAATGCCGCCAAGCTCACGCACTCGCGTATCGACGGGGGTTGTCCAACTCTCTTCCATTTCCGCCAGTACGGCCGCCTTGCCGACGGTCAGGTTTTTCGAAACATCATCGAGAAACGTCGCGCCGATCCCGCTCTGGTCCAGATCGAACAAAGAGCCGGTCAGAGCGCCGACGGTGGCGCCTACGGCCAATCCCGCCGGCCCCGCCAGGATGCCGATCAAGCCGCCCGTGAAAAGTCCGAGCGCGGTGCCAACAGGCCCCTCGTCGGCCGCCTGCTTGATACTGATGTTTCCCGTCTTGTCCTTGACGATGACCGCCGATGCATACAGCGAGATATCGCCGTTTCCGTGCAGTTCCTTCAAGGCGCTGAGCCCCTTGAATGCCGCGGTCTCATTATCGAATACAGCAACTAGCATCTTGTTCATGGTGAGTCTCCTCGTTAGTAGTTGGCGCATGATGTGATCAAGCGCCGCGTATCAACTTGATGCGTCTATAGGTGCATCTGGTCTTTGGCACCGTTTGAATTCGAACAGTCACGGCGGTTTTAGGTCCGCGCGACCGAGGGGTACGGTACTCAATCAGCCTTGAAGCGCTCACACCATCGGTCCCGCCGCGTTGAGAGTCTTCTGGGTCCGTGTCAGCGCGTACCGCTTGCTACCGCTTTGACGAGGCTGCGCCCGGCGAGTGCCGCCATCATGATTGCCAGACCCGAGGTGATGAGGTTGACACCGACGATCAATCCGAGCGCCCAGCTCGCGGTGCCTGGCCATCCGCTGATAATCAGCCAAGCCAGGACCAAGTCGGCGATCCCGCTCATCACCATCCATCCCCAAGAATCAGGAAGCTCGTCGCGATGCCTGATCGCCGCTGCGATCTGAAAGAGACCTTCGACGATGAAAAAGGCGATAAGCACCAGCGTGAGCGAGACGACGCCCTGGACAGGGTGCCACAGCAGTAGGACACCGACGACCAACGAGAGCGCCGCGGTGAGCAGCGACCACAGAAACGCGGGTATGCTTGGTGCAAAAAATATTGTGACCAGCCCCACGATTCCGCTGAACAGGAATAGCCAGCCGACATAGATATCGGCGGCGACGGTCGATATCTGGGGCCATATGACGGCGACGGCGCCTAGGACGATCATGATCACACCATGGACCAGAAACAGGACCCAATAGGTCCGCATCGTCTCATTGAATGCGCGCTGCACCTCGCGAGGTGTGGGATTTGAGGAATTCATCGGAAATCTCCATCTGACTGAGGACTGAGCACCGCTTCGCCAGACAAAATTTTCCTGGCAAACAGCGAGGAAAACGGCGCGCCTCTTTCGCCTCGATAAAAAATAAAACTAACGTCGTCCGGCGATTTCGTTCTGTTTGAATCCGAACACTCATGCCATTTTTTTAGCAGGCTGGGGCAATTCATTGAGCTCGGTTTTCCTGTCGCGGTAATACGCGCACGCTGAAGGCAACGCGCGGATGAAAGAGACCCTGATGGCCCCCGGCTGAGAGCCCGGGCTTTTTGTTTTTCTCGCTTTCATTTCGACGAGTAGCCCGCGTGCCATCCGCGTTTGGCTTTATAAAGCGTTCGCGGCAGATGGGGTCATGCCGGTTTTGCGGTCTCGCGCGGTGCCAGGCTGCTAAGCAAAACTGCGATGATACTTGTAAGAAAGATGCCGTCGAAGGTGCCGGCCCCACCGACCGAGGCAACCGGAGCGCCGAGACCCGCAATTTTATCGAGGTTCATGAGATCGGCACCGATCAACGTGCCGAGCGATCCGGCGATATAGGCGAGGGGAGCGACATAACCACGATCGAGGACGAAAGCCACGATCGCCGATGCGATCGCTGGGACGAAGATGGGTACCGCAATTCCCACGCCCGGAACCGGCGACGCGAGATAATAACAAAGTGCGGCCAGCACGGCCGTGGCGATGGCTCCCTTGAACCAGAGATGGTAGTGCGCCAGCAGGTAAAGCGACATGATGATGGGAATGACGGCCCCGCCGACGTTCACGGCGATGATCGTAGTCGGGGCACCGCCCGCGACCGGCAGATAGTAACGCATGCCGAAAAATTCGACCACTTGTTGGCTCGCCGTTGAGGCGTGACTGGGAATCTCGGCAACGGGGATGTTCACATAGCTTCCGATGAGCGACGCGAGCAGAAGCAACACGGCCGCCCGCGAGCTGACTCCGAGTTGCATATAGGCGTAGCGAAGCAAGCGGAATTGGATCGCGACGGCCGTGATAATGAAGGCAAGGACAAGAATTGCGAAAAATTCCGGAGCAAGCGGCAGATAGAACATGCGATCGGTTTGCATCGGACGACCCGTTTTCCGGTATTAAGAGCGGTATTACGAGCCAAGAGTAGCTTTCCGAGCTTGGCCTTTCGAAAAGCTGCGCCGCGCGGCTTAGGAACCGGCCGCTTCAGCGACCAGCGCAGGCGCGCGACGAGTCTACCAACGCCGAACCCGCTCGAACTCGATAGAGCTACCCTAGGACCGTCCAGCACCGCGGCTCTGTTTGAATTCGAACACGCGCGCCATTCTTTTGGCGGGCGGGAGAAATTCATCGAGCTCGGCATTCATCTCGCGGTAACATTCGCAGGCTGCAGCTTCGAGGCCCAACCGGTTGGTGATGGTCACTATCCCCCGCTTGTGCTCAATCAATCCAGCTTTCACGAACGAACTCATGGCAATCGAAACGCCTGCGCGCTGGTAACCGAGCATCATTGCAAGGAACTCATGCGTCAACGGAAATTCGTCTGACAGGGCGTGGTCATGCGCGATCAACAGCCAGCGGCAGCATCGTTGCTCGATATGATGCAGCCGATTACATGCAATATGGCGGGCGAGTTCGCTCAACGCGAAGCGCACATAATTTTGCATCAAGTAACGAAGGGCTTTGTCATTTTCCATCTCGCGCATCAGAGCATCGCAACCAATGCGAAGAGCTGTTCCTGGAATTTGCACGATCGTCTCTAAGACCGCCCTATCGACGCCAACGAGCGGGAGGAGGTTGGTAACGCCCTCAATGCCAATGGCTCCAATCTCAGCTGTTCGCCCATCCTCTAAAGTCTTAAAAATGCAGACTAGTCCTCGGTTGATGAAATGGATGTGCTTGATTGGCTGGTTGACAAAGTCAATCCGCTGTCTCCTGACCAAACTTACTGGTTCCGACAGTCTCAGTATCCGATCCAATGTCGCGGGAGGCAGCGCAAGCAAAAGCCGATTATTGATGCCCTTGCGTTCGTGAAGCGGAGTTACGACCGGCCGCATCATGGCGCAAACACCTCGCGCAAATCACGGTAGAAGGCGTAAAGATTGTCGCCCTAATGTGAGCGTTCTTCAAAGCGGCCGCAATTATTACCTTCCGCACGCTTCACCGTGCCGGAAAGCCGCTTAATTGAAACAAGGCATGCCGCCGCACCCCAGGCCATGATCTAGATCAAAATCGCGTTCGTGCCGCGTTGTTCGAAATCATACAGAAGCCGGAGAGCTGATCTGGCAGAGACGAGCCCGCAATGGCAAAGCTGCGCAATGGAGACAGACTCATGACCGACCAAAGCAGTGTTCACTTTTTCCTGAGTTGGGCCAAGGAGCGGATCGACGAGATGGACGCCACCTTGGCGTCGCTCGAAAGCAAGACTGCGTTGATGAAAGCCGATGCCCGCGTTAAAGCTCAGGAGTGCATTACCGACCTGCGCAAGAAGCGAGACGAATTCGAAAGCACGGTGAAGACGCAGACGGCGGCAGGCGAAGCGGCTTGGGACGCGGCCAAGGTTCGTTTGGAAGACGAGTGGAAAGGCTTCCAGACGGAAATCCAGAGGTACCTCGACAGTCTCGGCAAGAACATGCAGCAACAGCAGGCCGTATTCCAAGGCCAGGTCGCTGCTCAGCTGAATGCTTGGCGCGACACAGCCGACAAGCTCAACGCCGCTGCGAAAGAATTCAAAATCGAACGGCGGCGGGAAATCGACGCCAGCGTCGCGCGTATGAAGGCCGATGCCGCTGCCGCCGAAGAAAAGCTGCAGAAGCTTGCGCAGGCGGGCGCGCAATCTTGGTCTGCGCTCGACGCTGCGTTGGCCGAAACGCGCGGTGTCTTCGATCGGGCCAATCAGGCTGCGCGGGAAGCATTCAAACGGGCAGGTAGTTCAGCCTAATAGCCGAACCGTCGAGCTGATGAGGAGCTTCATCCCATATCGACTGCTGCCACTGGGCTTCGTGCCCTGGAGCTATCGGGAAGGAGAACGACGTGTCCGCAGATCCCCTACTATCGCGCGAACTGAAGTCATTGCAGGACGAGCTTTCGGTCTCCCAGCGGCAGCGCGTCCAGCCGCCCCCGGCTGCTGGAACGGCCGACACAGTCGAGACGGCCGTTCCATCAGTCCGGCTCGAGGAATCCGGCGACGAGAAGGAGTTGCGTGGGCAACTCCAAGACCTCGTCAAGGAGATCACCGAGTTCGTCGACGACGCCGAGAAGAACATCGCGGCGCATCCGGCCATGAGCGTGATCGCTGCCATGCTGTCCGGAATACTGGTCGGCAGCTTACTCTCACGACGTTCACCGCATCGGTAGTCCGACGCGCAGGAGCTGTTCCATGTTCGACAACATCATCCGTGATCTGCAGGTTATCGGGAAGGCGGACTCCCTGATTGGAAGGATCTGGATCAATGTCATGGCTCGCCGATTTGGGCTGCTCGCCTTTGCCGGGCTCGTCGCCTTGTTCGGGCTGGGTATGGCTAACTTAGCGGGCTATTTCGGGTTGCAGGCAGCGTGGGGGCCGGTGTGGGCGGCCGTGATCGTTGCCCTTGCTGACCTGATCATCGCATCGATCGTTGTGCTTCTTGCCAGGAGCGTGCAGCCTGGGCCGGAAATCGAACTTGCATTCGACGTGCGCAAGATGGCTGTAGAAGCCCTTCAGGCCGACGCGCATGGGCTCAAGGACACGGTCGATTCCTTCGGCCGGCAGATTGCGCAGACCAAGAACACTATCGCCGGCTTCGTTCAGAACCCGCTTGACACCGCGGCGGAGCACCTGCTCGTTCCTGCCGTGCTGTCGATCATGCGTGGCCTGCGCTCGAAGAAGGAACATGGTTGAAAAGAACGTCCTCGATCCACATCATGCCCATGGCCATGGTGAGAGCCTTAGCTACCGAACCCCTCGTCCATCAGTACTAGTTTATCAAGTAGCGAGAGAACGTCGTGCTCAGTATTGAGCCTCAAACACCCTCCGTAGAAAAGATTTCTCCCGCGTCTATCGTCCTTCACGAATTGCATGAGAAGGCGCCGACGGATTACGTCACGTTGGCATGGGTTACAGGCAACATCAGCAAGCAGTCGTTCGGTTTGCTCATGCTCATGCTGGCCGTTCTAGCTGCCGCCCCAGGAATTTCTCTTTTCGCCGGACTCCTTTTGCTAATCCTGGCAATCGAAATGGCCGCCGGCTACCATGGCCTGACGTTTCCAAGATGGATTGCCACTCGCCAGTTACCTGCACGGCAGGTAGATGCCGTCGTGCAACGCGCGATCTTGGTGTTAAAGCGCATCGAAAGTGTGATTCACCCACGGTGGCCCACGCCCGCCGAGGTGACTAAGCGCGTTGTTGGCATAACAGTGGTGCTGCTGACCGCCAGACTACTGTTGAACCCGATTCCTCTCAGCAATATCATTCCTGCCGTCTTAATCGCATTGATCGCGCTGGCCTATCTTGAAGAAGATGGCCTCCTACTTGCCGTCTGCCTTCTGGCGGGGTGGGGAGTTATTGCACTCAACATTTGGAGTGTGTCAAAGTTGATTCCCGGAGTAGAGCGAATTGGATTTTGATACTGGGTTGCTTCATTCATTCTGAACGATCTGCACGAATTTTATTGATTCCGCTTCCGGTGGCCGGAGAGATCATTTTACAGCGCGACTGTGTCGGCGCACCAATGCCTTTGCGCGCGTTTGATGGGGATCGATATAGGCGACGACGATCCGACGAATCTTCTCGCTTGACCGCCTTCCAACTGACAAGCTCAAAAGCGACTCCATCCTGTCAGTGCGGCCGCCACAAGCCCGCCGCATATCAAAGCGGTAAAAATCCATAGTGCAAAGTCTTTTGCCCTTTCATTGTTGAACCAAAATATTTTCATCTTCGTGAAATTAATCCCCATCGTGTGCATTGCTGAATATTCGAGTGAACATTGGCGCTCGAACTCTGCCATAAGTTTATTTCCTGCCGTCTCTAAATCGTGAGCCGTTTCCTCATTTAGGCCTGGCAGTCGCGCACAGCGAAAGCATTCCTCGGCTTCGCGGAAAAGACGTTCGGCGCCAGTAGGATCGGAAGCGCTGTCAATCGCACTCGTTTCAAGGGTAATATTTCGGAGCAGTGCTGCACTCAGTGAGGCGACCAAATCACGCAAATGCCGATTTTCCGCCTGCAATTGCTTGACTGTGCATTCGGTCATCAACTCATAAATCCATCTCTAAAGGCGCCAATTCAGCAATGAACATGGAAGCCAACAGAGGGCGTTTCCAATATACGACTGTGGTTTCTTCGATACTTTCTAGGTATAGTTTCGGTCTCAGGTCAGACCGCTACCAATAACAAGATGGATAGTATTCGCGGTTTTTCCGTTGGGGGCACGACCGATGGAATTGCGCCACCTCCGTTACTTTGTCGCCGTCGCCGAGGAACTGAATTTTACTCGCGCGGCAAAGAGACTTGGCATTAACCAGCCGCCGTTGAGCTTACAAATTCAACAACTGGAAAAAGAGCTTGGCGCTCCGTTATTCCGTCGTCAGGCACGGGGCGTCGAACTTACCGCTGCCGGAAAGTTGCTGCTGGAAGAAGCGCGTGTCATCCTCAAAGAGGTGGAGACGGCCAAGGTCGGCGTGCAACGTCGCGCTCGCGGCGAGACTGGAGCGCTTATCGTCGGTTCCGTAGGCGGGGCATACGTCCATCCTCTCCTTCCAACAATTATCCGCGAATACAGACTGAAGCATCCCAACGTCCTGCTTGTTCCGGAAGCGAACAACGCACCGCTCTTGGTTGCGCGATTGTGTGCTGGACAGATCGACGCCGCCTTCATTTGGCGGCCAATCTCGGAACGCGACGACTTCATGATCGAGTCGCTGGCCGACGAAGGCACCGTGATAGTGTTGCCTGTCGGACATCCGCTAAGCAGTTCGGCATCCGTGCCGCTTGGAGTCCTTGCCAATGAGACGTTCGTTCTATTTTCGCGCCCCCTCCACCCTTGGGGTTATGATTCTATCATCGCGGCGTGCCAGCGCGCGGGGTTCAGTCCAAAACTGGGCCAAGAGGCGCCAGACGTTGTGTCCGTCCTCCCGTTGGTAGCCGCGGGATTGGGCATATCGATCCTGCCACAGTCAGCTAGTGGAATTCTCTTCGATGGCGTTATCTATTTGTCGATCGAAGGCGATGCGCCGCGCACCGGGATTTCTTTGGCGTATCGGCGCCATGAGCGCTCCCCGGCCGTGCAAAATTTTGTGGCTGTCGCGCGTCGAGAAGCACGAAATTGGCTTAGACGTAATGCTAGAGAAGTCGCAGAGGTCTGACCCTTTGCGGCCGCCCTTTCCGAGGGCCCGATTTTCGGCACCGTTTTCGTCAACTAAGTTATTGAATTATATATATAAATCAAGGTTGGCTCCATCCGCGCCTAGCGAGTGCCTGCATTGAAGCAAGCGCAGAGCTTTTCCGCTTGCGTGCAACCTAAGTCTTCTATAAAACTACACCGTACCGTTTATTTAGCTTATCAAATTCAAGGGTTCGGCTATGAGTGACAAGGCACCAATTCCGGTGAGGACGCCGGTCACAGTCATCAAAGTTGCGAGCTCGCCCACAAAGTTTCCGAAGATCGCGCGACTGTGGCGGAAATTGCACAGCGGCGCCTTCGACCATTATCGGCCCGAGCGGCATTACATGCGCGGACCGGGCCCGAAATGGCGGGAACGGCACGGTAGGTTGGAAGCGAGCGGCAACTGGGAGATGGGTGTTGCCGAATTGGACGCCTCGCTATCGCACATCGCGAATCCCTTTTTGGGGCAATGAATCAAGCGTCCAACTCACAAAGGCTGAGGCTTTATGAATTGTATCTCAATCCCGGCGACGATGCGGACGGGCGGTCAAGATCGGTTGCGGGAGGCCAAGGATAATGAAAACGGTCTCTGTTGAACATGCAGTCCGAATAATTCCGGATGGGGCGTCGCTCATGATCGGCGGCTTCATGGGTGTCGGAACGCCGGAGCGGCTCATCGACGAGTTGGTTCGTCAGCAAAAGCGGAACCTCACGGTCATAGCTAACGATACCGCATTACCCGGGCGCGGAATTGGCAAGCTAATCAATGCAAAATTGGTGTCGCGAACAATCGCCAGCCACATTGGGCTTAATCCCGAAACCCAGAAACAAATGATCGAAGGGGCAATGGCGGTCGATCTCGTGCCGCAGGGAACGCTGATTGAGCGGATTCGTGCGGGAGGTGCTGGTCTTGGAGGCGTTTTGACTCCGACGGGAGTAGGCACTGTGGTGGCCGAAGGCAAGCAAAGTATCGACCTCGACGGAAGAACATATCTAGTTGAACCGGCTTTGAAGGCAGACTTTGCGCTCATTGGCGCCTTTCTCGCCGACTACATCGGCAATCTCTCCTATGCTCTGACCGCCCGTAATTTTAATCCTGTGATCGCGACGGCCGGAGCGACGACCATCGTTTGTGCGGAACATATCGTGCCGGTCGGCCTGATCGCACCGGACAACGTGATAACGCCGGCTGCATTAGTCGACTATTTGGTTGCGAACGGGTGATACTATGGAAGCGCAAGAGATTATCGCGCGCCGCATTGCACGCGAGTTGAAGGCCGGAATGCTTGTGAATCTCGGGATCGGGATTCCCACTCTCGTCGCGGCCTATATTCCGAAGGACCTCCCTATCTTTTTCCAATCCGAAAACGGCCTGATCGGTACCGGCCCGATTCCTGAGGAGGGAATGGCAGATCCTTTCCTCACCGATGCAGGAGGGCGGCCTGTGACCGCCGTGCCAGGCGCGTGCACGTTCGACAGTGCAATGTCGTTTGCACTCATTCGCGGCGGGCACGTGGACGTGACCGTACTCGGAGCACTGCAAGTCGACGCTTCGGGTCTCCTCGCGAACTGGATGATTCCAGGCAAGATGGTGCCCGGAATGGGAGGCGCAATGGATCTGGTGACTGGCGCCAAACGCGTGATCATTGCGATGCAGCACACCGCCAAGGGCAAACCGAAGATTATGAATAAATGTTCGCTGCCGCTGACGTCGGCGCGGCGGATCGATCTGCTCGTCACGGAAATGGCTGTCATCGCTTTCCCCGAAGGGCGCGCCACATTACTCGAGAGTGGTCCCGGCATTTCGGTCGAACAGGTCATCGCCACAACCGAAGCGAAACTCGCAATTCCAAACAAAGTGCCGCAAATGATGATCTGAAGAACTGCCGCGATCCGCTGTGTGACAGGAACGGCGAATGAATGAAATGTCTCTAGCGACCGAAAGAACTACCGACACCGACCGACTTGTGGACAAGGTCGCTGTTATCAGGGGCGGCGGGTTGAACCCAATAAGCGGCCTTTTGGCCGGCAAACTCGGTCTCGTCATCGGTGTCGCGAACGCACAATCAATTGCAGCAGGGTGCGCGGAGGCCTTTAAAAGGGCTGGTGCCGAGCTGGTGCTCACATGCCTGGAGCGCCGCGTGCCGTACGTCTCCCCTATTGCAGAGACGCTCGATGCTAAGCTAATGCCGCTCGATGTTGAATCTGAGGGCAGTTTAGAAGCCGTCTTCAGTAGTATCCGGGACACCTATGGAAAGCTCGACTTTGCGCTGCATTCAGTCGCCTTCTGCCCCAAGGCGGACCTTCAAGGCAGAGTAATCGATTGCACACGACAGGGCTTTGCTCGCGCAATGGATATATCCGTCTATTCTTTCATCCGAATGGCTCGGCTTGCAGAGCCGCTAATGCTCGAAGGCGGCTGCTTGCTAACCGTCAGTTACTACGGCGCAGAAAAGGTCGTTGGCCACTACAACATCATGGGACCGGTTAAATCAGCCCTTGAAGGGACCGTGCGCTATCTCGCAGCGGAACTAGGTCCGAAGGGCATTCGCGTCAACGCGCTATCACCGGGGCCACTAAGAACTCGGGCTGCCTCGGGTATCGCTCATTTCGACGAGTTGATCGAAGCAGCTCGGGCGAACGCGCCTGAGCGGCGGCTCGTCACAATTGAAGACGTCGGCGGAATTGCAATGGGTCTCGTCAGCGATCTCGCGCGAAATGTCACGGGTAGCATCGCTTACGTCGACGCCGGGTATCACGTGATGTCGTGATCCGCGCAAGCTCTAACGGAGACCCTTTATTCATTTAAGGTCACGGGTGATCTGCCGGCTTGCGGTCAGATCGACGATGAGAAATACGCACCCAGCACAGAGCCTTACAATAAGCAGCAGCCCTCTCCCTACACCACTGTGTGATAATTCGATCAGGCCACCATTCCCTACTCAACCCAGAAGGCAGAAAGATAGCCGCGGACGCCTTTGTAGTCCAAAACAGCTAGAGGCTCATAATCCTTGCTTTCCCAATCCCGTACCAGCATGTTGGTCAAGTTGTCGAGAATGAACCACTCGCCGTCTTGATACACCGCAACGACCATATGCTCCTCGCTGCGCCGTAGACTGCGCACGATCACGAGCCTGACGTGGTCAGCCGGTATTCCAAGTTCTTGAGCCCCCGCATACTTGGCGATCGAATAGGATTTGCAGTCGCCATTTTTAATCGCGATTGCCTTAAGCGGGGTCGTCCAATCGCTGGGCGCCGGCGTGATCATAAGATTGACCGCTATGTTAAGATGACCGAGCAGTGCTTTGCCCTGATACTGCCGAATCTTATCGAGCCCTTGCTCGAGCGGGCGTATCGGCGGGCAATTATTCGACTCCAGACATCGGTGAAAGTAGCCTTTCTCGATCAGCATTTTATCTCTCAGCAGATCCCATATTTTGACGACAGGATCATCCTTTTTGAGCTCTCTCGTGTGGCCGCCGAACGGGCCACTCGGGCGATCATTCGCCGCAGCCGGCACCACTAACCCGGCTGCAATTGCCAATAAGACCACGAATGGCGCGATCCACATTTTGGCCCGCTTTTTCATGAGGCTTGGGGTCCACATAATTACGCTGCGGAAGCGCTGGAAAGTCAACCAAACGGGCTCGGCAGCCGTCGTGGCCAAACACTTTGGCTGGACAATTGGAAAACTGGCGCTCTTTTGCATCCGGTCCCCGAGCAATTGCTTCGGCCTCCTAGTTATTGTGCTTCGATATCTCATAGCGTTCCGAGCGCGTTTCGCAGGGGTGCACTGGACAGCATCATCAGTCCGGTAAACGGTCGGCCCAGTTCCAAGATTAGGAAAATTGCTGACGCCGCCGAAAAAGCAAAAAGAGAAAGGCAGGTGAAGAGCGTCAGGTTCAACGGCGAAAACAAGCTGTAGCTCGCGAAAACTATAACGAGCCAAAAGGCAAGAATTGCCAGAAACGGTGTCGGAATCAGATTGTCCGATTCCACAAACAGCATAAATCGGAGTTGCGCGAGCTCATTACTAACCTGTACCGCACGTGATTGGAGCGAACGTTGCACTTCGCTGTGCGGCGAAAGTTTTTGGATATCCAAATAGACCTGTTCTTCTGCGGCATCCGATTCAAATGGACCGCTTATAGTTCCTTCCTTCTCGTGCCAAAGCCGGTCGGAAAAGGGGCCGACCGCGCTGCGCATGTGTTCGCGAATCGGAAGAGCTTCCGGGCCATATTGTGCCAGAATGTTATCGAGCAGAATGAGGTCAGCCGTGATCTGCTTGAGTTGAGTGCTCTGCGTGTCAAAGGACCCCTTTGCGGCGCCGATGAGCAACCCAAGCACCAGAGCGGCTATTGTGGCGATCAGCCCGACGCCAAGTCGCACCACGTCTTTGGCATGTTCATTCAGGTGATGTTTCGGCAGCGTGCGGCGAAGCAGCGTTCCAAGCCAGATTCCACCCAACGTCAAAATGAATATGATTCCCGCCGAGATTAAAGCGCTCATGACTCATTCCGCAAACTATTCGGACCGCGTAGATGATCGTCCCAATTCACCAGCTCCGTGGGTCGACCGGGTCGTTGCTTGCGCCAGCTCGATGCAAACCATGCACCGACCAGCGCCGGCTGGAATTTTGGGGCTCGATGGCGTCGTAACCTCGAGCCCGCCTAAACCATCTCCGTCGGACTTGTGCCGTGCAATCACGCGTGCACCGCATGTGCCTCAACCTCAGCTGTGTTTTCGAGAGCTGGCTCAGCAATTCGGAACCAGGCGACATACAGGGCAGGCAGGAAGATGAGAGTAAGTACCGTCGCTCCAGCTAGCCCGCCGATGATCGCAAATGCCATTGGGCCCCAGAAGACCGTCGGCGCGATCGGGATCATCCCGAGTATCGCGGCAGATGCCGTAAGCAGGATCGGACGAGTGCGGTGAATCGCGGCAGTGACGACCGCGTCCCACGGCTGCATGCCGGCCGTTCTCTCATTCTCGATCTGGTCAATTAGGATCACCGAGTTGCGCGCAATCATGCCGGTCAGCGCCAGCACGCCGAGGATCGCAACGAAGCCAAGAGGCGCCTGCGCCAGGAGCAGCGCCGCGACCACACCGATGATCCCAAGCGGGGCAACGCTCAGAACCAGGAAGACGCGCTGGAAGCTCTGGAGCTGGAACATCAAGATGGTCAGCACCAGAAGCATCATGGCCGGTACGACGGCGAGCACCGAATTTTTCGCTTTTGCGCTTTCCTCCACCGAGCCGCCGGTCGCGATATGGTAGCCGCTCGGCAGAAACGCCGCGAGCTTGTCAATCCGGGGCTGAACGGTCTGGACCGCCGTTGCCGGCAGCACCCCCGGTAACACATCAGCCTGCACCGTCAGGGTGGGGACGCGATTTCGCCGCCAGACGATGGGGTATTCCTGGGTGTAATCAAAACTGGCGATCTGCCTGAGCGGGACCACGCGACCGCCGGGTAACGGAATCTGCAGCGAGCGAAACGATTCAATTGAGGTGCGCTGAGATCCTTCGGCGCGGGCAACGACGTCGATGAGATAGATGCTGTCGCGCACCTGGGTTACCGTTGTTCCGGTCGCCACGGCGTTGAGGGCGGTTGCCACAGCCGCAGAACTCAAGCCCAGCTGTCTCACCTGGTCCTGGTCGACACGGATGCGCATAACACGAGCCGGCTCGATCCAGTCGAAGTTGACGTTGCGCACGCCGGTCGTCGTCCCCAACAGATCGGCGACCTGCAGAGCGATCGAACGCACGCGGGCGAGGTCCGGTCCGCTCACACGGTATTTGACTGGCCAACCGACGGGTGGCCCGAGCTCCAGCGGATAGACGCGCGCAACGACCTGCGGAAAACGCGTCGCCAAGGTCTTTTCGAGGCGCGCGCGCACCTGCTCGCGCTCCTTCAGCCCTTTCGTTATCACGACGGACTGGGCGAAGAAGGGATTGGGCAAGGCGACGTCGAGCGGCAGGTAGAAGCGGATGGCGCCCTGGCCGACATAGGTCGAAAAACGTTCCACATCCGGGTCGGCAGCGACGATCGCGTCGAACTGCCTCACAACATCTTGGGTCGCCAAGATTGACGCATTGTCCTGTAATTTCAAATCCACCAGGAGTTCGGGGCGATCGGAAGAGGGGAAGAACTGCTCCGGGATGAGACGGGTGCCGGCCAATGCCGCCACCAACAAAATTGCAGTAATGCCAATGGTAATCCACTTGGCGCGCATCGCCGCAAGCAGACAACGCTTGAACAGGCGCATTGGCGCGCCGAGCGTCTCGCCGTGTGGATGTTTGGGCGGGCGCAAGAGCGTGAGGCCGACCACTGGCGCAAACAAGCCGGACACAATCCATGAGGCAAGCAGCGAAAGCGCCACGACGGCGAAGAGCGAGAACGTGTACTCGCCTGCGTCGCTGCGGGCGAAGCCGACCGGCACGAACCCTGCAATGGTGACCAACGTTCCGGTGAGCCGCGGCATTGCGGTCGAGGCATAGGCAAACTCTGCCGCCTTTCGCTTCTCCTCACCGCGCTCCAAGCGGCTGACCATGCTCTCGATCGTGATCATCGCGTCGTCCACCAACAGGCCGAGCGCGATGATGAGGGCGCCGAGCGAGATGCGCTGAAGATCGATGCCGAAGGCTTGCATTGCCGCGAAGACGGCGGCCAGCACCAGCGGAATCGAGACGATGACGACGGAACCCGCACGAAAACCGAGACTCACGATGCTCACGACGAGCACGATGGCGATCGCCTCCCACAGGGCCTCCATGAAATCGCCGATGGCATGGTGGACCGTCTCCGGCTGGTCGGCGACCATGATCGGTTCGATGCCGACCGGCAGGCTTTTTTTCAATTCCTGCATGGTGTCGTGGATATTGCGTCCAAGCGCGAGCACATCACCGCCATCGCGCATGGAAATTGCGAGGCCCAGGCCTGGTTTGCCGTTAATGCGGAAAATCGGATCCGGCGGATTGGCATCTTCCCGCCGAACTTTGGCGATGTCGGCCAGGCGGATGATGCGAGTGCCCACAGCAAAATTGACGGCGAGAATGTCTTTTTCGGACTTCAGCGCGCCGCTGACCTGCAGCCTGATTCCTTCCTTGTTGGTGATGATCTCACCGGAGGGGGTCACAACGTTCTGCGCCTGCAACGCCATTGTTAGAGTCTCAGGCGTCAGGCCGTAGCCGGCGAGCTTTTCAGGCGAAAACTCAATGTAAATGCGCTCAGGCTGGGCGCCGATCAGGTCCACTTTTGAGACGTCGGGCACCTGCAAGAGCCGCGAACGGATATCCTCCACATAGTCGCGCAGTTCGCGATTAGTGAAGCCGTCCGCGGTGAAGCCATAGATGATGCCGTAAGTATCGCCGAACTCGTCATTGGCAACCGGGCCGATTACACCCTGCGGCAGGGTCAGTTCGATGTCGTGGACTTTTTTTCGTACCTGATACCAAGTGTCCGCCACCGCCTTTGGCCCGGTGGATCCCTTGAGGTACACGAAGACAGTCGATTCACCCGCCTTGGTGTAGCTCTTCAGGTAATCGAGGTGTGGCGTCTCCTGGAGCTTGCGCTCGATGCGCTCGGTGACCTGGAGAAGCGTGTCGTTGAGCGTCGCGCCCGGCCATTTTGCCTGCACAACCATGGTCTTGATGGTGAAGGTAGGATCCTCATTGCGGCCGAGGTGCAGGTAGGCACCGACGCCGAGAACGACCAACGCCAGCATAAGGTAATAGACGACCGAACGATGGCTTATCGCCCAGGCGGAAAGATTGAAGCGTTTCATTGTGCGGCTCCCGCGAGTTGGACCTTCTGGCCCGGCCGCAAGGCGTGGACGCCGGCAGTGACCACTAGTTCTCCGCCGTTGAGTCCATGCGTAACGACGATGCTGGCTGAATCCTGACGCTGCAGTTCGATCGACCGTAGTTTGACCTCGTAGCTCTTGGGATCGACGATCCAGACGGCTGGCTTGTTGTCGACGCCAGTCAGCGCGGTTGCCGGAAGCTCGATTCCGCCCGGTGCCCGCATGTTCGTCCGGCCGGTTACCGTCGCACCCAGCCGCATCGCTGCCGGCCATTTGGTCAGCCCGACTTTCACTTGGTAGCTACGCGTTACCGGATCGGCTTGCGGTGCCACTTCGCGCACCCGGCCTAGCGTTTTGACGGTAGCGTCATCGCTCAGTGCGATGCTGATCTCGGCGTCGGGGGATACCTTGCGCATCAGGCTCGCTGGGACATCGAACACCGCGTCGGCGCCGTCCTGGTGCGCGACAGTTATGATCATCTGGCCGGCTCGTACCACCTCGCCGGCCTCGGCGCCGGTCGCGATGACTACGCCTTCCGCATCCGCGCGCAATTTCGTGTAGCCAAGTTGGTCTTCGGCCGAGTGCAATTGGGCCGCGGTCGCATCGACGTCAGCTTTGGCGGCGCGATATGCCTTCTCTGCGGCATCGAACTGAACCCCGGTGGACCAACCCTGGCGCACCAGCGTCTGCTTGCGCTCCAGATTCCTGCTGGCTTCATCGAAGACCGCCTGGGCTGCGACATGCTTGGCCTGCGCGGCTCGCAAGGCGTCCTGCTGCGGCTGCGGATCAACTTCGGCGACAAGGTCGCCTGGTTTGACGACTTGCCCGACGTTAACATGGCGCGCGATCACCTTGCCGTCGATGCGAAAGGCGAGGCTCTCCTCAGTACGCGCCCGGATGTGGCCTGTGAGCGATACCGGTTCGCCCTCGGCTCGTATGGCGGCGGCGATGGCCCGAACGGGCCGGATATCCGGTAAAGAGGATGC
>Ga0335085_10004422_pt1 | contig 23368 bp, 22 predicted proteins | sample Lox_Sample_45_FD_206712 | JGI IMG/M metagenome (GOLD analysis project Ga0335085, IMG submission 206712) | Soil microbial communities from Loxahatchee National Wildlife Refuge, Florida, United States - Lox_Sample_4.5 | ecosystem: Environmental > Terrestrial > Soil > Wetlands | place: USA...
GCCGTTTGAGATCGCGCCCCCCGGTTCCTGAGTACAGGCGAGGCTATTAGGCTGGAAACCAGTCGCATATTCCCCGCGGCATGCTCAAACGGAATGGTCATCTATCCGACAAATCGCATAATGGCTTTACTCCATTGAATATAAACTTAAAAGTTACACAAAAGGCTGGTTTTGGCGGCGAGGGGATCAACATGAACAGCTTCGCAGAGATTCAATCACCGGTAACGTGATTGTCTGCTCAAGTGGTTAGGTGCCGTTCAATTTCCCTGCAACGGCGTATCACGCATGAACCGCAACGAACATGCCCATCGAGAACATGCAAATGAGCTGAACAAAGAAGAACGCGAAGCGGATTGCGGCCGCAAGATTGGTCGGTTTCAGGGAGATATGAACGAGGGTTTGAAATACGCGCGCAAAGATCAAGACAATGGCCAAAGTGTCCAGGACCGGATTTTGCACCCCGGTTGCAACGATTGCCACGACGATGGCCGCGTATACGGCGAGGTTTTCCACACAGTTCGCGTGGGCGCGCATCGCGCGCTGATACCATTCGCTGCCTTGAGGCAGGTCTGCCCGCCATTCACTCATTGTGGCGCGCTTGGTCAAGATTTGGCTCCATCGGTACACACCGTCGCTGCCAAGCAGTGTGACCAGCGTCCAACCCGCAAACCCGAGCAGCACCCACACCGGAATGCTCATTTCAACCGCCTTCGTTTATCGAAAGCGGCGCACCGTTGTCACATGACGAAGCATTCGCATATTGGTTCTCCTGTTAGAATTGGGCGACCTTTCCCAATCTAAAAAACGCCGCAGAAAACGGCTTTGTTGCGCGGCCCGTCGCGTGCAGGTTATTCGGAATTGATTTAACGCCTAATCCGCTGAGGTCACTTCGCCAATATGTCGATGAGCTTCTTGTCATTCAGCAGATTTTGTATTACGTCCGCGAGGGCCTTGTTGATCAGCTCCTGGTTTTTGTCCTGACTTGGCGGGATAAGCAGCGTATTTTTATTTACCACCTCGTACAGGTTCTCGTAAGTCGTTGTCCCGTTTTTAACATCGGCCTTGAGCCTCGCAAGAGTACGGATATAGTCGGTCCAGGAACCCGTTGGCGTGGAATATTGCAGTGCTTGAATTTCCACTTTTAGCAGAAGTGGGGCATCCCCGGACACAATGTTTACTTTGAAACCGTATTTTTGCAATCCTTCATAAAGTTTTTCTTGCACAACATCGGCGACATTGGAATCGGTGAGGATGATTGAATCCTTGTCCAACCGCGTGGTGCGATAGCCCAGAACCTTGTCCTCGCGAGCGTCGGTAACCATTAAGGCCACCGTTTTGCCTTGTCCGACACCGGAACTCAGCACTTCGACGTCGGGGTTAATCAGCACTTTCTGCGGGGTAAGGGCGCAACCGCCTGAGAGTAACAGCAGGGAAACTGAGAATAAGGATTTGTTCATGATGACCTCGATCTAATTTAACAACACACCAGGCTGACATGCTGGGCGCGCCGCGGTTCCCGCATAGGAGAAATCGCGGTTCAGGGCTCGGCGCGGTTCGCCTTGAACGGCATAAGCGGGTTACAGCAGAGGAACGATCAATAGCGCGACAATATTGATAATCTTTATTAACGGGTTGACCGCGGGGCCGGCGGTGTCTTTATACGGATCGCCGACGGTGTCACCGGTGACCGCCGCCTTGTGCGCGTCGCTGCCCTTGCCGCCGTAATGCCCGTCCTCGATATATTTCTTAGCATTGTCCCATGCTCCGCCACCGGTGGTCATGGAAATCGCTACAAAAAGGCCGGTCACGATGGTGCCCACCAGCAGTCCTCCCAGCGCCTTGACACCGGCACCGGGCCCCAGGATCAAGCGCATGACAAACGCGACCACGATCGGCGTCAGCACCGGCAGTAGCGAGGGTATCATCATTTCCTTGATCGCGGCGCGAGTCAGCATGTCCACCGCGCGTGAGTAATCCGGCTTCGCCGTTCCTTCCATGATGCCTTTGATCTCCTTGAACTGGCGGCGCACTTCAATGACCACTGATCCCGCCGCCCGTCCCACGGCTTCCATCGCCATTGAGGCAAAGAGATAGGGTATAAGCCCCCCAATGAACAATCCGATGATGACTGCGGGATCAGAAAGTTGAAACGGAACATTTTTGTGTACAGATTCCAGCGCATGCGTATAGTCCGCGAACAGCACCAAAGCCGCCAGGCCCGCGGAACCGATGGCGTAGCCCTTGGTCACTGCCTTGGTCGTATTTCCCACTGCATCCAGCGGGTCAGTGATGGCGCGAACTTCGTCGGGCAGTTTCGCCATTTGCGCGATGCCACCCGCGTTGTCGGTAATTGGACCGTACGCGTCAAGCGCCACGATGATGCCGGTCATGGACAGCATCGAAGTCGCCGCAATGGCGATGCCATAAAGACCCGCAGTCACATAGGACGCCCATATCGACAGGCAGATCGCCAGCACAGGGAGCGCGGTAGCCTTCATCGAGACGCCGAGCCCGGCGATGATGTTCGTGGCGTGACCGGTCGTGGACGCTTGTGCGACATGGCGTACCGGACTGAATTCGGTCGCGGTGTAATATTCGGTAATCACCACCATCAAGCCCGTGAGCACCAACCCTACGACAGCCGAGCCGAACAATTTAATCGGGCTGAGAAATGCGTATTGCGCACCGATGTCGCCCATGAGCAGCCAGGTAATCGGGATGTAGCCTATTACCGCGATCGCTCCTGCAACAAAGAGTCCGCGGTAAAGCGCACTCATGATTTTTTTGCCCGGTACCACTTTTACGAAAAGGCAGCCGATGATCGAGGCGATGATAGAAAAGCCGCCGATAACGAGCGGGTACACTGCCGCTTTCCACACAACTTGAGGCGAATTCAGGAGCAATGTGCCTAAGAGCATGGTGGCGATGACGGTTACCGCATAAGTTTCGAATAAATCGGCAGCCATGCCCGCGCAGTCGCCGACATTGTCGCCCACGTTATCTGCAATCACCGCCGGATTGCGCGGATCGTCTTCAGGTATACCGGCCTCAACCTTGCCCACGAGGTCGGCGCCAACGTCGGCGCCCTTGGTGAAGATTCCGCCGCCAAGACGGGCGAAGATGGAAATAAGCGAAGCGCCGAAACCCAGGCCGACCAGCGACTCGATGACCTGGCTTAATACCGCGCCCTGCGGTGCAGTGTTTACCAGGACCACAAAATAGCCCGTGACTCCAAGCAGGGCCAGGCCTACAACCAGCAAACCGGTTATCGCGCCGCCGCGGAAAGCGACCTTCAATGCTTCATTGAGGCCGGTGCGCGCCGCCTCGGCGGTGCGCAGGTTAGCGCGTACGGAAACATTCATGCCAATGTACCCGGCTGCTCCCGAGAGTATCGCGCCGATGGCGAACCCGACTGCGGTTTTCCATGTCAACACAAAGCCGATCACCAGAAACAAGATAACGCCGACCATACTGATGGTTCTGTACTGGCGATTCAGATAAGCCGAAGCGCCGACCTGTACCGCGGCGGAAATTTCACGCATGCGGTCGGTGCCGCTCGGTTGATTCAATATCCACTTGATTGAAATGCCACCGAAAACGATGGCAAGGATCGCGCAGACAAGCGCAAAAGCAAGTGCGAATGCAATGGCCGCTGTCATGATTCCCCCCTCGAATTGACTTCTTTCAATTATGCCACAAAGCCGGAATCGGAATGCTCCGGGCAGTTAAACTTTAAATTCCCCCGAAAGCTTTTTTGGCACCGCTGTGTTTTTTAGCTTGATGTAATCCGGCAATCCGTTTTTGTAGGGAGGATAATCCTCGCCTTTGATGAGCGGTTCGAGGTAAGTCCGGCACTTTCTGGTGATGCCGAAGCCGTCTTCTGAAATGAAATCGCGCGGCATTTTTTTTTCGCGGTTCGCCACGTCCTCAAGTCTCGCCATGCCAATGGTCCATTTGTAAGGCATGTCCGATTTGCGCACCAATGTCGGCATCACCGAATTTTGTCCCCTAACGGCAAATTCGACCGCAGCTTTGCCCACTGCATAAGCCTGTTGGACGTCGGTTTTCGAGGCGATATGGCGCGCCGCACGCTGCAGATAGTCCGCCACTGCCCAGTGATATTTGTATCCCAGTTTTCTTTGCACCAAATTAGCGATTACCGGGGCCACGCCCCCCAACTGCGCATGCCCGAAGGCGTCGCGCAACCCGGACTCCGACAGAAAATTTCCGTCTGCGTTTTTAATGCCCTCGGAAACGGCGACCGTACAATAACCGTATAGCTCCACCGACTGCTTTGCTTTGGCAAGAAATTTATCCTCGTCAAAAGTGATCTCGGGGAAAAGGAGAGCCTGCGGCGCATCGCCAGCTTTTTCCGCCGCAAGTCCGCACGCAGCGGTTATCCAGCCGGCATGCCGGCCCATGACTTCCAACACGAACACCTTGGTCGAGGTCTTGGCCATGGAAGCAACGTCGAATCCGGCCTCGCGGATGCTGGTTGCCACATACTTCGCCACCGAGCCGAAACCGGGACAACAATCGGTGATCGGCAAATCGTTGTCCACTGTTTTCGGTACGTGCACCGCGATGATGGGATAGCCCATTGCTTCCGAAAGCAGCGAAACCTTGAGACAGGTGTCTGCGGAATCGCCTCCACCGTTATAGAAAAAATAGCCGATGTTGTGGGCGCGAAACACTTCAATCAGCCGCTCGTACTGCGCGCGGTTCTCCTCCAGGCCTTTGAGCTTGTAGCGGCAAGAGCCAAACGCACCTGAGGGCGTGTGGCGCAGCGCTCGTATCGCTGCCCGCGATTCTTTGCTGGTGTCAATCAGCTCTTCGGTGAGCGCGCCAATGATGCCGTTTCGGCCTGCGTAGACCTTGGCGATTTTGGTCCGGTATTTGCGAGCGGTTTCAATCACCGCACAGGCGGACGCGTTAATGACGGCAGTTACTCCTCCCGATTGCGCATAAAATGCATTTTTCGGTTTCATGGTCAAATGTGTAAAAAGTAAGGGGCTCGATTCGAGAAATAAGAATCGTAAACGTGTGGGATTTACTTTTGGCCGTCGCGCACCACGCTTTTTTGATCCTCTAGCGCGGCAAGGCACTTTTCACAAATTTCATCAACTCCGCCGATTCCGGAAATCTTCACATATCTGGGCGCGCCCTTGCTACCTTGCGCCGCCCATTTGCAATAGTACTCAATCAGCTGTTTGGTTTGCGAATGATATACGGCAAGGCGCTTTTTTACTGTTGCTTCCTTGTCATCATCGCGCTGCACCAGATCCTCGCCGGTCAAGTCATCTTTGCCTTCGACGTTTGGGGGATTGAACGCTACGTGATAAGTCCGGCCGGAGGCGGGATGCACGCGGCGGCCACTCAAGCGGCGGATGATTTCGTCATCCGGCACGTCGATTTCCAATACCAAATCCAAACTTACTCCCGCCTTTTTCAGTGCCTCTGCCTGCGGGATAGTCCGGGGAAAACCGTCCAGAAGAAATCCATTAGCGCAATCAGGTTGCTTAATGCGTTCCTTGACCAGGCCGATGATGACATCATCCGGCACCAGACCTCCGGAATCCATATATTTTTTGGCCTCGATACCAAGTTTTGTCCCGGCCTTGACCGCCGCGCGCAACATATCGCCGGTGGAAATCTGCGGAATTCCGTACTTTTGCGTGATGTAGGTTGCCTGAGTTCCTTTGCCCGCGCCCGGAGCTCCCAGCAGGATTAGTCGCATGAATTATTTCGCCCTGAAGGCTGAGAAGCGGTGCACCGCCCGAACCTGAATGTGCAACTGCGATAGTTTACTGCAATCAGACCGATTTCGCAGCGCGTCATGCGCGCGCCAGGAGTTCGCGCACTCTTTGCAAATCTTCAGGCGTATCCACGCCGGCCTCGGGGGCGTAGCGGGTTATCACCACCCCGATCCGGTAGCCGTGCCACAGCACGCGCAATTGCTCGAGCGCTTCAAATGCCTCGAGAGGCGACGGTTCAAGTTCTGCATAGGTTTTCAAAAAGGCGGCGCGGTAAGCGTAGATGCCGAGATGGCGATACGCGGGTAATTTTTCAGGCCATTTGTTCTCAGCAAACGCATCCCGGGCATGGGGAATCGGCGAACGCGAGAAATACAACGCGCCGCCCTTTTTATCCAGCACTACCTTCACGATATTAGGGTTGAGCAGCTCCTGGCGCCCATGTATGGAATGGCAGGCGGTCGCCACCTGTGTGTCGGTGTGCTCATCGAGATACTGCGCGACTTCATGGATCAATTCGGGCACAATCAGTGGTTCATCGCCCTGCACGTTGACAATTATCGTCTCGTCGGCAAGCCCTTTTTGCCGGACAACCTCGGCAACCCGCTCGGTGCCGGATACATGTTCCGACCGGGTGAGGCACGCTTTGAAACCGTAATGTTTGACCGCGTCCGCTACCTGCTGGTGGTCTGTGGCTACCCAAACCGAACGGGCGCCGCTTGCGGCCGCTTTTTCCGCGACATGCACCACCATTGGTTTGCCTGCAATATCGAGCAGCGGTTTTCCAGGAAGGCGGGCGGAATTCAGGCGCGCTGGTATCACAACGATAAATTCCATCTTACCCCTTGCGTCTCAATGAACTTCCTCCTCGGGGGGAAGCTTGCGTGCCTCCTCTTCGAGCATTATCGGTATGTCGTCCTTGATGGGGTAGGCGAGGCGGTCTGGTTTGCAGATCAGCTCTTGTTCAGTTTTCTTGTAAACCAGTGGGCCCTTGCATAGTGGACAGACCAGGATGTCAAGCAGTTTGGGGTCCATGATGAATCTCCAGGAATCTCTGATTAAGTCCGCCGCGGATTGCGTTGCCGGCAAAATGCGGATGGATGCGAGGCGCGCGACGAAGGTCGTAGCTTGGACTACGAAGCCGAGGAGCGCAACGACGCAGACACCGCATTTTACCGCAACCCGGAGGGACGGCGGCTTTGCGGGCGGTCTGCTTTGTCGCTCGGCTTGCCAAGGGGAGTGGCCATTGGCTTCGCCTCGCTTCGCGCATCCCTTCCCGCAAAGGCACCGTCGCAGCCGCGTGGGATTTGATCAGAGTTTCCTTAATTTTTTCAGAATCAGTAAGCCCAGTTCGCGCGGCACTTGCGCATCCACCGCAAGCACCCAGTATTTTTCATTTGCGAACGTTTGACATTTTACTGCATCTTTCTCGGTCATGATGATGGCTTCCGCGTCAGGCGCGTACAAATCGTCCGCTTGGTAAGGATAGTGATCGGGAAATGGACGTGCGGCGGCAGTGAGACCGAGCGCCTGCAGTTGGCGGAAAAACCGCTGCGGATGTCCTATTCCCGCCACCGCGTAGGTTTTTTTCCCTCGCAAATCGGCGGCGGATGCTTTGAAGTCGGGGTTGAGCAAATTGTAGAAAATTTCGCCCGCCAGTTTCATGTTGAATGAGTGCGCCGGGGCGCCTGCGGATGGCTCACCGTCCTGTACCACCACCGCGTCAACGGATTCCAGTCGGCCGACCAGTTCGCGCAACGGGCCGGCAGGTAATGGCAGACCGTTGCCGAATTTGCGTTCGCCGTCTACCACCGCGATTTCCACGTCTCGATTAAGGCGGTAATGCTGCAAGCCGTCGTCGCTTATGACGATGTCGCATTCGGAATGCGCAGCAAGCAAAGCTACGGCCGCGGCCGCCCGGTTGCGCCCGACCCAAACCGGGCAGCCGCAGCGCCGCGCCAGCAGTACCGGCTCATCGCCAACAACCGCCGGGCTGCTTTGCGGGGTGACCTCAAGTGGTTCTGTATTTCTGCCGACATAGCCGCGGCTCACGATACCCGGCTTGAATCCTTCCTGCTGCAGAAAGTATGTCAGCCAGATGACCAGCGGCGTTTTACCGGTACCCCCTACCGAAATGTTGCCGATGACGATCACAGGCACCGGCAATTTAATGGCCGGCAGAAGATGTAGCACGTAGAGAAAGCGGCGCAGGCTGGCCAGGATCCCGAACAGCAGGCTAAACGGAAGCAGCAGAACGTGCCAAGGCGTCAAGCGGTACCAGTATTGTTCCAGCCAGTACACTTTGTCTCCAGGTTGAACGAAAAACGGCAAAGCGGACTATTTTGGCGTTCTGGTCTCGGCGGTAAACGTGACGTGGCTGTAGCCGGCGATCCGCGCGGCTTCCAGGACTCTTATAACCGTCTGATGCGTGGCGTTGGCGTCGGCGTTAATTACGATCACGGGGTTCTTCGCGTTGCCGGCGGCCTTGCGCAATTGCTCGCTCAATTCGTCCGGATCAACGGTGTTGACCGCTTTGTCTTCAATAAAATAATGTCCCGCTGCATCTATGGCGACGTTCACTTCGTTGGGCCGTTCCTCCTGTTTCTCGGCGTTCGCCTTAGGCAGGTTGATTTTCAGTTCCGAGTACTTATTATAGGTAGTGCTGACCATCAAAAAAATCAAAATGACCAGCAACACGTCGATTAGCGGCACCAGATTGATTTCCGGTTCTTCTTTTTGGTAGCCGCGCCTGAAATCCACGCCGGTGCCCCCTCAAGTAATCTACAAGATGATTCCGTTTATTTGGGAACCAGAGCCGTTCCTTTGGCGCCCTGGCGCCACGACGCACAAGCGCATGCGGCTATTCCTGCCGCTCGCCGTGGACGATTTCCATCAGCTTGATTGCCTGCATTTCCATCTCAATCACCAGCGTATCCACTTTGGCTCGATAAAAGCGATAGAAAATCATGCTTGGTACCGCGACCATAATGCCGAACGCCGTGTTATAGAGTGCAATTGAAATTCCATGGGCAAGCTGCACCGGATTACTGCTGGTCGGCGTCTGTGAGCCGAAGATTTCAATCATTCCGATGACTGTGCCGAACAAGCCGAGCAACGGGCTAATGGCGGCAATGGTCCCGAGGCTAGGGAGGAAGCGCTCGAGCTCATGCGCTACCGCGTGGCCCGCTTCATCGATGGCTTCTTTCATTACGTCGCGCGGGTTTTTGACGTTCTTGAGCCCGCCCGCGAAAATCCTGCCGAGCAATGAATTCTGTTCCAGGCGCGCAAGCATTTCCTCGCTCACGCCGTTTTGATTCAAATCGTTGACAAGCGCCGGCAACAATTCCTTCGGGGCTACCAGATTGCGCCTTAACGAAAATGCGCGTTCGAGAATGATGCCTACTGCGATGACGGAAGCGATGATAATGAGCCAGATCGGCCAGCCTGCTGCATCAATGATGGCTAACACGCAACGATTCCCGGTGAAAAGGCGTCACTTTATCGTGCTACATATTTTTCGGCAAGTGTAGCGCCGATTGGTTCGTGCTGATTCGGATCGCGCTGTTATAAATCCGCAGCATCAAAAGGGTTTTTTGTCTTTTCCACATTCTTTGTGGATAACTTTGTGCATAGCTTGTCAAAAATATGTCTAAATGGTTTTTTGCTAAAGAAATTCTCTTTACCGATTAAATATTATGCGGATGGATTACCTATAACAATCAGGAGCTTGTAATTGAAACGCCGGAGACCTGTCAATTTGCGATATGTGATATTTCGCACACTTTACGAATTGTGGATCAAGCGGGTTGGCGAGGCCGCGTCTGGCAAGGGATTTCGGGCAAAATCGGGCGAAAATCCGCGCCGGTGCTTGAGTTTTTTTCGCGTCTCTAGTGCTGGCGCGGCATAACGCCATGTTCGTCAGGCTGCGGTAGAATTCCTGAATGTCCAATCAGCCTGAATTTCTGCCGCGCCCAACCGTGATCAGCGTCAGCGAGCTCAATCGCAGCGCGCGCGATTTGCTTGAGCACGGTTTTCCGCTTACCTGGGTCGCAGGAGAAATTTCCAATTTAACCCGCGCAACCTCGGGGCATTGGTATTTTTCGCTTAAGGATCCGCAAGCGCAAGTGCGCTGCGTGATGTTCCGTCAAAAAAGTTTGCTGCTTGATTGGAAACCGGAAAACGGCATGCAAGTGGAAGTCAGGGCACTCGTGTCGCTTTATGAGGCGCGCGGCGAGTTTCAGCTCAATGTGGAGACCATGCGCCGCTCGGGCTCGGGCGCGCTTTACCAGGCTTTCGAGAGGCTCAAAACAAAGCTGGCGTCTGAAGGTCTGTTTGCGGAGAGCCGCAAAAAATCCCTGCCGCCTTTTCCACGCTCCATCGGCATCATCACCTCGCCGGCCGCGGCGGCGTTGCGCGATGTGGTTACTACGCTTCGGCGCCGAATGCCGGGAATTGCTGTCATTATTTATCCAACCCCCGTGCAAGGGGAAGATGCGGCTGAGAAAATTAGTGAGGCAATTTATACCGCGGGGCGGCGCGCTGAATGCGATTTGCTCATTGTGTGCCGGGGCGGAGGCAGCATCGAGGATTTGTGGGCGTTCAACGAGGAAATCGTTGCGCGAGCGCTCGCAGCCTGCCCGATTCCAATCGTATGCGGGGTGGGGCATGAAACCGATTTCACGATCGCCGACTTTGTAGCGGACCGGCGCGCGCCCACTCCCACCGCGGCGGCCGAACTGGCCAGCCCGAACCGGCTGGAACTCCTCGCGGGTCTCGCGCTCATCGAAAAGCGGCTGCAACGGGTTATAATGCGCGCACTGGAAGGCCGCATGCAGCAGCTCGATTATTTGTCGCGGCGTCTGCAACATCCCGCTGCGCAATTGCTTGAGCGGCGCGCGCACCTGCAGCAATTAGTGCTGCGCCTCAAAAGCGCGTGGTCGAGGCATGCCGATAATCGGCACTGGCGCATTCGCGAGTTGCGGCAAAAGCTGAAAGCGCCGGAAACCGTGCGCTTGCAGCAACGCCAAGTCGACTTGGCGACGCGACTTAGGCGATCTGTTGAAAGCCATCTGGAAAGCATGAGGGCGCGCTTGCGAAATTTGAACTCGCATCTTGCGCACCTAAGTCCGAAACTTGTGCTCGAGCGGGGTTACAGCGTGGTTGAAGATGCCGCGGGAAAAATTATTCGCGACAGCGCGCAAATTGCCAGCGGCGATCAACTTAAAATGACTTTTGCCAGGGGCACGGCCAGAGCACGCGTGACCGGCAAAGGTTGACAACTTATCTACATCTGTTATGTAAGGAGGAATGCCATGGCCAAAAAGAACCAATCCGATGGGATTTACAAAATTGTCGAGATCGTCGGCAGCAGCAAAATATCCTGGGAAGATGCTGCGAAACATGCAGTGCAGATCGCGTCTAGGACATTGCGCGATTTGCGAGTCGCCGAAATTACCAAGCTGGACATGAAGGTGGAAGAAGGCAAGGTCGTCGCGTATCGCGCCAGAGTGACCTTGTCTTTCAAGTACCAGGCCTAAGCGCGAATCAGAGCGTACGGTTTGGTAGCCGGGCGCGGTCATAAGCCCGCGCACGACTACTGCGCAATGCGATTGCACCCGCCGTGCATCGAGCAGGCGGCGCGGGTATCGAGCCGGTTTAATCATTTCGCGGCAGCTGATATCGAGCGCTGCCACGCATTGCGACAGTGCTCGGCATCGGCGTACGATGTTGACAGTCATGTAAATGCCAAGCTAAAGTGGCGGCGTGATTCGCTATTTTAAAGCGTTGTCGTCGCGCGGCCGGCGCTGGTTGCTTCTATTGGCGCTCGTGAGTTTCATAGGTTTTTACGGCACGGGGCCGTTCCACCATCACAAAAACGCCACCGAAGAATTGTTGTGCCCGGCGTGTCAAGTCGCCTCGCATCAAGTTATAGATTTGCCCTCGCCTGATATCGCGCCTCTTCTGGCAAGTCTTTTCCTGATATTTTTACTTCCGCGGCCGCAGCGCTCTGTTCCCACAAACTGCGGCATACGATTCCGACCCCCGTCTCACGCACCACCTGCTGTTACCCCCAACTGAAGCAGTGATCGCGCTCGCCATCGGGTGAGCTTCCATCCATTGTTTCCGCGCCCATGATCGGTCGGCAAGGCTTGTTGTTTTAACCTGCCTTGCCGTATCCGAGGTTCGCGCATGCCATGGGCACATCACGCTTGAGGAGGGTAACACATGAAATTCGCTTACATTTTGCTGAGCGTCATGCTGGTACTGGGCTGTGCATTTTTTGATCTGCAAGCATATGCACAGCCGGCGGAGCAGCAACAGGTAACCGGGACCGCACAAGACGCGCTTGGCAGGCCGCTCGCCGGCGTCAATGTGAGTTTGAAATCTGCAAGCGGACAGGTCTTGGCGCAAACAAAGAGCGCCAGCGATGGCAAATTTGTATTCAAAAATGTGGAGCCTGGAACGTATGAAGTCGCCGCAGAAAAATCTGGATTTCAACAATCCTCGGTGATCGTGACGCTAAATACGGGAAAGAGCGCCTCCGCTACGGTGACGCTCGCATCCAAAGAGGCGCTTAACTTGCATATCGTTACCGAGCGATTGGAGCAGGCGCGCAACGGGTTGCTGCCTGAAACGGGGAGCAGTATTTATCGCTTCGACCTTAACGACATTACCGACTTGCCGCAGGGCGGAAACACGGCGATCAATGACGTGATTCTTCAGGCTCCAGGGGTTGCACAGGATTCGTATGGTCAATTTCATGTGCGCGGCGAACACGCCAATAACCAGTTCCGCATCAACGGGGTGATCCTGCCGGAGGGAATCACCGGTTTTGGACAGACCGTGGATACCCGTTTTATCAACAGAATGGATTTTCTTACCGGAGCGCTGCCTGCGCAGTACGGATATCGCACCTCCAGCGTATTAAGCCTGTACACAAAGACCGGGGCTTTCGAAAATGGCGCTGACCTGGGTGTTTATGGAGGAAGCCACAATACTTTTGAGACCTACGGGGAGGCCACCGGCTCAAAAGGACCATCAAATTTTTACGCAACCGTGTCGTACCTGCAAAACGATTTGGGAGTCAGCCCCCCCACGCCCGGTCCTAATCCCATTCATGATCACTCCGATCAAGCCAGGGGCTTTGGGTATTTCTCGTATCTTCTGAGCGATGAAGCCCGAGTCAATGTTATTGCGGCGGACGTGGAAGGTAACTTTGAGATCCCCAACAACCCGGGGCAACCCCAGGTCTGGACCCTGAATGGTGTTCCCACGTTTGATTCGGCGTTTCTGGATGAAAGCCAAAAGGAAACAAACCGATATGCCGTTCTGTCGCTGCAAGGAACTTCAGGAGCCGCTTTTGATTACCAGGTGTCTGCGTTCAACCGTTATTCCAAGACCACTTTTACTCCCGACCCAAGCGGCGACTTGATATTCACCGGGGTCGCGTCCAACGTGACCCGCAGCAGCTTCCTCAACGGTTCGCAAGGCGATGCCGGTTTCAAGCTGAACCCACAACATACTTTACGCAGCGGTTATTACGTGAGCGCAGAGCGGGCCGACTCCAATAACTCATCCTCGGTCTTTCCTACCGATACCCAGTTTCTTACAGACTCGACCATGCAGACCAGCGATGTGCCGTTCGGCATCATCGACAACTCGGCGATAACGGCGTGGCTGTTTGGCTTTTATCTGCAAGACGAATGGCATCCCATCGATAAACTCACCGTCAATTACGGCGCGCGCGTTGATCGATACCACGGTTACTCCGAAGGGGGTCAGGTGAGCCCGCGCTTGGGGACGGTATATCAATTAAGCCCCCAGACTGCGTTGCATGCTGCATTTGCGCGCTACTTCACGCCTCCACCCACTGAGCTGGTCTCGTCGAAAGACATTGCCTTGTTCGAAAATACCAGCAATGCCCCGTTTAACGGCCAAAACTCTCAAGTGCTGCCCGAGCGCTCTTATTACTTTGACGCGGGGATTACGCATCAGGCGACGCCGAACTTGAGTCTCGGGCTCGACGCTTATTACAAGTACGCGCGGGATCTGATCGACGAAGGGTTTTTTGGCTCGGCTTTGATATTGACTCCGTTCAATTACAACCGGGGCAAGGTTTATGGCACTGAATTCACCACCAACTACAAGAAAGGCCGATTTTCAAGTTATACCAATTTGGCGTATTCACAGGCGTGGGGAGAAGATGTCATCTCCGGCCAATATATGTTCGAAGCAGACGAACTTGCCTATATCGCCAACAATTATATACACCTGGACCACGACCAGCTGATCACAGCGTCCGCCGGCGTCGCGTACTTGCTGGGGGAAACCAAAGTCAGCTTGGACGGACTTTATGGCTCGGGGTTGCGGCAGGGTTTCGCCAACACAGACCATGTCACGCCCAGTCTGCAATTGAACTTCGGTGCCACGCGAAGTTTCGACGCCCCGTTGGTGGGAAAGCTTACTTGGCGCGTTGCAATGCTGAATATTCTTGACCGTACCAATATACTTAGGAGTGGTTCGGGCGTCGGCGTCTTCGCTGCCCAATACGCGCCGAGGAGAGCGGTTTACGGGGGCATTAGTAAACAGTTTTAAGGATGATGCGTTGATTGATGACGAATTAAATTAAGATAGGAGACTAATGATGCTGCATGACATTCACGAAGCACTGACCGCGCTGAAATTCGGCGGTATCATGATTTATCCGCTGATGGCTTTGGCTGTGCTCGCCTTGGCTGTCGTTCTCGACAAGGCGTTCGTGTATTGGCGCTACGTCCGGCTGCCCGCTGATTTACTCGGCTTGGTGGAAACCTACAACTTTGCATGGCCTGATCTGGCGCGGCGGCTGACGGCTCTTGGGCCACGCAACTACTTTGGCCGGTTTTTTCAAGTAATTCTCGCCAACCGCGCGCAGCCGTCCTGGTGGGTCGAGTCGCGAGCTGGGGACGAGGCGCAACAGATCGAAAAATCCCTGGCGCGCGGATTGTGGGTACTGGAAACCACAGTGACGGGTGCGCCGCTTTTGGGTCTGCTTGGAACGATCATCGGCATGATGAACGCCTTCCGGTTAATCGGCAGCAACGGGCTGGTGGATCCAGGCGGCGTGACTGGCGGAGTGGCCCAGGCATTAATCGCCACCGCCATCGGCATTCTTATTGCGGTCATAGCGCTGTTCGCGTTTAATTTTTTCTCACGCTTGCAAGCCCAGGCTTTGGATGAAATGGAGCGCCTGGGCACGCGGCTGATCGACCGTATCCGCCTGGACCGGCAGGAAAAGGAGGTGCGTCGTGAAGTTGCGTAAATCGAGGGACCATCGCCGCGGTCGCGTTGAAATCATCCCGATGATCGACGTCATGTTTTTTTTACTGGCCACATTCATGCTGGCGTCGCTCTCCATGCAAAACCTGCACTCCCTGGCGGTCAATCTGCCCCGGGGGCAGGCCGCTCTACTACAGCCTAATAAATCCGTGACGTTAACCGTAACACAGGACAACCGCATTTTTCTGGATAAAACTCCAGTCACGCTCGACACCCTTTCCGAAATACTGAAACCGATGTTGCAAGGACCCGATGCGCGGGTAATTGTTGCGGCGGACAGCGCGGCATCAAACGGCATCGTGGTGCAGGCAATGCTGCAGGCACGCAAGGCGGGAGCGGAACATTTTCTGATCGCCGTGAAGCATGTGGAGTAGCAGAGTCGCATCAGGAGGCGTTTTGCAGCTGGATAATCCATGGCACCGCCTGCCGTGGGTATTGCCGTGCGCGCTGCTGATCTGGGCGACGATGTTGTGGCTTGCAGGAATTTATTTGAAGCACTTGCAGCAGAATCTTACCGAGGTTAAACCGATCGAAGCGCAGTTGATCGAGTTACCGCCACCCCCGGCACCCGAGGTGCAACCTCCTGCGCCTGAAACGCCGGAACCGGAACCCATAAAAAGGAGAATCATCGTCAAACCCAAGATTCCCAAGCCCGTTATCGAGCACAAGCTGCCTCCGCCCGAGACCCCCCCGCCGCAACCGCGATTGCAAACCGAAACGCCGCCTGTTCAGCAACCGCCCAAGTCTGCGCCCGTTGTCGAGCCGCGCAGCACGATCGGTGGCGGCAATGTTGGCGCTCATGCAATTTTTCAGCCAAAACCTGAAATTCCAGACGAATTGCGCCAGGAGGCGATGAAGGCGATTGCTATTGCCCGTTTCCACGTAGCGCCCGACGGCAGCGCCACCGTCGAACTCATCAAGCCGACCAATAATCCGCGCATTAATCAGCTTCTCCTCAATACGCTAAAACAATGGCGGTTTTTCCCGGCGCTTATCGACGGCAAGCCGGTCGCTTCGACGCAAGATTTGCGCATTCACCTCGAAATCAAGTAAACGCAAAACGACCAACGCGTTTACAAATACAACGAATCGCTTGAAAAACTCCGGTGTGCGTATTGCTGCACGCTGTTTCTGAAAGCGTCGATCACCATCGATCCCTGTAGACAATATACTATACCCCAGTATATTATCGAGCGATCAGCGATCGGAGGATCCATGGGGCACACCATCAGTGAAAAGACCAAACTGCTCGGCCGGGTACGCCGCATCCGCGGACAGATCGAGGCGGTCGAGCGAGCCTTGGAAGTCGAAAAAGGCTGCGCAGAAGTGCTGCAACTCATTGCCGCGGCGCGCGGCGCGATCAACGGTCTGATGGCGGAGGTCATCGAAGACCACATCCGCCTGCACCTCGCCGACCCGGCGCGCGATTCCAAAGCCGAACGATCCAAAGGCGCGGTGGAGTTGATTGAAGTTGTACGCTCTTACCTGAAATAGCCTGAGGCACCGCCATCATGGCATTGAGCGAGAACCGCGCTTCATTGCCCAACCTCACCGAGCGAGCACGACACGGCAGCACGATTCCATTGCTGCAGTATGGAAATGCAGAGGCCCGCGAAGTGGCTTTCACATGGCTTGAAGCGGCGCGAATCGCCCTGGTCGCTTTGAGCGCTGCAGCGGTCTGGCTCCGGCTCTGGGAGCCCTTCGGCAAACTGAGCCTGATCGGTTTACTTGGCGTGATTATCGGCGGCTGGCCGATTTTCCGGGAGGCGGCCCAAAACATTGCGGCGCGCCGCATGACCATGGAGCTATCCATGACCGTCGCTATTGTTGCGGCAGCGGCTATTTCGGAATTTTTTACCGCCCTGATCATTACCTTATTTGTGCTTGTCGCCGAGGTGCTGGAGGGCATGACGGTATCGCACGGCAGAAAAGCGATCCGCAATCTGCTTGATTTTCTGCCGCGCTCGGTTTTGGTTCGCCGCGCAGGCACGCTGCAACAGGTGGACGCGGACGTTCTCCAAGTCGGTGATGCGGTTCTGGTCAATCCGGGCGGGCACATTCCGGTGGACGGCACAGTCATCGGCGGCCATTCTTTTGTCGATCAGGCGCGCATAACGGGCGAGTCGCTTCCGGTAGAGAAAAGCGCAGGAGCGACCGTTTACGCCGGATCGATCAATCAATCCGGTGCTCTGGAGATCCGCGCAGCGCGCATTGGCCGCGACACGAGCTACGGCAAGATCATTGAAGCGGTTGAAGAAGCGGAGCGCTCCCGCGCTCCGGTACAACGTCTAGCCGATCGGCTGGCGGGTTACCTCGTCTACTTTGCGCTGGGCGCCGCGGCGCTCACCTTTGTCATCACTCACGATATCTACTCCACGATCTCAGTGGTGATTGTCGCCGGCGCGTGCGGCATCGCCGCCGGCACGCCGCTCGCAATACTCGGTGCGATTGGCGCAGCGGCGCGCCTCGGCGCAATTGTCAAGGGCGGGCTGTACCTGGAACTGCTGGGGCGAGTGGATACGGTGGTGCTCGATAAAACCGGCACGCTCACTTTCGGCTGTCCCGCTGTGCAGGCGATCATTCCCTGTCCGGGCGTCGCGCGCGGCGCAATAATTGGGATTGCCGCCGCCGCGGAACTGCGTTCGGAACACCCCATCGGCAAAACCATCGTGGCATTCGCGCAGACGTTGGGCGAAATCATCGTCGAGCCCGAGCGTTTCGAATATTTTCCGGGCCAGGGAATCGTTGCGTCCGTCTCGGGCGAAGTGGCACTTGTCGGCAACCGCGCATTGCTGCAGAGCCATGGCATCGCCGCGCCGCGGGATCTGCTCGCGACGCATGAGGGCGCCTCCGAGGTGCTTGTCGCGCGGGAAGGAAAGCTGCTGGGTGCCATCGCCGTCGCTGACACGGTGCGACCCGAGGCGCGCCAAGCGATGCAAGAAATCGACCGCATGGGCATACGAACAATGTTGTTCACGGGTGATAACCAAACAGTCGCTGACGCAGTAGCGCAAAGTCTTGGCATTAAAGAAGTAGCGTTCGAGCTATTGCCGGAAGACAAACGTGCCCGCGTTAAGAGTCTCGTAGCGGCCGGCTCGACCGTCGCGATGGTGGGAGACGGAATCAACGACGCGCCAGCGCTAAGCGAGGCGAGCGTCGGCGTGGCGATGGGGTCGGGCACGGACGTAACGCGGGAAAGCGCGGATGTTGTTTTGCTGGGTAACGATCTGGTGAAATTCGTCGAGACTTTGACAATCGCAAAACGCACCCGCAAAATCATCTGGCAGAACTTCGCCGGCACGATCCTGGTGGACGCTGTCGGCATCAGTCTCGCAGCGTTCGGAATGTTAAATCCCCTCTTCGCAGCGTTCATCCACGTGGCTTCAGAACTGACGTTTATCCTCAACTCTGCGCGGCTGCTGCCCGTAGTCGACTCAGCGACAGGCTGGGCGAGAATGCGAAGAAACATAGTCTTGCCTAACAACTCATGATGCGGGAACAATCGTTCCCAGCCGCTGCGTTCCACTCGATTTTTATTGCATTAACGTCTGCTCCACGCGGGCCAGTACTTTCTGAGGCAGGCGCGCGGAAAAGCAATCGATCGATTCCACATTCGGCATTGAGCGCAGCCATGTCATTTGACGTTTCGCAAGCTGACGGGTGGCGGCAATGCCTCTTTCGGCAAGGTCCTGATAACCGAATTCCTGGTCCAGGTACTGCCACACTTGGCGATAGCCAACGCAGCGCATGGAAGGCATGGAGCGCTGCAATGCGTAGTTGCTGCGTAGCCACTTAGCTTCCTCAATTAATCCCAAAGTCAGCATCCCGTTGAAACGTTCGGCGATGCGCTTGTGCAGGGCGGCGCGGTCATCGGGCATCAGCGCGATGGAAATAGAGCGGTAGGGCAGCGCCGTAATTTCAGTTTGTCGCAGTACCCGTGACATAGGTTGGCCGGTAAGATAGCAGACTTCCAGCGCACGCTGAATGCGCTGCGAATCGGTACGCTCGAGCCGTGCCGCGGTCACGGGATCGAGCCGCGTCAATTCCGCGTGCAATGCCGGCCATCCTGCTCGCTCCGCCATGGCATCTATTACCGCGCGTATCGCGGGATCGGCCGGCGGAAGCTCGCTCAAACCTTCGCGCAGCGTCTTGAAATAAAGCATGGTGCCGCCCACCAGAAGAGGCACCCGGTCGCGTGCGCTGATTTCTGCCATCAGCCGCAAGGCATTTTCGCGGAACTGTCCTGCAGAAAAACGCTCAGTCGGCTCAATTATGTTGATCAGATGATGCGGAACGCGCTTGAGCGTCGCCGCATCGGGCTTGGCAGTGCCGATATCCATGTGTCGGTAAATTTGTCCCGAATCGACGCTGATGATTTCGCACGGCAGATTTTGCGCAAGCTCGAGCGCAATCGTAGTTTTACCGCTGCAAGTGGGACCCATCAAAAAAACGGCCGGCGGCCATTTTGAGTAATGGGTGAAGGGTAAAAGGTGAGCGGTATTCTCACTTGCTTTTTCTTGATTTTTCTCCTCACTCTTCACTACTCACTCCTCACATATTGTTCATTTGCCGCGCATGAACATCTTGTCCAGCTCTTCCATCGTAATCTGGAACCACGTTGGACGGCCGTGATTACACTGGCTGGCGCGCTCGGTCGTTTCCATTTCGCGCAGCAAAGCGTTCATTTCTTCCACGCCAAGAATTCGTTTGGCGCGAACCGCACCGTGGCAGGCGAGGGTGGCCAACAGATCATTGCGCCGCTCGTTAAGCACGCTGCTTGCACCGATCTCGCGGATGTCTCTAAGCACCGCACGCGCAAGATCGGCGGCATCAGCGTTTTTGAGCATGGCCGGGACCGCGCGCACCGCCAGTGCATTGGGGCCGACAGGAGCGATTTCAAATCCGAGCTCGCGCAGCAGCGCACTATGTTCTTCAGCAGTGGCGACATCCAGCGTGTCCGCATTGAATGTGGCGGGTATCAGCAACGGCTGCGTTGCCGGTGTTCCGGCGTTGAGCGCGTTTTTTACTTTTTCGTACACGACCCGTTCGTGAGCCGCGTGCATGTCCACAATCACCAACCCCTTGTCGTTTTGGGCGAGGATGTAAGTTCCCTGCAACTGCCCCAACGCAAATCCAAGGGCAGGGATGTCCTGCCGCGCATTATTTATCGGCGACGCTTGGGAACCCGCCATGTCGGCAAACAGGGTTTCATACAATGCTTTCGGCTGGGCAGCCTCGAAGTTCATGCCGGATTGCACTGAATGATCGCGCGCAACAAAAGGATTGGCGGGCGCTGCTCGTGCTGCGTTGTGATCCACGACCGGCGCAGACAAGGCCTTGTTGAGCGAATGGTAAACGAACTGATGCACGGCCCGCGCATCACGAAAGCGCACTTCGATTTTGGTCGGATGCACGTTGACATCAACCACGGCGGGATCGATTTCCAGGAACAGCACGAAGGCCGGGTGGCGCTCATGATGCAGGATGTCATGGTAGGCTTCGCGAATGGCGTGGGCGAGCAGCTTGTCGCGCACGAAACGGCGGTTGACGTAGAAATATTGGGTATCGCGCGCACCCCGGGAATAAGCTGGAAGGCCGGCCATTCCCCACAAGCGCAGCCCTGCGGAGTATTCGTCAATCGCTACCGAAGCTGCGGCGAAATCATCGCCCAGCACAGCTCGAATGCGGTCAGATGCATCTTGCGCCGGCAAGCGCCATTGAGCGCGCGAATTGTGCTGCAGGCTAAAGCTCACGTCCGGGCGGCTTAGTACAGTGCGCTTGAATACTTCTTCGCAATGCGCGAATTCCGTAGCTTCGCTTTTGAGAAATTTGCGCCGCGCCGGAGTATTGAAATACAAATCCCGCGCCTCGACGCTCGTGCCGCGGCTCAGGGCAGCCGGCGCGACAAATCTCGTTGCGCCGCCGGATGATTCGATTTTCCACGCATGCTTGTCTTGCGCTCTCCGGCTTGCCAGAGCGAGCTTTGACACCGCTGCAATGCTGGCGAGCGCTTCGCCGCGAAAGCCGAGGCTTACCACGCGCTCCAGGTCATCTAGAGAAGCGATCTTGCTGGTGGCATGGCGCGCCAGTGCGAGGGTCAAGTCTTCCTTTGCGATACCGCTGCCGTTATCCAGGACCCTCAATAGCTTCATTCCGCCTTGCTCCAGCAGCACCGAAATTTCTCCGGCGCCCGCATCCAGGCTGTTTTCGAGCAGTTCCTTGAGCGCCGAAGCAGGGCGGTCCACTACCTCGCCGGCAGCGATTTGGTTAATCAGCAAATCGGGTAATATACGGATTGCGGACATGTGCGGAGCGGAAAAACTGATGTCCAGTATACAAGATTTTTCGCTTATAATTTGTCGTCCGCCCGATTCTTTAAGAACATTGGGAGATTCATAATAATGCAGATCGGCATTTCCGCGGAGACGCGCAGCGGCGAAAAGCGTGTCGCCGCCACGCCCGAAACCGTTAAAAAACTTACTGCGCACGGCCATCATAAAGTCTTAGTGCAATCCGGTGCAGGCGTGGCAGCCAGCATTCCCGATTCAGAATTTGCCGCCAGCGGCGCCAGCGTTATCGGCAGCGTCGCCGAAATGTATGCGCAATCGGAAATCGTGCTTAAGGTGCGCGGTCCCGAAGCCCCGGAACTGGCTATGATGCGCAAGGACTGCGTGCTCGTCGGCCTGCTGGCGCCGCAGCAGACGTCGCAAATCGAGGCTTACGCCAAACACGGGCTCACTGCTTTCGCGATGGAACTCTTGCCGCGCATCTCGCGCGCGCAAAGCATGGACGTGCTTTCATCGCAGGCCAACATTGGCGGATACAAGGCGGTAATTCTCGCGGCGGATACCTACCAGCGCTTCTTTCCGATGCTCATGACCGCAGCGGGGACGGTGAAAGCCGCGCATGTGCTGGTGCTGGGGGCAGGAGTGGCGGGCCTGCAGGCCATTGCGACTGCGAAGCGCCTGGGTTGCGTGATCGAGGCGTTCGACGTGCGGCCCGCTGTCAAAGAGCAGGTGGCAAGCCTGGGCGCAAAATTTGTGGAAGTGCCCCTTTCCGAAGAAGAAAAGAAGCGGGCAGAAACTGCCGGCGGCTATGCGGGCGAAATGTCCGAGGATTATAAAAAACGCCAGGCGGAATTGATACATCAGCGCGCAATCGCGTCCGATATTGTGATTAGCACTGCCCTGATACCGGGCAGACCCGCGCCGGTGCTGGTGAAAGAGAACACCGTGCAGTCCATGAAACCCGGCTCGGTGATTGTAGACATGGCGGTGGAAGCCGGCGGCAATTGCGAGGCTTCCGAGCTGGACAAAATTGTGGTGAAACACGGAATCAGTATTATCGGCATCTCAAATCTGCCGGCGCTGGTGGCGGCGGATGCCAGCGCCCTTTACGCGCGCAACCTGCTTAATTTCCTGGGCGTCATGCTGGATGCAAAAAGCGGCGCATTCAACATCAACCGCGAGGACGAAATAATTGCGGGCACGCTGGTATGCATGAACGGCGAAGTGATTAAAAAAACGTGAAGAGTGAGGCGCTAGGGGTGAAGCATCCTAAAGCAACTCTGTTTTTACTTCTTGCTCTTGACTGATTTTGCTGAGGAGCCAATATGACCGGAACCATCGACCCAACCATTATCAATATTACAGTATTCGTGCTGGCGGTATTCGTTGGCTACCACGTGATCTGGAATGTCACTCCGGCGCTGCATACGCCATTGATGTCGGTGACGAACGCGATTTCCGGAGTCATCATCGTCGGCGCCATTCTCGCTGCGGGTCCAACCGAATTCGATTTCGGCATGATCGTCGGTTTCGTGGCGGTGGCGCTGGCCTCGGTAAATGTTTTCGGCGGCTTTCTGGTGACGCAGCGCATGCTGGAAATGTTCAAGAAAAAGGCCCCCAAAAAAGAATAAGGAAGCCGCTATGAGCATCAATCAAGTCGCACTCACCTACCTTATCGCCTCGGTGTTTTTCATCTTGGCGTTGAAAGGCCTGTCGTCTCCGGTGGCGGCGCGGCGCGGCAACCTTTTCGGCATGGTTGGAATGGTAATGGCGGTGTTGACGACGCTGGCCGTTACCCGTGGCGTGCCGTACATACTTATGGCAATCGCGGCGGGCGGCACGGTGGGCGCGATTGTCGCCAGGCGGGTGCACATGACCCAAATGCCTGAGCTGGTTGCGGCAATGCACTCCCTGGTCGGATTGGCCGCGGTACTCATCGCAATTGCGGCAATCAACAATCCCGCTGCGTTCAACATTCCGGTGCCGTTGCCCCGAGGCAACCGCATGGAG
>Ga0335085_10004423_pt1 | contig 23365 bp, 13 predicted proteins | sample Lox_Sample_45_FD_206712 | JGI IMG/M metagenome (GOLD analysis project Ga0335085, IMG submission 206712) | Soil microbial communities from Loxahatchee National Wildlife Refuge, Florida, United States - Lox_Sample_4.5 | ecosystem: Environmental > Terrestrial > Soil > Wetlands | place: USA...
GCCCGGCGGGCGAACAAGCTCCCGCCTCCTTGCCGCGGACCCGAATCAATTTCGCGCCAGCGCTAAACCGCTACGAATGCATCCGGTTAGCTTCGTTTCGCCGGATCGCTCCAACCCTGGCATTGCTGCTCCTGGCCCTTCATTCCTTCGCCTGCGGCCCGGACGTGGCCACGCGGCTGGCGGCTCGGGTCCTGAAAGAGCATCGGAACAAGGCTTCGGTGCGGCCGGCGCCCGAGGCCGGCTCGATTCGCATCCGCCTCTCCCCCGCGCAACCCGAGGGCGGCGAGGGCGGAAGCGCCCAGATTGAATGGGCAGGCCCGCGCTACCGCGAAACCGTGACCTCCGCGGGAGTCTCTACGGTCCGGGGGATCCAGGCCGGCAAGGCCTTCTTCGTGGACGAGGACGGCGTGACCCGAGTCGGGTCCGAGCCGATGCTGGCCGAGCTCATCACCCGCTCCTATTTTTGGCGGCGCGCCTATCTGTTCGATGACCAAGAGCGGGCCAAGCTCGCTCTGGGCCCCGCTGACGACGCCACGGTTTCCGTTCAGCTCCGGCCGCGCGGGGGCAACCCGCTGCGGCTCGTGTTCGGCCGCAAGACGGGCGCGCTCGAGACCGTGCTCTCCCCCCGTTTTCACCTGCAGTTCCGAAGCGCGAGGATGTTTCGGGATCTCTCCCGGCGCCCGGTCGACGGGGAGATCCTCTGGACGGGTCTCCCCACACGACGCCTTCCCGACCCCTCGGTCGGCGGGTGGCACGGTCGGTTCTCGCAGTCCTTCGCCGAGGTTGAGCTCGGCCGAACGAACTCGGGCATCTGGATCCCGGCGAAGATCTCCGGTAATTCGGCGCACCTCGCCATCGACGCCGACGTCGACGGCCCGCTGCGACTCTCGCCCGAGTTGGCGCACCGGTCTGGTCTCACTGGCCGGCGCGACGTCTTCGGCAGGTTGCTCGCTCAAAATGCCACGCTCGAGATCGGTTCGCTCGCGATGCCGGGGCTCTGCGTCGAGATTGTGGAGCCAAGCATGAGCGGTACCGATGCCGCGGCTGGCGGCACGCTGTTTGCCGAGACCGTGATCGAGATCGACCCCTCGGCAACGAAGTTCCGCGTGAATGATCCTTCCCGTTGGGTGCCGCCGGAAGGCTTCGGCCGCAATGTGCTGGACGATGACGGGGACCTGCCGGTCGCGCTCCTGTTCCGGTCGGGGCAACGCCTTCGGCTTCGCGCGGGCGTGCCCTCGACCTCCCCGATCGTCCTTCCGACCTCAACGGCCGAGAAGCTCCGGATCGACTTGGGCTCGCCCGCCCTGGAAGGGCTCGTCTGGGGGACGCTGCGGCTGCCTCCTCTACCCGTTCGGCTGGAGTCGGCAGGCTTCGACCCGGAATGGGGCGACGACGGCGCGATCGGGTTCCCCCTTCTCCTGCGCTTTCATGTTTTCGTTGACATGCCGCACCGCTGGATCTACCTCAGGCCGCTCGACCTCGCGCCGTCGGCGGGCGCCCGACGCCGATCCTCCGACGCTTGAGCTCCGTCCCCGCTACGGCCAGAGAGAGCGGTATCCGGACAGGAGCGGGGAACCGAAGAAGTAGGCGGCGACCGCTCCCACGGCGAGGTAGACGCCGAAAGGGAGAGCCGTCGCCAGGCTCCCCCTTCTCGAAACGACCAGCGACAAGCCGACGAGGCTGCCGAGCACGGAACCGAGGAAGACCGTGACGAACACGCCCCAGATACCGAGAAACGCGCCGACCATTCCGAGCATCTTCACGTCACCCAAGCCCATCGCCTCGACCTTCCGGAGCCGACTCCAGCCCCAGCCGACGAGATAGAGCGCTCCCGCACCGACGGCCGCTCCCATCAGCGCCCCGCGAAACGTTCTCTCGACCGAGAGAAGAGCGAGAACGAGTCCGGCGGCAATTCCGGGAAGAGTGATGGCGTCGGGGAGGATCTGGAAGTCCGCGTCGATCCAGGCCAGCGCCAAGCAGGCGGAGCACAGGAAGGCCCCGGAGAGGAAGTCCGCCATCGACGGCGACCGCCAGAACGCCGCGGCCCAGAGCCCGCCGTTGGAGAGCTCGACCAAGGGATAGCGGACCGGAATCGGGGCCCGGCACGTGCGGCACCTCCCCAGCAGTAGCAGCCAGGAGATCACCGGAACGTTATCCAGCGGCCGGATCGGCCCGCCGCAGGCGGGGCAATGGGAACCGGGCCGAACGATGGACTCTTCCCGCGGGAGCCGGTGGATGAGGACGTTCAAGAAGCTTCCCACCAGCAAGCCGAAGAGTCCCGCCGAAACGGCGCCGAAAGCACCGAGCGCGGCGGGAGCGGGACCCGTCCCGACGAGCTCCCGGATCAGGCGGTCCTCCGGGTAGACGCCTCCGGCTGGAGAGACCACCACAGCAGCAGGACGAGGGCGACCAGCGAGACGCCGGATCCGACGTAAAAGGAGAGGGGTCGGTATCGGAAGGTGACGCGATGGGAGCCTGCGGGGATGGCAACGGCGCGGAAGAAGCCGTCGGCGGTCAGCAGCGGTGCAGGCCGGCCATCGACACTCGCGGTCCAGCCCGGGTAGGCGAGATCCGTGAGGACGAGGATTCCCCCGGCATCGGCGGAAACCTCAGCCACCACGCGCTCGGGCGCATCCTCGGCGAGGCTCGCGACGACGAAGCGACCGCCGGCACCGTCCGGACGCGGCGTCGGCTCGCGGTCCAACAGGACTCTTCGGCTCCAGTCGCTCTGTCCGCTCGCGACGAGAGACCAGGCGCGCTCGGGCCGCTGCTCCACGGCATACTCGCGAACGAAAGAGGCCCGGGGCCGGTAAGGATTGAGCGGCGCCCGATAGAACTCGCCGACCTTGCGCGATCCGAGACCCTCCGGGGGAAAGGGCGTCCAGTACGTGCGTCCGCTCGCGGGCCCGGCGGCGCGCGCCGGGTCGGCCTCGCTATCGATCGAGGACGCGATCGCCTCCGCGGCCTGTGTGGGCAGCGCGGCCGCCGTGCGGATCGTCCGCACGCGGGCGAGCAGGTTCGTATAGCCGATCAGCGCTTCGCGCTGCCGCCGGACCATTCCGGCATCGAAGGCCGCGTCGCGCATGGCCCACCGCCCAAGCTCGCTCATGGGCGGCGTCAAGATTCGGCCCGGCACCTGAGCCAGAAAGGCAACGGACTCGGGGCGCGCGCGGATCTCCGCTTCGGGCACATAGCGAAAGAGCGAACGGCCCACCAACGCAAAGCTGACGACCATGGAAAGGGCCGCGGCGGAGGCAAACCAGGCTCCCAGCGACGACCCTGGCCGGGCCAAGCCAATGACGACGAGGCCCAACAATCCCGCGGCCGCCGCGGCGCGAGCCGGCGTCGCCTGCCCCGACACCGCCAACGCCGCCAACCCGCACCCCGCAAGCAGCAGAATCACCGTCCGCAGCCGCTTTCGCTCGGCGACGAACCGAAGGCTATCGACCCCGAGGCCCGAGAGCGCGGCCAGGGCGAATGACGTTGCGGCAAGGGCCTTGGCGGGATAGCGGACGCGGTCGAGACCGGGCAACAACCGAAGCCAACGCCCGGGAGGACCGGCCGCCGCCAGCAGCAGACCCGCCAGCCCGATGGCCGAAAGCAGGAGAACGAGGGGACGCCGCTCCTTCTCGAGGAACGCGCAGGCCGCGGCCACCAGCGCCACCGGTCCCACGTAGACGGAAGTCAAAAAGAAGTTCGGAATCTCGCCGACGCCGACGGCCGACGCCAGGGCATCGGCGCGGACGGCGCCGAGCTCACGCTGCTCCGCGTCCAGTGGCGCGCGTCGTTGGGAGTGAAGCGCGAGCTCTCCGAAGGGAACCAGGACCCAGGCCGCCAACGCGAGACCGAGACCGGCCGACACGAGGAATCGACCGACTCTTCCGGCTCGACCGAGCTCCCGCCACCCGCTCTCCGGGATCGGCCGGGGCTCGAGAATCAAGAGAAAGGCGACGACGAGGGATCCCGCCGAAGCCTCCGGACTTCCCGCCATCGCTTGAAGGCCAAGCAGACCGGCGAGTCCCGCGGCCGCGCGGGTCCTTCTCAACCCGGAGCGCGCGAGCGCCGCGATCCATGGCAGGTAGGCGAAGGCGCCGAAGTGGTTCCAGTACGCAGAAAGAGAAACCGCGAGCCCCGATCCGGCGAAGATCGCGGCCGCCGCGAGGGCACCGGAATCGGTGACGCCCTCCTCCTTGCAAAAACGCCACATCCCGCCGGCGGCGATCGCAAAGTGCACCAGCAGGAAGAGTCCCGCCGCCAGCGCCGGCGAGGGAATCAGGAAGAGCCATGTCGGCGGGTAGAAGACGCCGGACTGGGCGTTGGCCAGCCACGGCTCTCCCGCACCGGACCAAGGGTTCCAAAGCGGAATCTGTCCGGACCGAAGCCGATCGGCCGTGTACAGCTTCAGCGGAAAGAAGAAGTCCGCCTGATCTCGAAACGTCGGGGCCTGCCGCGCAAGGAATGCGGGAAGCAGGCAGACGGCCGAAGGAATCAGCGCCGCGACGACCGAAGCACCCGGAGGCAAGGCGCGACGCACGAGCTCATTGTAGCCGGGGAAGGGCTCGAGCTCGCCGCGGAGTCGGCCCTCGCTCGCCTCGTCTCCCGCTCGGGTCTACTGCTGGGTGCCCTCCGGCCACTGCACGAAGGTTCCATTGGAGTAGAGGATGTCGTCGTTGAAGTCGGTCGTCGTGCCGCAGACCAGCGAGGTCGACGATCCGTCTCTCCCGAAACTCAAGATGTTGTACCGGGACCGGCCGTTGTCCACTCCGTAGGAGAGAAACCGTCCCCAGCCATCGCGCCGCGGAGGCTGCGCAATGTACGTCGGCGTCAAGCTCGAGAAGGAGTTCTCGTTCAAGACGCTGCCGGGTGTGGTGTAGAACCCGCCGCTGCACACGGCCGCCGGGAACAGGCTGTTGTCGACGTGGTAGGCCTCGATCGCCGTCGCCAGCGCGCGCATGTCGGTCATCGTCCGCTTCTGCTTGGCGCGCTGAACGGCGTTCAAGAGATTGGGAATCGCAATCGCCGCCAGGATTCCGATGATGGCGATGACGATCAACAGCTCGATCAGCGTGAAACCGCGAGACCGATCCTTCACGACTTGCCTCACGATAAGGAAAAGCGGCCCCGGCTCGACACCGGGACCGCTTTTGTCTGCTCGAACTTGTGTGGGCCCGGGGTTACTGCTGGGTACCCTCCGGCCACTGGATGAACGTCCCGTCGCCGTACAGGATGTCATCGTTGAAGTCGGTCGTCGTACCGCACACGATGCCGCCGAAGGAGCCGTCGCGGCCTCCGCTCTGGACGTTGTAGTTGTTGTGCGGTCCATCCACCGAATACAAGATGAAGCGGCCCCATCCATCCTGCCGAGGGGGCTGGGCGATGTAGGTCGGCGTCAAGGCCGAGAACGACGCCGTGTTGACCGCCGAACCCTGGGTCGTATACAGGCCGCCGGTGCACGCCGCGTTGGGATACAGGTTGTTGTCCACGGCGTACGCTTCGATTGCCGTCGCCAGCGCGCGCATGTCGGACATCGTCCGCTTCTGCTTGCCGCGCTGCACGGCATTCAAGAGATTGGGGATCGCGATGGCGGCCAAAATGCCGATGATCGCGATGACGATCAACAGTTCGATCAGGGTGAAACCGGCTTCCCGCTTCTTCATCATGCCTCCTAGTGGGTTCCTCGCGACTACCTTCACGTTTCGGTTCACACCCTTACTCGCAAGACGGAGGCCACATTGAAATCACTATAAACTATTTATTGTCAATCGTTTACCCAAATAGCCCTGCGGCATATTCGCCGCGAATTGTCAAGAGCCCACGAAATTTGGTGACAATTTTTTGCCGGATCTCCTCACGGGCCCGTCGCGTAGTCCACGACGATGTCCTCGTACAGCGCGACCCCGTTCAAGTAGTCCCGCAAGTACACGCGCTCATCATTGCCGTGGCGTCGCACGGCATCGAAGATGTTCATCGGAATCGGCGAGTAGCCGTATGTCGGGAAGCCCTTCTGGCGGAAGAGAATCGACGTCGTAAAACCCGCAAAGGTGGGCATCGGTCCAAACGGGATCCCCGGATAGTGCACTTCGGTGGCGCGCTTCAGGAGCTCGGTGAACCGCGTGGGATAGGGACTCGCGGGGCTGACACCGCTCGAGGCCGATTCCAGCACCCGAATTCCAGCCGCCGAGGCGTCCCGGAGAATCGACGCGAGGAAGGGACCCGGATCCTCGCCCGGCGGCACGGAAATCAAGACGTCGGAACGGAAATTGCCCTTCGCATCCGGCGGATAGGCATAGGGTCGAAACCAGTGGATGCGGGGCTCGAGAAAGCTTCCGTACCGGTCAGGCAGCTGAGCCAGCTCGGCAGGGTTGCGGCGCACGCGATCCAGGTGTCGCAGCAGATCCGTCAGGGGCATCACGAGATGGTTGGCGAGCATGTCGAACCCGATCACAACGTGCGGGTGCGGCGCGACCGGCTCGCCGGGGAGACGAACCCAGCGCTTCGCGAGTTCCGACAGCGGTCCCTCCGCGCTCGACTCGAACTCGCCGGAGGCATACCCGGCCTGCACGGTCTCGATCCCCCAGTACCGAACGTCTCGGAGGATCATCTCGTCGACTCCCCCTTCGTTTAGGACCTCGGTCACTCCCCGAAACCATTCGGGACGGTGGGCGAACAGCCACGCCGAGCCCCAATGCTGGCCCGACTCCTCGTCCGCCTCGGCCAGGAAGAGGATGTCCTCGTTGGGGACGACACCGTGGCGCTTGAGCTCTCGCAACGCGAGGGCCTGGGCGAGGGCGAGAGACTTCATGTCGTAGGTGCCGCGGCCGTTCAAGTAACCGAGCTTGATCCGGCCCTCGAAGGGAGGAAACTCCCACAACCGCTCGTAGACCTCCGCCACGTCGATGTGGTTCAGGAGGAGGAGCGCTCCCTCGCGTCTCTTGCCGGGCAGCCGGGCCAGGACATTGCAGCGCCGGGGCGCGGGACAGACGATCTCGTTCTCGATCCCGTCGCAGTCGAAGAAGCGCTTCCAGAAGAGCGCGCCCTCTTCCTCCCCATTCCGGACACGCGTGTCGATCCGAATGTAATCGTGCAACAAGCGCACGGGCTCGAGCTTGAGCCAGTCCGCTTCCGAGCGAGTCGTGTCGGCCTCGATCCCGGTGCGCGGCTTCTGCTTTGTCGAGCAAGCGAGCGTGGTCAGGAGCGCCACTCCCAGAATCAGGGCGCTTCGCCTCATTTCCCCTTCCCCTCTCGACCCCGGACGAGGAGGACCGCGATCACGGCGCCCGCCAGCAGCGGACCGAACCGCGAAACCCGGCCTCCCGGAACGCCCTCCTGCCAGTCGATCCCGTGTCGCCCGGCTGGAACCGGCACGGCCGAGAACGCCAGGTAGGCCGGAACAGCCTCGACCTCCCGCCCATCGAGCCGAATCCGGCGATGGCTCCAGTATTCGCGCAGGACGAAGAGCCACGTCGGATCGGGCGCCTCAACGGAGAGCCGCAGACGGGCCGGACTCTTCTCGAGGATGGCGATGCGGCCCGGGCGCGCCGAGCCCGATGCGCTCCGTCCGGTTTCGAGCAGCAGCTCCCCCGGCGCGATTTCGCGGATGGCGTCGAGGGCCGCCAGGGACCCGGACTCCTCGCGCCAACGCGTCGCGAGCCGGATGTCGGGGAAGGCCGGTTCGAGAACGTCCCAGGCCATCACCGCGTCGCCTCCGACCGGGCGGTAGCTCGAGACCGCCTCCTGACGCCGCATGCGGACTGCCCACCGCAGCGAAAGGTTCTGGAAGAAGGCGCCGGAATCTCGAAATCCGGCGGCGATCGCCGAAATGCGGCGCAGGCTCTCGACTCGGGCGAGATCCCCGGAATCGAAGTCGCCGTTGAATACGGTCCCGCGTCCCCAGAGCGCGGGTGTGTACTCGGCCCAGGACCGGCGCGGCTCCTCGGCGATTCCGAGTTCCGAGAGCTCCTGAACGGGATCTGCCGAGCTCATGGGACGGTAGATGACATCGCCCAGAACGCGGAAGGCGCCGTGGGGGTCTGCCCGGATCACCCGCCGCGCGAAGGGCGTCGGGGAAAAGTTTTCCGCGGCCGGACAAATCTCCGGGATCTTTCGACTCGCCTCGATCGGAACGAGCGTCAAGAGGCCGACCGAGAGGAGTTGCGCGGGGCGATTCGGCCGGGGCGCCAGGGCGAGGGCCACCAGGGTTGCCATCCAGAGGAAGCCGGCCTCGGCGAACGCCATGGGAAGCTCCGCCGCCGCGGCCGCCGCGCGAGCGGGTCCGGAGCCCAGCACATTTGTCGCGACCCGACCCGCCGCCGCCGGCCAAAGCGCGCACACGAGGGCGACGGAGGCCAGCAGTCCTCCGACCGCCAGCAAGAGACGGTTGCTCCGGCCTTCTCGCCGGTAGGCATCGAACCCGATGGCCGCGAAGATCGCGAGCGCCAGCACGACGCCGACGGCGAGCTTCTCGGGATTTCGGAGTGGCAGCGGGGAGTGAAGATCTCCGAGAGAGCGCGGAAGCCGGCTCGGCAAGACCGAGACCGCGAGTCCGACGAGCAGAAGCACTCTCGCAAACTTGAGGCCCGGCAGCCGCCGGCCGCGGAGCTTCCCGATTGCCAGCGGCCCGAGCGCCCCCACGTAAAGCGTCGAGAAAAGGCCGAAGGCTTTCGCATTGAAAACGGCGGGCCCCCCCCACATCAACCCGGTCCGGAGCTCCCAGGCCGGCCCGAAGAGATACGGAACGAAGAACTCGAGCAGGCGCCAGGGGGAAATGGAAAAGAGCGTGACGTCCCAGAGTTTCATGCCTAGAACCGCGCGATTGGTCTCGGGAATCCAGAGTGCGGTCGCCACGATCTGGGGCGCCGCAAGCAGCGCTCCGAGGAGAACGCTCCCGACGAGACAGCCGAATTGCGCCAGCTGCTCCGAGCGCGTTGTCTCGGTGACGAGCCAGAGAGCGCCCGCCGCCATGGCGAGACCCGCCGTGAAGATGTCTGCAGCGAGCAGATCGAGCCCGAAGAGGAGCGCCAGCAGCGGGATCCGGCGGGCGGGCGTTGCCGCGGGGCGGCGCACGGCCCACAGGATCCACGGCAAGAGCGTCATGCCGGGTTGAATGTGGGGGAAGAAGGCGTCGGAGATCGAGACGCCCGAGAAGGCGTAGGTCACGGCGCCCAGCCAGGCGCCCGCCCGCGACGCGCCGAGCGAGGAAACGAGAAGCATCGTTCCGATGCCCGCCGCCATCCAGTGCAGGACCGGATAGATGCGCATGGCCAGAGGGAACGGGAGCAGGGACAGCATCGGACGCACGGGATAGAGCGCCCCGGCATTCGGATTGGGAAGCAGCGGGCGCCCTCCCGAAATCTCCTGGCTCCAGACCGGCAGGCGTCCCGCCGCGTAGGCGTCGTGGATCATCTTCTCCATCGGCAGGTTGTACGGGAGAAGGTCGCGCCCCGTGAAGTTTCTCTGGAAGAAGAGAGGGTCGGCCCAGACCAAAACGACGAGCATCGAAAAAAGGAGAATCGGCGGCCCGAGCCTCGCCGAAGGCCGCGTGGGAACGGCGTCTTGCGTCAGGCGCCGAGCTCCTGCAGCCGCACCCTCCGGGTCTTCCACGCGAGAACGACCGCGATCAACCCGCCGACCACCGGTCCCAACCAGGAAATTTCGAGCCCCGGAACGTCCTCAACCCAATCGACTCGATGTCGTCCGGGCGGAATGGCCACCGCAGAGAACGCCAAGTGGCCCGGGAAGACCTCGGCCGGCCCTTCGTCCAGCCGAACGGTTCGGTAGGGCCAAAACCCGCGCAGGACGAAGAGCCAAGACGGGTCCGGCGTGCTCAGTTCGAGGCGCAAGCGTTCCGGCGTGTTCTCGACCAGACGCACCTCCCCGCCGCGCGCGACCCCAAGGGCGCTGCGACCCGTTTCGATCGCCACCTCCCCGGGCGCGAGCGCCGGAAGGTCTCGCAGTGCGTGAAGGGCGCTCGTCTCTTCGCGCCACCGCTCGAGCAGGCGCACCGCCCCAAGAGCCTCCGGGTTCCAGTCCCAGTCCTGGAGAGCATCTCCGCCGAAGCGGCGGTACCCGGGCAAAGGCTCCTGGTCGCGGAAACGGACTCCAAAGCGCAGACCCAGCGTGGAAAAAAGGCTCTGTCCGGCCGAGGACGCCGCCAGGAAGGAGGACACCTCGCGCAGGCTTTGCATCCGGGAAAAGTCGCCCACGTCCGGGTCCGTGTTGAAGATGGTCGAACGACCCCAAAGGGCGTGCGTGTAAAAGAACCACCGGCGGCGATAGAAGTCGAGGCCGGCGGGATCCCCGAGGCTCCCGACCGACAAGGGAGAGTCCGGCCGGTATCGCGAGGCATCCAGGACGCGCTCGTCATCCGCGGGATCCCGCCGTTTGAGCGCCCGGGCAAAAGGAGTCGGCGAGAACACGCTCTCTTCGGGGAACGATGGAGCCACGCGGCGGTTCGCCAGAACGGGCACCATCGTGAGGATCGCCAGCGCCGTGCCGCTCGCCCGGGCTCGCGGCGAACGGAGGAGCTCGAGCGCGGCCAGCGTCGCCATCCAGAAGAGCCCCGCCTCGCCGAGAGCCGCGGGAATCTGCCGGCCCGCCTCACCGGCGACGGAGCGAGGCGCTCGGACGGCCGCCGCCGCGACGCGGCCCACACGGTCGGGAAGCACCGCTGCGGCCGAGGCCAAGGCGGCGAGCAGAGCCCCGACCGGCAGCATCCACCGCGGGAGCCGCTGCGCACGCCGCATCTCGTCCACGGCGAGCCCACCCGCGGCCGAGAGAGCGAACACCACTCCGACCGACAACTTCTCGGGGTACCGCAAGGGCAGCGGCGAGGACCAGGAGCCCCACGAGGCCGGCGCCAACGACGGCGCGATGCAGAGCACCAGCGAGATCAGGAGGACGGATCGCAGCAGACGCGCCGCACGAGTTCGTGTCCTCGCCAGAAGCACGGCGCCGGCAAGGGCCACCGACCCGCAGTACAGGGTCGCGAAGAAGTTCCGAAACACGCTCCGGCCCCAGTTCTCCGACCCGGAGAGATCCCACGTCGCGCCGAAGGGATACGGAACCAGGATTTCGAGCAAGCGCCAGGGCGACAGAGAGAAGGCGAAAGCCTCATTCAACTTCAGGCCGACGACCGCCCGGCGCGTGTGCGGTATCCAGAGCGCCGTGGCGAGGATCTGGGGAGCGGCGAGAAGAGCCGCCAGCGCCAGCGCTTCCGTCAGGCGCAGCGCCTCCGACCGACGCGTCCGGGACTCGGGCTCGAACAGAATCCAGACCAAGGATCCCAGAAAGGCGAGTCCGACCGTGAAGACGTCACCGGCCAGAAAATCGAGGCCGTAGAGGAGCGCCAGAAGCGGCACCTTCCCCGCCCCGGCCGGGCGCGCCGTGGCCCAGACGATCCAGGGAAGCAGCGCCATCCCCGGCTGATAATTGGTGTAGAAGACCTCCGAGACGCCCACTCCAGAGAAGACGTAGCCCACGGCGGCGACCCAGGCTCCCGCCATCGACGCGCCCAGCACCCGCAGCAGGAGCATCATCCCGATCCCGGCTGCAATCCAGTGCAGCACCGGATAGATCCGGAAGGCCGCCGGGAAGGAGAGGCGCGACAGGGCGGGACGCAGCGGATAGAGCGCGCCGCAATTGGGATCGGACAGAAGCGGACGGCCGCCGGAGACCTCCGAGAACCACACCGGCAACCTTCCGCGCTCGTAGGCGTCGTGAATCGCCTTCTCGACCGGGAGGTTGTAGGGCAGCAGGTCACGACCCGCGAAATTGCGGTGGTTGAACAAAGGGTCCGCGTAAATCGCGGTGACGAGGAGCGCGAACAGCACACCGACCATCAGGCGTCCGGCGAGCGGTCGCTTCTCTCCCTTCGTCATGCGGCCTGTGCGGTTAGGATAGAGCATCGGCCAGCGACTGCAAAATCGGTTCGGCGCGGCGCCGCTCGCTTTCGCGCTCCTGGGCTTGGCCGTCGCCGCGCGATTGGGACTCGCCGTGGCCCGGCCCCTCTGGCACGACGAGATTTTCACCGTCTGGATCTCGCGACTTCCCTTCGCCTCGCAGCTGGCGGCCCTCCGCGCGGATTCCGGCCCGCCGTTGTTCTATCTGCTGGAGAGGCCGATCGTCCTCGGCGCGGAGGCCGGAGGGATCACCGATCGGGCCGCTCGCTTGTTGCCCTTCCTCGCCGCCCTTCTCGTCTTCGCCGGGGCACGCGCGCTCCCTCGGGGCCGGGAGCGCACGCTCTTCCTCGTCCTGGTCGCGACCTCTCCCCTCCTGCTGCTCTTCGCCGCCGAGGCGCGCGCCTATGCCCTCCTGGCGCTCGTCGATTTCGCCCTGTATGGGCTTGCCGCTTGCGACCGTCCGACGAGGCGTCGGCTGGTCGCGGTCGCCGCTGGCACCGTCGCGGCGCTCTACCTGCACTACCTCGCGGCATTCTTCGTCGCCTCGTTGGGTCTGCTGCTGGCCGCTCGCCGCCGGTGGAGTTCGGTCGGGGCGCTCCTCACCGGCACGATTCTTTTTCTGCCCTGGCTGCCGATCCTCCGCAGCCAGCCGCAGGAAGCCGTCTCCTGGATTCGCCAAGAGCCGGGTCGGTCCGCCCTCGGTTTCCTCTCGGCCCTCGGAGGCGCGGGCTTCATTCCGGCGCCCTTCGGGCCACCGCTGCCCGGCTGGCTTCTGGCGGTCGGCATCGCTGCCGCTCTTCTCGCTCTGGCTGCACTCGGGCGGACACTGACGACGCGTTCGGAGGAGGGTGACGCGTCCGCGGTGTCTCTGCTCTGCCTGGCGGCGATCCTCGGGGCGAGTGTCTTTCGTCCTGTCGCCTTCCCGGGCCGGTCAGAGATGGCGGTGATGCCCGTTTGGCTCTTCGCCATTGCCGCCGCCGCGAGACGGAGTCGCCTCGGGCATGCGGCGGCGGTCGCGGTCGCAGCCGTCGGCGCGATGTCCGCAGTGTTCCTTCTCGTGCGCGCGCCGCGAGCGTCCTCCGATTCCCGTCCCTTGCTCGAAGCCGTGGTCCAGAGGGCGCGCCCGGGAGACGTCCTGGTTGCCGGCGCCGGGTTCTATCTCCCGGCACGCCTGAGCGTCGACCGTCGCGAGATCCCCGTTACGCTCTGGTCCTTTCCGCCGGAACTCGAGCGGCATCCCGGATGGTTTCGGCCCGCGCCGCCGACTCCTGCCGATGGCCGGTGGCTCGCGGAAAAGCTCGCCGCCGCCCCACGGGATCAGAGAGTCTTCTTCCTTCTTCATCCTCTCTACGCCACGCGAACTCTCGGCGAGTTACTCGCGGCCCACGGCCGCGCCGTCACCCTCGAGATCCAACCCAACGGCCTGCTGCTCCTCTGGACGGCCGCCGGGACGGCGCCCGGCCGCCTCTCCGGCGGGCCCGCCCCGGCCTCCCCAGGGCAGCGGCGACTCTGAGGCATCCGGTGCGGGGCCCGTCGCACCGCGTGCGATGCGCCTAGGCCTCCGGCTTCCGAGCGACGGCGAGCAACGACATTCCGAAGGAGGGGGGATTCTCCTCCTCCCGCCGCAGAAGCGGCAGCATCAGCTTGAACGCGCGCAACTGGCTCTTCGGCAGAATCCGGCGGCGCAGGAGGCGGCCGTTGACGTACCAGCCGAAGACCCCCGGGCGATTGACGAAGCGGCAGTCCTCGAGGGTGAAGCCCGAGAGACGGAGCTTCTCTTCGAGCTCGGCCCTCTCGTACCGCCGGAAGTGCCGCAGATGTGCGTCGAGGCTGCCGTAGAGCCACGAGAGCGCCGGAACGAGCAGCACCAAACGCCCTCCGCCTTGCAGAACCGCGTACATGTCGGAGAGCGCCTTCCCGTCCTCCTCGATGTGCTCGAGCACGTTGCAGCAGACGATCGTGTCGAGCCGCTCGGCCAGCAACTCCGCGCGGGCGGCCGGCTCCAGCGGAAACCGGTACGACGCAATGTGCACCGACGGGTCATCCCGGAAAGCGCCCCGGAGGTACTCGACGGCGACCGGATCGAGGTCGGAAGCGATGACGAGCTCGCGTCCCCGGAAGTAGCGCGTCAGGTTTCCGAAACCCGCGCCGATCTCGAGGATCCGTCGGCCGAGAGCCGCCGAGAAGCGCTCGACGAGCCAGCGGTTGTAGGGCTCGAGTTTCGCCATCCTCGCGAGCGTGACGTGCCCGACGTTTCGCGGATCCTCGGCCTCTCGCAAGGAGTGCTTCACGATGGTCCAGAGCGCCGCGAAGCCGTCCTGGAAACCGATCTTCTTTCCCTCCTCGTACGTCCGCCCGTAGTACGAGATCGGGACCTCGTAGATTCGGTAGCCGCGGCGGGCCACCTTCGCGGTGATCTCGGGCTCGATCCCGAAACGCGGCGACTCGATCGTCAGCGACTGGACGACCTCGCGCCGGAACATCTTGTAGCAGGTCTCCATGTCGGTCAGGTTCAAGTTGGTGAACATGTTGGAGACGAGCGTCAAGAGGCGGTTGCCGATCGTGTGCCAGAAGTAAAGAACGCGCCGGGGCCCGCCTCCCAAGAACCGAGAGCCGTAGACGACGTCGGCGTGCCCGTCCTCGATTGGCTGGAGCAACTTCAGGTACTCCTGCGGGTCGTACTCGAGGTCCGCGTCCTGGACGACGACGACGTCCCCCGACGCGTAGCGAAAGCCGACGGAGACCGCCGCGCCTTTTCCCTGGTTTTGCGGCTGCAGAAAGACGCGGATGCCCTCGCGCCCATCCAGCTCCCGGAGAATGTCGCGCGTGCCGTCGGTCGAGCCGTCGTCGACGATCAGGATTTCCTTCTCGACCGGGACCGCCTGGACGAGCCGGACGATCTCGCGGATCGTCTTGGACTCGTTGTACACGGGCATGACGACGGAAAGCTTCATGGGTGGGTCTCGCCTGTTGGCGCGAGTTCGAAAAGATATATCGAGTACCCGACTCGTCCGGCGGGACGGCCCCGCCGGGCGATCTCTCCGAGCAGCCTTTCGAGCGCCGCCCCGAGCCCCGGGGCCCCGTGATAAGCGTAGTAGAGCGGGCCGACCGCGAGCGGAAACGCCGAGACGGCGACCAGGGTCCCGCGCACCGTCGGCTCGGCGGAGAAGTCCGGCACACCGACCCGGTAGGCGACGTCGTCTCCCCCGAAGTAGACGACCGTTGGGTCGGCCACGCCCCGTCGCGCGAGCTCCGCGGCAAGGCGGCGCAAGTCGAGACCCCAGTCGACGTTCGAATCGGAAAGAATCTTCCTTCCGCCTTCCGGCCCTCCGACGAGCGCATTGAAGTAGGAGAGCTCGTGCGGATGGATCCGGATCGTCTCGGCGGCCGCGGAAAGGGGCAGCGCGACCAGCAAGACCGCGGCTAACGCCGCCGAGCGCCTCGAGCCTTCCCGCATTCGTGCCAGTACCGCCGCGGCGGCAAGCGCCAGAAAGGGGTACGCCGGCAGCAGGTGGCGGATGCCGATGTTGTAGCTCGAGCCGATGGAGGCGAGAAACAGAACGGCCACGGGAAGCAGATAGAGCGCGGCCTCTTGCCTGAGTCGGAACCGCCATGTGCCGACCAGCGCGAGCAGGGTCGCCGCGAGAAAGGCCAGCGTCGACTTCGCCCCGAAGGCGACGAAGAAGTACGAGGGAAATCCCTGAATCGACACCTTCCCGTCGAGAAAATTGACCCCTCCTCCGACCGCGTTCTGCCGCGCCACCGCCGCGAGCCCGCCCAGGTAGTGGGCAAGAGGCGGACAGATTCCGGCCACACGCTGGATCGAGCGGGCCAGACCCGGCGCTCCGCGCTCCCCCACCATCTCCCAGAGGACTTGCCTCTGGTCGTCGAGGTTCATCCGGGTCGTGACCGCCGCGTAGATCCCGACGACCAGGAGCAGAGCGCCCGCTCCGACGGCCACCAGACGCAGGAGCACGAGCGCCGCCTCGCGGCCGGGACGGCCCGCGCGGCGGGCGGCCAGGAGCCCCTGCAAGAGGAGGATCGGCAACAAATAGGCCGCTGAGAACTTCGTCGCCAGCGCCAGGCCGAGCACACCCGCTGCCACCGCGAGGCGCCCCACACCGGACTTTTCCAGAACACGGTCCCACGCCAGGACCGTTGCCAGGAAGCCCAGAGAGGCTCCGAGGTCCGTATGGACGACGCCGGCATGCGCCACGAAGTTGGGGTCGAAGGCCAGGAGCGAGGTCGCAAAGAGAGCGGCGGGCACACCGTCGCGCGATCCGGCTGCGGCGAAAACGAGGGCGAGCAGACCGAGGAGCAACCAGCGAAAAGGCCGTCGGGCGGCGCCGGCGATCGCGTCGGGAGAGACGCGGTTCTCGAACAGGAAGGCGTGACCGAAGTCCGTGAAGCGGTTGCCCATCGGTACCCTGTCGGGCGGCGGCGGCAAGGGGAGTGCCTTCAAGCCCAACCCCGCGAGCAGCTTCATCAACGGCGGATGCTCGATGTTGACGATGGCCGTGCGGCCGAACACCTCGAAGTAGCCCGCCAGAATGTGGACGGGCTCGTCGGCCGAGAGGGCGTCGCCGGCAACGTGATCCTGGACGAGAAGGAACGAGAGCGCGCCCGCCGCCGACGCCGCCAACAGGGCCAAGACAACACGGCCGCGGCTCAAGGTCCCTTCGACGGCTCGAAGGTGTGCCGCACCAGCGCTCCGAGCGCCGCGAAGCCATCCTTCAGGCGAATCTTCTTGCCCTCGGCGCGCGAGCGCGCGAAGTAGGAGACCGGCACCTCGAACACTCGGAACCGTCCCCGCGCCACCTTCACGGTGAACTCGGCGTCAAACCCGAAGCGGCGGGACTCGAGATCGAGCGACGGCACGACGCGTCGGTGGAACGCCTTGTAGCAGGTGGCCATGTCGGTCAGATTCAGGTCGGTGAAGATGTTCGAGATGAGCGTGAGCAGGCGGTTCCCCACGGTATGCCAGAAGTTCTGAACGCGATTCTCCGCGCTGCCCCGAAAACGCGAGCCGTAGACCACGTCCGCCCGGCCCGCCTCGATCGGACGCAGGATCGCCGGGTAGTCCGACGGGTCGTATTCGAGGTCTGCGTCCTGAATGAGCAGGATCTCCCCCTGCGCCTGCTCGATCGCGGTTCGCACCGCCCGTCCCTTGCCGAGGTTCCCCGGGTGAAGGACCACGCGAACTCCCGCCCGGCCGTCCCAGCGCGACAGGATCTCGCGGGTGCCGTCGGTCGACCCATCGTCCACCACGACGACCTCCTTCTCGATCGGCAACGCCGTCACCAGACGCAGGATCTCGTCGATCGTCCGCGCTTCGTTGTAGACGGGCATCAAGACGGAGAGCTTCACGCGTTTCGAGAATGATAACCGGAGGCCGGCGGGCGGGCCTCCGGCATAATGATTTCGCATGCAAGTGCGGCGGGCGGCCTTCCTTCTCGGGCTCGCCGCCGCCCTCGTCGCCGGGACCGCGGCGCGCCTTTCCACGCGCGCGCAGCTGACCGCAGGAGGGACCAACCGTGTCCTCGGGTCGGACGATGCGTACCACATGCGTCGCGCCGTCTTCGCCGTGGCGAATTTCCCTCGAACAATCCTGTTCGATCCGCTGATGAACTTTCCCGAGGGCGGCGTGCCCATCTGGCCGCCGCTCTTCGATCTGGCGCTGGCGGTCCCCTCCCGAATCCTGCACGGAGCGGCGACGCCGCCCGGAACGATCGCCGCCGAGGCCGAGTGGGTCCCCCTCTTCTTCGCGGGAGCGGCGATCGCTCTGGTCGGAATTCTCGGCCGCCAGCTCTTCGGGGAGGCGGGTGGAGTCGTCGCGGCGTTCTTCGTCGCGCTCTGCCCGGGCCACATTCTGTGGACCCAGTTCGGCCACACCGATCAGCACGTCGCGGAATCGGCGACCGGGATGCTGGCGCTCTGGACCTTCGTGCGGTGTCGGGAGCAAGACAAGCCGGGCGGGGAGGTCGCCGCCGGCCTCGCCTTGGCGCTCGCGGTCCTGACGTGGCAGGGCGCGATCTACTGGGGAGCCATCTTCGCGCTGGCCCTGTTTCTCGAAAGCCTGCTCCTGCGGAAAGACGTGCTGCGGCCCACGCTCGCTGTCCTCGCGCTGCCGGCGGCCTTGACGGCGGCCGCAACGGCCGCCTGGCTCGGACCGCTCCGACCGCCCGTGACCTACATTTCCTTCGGCTTCTTCCAGCCCTTGTTTCTGGCCGCGCTCGCGGCGGGTACCCTGCTGCTCGGGACGGTTCTCTCGCTCGTGCGGCGGCAAGTCTCCGGTCGGCGCCTCAGCATCCGCCTGTTGCTGGTGGCGCTCGCGGCCGGCGCCCTGCTCCCCTTTGCCGGTTCGCTCCTGGGGGGCCTCGCCAACGGCATTGGGTACGTGGTGGGTACAACTCGGGAGATCGCGGGCACGACGGGATACATTTCCTATCCCGCCGGCTGGCTCAAGGGGATCTTCGAGGCGCGACCGTTGCTGGCCGACGGACCGGCACTGGCTCTTCGCCAGCTGTCGGCGGCTTTCTTCCTGATGCCGCCCGTGATTCTCGCGTGGGCGATCCGGGCGCTTCGAGGCCCTCGTCGCGCGACGCACACGGTGCTCGCGACCTGGGGGGCGGTCACGGTGTTTCTCGCGCTCTCGCAGCGTTTGAACGTCTACTACGCGGCGCCGCTCGTCGCATTCGGCTTCGTCGAACTCCTCGCCTGGACGCGCCGGCGCCTGCTCACCCGAGGAGGACCTGGCGTGGCTACCCTCCCGATCGCGGGGGCGGCCACCGTCGGCGCCCTGCTTCTCTTGCCCATGGCGCCCGGCCTCCTTCAAGAGCTTCGCGCGATTCGCGTGCCGGGCTCGGACCTCTTCGACACGTTCGACTGGATGAAGCAGAGTCTGCCGCGGGCCGTCGACGCCTACGATCCGCGTCTGATGCAGACTCCTCCCGGGCCGGCGGCGCTGTCCGCCGCGAGCTCCGTGCTCGCTCCCTGGTCGCTGGGCCACCTCATCCTGTACAACGCGGAGCAGCCCGTCGTCGCCAACAATTTCGGCTACGGGTTCCTCGATTCAATCCGCTTCTTCCTGGCCGAGTCTCCGGAGGAAGCCCTCGCGATCGCTCGGCGGCGCCACGTCCGCTGGGTGCTGGTCACCGATCTCGTCCCTCGCTTGAATGACTACGCCGCCTACGTGGGGCGCCCACCCTATCTGCAGCCGGGGCCGAGCGGCACCGTACCGACGCCGGCCTACTTCCGCACGATGCAATCGCGTCTCTACGACTTCGACGCCGGCGGAGCCTCGATTCCGGGCCAGGACCTCCCGCCCCTTTCGCGCTTCCGCCTCGTCTACCGCTCCCGCAGCGCCATCTCTCGCGGCGGGAAGTGGTTGGCGCGCTGGAAAGTCTTCGAAATCGCTACGGAGACGGAGCCGTAGGCTTCGGCCCGTAGAGGCGCCAGGCCCCGGTGGCCTGCCGCCGCTCGAGCGGTGTGGACGCCTCGACCACAACGCGTCCGAGCTCCTCACGGCGCGGATCGAGCCCCGAGTAGGCGCCGAAGACGGCCGCGCGCCAGAGCCGCCCGCCGTAGGGCGGGTGCGGCGGCCGAGCCATGGGCACGGCGAATAGAAACAGCGCGGCGGCGAGCCCGACTACACCGGAGGGCTTGAGCGGCCCGGCTGCCTGCAGGGCGACCCCTCCGGCCACCGCTGTGACCGCGGCCGGAACAAGCAGCGACAGAACCCCGACGCCGGAGAGAAGATTCGGCGCGAACCAGCCGCGCGCCAGAAACCAAGCCGAGCCCGAGACCGGCGGCCAGGGCATGTCCGTCGGAAAGTACGGCCAGGACGCGGTCAGAACGACGTGCCCCAGGACCGAGAACAGGGCCGCCACGGCGAAGAGGCCCCGCGAGAGCGGTGCCGAGAGGGCACGCGGCAGCGCGAGCGCCGCGAAGAACAGAACGGGCAGAAGGTATCGATTACCGAGCGCCCAGCCTCCGTGCCAGTTCGGATAACCAGTCAACAGAACGAAGAATCCCGCGACGGCCAGGGTGATCCAGCGGCCGTCGACACGCTCGGCCCCCGCGCGGCACCAGCGGACGAAGCCGGGAATCGCCCAGAGCAGGAACGGGGAGAAGAGCAGGAGGCCGCGTGAGGGGTCGGCCAAGTACCGGCCGGCCACGGCAGGACTCGGCCATCCGAAGCCGAAGAATCCCGTCCGGGCGAGGGTCGAGTAGGTCCCGTAGGCCTCCCGCGCCGAGGACAACACGAACGGCGAGCCGAAACACACAGCGTCGTAGCCGAGCAGAACGGCCAGCGGCGCCGCCGCGCCGGCCGCGAAGGGGACCAGGCGCCTGCGGGCGCGGGTCGAGAGTCCGAGCAGCAGCGCGAGTGGAGACACCGTGTACTCGGAGATCGCGGCCCAACCCGCGAGAAATCCCGCGGCGCAGAGGAGCGCCGTGACGCGGCGATGCCCCTCGCGTTCCCGGGCGAGACACATCAGGTCCCAGGACAGGAAGAGCAGCGAGGCCACCCAGGCGTGAGCGAAGAAGGAGCGCGCGTAGAAGAGAAACGGCGTGCCGAAGGCGACCGCGAACCCCGTCAGCGCGGCCGAAGGGGCGGGGACGAGCCGCGCGACCAGGCGCGCGAGCCCGAGCGCGCAGACGGAGGAGACCGTCAGAATCCGAAGCCAGACGAAGATGGCGTCGGAGGCCGAGTGCGGCGCCGGGAAGAAAAGCCGAAGAAGCCGGTAAACGGGGATCGCCGCCAAGGCCAGACCGGGGGCCTTGTTGGAGTAGAAGCGCCCCTCCGAGACCGATTTGTCCTCGTGGTCTCCCAGCACGGGAATCGCGCCCTCGATACGGAAGGTCGACAGCTCCACCGCGGCGTAGACGGTTTCCAGGCGGGAAAGCTCGTTGGGATTGGCGAAGGGCGGAAAGACGCCGCTGAAGAAGAGAGTCGTGAAGGCGAACGCGGCGACGACGACGCGATTGGCGAGTCGAGAGTTCAGAGCTTCAAGTCTAAGGTCCGCTGCCGTCTTTGCGGCAAGTTTCCGCTCGGCGCCTCAGAATTTAGACCTTAGACTTCCTCGATGTCTCCCCGCGGCCGCGCGATCCTGTCCAGCCTGGCGCTGACCGTCTTCTTCGCTCTTCCCCTGCTGCCGGAGCTTGCCGGCGTGCGCCGACTGGTTTTCCGCGACGCCCACATCACCCACTGGCCCTGGCGTCGCGTGGCCGTCGAGACCCTCGCCTCGGGACAGATCCCGCTCGTCAACGCGGGCGCCTCCGGCGCGCAGCCGCTGCTCGCCAACCCGAACGCGGTTCTTCTCTACCCGACGTTGCTGCTCGAGAAGATTCTTCCGGCCGCTTCCGCCTTCAACCTTCACTACCTCGTGCAGGTGCTCTGGGCATTCTTCGGCGCCCGCGTCCTCGCGCGCACTCTGCGCCAGTCGGAAGGGGCGGCATTTCTGTCCGGGGTCGCCTACGCGTTCTCGGGAATCCTTCTCTCCTTCGCCTCCGGCTTCGCCAATTCTTCCGCCGCGGCGGCCTGGCTCCCCTGGTGCGCGGCCGCCGCCCTCGGGGTCGCGCGGTCGGCGGGATGGCGCGACTCCGCGGCGCGGGTGCCCGCGCTGGCCCTTTCCCTGGGCCTGCAGCTGCTGGCGGGAGAGCCCGCGATCTCGCTCTTGACGGTGCTCTTCTGTGGAGGGATCGGCCTTGTGGAAACCCTCGGCGAAACCCCGGGGCGCGGCGCGCGCACGGCGCGATTCCTGGCGTGCGCGGCGGCGGCGGGCGCCGGCGCAACGGCGTTCGCGGCGCCGCTGTTGCTGCCGCTGGCGCAGGTCTTCCCCCTCACGTACCGAGGCCAGCATCTCTACTCCGAGCGCGCGTTCGGTGCCGCGCCGTTTTCCCTGTGGCGGATCCTGGAGTGGCTGTTCCCCCGTCTCTCGGGCGACCCGGGAGCGATGGGCGCCGGAGCGCATTGGCAGTATGCGCTGCATCGCGGCGACCTCGTCTACGTGTGGTGCGCCACATTCGGCGGAATCCCACTCCTTCTCGTGGCGCTCTCCGCCCTGTCCCGAAGCTACTGGCGCGGCCCCGCGCCATGGCTCGCCGGAGGAGGATTTCTCGCGCTGCTCTTTGCCTTCGGCTCCTCGCTCCCGTTCTATCGGGCCTTCGGGGCGATCGGGGTGCTGCGCCGCCTCCGGTATCCGATCAAGTTCTATCTGTTGACCACCCTCTGTGTGGCGCTCTTGGCGGGCTTCGGCGCAGACCATCTCGCCACCCGACGGTTGCGTCGGCGAGAACGGCTCGCGCTCGGGGCGCTGGCGCTTTTCTTCCTGCTCTCCTTCACGGCCGCCGGGGAAGGAGGATGGGTCGAACGCACGGTCCGACCGCTCCTCGAAGGTCTCGCGGCGGCGCCGGCCATCCTTCTGCCCGCGATTCGGCGAACCTTCGCCGAGGACGCGCTGCTCGGGCTTTCCTGCACCGCCGCCGTCGCGATCATCCTCGCCGTCCGCCCCAGGGCCCCTGCCACCGGCTACGTCCTCGGCTTCACCGCCCTGCTCTTCGCGCTCCCCTGGGGACTACCCCTCTTCGTCTCGGCGCCCGAGAAGGACCTTCGGCGTCCGCCCGCCGTCCTCTCGGCGATGTCAGGGCCGGGGCGGCTCTTCGTTTCACCGCGCCTGCCCGAGTTCAATGTCCTCGCGACGGGTACCGCGCACCCGCAGATGGAGCCGCGTGTCTCGAAGCTCGCCCGGGTCCAGTTGGAAGAGCTGATCCCCGGCACGGGCGAACCCTTCGGAGTCCAGTACCTCTTCGACGCCGATCCGGACGGCTCTTACGGCTACTACAACCGGCTCCTCCACGAGGCGCTCAGCGCTTCCGCGCCGGCCGAGCGCAGCCGGTTGCTTCGCCTCTTCGGAGGCCGATGGATCCTGGCGGAGGAGGGCGAACCGTACCCGATGGCCCGGCCGGTCACGGGCCTGACGGTGGCCGGTCGGCGTCTGGTTCTGCTCGAGCTCGAACGGCCCGCGGCGGAGCTCCGGTGGGCCGGACGCGCGCGGCATCGGAGTTCTCTTTCGGGCGCCATCTCGCTGCTCCGCTCCGACGGCTTCGACCCGGAGACCGAGGTCGTGCTGCCCGGCGCTTCCGATCGCGATGGCTCGGCCGGCTCGAAGGCTCGCCTTCAGCCGGAGAGCCTCGCGCCGGCGCGCGCGACCGCGCTCGTCGAGGCCGAGGGGCCCGGCTACGCGATCTTCTCGCGAACGTACTTCCCCGCCTGGAAGGCCCGCGTGGACGGCCAGGACGCCCGCGTCCTCGTCGCCAACGCTCGGGAGCTCGCCGTCGCCGTCCCGGCCGGCTCCCACCGAGTCGAGTTCGAATGGGATGGAGCTCCCTTCCGGCTCGGCGTGACGTGTCAGGCACTGGCGCTCGTCGGGCTGCTCGGCCTGGCCGCGGCTGGGCGCCGCCTCCGG
>Ga0335085_10004424_pt1 | contig 23344 bp, 24 predicted proteins | sample Lox_Sample_45_FD_206712 | JGI IMG/M metagenome (GOLD analysis project Ga0335085, IMG submission 206712) | Soil microbial communities from Loxahatchee National Wildlife Refuge, Florida, United States - Lox_Sample_4.5 | ecosystem: Environmental > Terrestrial > Soil > Wetlands | place: USA...
TCGTCGGCGAAGCCGACGACGCCCGGCCGAAAACCGCGGGCGCCTGCGGCGCCCGCTTTGGGGAACGAGTGGAGGCGGCCGCTCGTGCACGCGCTCCTCCACCTCGTGGGCTACGACCACGGCCCCGAGATGGAGGCGCGCGAGGCGGTGTACGCGGAATGACCGTCACTCCGCTGCCGCGCGACCCGGAGGGCGAACAGACCGAGAAGCCTGCGCGCCGCTCCCCGCCGCCGGCCCCGGGTCGGGCCCCGTCGCTGCTCGACAGCTTCAACTACGCCTTCGAGGGCGTCATTCACGTTCTTCGCACCCAGCGGAACCTCCGCATCCACTTCATCGCAGCCGTGCTCGTGTTCGCCGGCGCGATCGCGGTCGGGGTAACGCGGCTCCAGCTGATCGCCCTCGTGCTCGCGATCGCCTTCGTTCTCGTCGCCGAGATGCTGAACACGGCAATCGAGGGGGTGATCGACGTCTCGACGACCTCGTTCGACCCAAACGCGAAGCTCGCCAAGGACATCGCTGCGGGAGCAGTGCTGATTGCGTCGCTGACCGCGGTCGCGGTCGGCTTTCTCGTGTTCCAGAGCGCCGTCGGCGAGCGCGCGACGCACGTGCTCGACCGGGTGCGCGCCGGGCCTGCGGACATCACGCTCGTCACGCTCGTGCTCGTCTTCCTCATCGTCATCGCGACGAAGGCGTGGACCGGGCGGGGCACCCCGCTCCGCGGCGGGCTGCCGTCGGGTCACGCTGCGATCGCGTTCGCCGCCTGGATCGCCGTGACCTATCTGATCGGCGACCAGCACCGCTTCGTCGTCTCTGCGCTCGCGCTGATCATGGCGCTGCTCGTCGCCCAGACCCGGGTCGAGTCGGGCGTCCATTCGGTCCTCGAGGTCGCATACGGAGCCGCGCTCGGCGCGCTCGTGGCCCTCGTCGTCTTCCAGTTGATCGGGTGAGCGTGACCGGCGGCCGTCTCGTGATCTGGGACTTCGACGGCACGCTCGCCCATCGCCGCGGCGAGACCGGCTGGAGCATCCTGCTCGCCGAGGCGCTCGACGCCGAGGAGCCGGGACACGGCCACTCCGCCGAGGTGTTTCGCCCCCACCTGCGCGACGGGTTCCCGTGGCACAGGCCCGAGGTCGCCCACCCCGAGCTGTGCGAGCCGGAGGCCTGGTGGGCGTCGGTGCAGCCGTTGCTCGGCCGGGCCTACGAGTCCGCCGGGTACGAGCCCGCGCGGGCGCTCGAGCTCGCCGATGCGGCGCGGCGCCTCTACGTGGACCCGGGCGTGGGGTGGGCGCTCTTCGACGACACCCTCCCCGCGCTCGAGCGGCTCTCACACGCCGGCTGGATGCACGCGATCCTCTCGAACCACGTGCCGGAGCTGCGGCAGCTCGTCACCGGTCTCGGTCTGGACGACGTCGTCGCCTTCGTCTCGTGCTCTGCCGAGACGGGCTACGAGAAGCCACACGCCCGTGCGTACGCGTCCGTGCTCGACCAACTGCACCCGGCCGAGGTGTGGATGGCCGGGGACAACGTCGTCGCCGACGTGCTCGGCGCGGAAGCGGTAGGCATTCCGGCGGTGCTCGTGCGCCGGCCCGATCCCCGGGCATCGCGCTACGCGGACTCCCTCGCCGGCGTCGAGCGGTTCCTGACCGAGGCGGCCGCCGCGTGAGCGACCTGCTGGGCGAGCAGAAGCGCTACTACGCCGAGCGCGCGCCGGAGTACGACGACTGGTGGTACCGGCGCGGCCGCTTCGAGCTCGAGCCCGATGCGCTCGCGCGCTGGCAGGCCGACGTCGCGGAGGCGGAGGCCGCGCTCGAAGCGCTGACACCGCCGGGCCGCGTTCTCGAGCTCGCCGCGGGCACGGGCATCTGGACGCGCAAGCTCGTCGGGCTTGCGGAGTGCGTCGTCGCCGTCGACGCGAATGCGGAGACGCTTGCGCTCAACACGTCGGAAGCGGAGCTCGTCCGGGCCGACGTCTTCGAGTGGCAGCCTGCCGAGCGTTTCGACCTCGTCTTCTTCTCCTTCTGGCTCTCGCACGTGCCGGAGGAGCGCCTCGAGGAATTCTGGGCGCTCGTCCGTGGCGCGCTCGCGCCGGGCGGTCGTGTCTTCCTGGTCGACAGCGGCGCCCAGGACACGGCGCACACGGGCACCGATCAGGAGGGCTGGGAGGAGTCGCGCTCCCTCGCCGACGGGCGCACCTTCCGGATCGTGAAGCGGCGCTGGCCGCCGGACGAGCTGGCGGCGCGCGTGCGGCCGCTCGGCTTCGAGCTCGACCTGCGCGACACTGCGAACGGGCACTTCGTGTACGGCAGTGGAGTCGTCGCTTGACTTCCGACGAGCTTCTCGGGCTGGCCGACGCGGCGGCCGCGAACGCGTACGCGCCGTACTCGGACTATCAGGTCGGGGCGGCCGTTCTCGCGCGCGACGGCCGCGTCTTCGCGGGCGCGAACGTCGAGAACGCGGCCTATCCGCTCGGGATCTGCGCGGAGCGCTCGGCGATCGCGAAGGCGGCGAGCGAAGGCCTCCGGCCGGGAGACGTCGAGGCGATCGCGATCACGGCGTCCCCGTGTGGCGGCTGCCGCCAGTGGCTGCACGAATGGCGATTCGAGCGCGTGTGGTTCCGGCGAGCCGACGGGTCGGTCGCGGAATACGCCACCGACGAGCTGCTCCCGGACACGTGGGACCTGCCGCAAGGATGAGGTCCGGAATCGTCGCGGTCGCCGGCCGACCGAACGTCGGCAAATCGACGCTCGTGAATGCGCTCTGCGGCGGCAAGGTTGCGATCGTCTCGGACAAGCCGCAGACGACCCGGCGGCGCATCTTCGGGATCGCGAACGGCGACGACTACCAGCTCGTGCTCGCCGATCTCCCGGGCTTCCAGCGGCCGCTCGACGCGCTCACCGAGCGGATGCAGCACACCGTCGACGCCGCATTCGAGGAGGTGGAAGCCGTCCTCTTCGTCCTTTCGGCACGGGAGCGGATCGGTGCGGGCGACCGCTTCATCGCCTCGCGTGTCTTCGGGCTCGGGGTTCCCGTCGTGATCGCGCTCAACAAGGTCGACCGGCTCAAGGCCGGCCACGTTGCGCAGCAGATGACAACGGCGGCGAAGCTCGGGGACTTCCACGCGCTGCATCCCGTGAGCGCGAAGACCGGAGACGGTGTGGCGGCGCTCCGCGACGAGCTCATCGGACTGCTGCCGGATGGGCCGCTCTACTTCCCGCAGGAGCAGCGCACCGACCTCTCACTCGAGCTGCAGCTGGCCGAGCTGATCCGCGAGAAGGCGCTCTGGCTGACCCGCGACGAGGTGCCGCACGCGATCACCGTCGAGGTCGAGGAGATCGAGGAGAAGGTCGTGCGCGCGTCGATCCTCGTCGAGACCGAGTCGCAGAAGCAGATCGTCGTCGGCAAGGGCGGCAGCGTCGTGAAGGAGATCGGAACGCGCGCACGGCCCGAGATCGAGGCGCTCGTCGGTCACCCGGTCTTCCTGGAGCTCAAGGTCAAGGTGCGGCCGAGGTGGCGTCGCGACGCTGCGACGCTCGAGCGGCTCGGGCTCTGAGCTCAGGCGGCCGTGACCGGAGCGGCCGCGGTGATCGCGAACGCCTCGACCAGCCTGCCGAAACCCTTGAGATCGAGTCCCCCCAGCGGCTCGGCCTCGACGAGATCCTCGACCTCGGCGAGGACGCGCTGGCTGATCAGGATCTGCCCCGGGCCTGCCGCGTCGCAGAGTCGTGACGCGAGGTTGAGGACGCTGCCGACGGCGCCGTAGTCGTAGCGGCCCTCGAAGCCGATGCGTCCGATCGTCGCGTAGCCCAGCGCGACGCCGATCGAGAAGTCGAGTTCGTGGCCGCGCTTCCGCCAGGTCGACGTCAGCGCCGACATCGCCTCGCGCATCTCGACCGCCATTCGCACCGCGCGCGCAGCCGGGTCCTCACACGGGATCGGGTCGTTGAACCAGACCATCAGGCCGTCGCCCGCGAACCAGCCGACCGTCGCCTCGTAGCGGACGATGAGCTCCCCCATCGCGGCGTGGTACGAGCCGACGACGCTCATCACCTCCTCGGGCTCGGTGCCCGCGCTGAAATCCGTCCAGCCGCGCAGATCGGCGAAGAGGACGGCGAGCTCACGGCGGTGGCTCTCGAGCACGCTGTCGCCGCGCTCCATCACCACCTCGGCGAGGGTCGGGGAGAGGAACCGCCGCAGGCGGGCCATCCGCGCGAGCTCCTCCACCTGCTCGGCGACGCGCGCCTCGAGCGTCCGGTTCCACTCGCCGAGCTCGGCCGCCTGCGCGCGAATCGTGTCGTGGAAGCGCTTGATCCGGACGAGCGAGCGGACGCGCAGCAGCAGCTCCTGGTGGTCGAACGGCTTCGTGACGAAGTCGTCGGCGCCGGCCCGGATGCCGTCGATCCGCGCCTCGGAGTCGTGCGAGGTCACCATTACGACGGGCAGGAGCGCGGTCGTCTCGTTCTCGCGGATCCGGCGGCAGACCTCATAGCCGTTCATCCCGGCCATCTGGACGTCGAGCAGGACGAGATCCGGCGTCTCGGAGACGACGCGTTCGAGCGCTTCCGGTCCGGACGCGGCCGTGACCACCGAGAAACCCGCCGGCTCGAGGATCGCCTCGAGCAGGCGGACGTTCGCCGGCACGTCGTCGACGACGAGGATCCGCTCCTGAGTCTCCGTGTCGGCGCTCATCTCACTCGCGCAGGAAGCCCCGCACCTGGTCGGGGAACTCACGGACGGTGATCGGCTTGGCAAGGTAGCCGTCGAAGCCCTCGGCGATGAAGCGCTCCTCGTCGCCGCGCATCGTCGAGGAGGTGAGGGCCACGATCGGGATCTCCGTCGTCCGTGAGTCCTCGCGCAGCAGCTTCAGCGCTTCGGTGCCGCTGAGATCCGGCATCCGGATGTCCATCAGCACGAGGTCCGGCCGGCGCTCGATAGCCAGGGCGACCCCTTCGACACCGCCTGCGGCCTCGAGGGTCGTGAAGCCGGCGAACTCGAGCACGTCTTTCGCGAGCTTCCGGTTGTTCTCGTTGTCGTCGACGATGAGGATCAGCTGACCCACGAAACCTCCTGCCGGACGGGAAGGGTGAAGCGGAACGTGCTGCCGTGGCCGACCTCGCTCTCGACCCAGAGACGGCCGCCGTGCAGCTCGACGAGCCTCCGCGAGAGCGGGAGCCCGAGCCCGGTGCCTTCGGCCTGCCTGCCCTCGTCGGTCTGCTCGAACTCCTCGAAGATCATCTCCCGGTCCGCCGGGGCGATCCCCGGGCCGGTGTCGGAGACGCCGATCTCGACGTGGCCGTTCTCGACGCTCGCCGAGACGTCGACCCGACCACCGGCCGGGGTGAACTTGACCGCGTTCGAGACGAGGTTGACGACGATCTGGCGGACGCGTCGCTCGTCCGCAGCGATTCTGATCTCCTCCGGCTCGGTGGCGAGGGACAGCTCGACGCCCTCACGGTTCGCGCGTTCGGCCTGCAGGGAGACCGCCCCGCGGAGCACGTCGGGGATGTCGACGTCCGAGAGCTCGAGCTCCATCCGCCCGGCCTCGATCTTGGCGAGGTCGAGGACGTCGTTGATCAGCGAGAGCAGGTGCCTGCCCGCCGCGAGCACGTCGTCCACGTAGTCGAGCTGCCGCTCGTTCAGCTCGCCGAACATCTGCTCGTGCAGGACTTCGGAGAACCCGATGATCGCGTTCAACGGCGTGCGCAGCTCGTGGGACATGTTGGCGAGGAACTGCGACTTGTGCTCGCTGGCGAGCTCGAGCTCGCGGTAGACGCGCTGCAGCTCGTCGCTCGTGCTGTTCACTCTCGCCGCGAGCCTGCCGATCTCGTCGCGGTTCGCGACGTCGAGGCGGCCGCTGAAGTCGCCGGCGCCGATCTCGACAAGCCGCTCCTCGGTGCGGCGCAGGGGCACGACGACCGACCAGGCGAGCAGGAGCCCGAGCGCGAGCGCGAGCGCGACGCTGGCCGCTCCCACTCCGATCAGGAGGTCGCGCGATCGCGTGAACGAGCTTTCGTTGGCGGCGACGAGCGCGTTGGCGCGGGCGCGGGTTCTCCGCGTATCGGTACCAACCTGCGTTGCGAAGGTGGACGCGAACCTGTCGGCGCGGCGGAGGATCGACGCGACCGACCCGGCCGCGCCTCCTGCTGTGTTCCCGGTGGTGACTGGGGTGTTCCCGGTCATCAGGTAGAAGATCGGAACGCTGGTTGCAAGTAGCCGGAAGGCTTTCGGATCGACAGTGGCAAGGTGGAAGGGGCCCGGCTGTGCCTGGACGAAGCATGCGGACCCCGCGTCGAAGCAGAGCTGTTCCATGTCGTTCCCGATCGCCTGGTCGAGACCGCCGCCGAACGCGTTCGTCGAGCCCGGCGCGTTGATGCGGTAATCGATCGCCTTCTGGAGCTGGGTGGCGTCGGTGAGGACGATCTGGAGGTAGACGGCCTGCCGCTGCAGGCGGAGCAACTGGCCGCCGCGTGAGTTCGACTGGCTGAGCGCAGAGAGGCCGAGCGAGTACCCGACGACGAGCAGCGCTGCGATGAGGGCGAAGCCCAGCAGGAGCTTTGCGCCGAGCGACAGTGGCACACGGCCGACGACTCGTGCCAGACGGTCCGTGCGTCGGGGCGACACCCCTTCGACGGGAGTCTGCGCCGCGTCCATCAAGTCGCGGCCTCCTGCCGAACCGGGAGCGTGAAGCGGAACGTGCTGCCCTTGCCGAGGTCGCTCTCGACCCAGAGCCGGCCGCCGTGGAGCTCGACGAGCTTGCGCGAGAGTGGGAGCCCGAGCCCGGTTCCCTCGGCCTTCTTGCCGTCGCTCGTCTGCTCGAACTCCTCGAAGATCGTCTCCTGGTCGGTGGCGGAGATGCCCGGACCTGTGTCCGCGACCGCGATCTCGACGTGTCCATCGTCGATGCGGGCGGAGATGTCCACCCGGCCGTCGGCCGGCGTGAACTTGACCGCATTCGAAACGAGTTTGAAGACGATCTGGCGGACGCGTCGCTGGTCGGCGGCGATCGCGATCTCGTCCGGCTCCGTCGTCAGGGCGAGTGCGACGCCGTCGCGGGCGGCACTCTCCGAGTGCATCGACACCGCGCTGCGCAGCAGCTCCGGGAGTGCGACCTCGGAGATTTCGAGCTCCATCCGGCCGGCTTCGATCTTGGCGAGGTCGAGGACGTCGTTGATCAGCAAGAGCAGGTGCTTTCCGGCCTCGATGACGTCGTTGACGTAGGCCAGCTGGCGTTCGTTGAGCTCGCCGAACATCTGCTCGTGCAGGACCTCGGAGAAGCCGATGATCGCGTTCAGCGGCGTCCGCAGCTCGTGCGACATCGTGGCGAGGAAATCGGACTTGTGGCGGCTCGCGGTCTCGAGCTCGCCGTAGAGGCGGCCCAGCTCGTCGTTCATCCGGTTCACATCCCGCGCGAGCGCCCCGATCTCGTCCCGGTTCGGCACCTCGACGTGCGCACCGAAGTCGCCGCCGGCGATCTCCGAGAGGCGCGCCTGCGTGCGGCGGAGCGGCCCGACCACCGACCACGACAGGAGGAGGCCGAATGCGAGCGCAAGGAGAAGGCTGCCGGCGCCGACCCCGATGAGAAGGTTGCGCGCCTCGACGAAGCCGTTGCGGTTCGATGCGACGAGCGCGTCTTCCTTGGCGGTTGTCGTCTGCTCAAGAGAGAAGGCCTGCTCGTACGCCCGAATTGAGAGCATCGAGGCACGGACCAGGGCCGAGCCCAGCGCCGGCGAGGAGGCACCCTTCCTCGTCTGGTCCTTCACAACCACCGTTCCCCAGGTGTTCCAGAAATCTTGCAGCGTCGCCTGCAGTTCCCTGCCGGCGTGTGGGTTGAATCTTTCGAGGGTTTGGGCGTCCTGGGTGGGCCGATCCCAGAAGTTGAGGATGGCTTGATCCTCCGCCTGATAGAAGCTCAGCAAATCCGGCCCTCTCTGCTGCCGGTCTCCCACCAGGGTGCTGAGCTCGTTGGCGTCCTCTTTGAGGAGAAGCGCGTATGCGTTGGTTTGCTGCAGGCTCTTGAGCTGCTCTCCTCGCGAGTTCGACTGGCTCAGGCTCACGAGACCCAGCACGGCGACGAGCGCAAGCAGGGCGGCCACGATGGCGAACCCGAGGAGCAGCTTCGTGCCGAGAGGCAGCGGGATCCGCGCCACTCCGCGGACGAGCGCGTTGTCGGCGCTCCTGCCGAGCCGCGGGCGGCGAGGTTCGGTTGTTGCTTCGACCGCTTCGTGCGCGACGTCCGTCACTGGCATGACCGCCTCATGTTCACACCGTGTGCCATGGCTGTCCACGCAGCGTAGGAGCCGACGGGGCGACCCGAAACCCGGCCACCCGGGCGATCGAAGGAGATGCTGGCCTCCCTTGACGGGAGGCAGGCCGTCCGCCCTAATCTCCACTGGTGTTCACCGACCTCGACGGCGAGCGCAGACGGATCGAAGGCGAGCTGCACGACGGCGTACAGCAGGATCTCGCCGCGATCTCGGCCACCTTGCAGTTCGCACTCCAGCTGCTCGACGAGAATTCAGCCGCCGCGCGTGGACTGCTGGAAGAGCTCGAGCACGAGACGCGATCGGCCCTCGAACGGGTGCGGGTGCTGTCACGCGAGATCTACCCGTCCATTCTCGTCTCGCGGGGACTCGCCGCCGCGCTCGCAGGCCGCGCGGAGGTTCGCGTCCCCGAGCGATATCGGCTCGAGCTGGAAGAGGCGGTCTACTTCTCGAGCGTCGCGCTTCTGGACGACTCGACGACGGCACGGATCTGGGCGGACGACGACATGCTCCACCTCGAGGCCGAGGGCTCGTTCGACGAGAGCGTGGTTGCCCGGGCGCGGGACCGCATGACATCGGTCGGTGGTCAGTTGACGGTGTCAGGGGAACGGCTGAGCGCCTCGGCGCCCATTTCGGGTTCGGCGAGATAGAGGATCACGGCCTTCACCCGCTTGTGGACTGAGGCCTCCCAGCCGAGCCCGAGCTTGCGGAAGATCGAGTGGATCACCTTCTCGACCGAGCGCTCGGTGAGGAACAGCGATGCGGCGATCGCGGCGTTGTTCTTCCCCTCGGCCATCTCGCGGAGAACGTCCAGCTCGCGCGGCGTCAGCTCGTCGAGCGGCGAGTTGCCGGGTCGCGCCTTCGCCCCGACAAGCGCTTCGACGACCTTGGGGTCGACCGCCGAGCCGCCTGCCGCTACGGACCTGATCGCGCCGGCGAGCTGCTCCATGTCGCTCACGCGCTCCTTGAGCAGGTACGCGCGACGCTCGGTACCACCATTGAACAGCGCGTGGGCGTAGCCCGGCTCGATGTACTGACTCAGCACGACGACCCCGAGGTCGGGGTGTGTGACGCGGAACTGCTCGGCCGCGCGAATGCCCTCGTCGAGGTTCGTCGGCGGCATACGGATGTCTGTGATCACCACGTCCGGCTCCTCGGCTGCCACGGCGTCGAGCAGCGTGTCGAGGCTCTCGCAAACCGTCACGACGTCCAGATCGGGCTCGGCCTCGAGCAACCGCCGCAGCCCCTCGCGCAACAGGAAGTGATCCTCAGCCAGCACGATCCGGATAGGCATGCCGTGTTTCTACTCCGTATTGCGGCGTGATGGCGGCCGACTATGCGCCGCTGCAGGCCGGGCCTCCGTGGGCGGCGAGCCAGGCCTTGAGCGCACGGATCCGTGCGGCAGCCTGCGTCAATCGGTTCTGGAGCCGCGTCGAGCCTGCTTCGTCGGCGAGCAGCGTCGAGTAGCCACGCTCGCTCGCGCTCTCTGCGCCGAAGATCAGAAGATCCGAGCCGGCGAGCATCGCGCGCGTCGCGGTGTGCGGGATCCTCTCCGCGGCCGGGGCGGTGAGCGAGTCGGTCACGGTCACTCCCTTGAAGCCGAGCTGCTTCCGCAGCAGTCCGCCGATGATCGTGCTCGAGAAGGCCGCGGGCCTCTTCGATCCGTCGAGCTTCGGGTAGACGGCAGTCGAGACCATCACGAGCTTCACGTCGGCGTTGACGGCGCTCTGGAACGGGAGCAGACCCTGCCGCAGCTTCCACGCGGCGGCCCTGATCACGATCCGGCCGTGGTCGGTGTTGCCGCTCGCGAGGCCGAGGCCGGGAAAGTGCTTCGCGGTCGCTGCGATCCCGTTCGCCTGCAACCCGTCGACGAAGGCGCGGGCCATCTGCGCGTTCCAGGTGCGGGAGCGAGAGAAGGCGCGCGAGCCCAGGAAACTGCTCGGCGAGCTTGGCGTGTCGACGACCGGCGCGAAATCCACGTCGATGCCGACCGAGCGCAGAGCCGTCGCCGCGCCCGCGGCCTGAGTGTTCGCAACGGACGCACTCGCCATGTAAGCCGGCGCCTCGGTCGGTGGCGCCCAGGCGAGCCGCCTCACGAGGCCGCCTTCCTGGTCGACGGCGACGAGGAGCGGCTCACCGCGTGTGCACGCCGCCTGCTGCAGCTCGGCGGTGACCGTCGCCGCGGTGGTGCGCGTGAGCCAACCGTTACCGAGCAGGAGGACACCGCCCATCTTCCCGTTGCGGATTCGCGTGAGGAACCGACGACTCGGCGGCGCGACGAGGGTCCCCATCACGGTCTCGGCGGTGTCGGAGAAGCCCGTAACCGCGTGCGCGTCGCGAGCGGGCTCCGAGCTCATCGGGCCCGGCTTGACGCAGGCCGTCACCACTGCGAGAGCCGCCAGTGCGGTGAGGCTTGCAAGTACCCTCTTCATCGCGACCAGGGTAGCCCGCCGTTTCGGCGGCGATTGTCGGGGCGCCGCCCCGGATTAGACTCAATCCCATGGCCCAGGCGCCTGTCCTTCCTGCCGGGTTCGAGTTACCGCTCGAGGCGCGCCTGCCGCGGATCGGGGCGGTAGACGCGGTGGCGCTCGAAGAGCGGGCGGCGTCGCTCGCCAAGCGGTCGATCAAGCGCGAGGCGAAGGTGTGGGCGCTCCGGCTGGCGGTTCGCACGACCGACCTGACGACGCTCGAAGGTGCGGACACGCCCGGGAAGGCAGCGGCGGTCGCGTCCAAGGCGCGGCGGCCCGACCCCTCCGATCCGACGGTGCCTCCGGTCGCCGCGGTCTGCGTCTACCCGAACCTCGTTCCCGCGGTACGCGAGCGGCTCACCGGTAGCGACGTGAAGGTGGCGGCGGTCGCAACGGGGTTCCCCTCGGGGCAGTACCCGACGGCGGTGAAGGTGGCCGACGTGCGCGCGACCGTCGAGCTCGGCGCCGACGAGATCGACATGGTGATCGACCGTGGTGCCTTCCTTTCGGGCCGTTACGCGAAGGTCTACGACGAGATCGTCCAGGTGAAGGATGCATGCGGCGTAGCGCATCTCAAGGTGATCCTCGAGACGGGCGAGCTGGGCACGTATGACAACGTCCGGCGCGCGACGCTGCTTGCGATCGCGGCCGGAGCGGACTTCGTCAAGACCTCGACGGGGAAGATCACACCCGCAGCGACGCTGCCGGTCGCGCTCTGCATGCTCGAGGCGATCCGCGACGTGTACGAGGAGACGGGCCGGCGCGTTGGCTTCAAGGCCGCCGGCGGCATCCGGCAGGCGAAGCAGGCCGTGCAACACCTCGTGCTCGTCCACGAGACACTCGGCCCCGAGTGGCTGACGCCGCAGCTGTACCGGCTCGGCGCGTCCACGCTGCTCAACGACATCCTGATGCAGCTGCGCAAGGAGCGCACCGGTGTCTACCAGAGCGGCGACTATTTCACCCGGGATTGAAAGACACCGTTTCGTGACACAAGGGGCACACTCGCGCGGCTTCCTCGGCCCTAAGCTGGCCCCCTCCCATATGGGTGGGGGGTGGGTTTGGGGTTCGCGGCCGTCGCGCCTCGACCCCCTCCCAGCCGGACCTGTCTGGAGCAGGTATGGCTGAGCTCGACAAGCCGCAGCGCGAGGTCGACGTTCCGGGCGACTGGACGTACGCGAGCGCTCCCGAGTCGCGGGACATCGTCCAGATCGCCGAGCGCTACGGGCACTTCGTCGGCGGGGAGTGGCTCGAGCCTGCCGAGACGTACGAGACGATCGCCCCCCGCGACGAGGAGCCGCTCGCGGCGGTCGGCGAGGGCACGCCCGCCGACGTCGATCGCGCCGTCGCGGCCGCCCGAACCGCCTACGCCGACGGCTGGTCGTCCCTCCCGGGCGCCGAGCGCGCGAAGTACCTCTTCCGCATCGCACGGCTTCTGCAGGAGCGCTCACGCGAGTTCGCCGTCCTCGAGTCGCTCAACGGTGGCAAGCCGATCAAGGAGTCACGGGACGTCGACCTGCCGCTCGCCGCGGCGCATTTCTTCTATTACGCGGGCTGGGCCGACAAGCTCGAATACGCCTTCCCGAACCGCCGCCCGCGACCGGTCGGTGTGGCAGGTCAGATCATCCCCTGGAACTTCCCGCTTCTCATGCTTGCGTGGAAGGTCGCCCCCGCGCTCGCCTGCGGGAACACCGTCGTGCTCAAGCCCGCCGAGACGACCCCGCTTACCGCGCTTCTCTTCTGCGACGTGCTCCGCCAGGCGGAGCTCCCGGCGGGCGTCGTCAACATCGTCACCGGTGACGGCCGCACCGGTGCCGCGCTCGTCGAGAGCGACGATGTCGACAAGATCGCCTTCACCGGCTCGACCGAGGTGGGCAAGGAGATCCAGAGGCGGCTCGCCGGCACGGGCAAGCGGCTCACGCTCGAGCTCGGCGGCAAGGCCGCGAACATCGTCTTCGACGACGCGGCGCTCGACCAGGCCGTCGAGGGGATCGTCAACGGGATCTACTTCAATCAAGGACACGTCTGCTGCGCGGGTTCGCGGCTCTTCGTCCAGGAGTCGATCTACGAGCCGCTCGTCGCGAAGCTCGAGCGCCGCCTCTCGACGCTTCGCGTCGGCGACCCGCTCGACAAGAACACCGACGTCGGCGCCATCAACTCCGCCGCCCAGCTCGAGAGGATCCGCGAGTTGGTCGCCTCCGGCGTGGAGGAAGGCGCCGAGATCTACCAGCCGCCGTGCGTTCTCCCGGAGAAGGGTTACTGGTTCGTCCCGACGGTCTTCACGAACGTGGCGCAGAGCTATCGGATCGCGCAGGAGGAGATCTTCGGTCCAGTCCTCTCCGTGCTCACCTTCCGCACCCCGGAGGAGGCGCTGGAGAAGGCGAACAACACGCCCTACGGGCTGAGCGCCGGAATCTGGACGGAGAAGGGCTCCCGCATCCTCTGGATGGCGCAACGACTTCGCGCCGGCGTCGTCTGGGCGAACACGTTCAACCGCTTCGACCCGAGCTCGCCCTTCGGCGGCTACAAGGAATCCGGCTTCGGCCGGGAAGGCGGGCTGCACGGGCTCGAGCCGTATCTGCGGTTCGACGACTCCGACGGGGCTCCGGGATGACGACCGTCATCAGCCCCGGCGCCGAGGCCCGCGCGGGAGCGCTGGGCGCGCGCGCCGAGCGCGCGCGAGCCTGGCTCGCGGACCAGCTCGCGGCTCCGTTCTCGTTCGACCTCTTCGTCCTCGACGAGGACGAGTGGGGCGATCACGCGGTGATTCCGGATTACGCGATCCCCCACGCGGATTCGGACAGCGGCAAGATCGTCCTCGGCTCGCGGGCCGCGACGCTCTTCGACTCGATCAACACGCAGTTCTGGCCGGACTTCAGCGTTGAATCGCGCGCCGCGATGCACCAGGTCTACGGGAACCCGCCGATGCTCGAGGAGTTCGCCGACCTGATCCTCGTCCACGAGCTATTGCATCTCGTGCCGCGAGGGCAGTCGCTCCCGATGATGTGGCACGAGGAGTTGTTCGCCAACCTCGGCGCCGTCGGCTATTTCGCGAGCGAGGAGCCGGACGAGCTGCCGGTCTACATGACGTTCTGTCGCGCCGGCTGCGACGTCCCTCCGTCGCGGGTCGCCTGCTCGGCACTGGTGGACATGGCCAGCAGCTTCGACGACGGAGGCTTTGCGAACTATGTCTGGTACCAATGCCGGCTCAACGTCGCGGCGGAGCGACTCTGGAACACAGACGGTGTCGCGGCGCTGCAGGCTCTGCACGCGGGCGAGATCGACGTCGCTTCCGAGGTCGAGACGAGCTGGCCATGAGCGAGCGCCTCCCCGTCAGGAAGACGTACAAGCTCTTCATCGGCGGCTCGTTCCCGCGCAGCGAGTCGGGTCGAACGTACGACGCAGAGGGGCAGAACGTGGCGCGCGCCTCGCGCAAGGACGTGCGGGACGCGGTTCGTGCCGCACGAGCCGCGCAGCCGGGCTGGGCCGCCGCGACCGCCTACAACCGCGGCCAGGTCGTGTACCGCATCGCCGAGATGATCGAGGCGCGGGCGGCGGAGTTCGCCGAGCTGTGCAGCGGCCGCGACGAGGTGGAGCGCTCGATCGACCGCATCGTCTGGTACGCGGGCTGGGCCGACAAGCTGTCGCAGGTGCTCGGAGGCTCGAATCCCGTCGCCGGTCCGTACTTCAACTTCACGGTGCCGGAGCCGACCGGGGTCGTCGCCGTGCTCGCGCCCGACGAGCCTCCGCTGCTCGGCCTCGTGAGCCGGCTCCTGCCGCCGCTCGTCGGCGGCAACGCCGTCGTGGCTGCGGCGTCGGAGACGCGCCCGCTCGCGGCGATCGAGCTCGCGGAGGCGCTCGCGACGAGCGACGTGCCCGGCGGCGTCGTCAACCTCCTCACCGGGCACCACGCGGAACTCGGGCCCGTCCTCGCGTCGCACATGGACGTCAACGCGGTCGATCTCTGCGGAGCCGACGGCGAGGCGCCGGAGCTCGAGCGCCTCGCAGCCGACAACGTCAAGCGCGTCGTCCACGGTCGCGCCGACGTCCAGAGCCCGTGGGAGATCGCTTCCTTCCTCGAGCTGAAGACGGTCTGGCACCCGATGGGGCAGTGAGTTGCGAGAATCGCCGCTCGTGAGCGAGGGACGCAGCTTCAGTCACGCGATCGCGGAGGGCGACGGCATCTCCGTGATCGCCGCGGTCGAGGACGCCGAAGCAGCGCGAGCCGCCGAGGCGCAGCGCGCCGAGGCCCTCGTGGTCGACGGCGACCCGGCCTCACTACAGGAGGCGACCCGCCTCCCGATCCTCTGGCGCGCGGACGCGGCGGTCGATCATGCTGCAACGGTCGCCGACGCCGTGACCCTGGCGCTCCCGGACGAGGACGAGGATCACGGTCCGGCTCGGCGCCGGCACGAGGAGGCACTCGCCCTGGGGCTCGACTGTGCCGTCGAGGTGCGGAGCGAGGACGAGCTCGAGCGGGCGCTCGAGATCCTCGACCCGGAGATCTTCCTTCTCGCCCCGCCCCCCGGTGCTCCGCACGACCGACTCGAGGCCGTGCTCGAGCTCCTCGCGGAGGTCCCGGCGGGCAAGCTCGCGATCGCGGACCTCGCGGTGACCACCGAGGACGAGGTGCACGAGCTCGAGCGGGCGGGCGTCGACGCGGTGATCGTCCACGCCGCCGACGTCTCGCCGCTCGCCGGCGAGGCGCCGCCCGAAGTCTGAGCTGCGTCGGTGACCGACGGCGCGACCGCAATCCCGGAGGTGCAGGCGCTCCTCCGGGTGCTCGTCACCGGCCGGAATGTCGCCGAGATGGGCGCTGCGTACGGCGAGACGGCCGCAGTGATGGCCGAGACCGCCCGCAGCGTCGTGACCGTCGAGCGAGACCCGGAGCGGGTCGCCGTCGCGCGTGAGCGGCTGGCCGCGCTCGGCAACGTCGAGCTTCTCGAAGGTGATGTCTACGAGCAGCTCCGCGGCCGCGGTCCGTTCGACCTCGTCTTCGTGGACGGCGGCCTGCGGCCCGTCACCGACGAGAGGTGGGACGCGATCCTCGCCCTCGTCGAGCCGGGCGGCCTGCTCGTCAAGGACGACCTGACACCGGGACGACGTGTAGAGGGCGACGAGATCCGCGAGTTCCTCCTCCGCGATCCGCGCCTCGCCGCGACCGAGATCGTCGTGGCGCCCGAGATGGCCGTGATCGTCGCCGCGCTGCGCTAACCGAAGAACGCGCGAGCGACCTCGTACCACTCGCGCGGCACGACCTTCAGCTCCGCGGTCGCTTCTGCGAGCGGGACGGCGACGACATCGTCCCCTCGCAGGGCGGCCATCTGGCCGAACTCGCCGGCGATCGCCAGGTCCGCGGCCTTGAGCCCGAACCGCGTGGCGAGCACGCGGTCGCGAGGAGTGGGGGTTCCCCCGCGCTGCACGTGACCGAGCACGGTGACCCGCGTCTCGAAGCCGGTGCGCTGCTCGATCTCTCTGCCGAGCGCGTCTCCGACGCCGCGCCGGGCGAGGATGACGTGGCCGAACTGATCCTGCTCGCCCGCGTCCGCGAGACCGGGCAGCTCGCACCCTTCACTGACGACGACGATCGAGAAGTTCTTGCCGCGGGCGTGCCGTTTGCGAATCGCCTCCGCAACCTCGTCGAAGTCGACGGGAATCTCGGGGACGAGGATCACGTCGGCACCGCCCGCGATGCCGCTCATGACCGCGATCCAGCCCGTGTGCCGGCCCATGACCTCGACGACCATGACGCGGTTGTGCGACTCGGCGGTCGTATGGAGGCGGTCGATCGCCTCGGTCGCGATCGAGACGGCGGTGTCGAACCCGAACGTGTAGTCCGTGCCCGAGAGGTCGTTGTCGATCGTCTTCGGGACGCCGACGACGGGGAACCGATGCTCCGTGTGGAGGCGTGCAGCGACGCCGAGCGTGTCCTCGCCGCCGATCGCGACGAGCGCGTCGAGGCCGCGGTCGGAGAAGTTCCTCAAGACCTGCTCGACGCCGCCCTCGAGCTTGAACGGGTTCGTGCGGCTCGTGCCGATGATCGTCCCGCCGCGCGGGAGGATCCCGGAGACCTGCGCCGGCCCGAGGTCATCGAAGATCGGTTCGACGAGCCCGCGCCAGCCCTCGCGCACGGCCACGACGTCCCACCCGGCAGCATCGGCCCGGCGGACGACGGCGCGGATGACCGCGTTCAGGCCGGGGCAGTCGCCGCCGCCGGTCAGGATGCCGACACTCCTTGCCATCGGGCCCGAGCCTAGTGGGTCGCGATGCGGCGGGTGGGAGTCGAACCCACAAGCCCCGAAGGGCACCGGATTTTGAGTCCGGCGCGTAGACCAGTTCCGCCACCGCCGCGCTCCTCGATTGTAGTCGCGGATTCGCAGGACCCTGGTCCGCAACAAAAACCGTTGCGCAACAAGACTTGTTGCGTTAGTCTGAGGCCGTGGCTGTGGCAACGGCGCAGAAGGTCGAGGCGCTCCGGGACGACTTCCGCTCGGCGGCCCAGCTCGCGATGATGCTCGGTGTGAGCCGCTCGCAGGTGACGCGCTGGCTGCGCGGATCCGGCATCGACCCGTTGAACGCGGAAAAGGTCGATTTGCTCGAGCTCGTGTGGGCGAACCTCCTGCGCCTCTACGAGCGCGAGGCTGCGTTGGCCTGGCTCTTCGGCCTCAATCCGTACCTCGGCGACCGGCGGCCGATCGACCTCATCCGCGCGGGCCGCACCGAAGAGCTGATGCGTGCCATCCGGGCCGAGCGCTCGGACGCCTTCGCGTGATCCTGTATCGCTGCTTCGCCTGGAACGAGCGCGCTCGCCCCGACCGTCCGGACGGCGCTCTCTGGTTCCCGCGCGTGTATCAAGGCGACGGGCGGCACGACAATGCCGACCTCTACGGCTGCCTCTACCTGTCCGAGCGGCCGCTCTCGTGCCTCGTGGAGCAGCTCGCGCGCTTTCGCGGCCAGCGCCTCTTGCCGGCGCTGCTCGTGCGCCGCGGGCTCCCGCTCGCACTCGCCGAGCTCGAGCTCGCAGCGTCCGCGGAGCTGCTCGATCTGGACGATCCGACGGTGCTGCGGCGCGAGCGCCTGCGGCCGTCCCTCGTCGCCACACGCGCGCGGGAGGTCACGCAGCCCCAGGCACGGACACTGTTCGAGCGGCACTCCGACGCCGCCGGCCTCCGCTGGTGGTCGACGTTCGAGGCGCAGTGGCTGAACGTGACGGTGTTCGACCGCGCCGCAGCCGACCTCCGGCTCGCCTCCGCCCGCACGCTCACCGTCGAGGACGTGGATGTCGCGGCGGCCGCCGAGGTGCTCGGCCTACGTTCCGTCTGAGGCGACTCGGAGCGGGAAGTAGGGCGGGGAGAGAAGGAAGCCGATCCGCGCGTCGGGTCCGCTGTGGCCGCGGGCCATCTGGAGCGCCGCGCCGATCCCGCCGATCGGGACGAAGCCGAGCTGCCGGACCGCGGACGCGTCCCGGGCGCCCGCGACGTAGACCGCGCCGAGTCGTTCGAGCGCCGGCCGGCAGGCCTCCCAGTCGCGGAACGGCAGCAGCGGATGGACGGTGCGGCCGGCGCGGTATTCCTCGACCGCTCGCGCGTCCGCGGCAACTGCGTCCTCGGCCGCCGCCAGGAGAGCCGGGTCACGGGCGATTGGATCCGAGCGGAAGAAGACCAGGTACGGCTGCTGGGTCGGCCGTGGGAACGCCCGCCGGAAGCTGTGGACGAGGATCACGATGCCACCGTCGTGGACGGGGAACGCGTCCCGCCACAGGCCGAGCGCGTGCGCGAGCCCCAGGTGAGCGGCGAGCAGCGGGTTGGGCTGCTCGCGCGGGAGGAACGGCGTGGTGCCCGGAATCCCGATCACGAGCGCGTCGAGCGGCTCCGCGAGCGTCGCCCGACGCAGCTCGATCGAGCGGAGCAGGGCTTCGGCGTGCGCGACCGAGGGCGGACCCGCGAGCACCGCCGCCGCGGTCCGCACTCCGCGAAGCGTGCGGAGCACCCGAAGGCGGACGAGTTCCGGGGAGGCCGAGAACGCGAACCGGAGCGGCGAGCGCGCGATCCGCTCGGCCGCTTCGAGCTCGTACGGATACCCGCGCAGAGGGCCGGCGAACTGCGGGTGGTTGAGCACGAGCGAGACGCCGAAGAGGGGGACCTGCGCTGCCAGCGACCGCTCGACGAGCGCCGCCAGGCGCCAGCCCTCGGAGCCGCCGGTCTCGAGGAGCGACTCTGCGGTCGCCCGGCGCTGGGTTTCTGCGTCGGCGGCGCCCAGCAGGGTGGCGGGGCCGCCGTGCAGGACGGTCTCGGCCGCGGTGACCACGACGACGAGGTCGGTTTCGACGAGCTCCCGCGCGACTCCCACCCGCGGCGCGCCGGCGGGAAGTCCCGCCAACGCCGGGCCGGCGGCGTCGTGCACAGCCACCCGGCCGTGGAAGCTACGTCTGAGCTCCGGCGTCACCAGCGCTGCGATCTCGTGCCGGCCCGCGCGGCGGGCGAGGCCGCCGGCGACGAGCAGGGTCTGGTGACCGGTCGAGATGCCGAGCTCCGCGAGCGCGTCCGAGACCGCCGCGACCGCCTGCGGGCGCGGGTCGCCCAGCGCGCTCCCGATCGGCAGCGCGGGGGGCTCGACAACGATGGTCGCGCGGGTCGCCCGGGCGGCAAGCGTTTCGAGCGGCTCCCCGTCTAGCGGAAAGCGGAGCGCTTCGCGCGTCGCCGCCTCGACGTCGGTCGGACGTCCGGGCGGCGGAGGCCGTAGGACGCGCGCGTCTGGCGGCGCCGAGGCAACGACGAGGCGGGTGCCGGAGAGCAGCGGGACGTGCGGCATCGGCGGATTCAACCAGCGGCGTCCGCGGCGAAGTACGGATGCCGCGTCCGTGGCCGGTAGTAGAAGATGCGTGAATGGCCGATCAGGAGGAGCGCTCCCGGCGCGAGACGCGGATCCTGCCGGCGGTGATCGCGGCCGGGATCGCGGTCGCGATCGCAGTGGGTGCGGTCGCGTATGCGGCCGGCCACTACGGCGAGCGGACGAAGACGGTCACGACGCAGGCGGCCGGGCCGGGCGCGACCGCCGCCTCGTATCCAACGGTCACCCCTGCCGTCGCGGCCGGGGCCCACACATTCGTCCAGTTCGGATGCGTCGACTGTCACGGCATGCAAGGGCGCGGCGGCATCGATCCGGCCGTGCCTGCGCTGACGAGCGTCGGTCGCAGCCTCACGGTCGCGCAGCTCACCCACATCATCAACCACGGCCTCGGCGAGTCGGCGAATCCGAAGCAGCCGTACATGCCCGTCTGGGGCGAGGTGATCTCGAAGACGCAGGTCGCGAACCTCGTGGCCTACCTCCAGGCCGGCCTGCCGGCGGTCGCCGACACGCAGCCGGTCTCGGTGCCGGCGGGGCAGGGAGCGGCGGTCGCGGGTGCGGCGCTCTACGTCCGCTACGGCTGCGTGAACTGCCACGGCCCGAACGGCCTCGGCGGCGTTCCGAACCCGCTCTCGCCGGACAAGACGATCCCCGTCCTTTCCGGCCAGGGTTTCCGCCACGAGTTCGATACCGACGCGAAGATCGCCGCCGTGATCCGCAGCGGCAGCGTGATCGGCAGGGCGCCGATCGTGAGCATGCCGCACTGGGGCGGGATCCTCTCCGACCAGCAGATCGCCGAACTGATCGCCTACCTCAAGACGCTGAAGTAGCCGCTAGCCGATGAAGCGGTGGAGGCGGAGGAAGCTCTTCTCGAAGCCGCGGCGCGGCCAGAAACGGGACGAGAGCAGGTTCGTCTCGCGCCAGTCCGTCGCCATTGTCGTGTAGCCGTGTCCGCGCGCCCAGGCGAACGACGCGTCGGTGAGCGCGACGCCGACGCCGCGGCCCCTGAACTCCGGTTCGGTGATGGCGAAGCCGAGGAACGCCGCCCCCGGCGGCCGGGCGAGCCCGCTGTGCGCGCTCGAGAGCTCGATCGAGCAGACGAAGAAGTTGCCGACGATCCGGCCGTCCGCCTCGTAGACGAGGTTGGCGACGCCCTCGGTCGCGAAGTCGTCGAGGACGTCGGCGCGGACCTCGTCCGCCGTCTGCTCCGAGACAGAGGAGAAGACGGGGGACCGGGCCTGGTGACGCGAGAGGAGCGGTCCGATCTCGACCATCCCCTCGATGTCGTCCTCCGTCGCCTCGCGCACGGTCGGCGGCCACTTACGCTCGGGGATCTCGATCAGGCCGTGACCCTGCTGAGCGCCGAAGCCCAGCCGGAACCAGGCGTCGAGGAGCGCCGGGTCGGTCGCGGGCACGAGGGCGTAGTGGGCTCGGAGGCCCTGCTCCAGCCAAGCGGTCGCAGCCGACGCCCAGACGTCCCGCAGCAACTCGAGATCGCGAGCGGCATGCCCGGCGGACTCGACCCAGATGTTCGGGCCCCAGCGGTCGTCCAGAGACCGCCCGAGCACGTACGCGCCGTCGGTGAAGGCTCCGGTCGCTCCGTCCGCCAGCAGCGCCGCGATCTCGCCGCGGTAGTCGGGCTCGGCCGGGAGCTGCGGGAAGGTCTCGCGCTGGGCCTCGTGCCGCAGCGCGAGCAGCTCGGCCGCCGCGTCGACGTGCTCGTCTGCGAAGGGGACGATCTCCACGGGGTCGTACACTCGCAGAGATGTCGCCGAAGACGCTCACGGGCGCCGAGCTCGACCTGAACGATGCGCCGGCGCGCGACGCCGAGCTCTTCCTCGTCGACGGCAACAACCTCGCCTACCGCGCCTTCTTCGCCCTGCCGGAGGAGCTCGCCACGACCGAAGGCTTTCCCACCAACGCGCTGCTCGGCTTCACGAACATGCTGTTCAAGCTCCTCTCCGACTACCGGCCGAAGGGGGTCGCGGTCGCCTGGGACACGCGGCCGGTGCACCGCCACGCGCAGGCCGAGGCCGTCGAGGTCGTCTACAAGGAGGGCCGCCGGCCGATGCCGGACCTCCTCGCCGAGCAGTTCCCGCACTTCAGGCCGATCGTTGCGGCGTTCGGCTACCGGAACCTCGAGTTCGAGGGGTGGGAGGCCGACGACGTGATCGCGACGCTCGCCACGCGGGCCGACGAAGCCGGGATCAAGACGTGCGTCGTCTCGACCGACCGCGACGCGTTCCAGCTCGTCTCGGAGAACGTCTGCCTGATGATGACGCCGCGCGGCGTGAGCGACGTCAACGTCTACACACCCGAGCGGGTCGAGGCCCGCTACGGCATCCGGCCGGAGCAGATTCCCGACTTCATCGGGCTCAAGGGGGACACGTCCGACAACATCCCCGGCGTCCCGGGAATCGGGGACAAGACCGCAGGCCAGCTCGTCGCGCAGTACGGCTCGCTCGAGGGCGTGCTCGAGCACGTCGACGAGCTGTCGCCCGCGCGCCGCAAGAACCTCACGGAGTTCGCCGAGCAGGCGCGGGCGGCGAAGGTGCTCGCGACGATGCGCCGCGACCTCGAGCTCGACTCCGACCCCGCCGAGCTCGTCCTCGCCCCACCCGACCGGGCGCAGCTGCGTGAGACGTTCCGGCAGTTCGAGTTCCGCGCGCTTCTCGGTCGCGTCGACGAGCTCGACGAGGCGGTGCCCGCGCGGGAACGGATCTCCGCCGGCACAGCGGTGCCCTGGCGTGAAGGGGAGGTGCCGCGCCTCGACTCGATCGCCGGCATCGCCGCAGACGAAGGACGTATCGCGCTCGCGCTGGGCGACGAGGTCGTCGTCGCGCCCCGCCCCGAGCGACTCGAAGGGCCGCTCGTCGCGCACGACGCCAAGACGCTGAGGGTCGAGGCCGCCGACGACACGATGATCCTCGCCTATCTGATCGAGCCGGCCCGGAGCGAGTACCTCCTCGACGATCTCGCGGCGGAGTACGCGGTCGAGGCCGTCGCCGACCCCGAGGCCGAGGAGGAGACGGCGCGCCTCGTCCGGCATGCGGCGGTCACGCTGCGCCTGCGCGAGCCGCTTCTCGCCCGCGTGCGCGAGCGCGGCGCCGAGCCGCTCTACCGCGACGTCGAGATGCCGCTCGTCGGCGTCCTCGCCGGGATGGAGAAGGCCGGCGTGCGCATCGACACGTACCGGATGGGCGAGATCACGGCCCGCCTCGCCGACCGCGTCGAGGAGCTCGAGTCGCGCGCGTACGAGCTCGCGGGCGAGGAGTTCGTGCTCGGCTCGCCGCAACAGCTCGGGCGCATCCTGTTCGAGAAGCTCGAGCTGACGCCCGGCCGCAAGGGAAAGACCGGCTACTCGACCGACACGAAGGTGCTCCGCTCGATCCGCGCCGAGCACGAGATCGTGGCGGTCGTCGAGGAGTGGCGCGAGCTGTCGAAGCTCCTCAACACGTACCTCGTCCCGCTCCCGTCCCTGATCGGCGAGGACGGCCGCCTGCACACGACGTTCAACCAGACGGTCGCCGCGACCGGCCGCCTTTCGACAACGAACCCGAACCTCCAGTCGATCCCGATTCGCACCGAGCTCGGCCGCGAGATCCGCTCGGCCTTTGTCGCAGAGCAAGGCTCGCGTCTGATCTCCGCCGACTACTCGCAGATCGAGCTGCGGATCCTCGCGCACGTCTCCGGCGAGCCGAAGCTGCGCGAGGCGTTCGAGCGCGGGGAGGACATCCACACCGCGACCGCGGCCGAGGTGCTCGGCGTCGAGCC
>Ga0335085_10004425_pt1 | contig 23342 bp, 17 predicted proteins | sample Lox_Sample_45_FD_206712 | JGI IMG/M metagenome (GOLD analysis project Ga0335085, IMG submission 206712) | Soil microbial communities from Loxahatchee National Wildlife Refuge, Florida, United States - Lox_Sample_4.5 | ecosystem: Environmental > Terrestrial > Soil > Wetlands | place: USA...
GCCCTGTGCCAGGTCAAAAGCCACGGCCTGCATGGTCGTGGCGACACCACTTTTCTGATCAAAAGTCAGCCCGCTGGTCTTCACGTGAATCTTGCCCGCGTCGGCCATCTGTGCTGCCGCTTTTCGACCGCTTGTCTTAAGTTCTCCCTCTACGTGCGAAGGTCGAGCGATCATGATCTCCACCTGACCCGCAGCCCGAGCGATTCCGCTCTTCTGGTCATATTCGAACTCGTTACCTTCGATGCTGTCAGCACCCTGCCCCTGTGGGTCATACATCTCGATTTTTACGGAGTGAAGCTCAAAGTGGCCGTCCTTCAACTGCTCGACCTTCGACGCGTTGATCTTGAAGAGCTCTCGACCCGAACGAAACTCAGTGTGCGTGAAACCATTTGCCTCTTGCTGGATGTCGATCCCCAGCCGCTTAGGCAGGTCCTTTCTGTTTAGAGGATTCCGGATTTTACCAATGGCGAGGATCGCGACGAGGGCTACGATCAGCAGAATTCCGGCTGCCAGCACCAGTGTCCGCAGTCGCTCAATCGTGAGTCGCACCTAGTTCTCCATGCCGAGGCGGGCGGCCAATCGCTGCGCCAGACTCTCGCCCATCTCACTCCAAAGCAATCGTGCCGTCGCTCCCGACCCTTTTTCCAACGCCGCAGTCAGCTCCACAAGCTGGCGCACATTCTCTTCCACATGGCGTGCTGCCGGAGCATCGAGTCTGGCATCCTCTTCCAGAAAAGCTGCGTCGCTGCCAAAGTCGATGCGGATATGTCCCTCTTGTTCATAGGTACCCTCATCGAACAGCGGCCCGAAGCCGGTCACCCGGACCAGCCGCGGCTCCTTCACCCAGCGGTCGTCAAGCCCGCCGCCTGTCTCCAGCTCCCAGAGGCTCCAGCCGATCTGGAATTCGTAAGCGTAGTCTTCGTGAAGAAACTCAAGGGCCTCTTCGACCGCCGTCTTCGCGTCTGCTCCGAGCTCGCCATGGCCATAGACACGCTGAAAGACCGGAGCCTCGCTCCAGCTGACCGGCCAGACCGTGGCTGCATAAACTCGCGCGGCACCCCCGTGGGCCGCAAATGCCCCAAGCACCGCCGTCAACTTGTCGGGAAGCGCGGCAAGGCGCAAATTCGGATACCAGAGACTGAGATAAAGGGCGTCGGACATCACTTTTAATTTTAGACGTCCCTAGGCCCCTGCACGGTGCGCCGGCGTCAACCGGTTGCGCCCAGGCCGGTTATGCCGTCACGACCTCGCTGAAGTCCGCAATACCCGAGAAACCGCTCAGAACGCCGTCGATAAGCCCCAGATGGGCTCCGCGTACCGCCGGGTCGGGATCGAGCACCATGACCTTATCAAAGAAGGTATCGACTGTGGGCCGCAGAGTTGCGATCAGCGCGAGGGCCTCTCCATAGGCGTGCGCCTCGCGCAGTTTAGCCACCTGGGGCGCAAGCGCGGCCGCCGCATCGCCCAGTTGCTTAGCCTCTGGAACGAGCTTTGCGCCCGCCGACGCCTGGATGGCAAATCCCTTCTCATCGGCCTGGCGCAGGATATTCTTGATCCGCTTGAACGCAGCAGAAACTGCAGCAAAATCAGCGGATTCGCGTGCGGCGGTGAGGGCCTGCGCCCGGGCAATCGCGTCGCGCACGTCGTCGGCGCCGGCCGCCAACACTGCATTGACCACGTCGTAAGCGAAACCACGCACGTCTTTCAGGAAAAAATGCAGCCTCTCTCGAAGGAAGGCGCTCACGGCACCCTTAGTCTTGTCGTCCAGGGAGGCCGTAGCATCGAGGGTATCGCTAAGAGTGAGAGGAAGTTCAGATTCCGCAAGGATCTTGACGATTGCATTCGCGGCCCGACGCAGAGCAAAAGGATCCTTCGAGCCCGTCGGCTCCATGCCAATGCCAAACATCGCCGTGATCGTTTGGATACGGTCGGCGAGTCCAAGCAGTTGCCCTTCCACCGAGACCGGAATATTGTCATCAATCGAAGCCGGAGTGTATTGCTCGTAGATCGCAAGGGCCACTCGCTCGCCCAACCCCTGTGCGCGCGCATATAGCCCACCGATGATGCCCTGCAGCTCGGTGAACTCCTTCACTAGTTCGGTTGTCAGATCAGTCTTGGCCAGCTTGACTGCCTTAGTCAGAGCATTGAAAACTGCAGTGTTTTCGGTCGGTCGTGGGGCGGCTTTCTCGTAGACTTTGAAGAGATTCTTGGCGATCTGCTCATTTTGCTCAGTTTTCCAGTAGTAGCTGCCAAGTTCTTTCTGGAAGGTCACTGATTTCAGGCCCTCGACCCGCTCTGCCAATGGCGTCTTCTGATCCACATCCCAGAAAAAACGCGCATCTTTGAACCGGGCTCGCAGAACCTTCTGGTTCCCGTGCTGGATGATCGCTGCACCCTCATCATCAGCCTGCGTATTGAGGACAGCGAGGAAATGCGGAGCCAGCTTGCCGTTTGCATCCTCAACAGCAAAGTATTTCTGGTGATCGCGCATTACCGTGACCAACACTTCTTCCGGCAGCTCCAGGTACTCCTTCTCAAAGTCACCCAGGATGACCGCCGGCCACTCGGTCAGGTGCAGCACGGTCTCAACCAACGGCTCATCTTCGCGCCAGCGTGCGCCTTGAACCGTGCGCGTGGCCTTGTCGAGTGCCTTGCGAATGATCTGGCGGCGCTCCGCAGTGTCCACCACAACAAAGGCCTTACGCAGAGCTGTGGCATACTCCCTGGCCGAAGGAATTACAACCGGCGTTTCTCCATGCAGTACGCGATGACCACGGCTCATCGTTCCCGCAGCAATGCCCGCGATCTCCAGCGGCACCACGTCAGAATCGAGCAACGCCGCCACCCACCGTACCGGCCTGACGTACCGATCAGGCTTTCCCGCACGCCAATACATGTTCTTGGCCCAATAGAGCGCCAGCGCTTCTTTCGGGACCTCTGCCTTAAGAATCTCCTCGGCAGATTTGCCCACCCGCTTTACGGTCGCACCCACGTATTCGCCCTTAGCCGTCATGACCTTTTCAAGCGCACCAACGGCAACGCCTGCCTTTTTCGCAAAAGCTTCGGCCGCGGGCGTTGGTGAGCCATCCTTGAAGGCAATCTTCCATGAGGGTCCGGTCATCTGCTCTTCCGCATCAGCCTGTGACGCGAGGACACCCTCCACCATGACGGCAAGCCGCCGCGGCGTCGAGTACGTGGTTACCTTCGCATTCTCGTTTAGCAGACGCTCGAGGGTGAGTAGCTCGTGGATGCGGCGGCCCAGTTCAGCTTCCGCCCCGGCAATCATGCGAGCGGGAACTTCTTCCAGCCCGATCTCAAGTAAAAAGTCCGACATTGAGTTTCTTTCTCGAAGGATTTGCAGTTGCGGCTTTCAGGCCTTGAGCCTGTACGCCTCTGTTCATGTTCGTTTACATCTCTGGCAGTTGGTAGCTGAACGCTGTCTCAGGCCGCCTGCTGCTGCGCGTAGGCTTTCGCCACGCCCACCGCGAGGTTGCGAATCCGGGCAATTACTCCCACCCGTTCCGTCACACTGACCGCTCCACGAGCATCGAGAATGTTGAACAGATTTGAGCACTTCAGAGCCAGCTCATACGTCGGCAACAGCGGGAAGCGGCGCTTCTCTGCGGCACTCGCCTTCTCGTCCCCAAGCAAAGTATTCGCCTTTTCCAGAAGTGCCTTGGCTTCGGCCTCAAACAGATTGAAGTGCTCCCACAGCTTCAGTACCTCTGCCGTCTCAAAGTTGTACACCGAAAACTGCAGTTCCTCGGCCAACCGTACTTCGCCATAAGTGACCGCCGCGCCGGTCTGAGGGTCGCGCGCCCACACAATGTCGTAGATCGAGTCCACGTCCTGAAGGAATGCCGCGATGCGCTCCAAACCATACGTGAGTTCTGCGCAGATGGGATCAAGGTCCAGACCACCGCATTGTTGGAAATAGGTGAACTGCGTAATTTCCAACCCGTCGAGCATCACCTGCCAGCCCACGCCCCAGGCGCCACCGGCAGGCCACTCCCAGTTGTCCTCTTCAAACTTGAGATCGTGTTTCTTCAGATCGATGCCCATCGCTTCAAGGGACTCGAGATAAAGCTCCTGCACGTTCACAGGCGGCGGCTTCAGAATCAGCTGAAACTGCGTGTGCTTGAAGAGCCTGTTCGGATTCTCTCCATAGCGGCCGTCGGCTGGCCGGCGCGAAGGCTGCGCATACCCCACCCTGTAGGGCTTCGGCCCGAGCACGCGAAGAAATGTCTCTGGCGCCATCGTGCCGGCACCGACTTCCACGTCATACGGCTGCTGCAAAACGCAACCCCGCTCCGCCCAGAAGCTCTGGAGCCGGAACAACAGCTCCTGGAACGTGAGCGCAGATGCCTTGACTGATGATTTGAAAGAAGTTGAGGGCAATGAAATGGTCTCTCTTTGAGCGATATACCGCACCATTCTATCAACCCGCAGAATTGGACCGCGAGAGCCGGGTGAGTATTTCTGCCGTGCGTAACTTCCTTTCGATATGCCTTTCAATCGATTGCTGCGTGAACTGGCGCAAATCGCGGCCCTGTCTGGGCTTCCAAAACTCGTCGGCAAAAGCCGCCACGGGCGTGCGCAACATCCGCTGCATCAGCTGCCAGCTCTCCGGCGAAAGATCAGCCGCAAGACCCTGGCGATGTATGGCACAGAAAAGGCCGTCCACATGGGGACTGTAACTGATCTCGTCCGGTTGCAGAGGCTCACCGCATGCCGTGCAATGAACTACATCCGGCAGTAAGCCCATCAGCCTCGTCATCCACAGTTGGAAATAGGTCAAGGGCATCCATGGCCGCTCTACTGTTGTGTGCTCAAGTACTGAGACCAGAAGCCGGAATACTGCGTCCTGAGGGTCGTGTTCCGGAAGCGCCTGGTCCAGTAGCTCTGAATAAAAGCTCAGCACCGCCATGCGGACGTGATCCACGGGCAACGACAATGGTGAGCGGATAATCTCCAACTGGTCGAGCCGGACCAGTTCCTGCTTCGGCCGCTCGACAAACCACGCGCGGGTCACCGTCATCGGCTCCAATGCGCCACCGAAGCGTTTGCGGCTCTTCATAGCAGCCTTAGCAATACCCTTTAGACGCCCAAAGTCACGCGAAAAGAAACTGACGATCAAGTCAGCTTCATGCACCGGCCAGGTGCGCAGGACCACAGCTTCTGAAGTCAATACGGCCATCGCAGTCCATCATCGCATCCGCAGTACCCTCGCTCTGGCGCGGGCGCGATGCCAGCCTGCAACCGCTTTGCTGGCCGGCTCAAAGTCGCCTCAAAAATACGAACGCGCCCGCCGCAGCGGACGCGCCTCGTCGTCTGAAACCTTCTTAGCGGCCGAAGTGTTCGGCGTTTTTCTGGGCGAAATGAGCCCACTTCTCCGGCAGGTCATCTAGCGCGAAAATGGCTGAAACCGGGCAGGCTGGAACGCATGCGCCACAGTCAATGCACTCGACCGGGTCAATAAACAGCTGATCGGCCTCACCATGGCCGCCTTCGTCTTTCTTGGGGTGGATGCAATCGACTGGACATGCGTCTACACAGGCGGTGTCCTTGGTGCCGATACAGGGTTCTGCGATCACATATGCCATCTTGGAGCTCTCCGAAGAGGTTTCTTCTCGTCGCTGATAGTAGCACACGACCCCAATGCCTGACCCGGCTGCGATTTGCCGAGTTTTGCCATGCGGGAATCAGCCTGCACTTTGAATCCGGCTCGCATCCGGCGCCTGCGATTTTCCTTCGCGAGAAACTCGTTCGGCCGCCCACTCTGCCGGGGTCGGAATCGGGGCAAGATCCTCACCGGCAAACATCGCTTTGAATAGTCCAACCATCTCGTCGTGGATCAGGCCATTCGTTGCCAGCACCTCGTGGCTCGCCAGTTCAACCGGACCGCCAGAAAAATCCGACAGTCGCCCGCCCGCTTCCTCCACCAACAGGAACCCTGCAGCCGTATCCCAGGGATTCAGATTGAACTCCCAGAAAGCTTCAATTCGCCCCGCAGCCACATACGCAAGATCAAGCGCCGCCGATCCTGCCCGCCTCACTCCGTGGGAGCGCAACGTGAATTCCTGATAAAAGTGGATGTTCGGGCTCGAATGCCGCTTGCGGCTCGGAAAGCCGGTAGCAACCAGGGACTCGGCAAGTTCGCGAATCTTCGAGACCTGCATTGGCTGCCCATTCAGCGTTGCCCCTGCGCCCCGCTCAGCACAGAACAGTTCGTCACGCAGCGGGTCGTAGACCACGCCCGCCACGATCGTGCCTTCACCATCTTCCTTCAAACCCGCCGGGCGCCGCTCCAATCCCATCGAAACGCAAAACTGCGGAAACCCGTGGGCGAAGTTGGTTGTACCATCCAGCGGATCGACATACCAGCGATACTCGCCGTTGAGCCTCTCCCGCGTGCCCTCCTCGCCATACATCCCGTGATCTGGAAACACCTCTGCCAATCGCGTCCGAATCAGCTTCTCCACCGTGCGGTCCGCTACGGTGACGAGGTCCACGTCGCCCTTGTACTCCGTCTCGACGCCCTTGACGAAGAATTCGCGCAACCGCGCACCGCCTTCGCGTGCGATCTCTGCAGCTTGCGGAACCCACTTGAGGGAGCGGTACGGCACAGCTTTCGAACTCACGAGCTTGCCTCGCTTGTCGATCTCGCACGCGGCGTGCGGCGGCGCGCCGTCTCCGTGATTGTTTGAATCTGGTGCTTGTAGATGAAGAGATTCGGCTTGCCTTCCCGCGTGAGCCGCAGCATACCATCGTCGAAGTACTCAATCCAGCCTCGAACCGTCTCGCCATCACGCAGCTTTACAGCGACAGGCACTTGGCGATCACTCAACGAGCGGAGGTAGAGGGCTTCCTGTCCGGTTTCTCCCGGAGGTGGCGTCTTGGAGCGACGGCGAGAGGATATTGGGGAGGTCACGATGCCATTTTAGATGCAAAGCCAAATAACCGCAGCGTCAAAAGAATCGCGCAATGCGGTATGCCGCACACAGAAACCCTTCTCAGATCAGTTGCTCTTCAGCGGGGTATCGGCATAGTAGCCCGTGCGGTAGCGAATGTTGAACGCGTCCGCCGCAGCACGCGGAATGGTCACGCGCAACCTGTGAAACGTCACCCCCGGCAACTGGTTGCGCGGATAATACCCCAGCAGATATTGGGTACGAAGGTCCTCACTCACCCGTTCGAAGGCATTGTCCAGACCACCTTCATCGACATAGAAGCTCTTGCCGCCTGTTTGTTCTGACAGCGTAATCAGCGCATGTTCTCCGCCAATATCCCGCCCGGCGCTGGCCTCGACTGGCACATCGATGATGCTGTAAATCATTACTTCGTTGCGCAACGCCTGCTCCAGGGCCTCTGAGTACGTTGTGCTCTTCACCGTATCTCCGCCGTCGGAGACCAGCACCAGTACCTTGCGCCCCGGCTTCATACCTAGGCGCTGCGATGCGAGATATATTGCGTCATAAAGCGCCGTCCCACCGGAACCACGCATTCGGTCAATTCCGTGCTCGACCTGCGCTACCCGGTTTGTGAATGGCGTCAATTCCGTGACAAAGGTATCGAACTCCAGCACGCTCATTTGATCCTGAGGACGCATCAGCGCGCGCACGAAGCGTTTCGCCGCATCCCGTTCAATGGCGTGGTCCTTGTACGTGCTGGCGCTGGTATCGATGGCCAGAGTCAGATTGAGCGGCAGCTCCGACTCTCGTTCGAAAACTGCAATATCCTGAGGGCGGTTGTCTTCAAAGACCGAAAAATCGCCGCGCGTCAGTCCACCGACAATCGCTCCATTTGTATCCGTCACGTTCACGAAGACGTTGACCAGTTTCACATCGACGTGGAGCGTCATCCCTTGCTGCGCCCAGAGTCCGCTCGGCGCCCACACCGCCAGCATCGATCCCACGATGAGCGCCGACGTGCGGGTCACGATCCTCAAGGCAATACTAAGGGACATTCGAGCTCTCCACCCCAATCCCCGACGGAAACGGCTCTCCGGCTGCCCATACTGCCCCGTCAACAAATGTCTCTCTTTTCCAGATGGGGACAGTCTTCTTAAGCGTATCGATGATCCAGCGGCAAGCGTCGAACGCCTGACCCCGATGCGCTGAAGCCACCACGATCAGCACGCTGGTCTCGCCTACGAGCAGCCGCCCAAGCCGATGGGCAATTGTCACATTCCGAACGCCGTATTTGTCGCGCGCCTGCTGCGCCAGTTCGACCAACTGTTTCGCGGCCATCTCTTCATAAGCCTCGTAGTCCAGGTGCAATGTCTTGCGACCGCGCGAATTGTCTCGCACAATGCCGTCGAAGATAACTACGGCGCCGTCCTCTCCCCTTTTGGCTGCAGACACAATTGACTCTGCCGTGATGGGCTCGCGCGTGAGATAGGCGACCACCGCGGGATGAGGAGCTTTGGCAGCAGTCCCTGACCCAGTCGCGCCACCTGACACCGGTGGGAGCAATCCAACCTCATCTCCGTCGCGCAATACCTGCGACATCCCCGCATACTCTGCGTTGACGCTCACCGCGATTCCCTGCAGCGGCGCCGTGGGGTACCGGTGTGTCATTTCGGCCAGCAATTCGCCAACCGAAGCACCGCCCGGTAACTCGAGCTCAACAGGCTCCGCACCGAGCGCATCTTTGAGTACGCCAAAGGACAACATTCGCACGCGGATCATAAGCAAAAGCATACCAATGCTGTTGGTTAGACGTACCAGTCTCTAATCGGTCGATTTGAGGACCGTCCAGCAAAAAGGCCGGCATTGCTGCCGGCCTCCCCGCCTCTCCACCTCGCGAGCTTTAGGCTGCCGCGCTCGTGCCGTTGCCATGCTCCGCGCCTGCCGGAAGTTTCTCTGGCACCGCTTTGAGCAGAGGCAGCGCAATCGCCAGCACATCCTCAATATGGGCGGCGTAATGCACATCGACCCCCCGCATCATCTCCGGCGTCAGGTCTTCCTCCACATTCTGCCGGTTGTCCGCGGGCAGAATGATGGTTGTCACTCCTGCCCGGCGCGCCGCCAGAAATTTCTCCTTGATGCCGCCTACAGGCAGCACATTACCGCTGAGCGTAATTTCGCCAGTCATCGCCGTTAGGGGCCGCACGGGGGTATCCGTCAGTAGCGAGGCCAGTACCGTCGTCATGGTCACGCCTGCGGAAGGTCCATCCTTGGGAATGGCTCCCGCTGGAACGTGAATATGCAGGTCGAGGTCCTTGTTGAAGTCCTCGGCCAGTCCCAGTTTCGCGGAGTTCGACCGGACCCAGGTCAGCGCAGCCTGCATCGATTCCTGCATCACCTCGCCTATCTGTCCCGTCATCGTGAAGCCACCTTTGCCCTTCATCTTGTTGGCCTCGATAAAGAGAATGTCGCCGCCCGCCGGTGTCCACGCAAGGCCCACCGCCACACCTGGCCGCTTTACACGCTCGGCTACTTCCGTTTCCACACGAACCTGGATCCCACCGAGAAACTCCTTCAGGATCTCGCGATCTACGACAAGACTCTCCATCTTGCCTTCGACAACCCTGCGTGCTTGCTTGCGGCAGACTGTGCCGATTACTTGTTCCAGCTTGCGCACTCCTGCCTCGCGCGTGTAATGGCGCACTAGATGGCGAATCGCATCTTCGGGGAACTCGATCTGTTCGGTCGTGATTCCATTGGCCTTAATCTGGCGCGGAATCAGGTAACGCTTCGCAATGTGGACCTTCTCCTCTTCGCTGTAGCCCTGCAGCGGAATGATCTCCATGCGGTCCTGCAGCGGCGGCGGCACCGTGTCCAGCATGTTCGCTGTGCAGATGAAAAGCACCTTCGACAGATCGAACGGCACGTCGAGATAGTTGTCACGGAACGTGTTGTTCTGCTCTGGGTCCAGGGTTTCAAGCAGCGCCGAGGCTGGGTCCCCACGAAAGTCGCGGCCCAGTTTATCGACCTCATCCAGCATGATCACCGGGTCGTTAGTTTCCGCCCTGCGAATGCTCTGGATGATCTGTCCCGGCAACGCGCCGATGTATGTCCGGCGATGGCCGCGAATCTCCGCCTCGTCATGCATGCCACCCAGCGAAATCCTCTGGAACTTGCGACCCAGCGCCCGCGCGATGGAACGGCCCAGGCTGGTTTTGCCCACTCCCGGAGGCCCTACAAAGCACAGAATTGGTCCTTTCATGTCGGGCTTCAGCTCGAGCACCGAGAGGTAATCCAGAATCCTATCCTTCACCTTGCGCAGCTCGTAGTGATCCTCATCGAGAATCTCCCGGGCTTTACCGATGTCGATCTTCTCACCGGAGCTCTTACTCCACGGCAGCACCGCCAGCCACTCGATGTAGTTGCGGGTCAGTGAGTAGTCCGCCGCCATCGGAGACATCCGGCTGAGGCGGTTCAGCTCCTTCATCGCCTCTTTCTTCACATCCTCCGGCATGCCGGCAGCTTCAATCTTTTGCCGCAGATCTTCAATCTCATGCTGGCCCTCATCCTGCTCGCCCAGTTCCTTCTGGATTGCCTTCATCTGCTCCCGGAGGTAGTAATCTCGCTGCGACTGCTGCACCTGATCCTGCACCTCGCTTTGGATCTTGGTGCGCAGCTGCTGCACCTCAATCTCCTTGGCAAGGTGCTTATTCAGCTGTTCCAGCCGGTCGAATACCGATGGCGTCTCCAGTAGCTTCTGCTTGTTTTCTGTCGTCAGGAAGGGCAGCGACGAGGCAACGAAATCCACAAGCCTCCCTGGGTCTTCGATGTTCGCGGCGATTGTCTGCAGTTCGTCCGAAAGGGTCGGAGACTCCGACACAATCTGCTGGAACTGTCCAATCACGTTCCGCACCAGTGCTTCCACGCTCGAGGTCGATCCGGGCTCGGCTTCCTGCAGTTCCTCGATCTCCGCCACCATAAAGGGCTCTGTCTGCACAAATCGGACCAGCCGTACCCTTTCCACACCCTCTGTGAAAACGAATCGGCTCTGGTTGGGCATTCGGACGACCTTGTGGACGGTGGCCAGTGTCCCGACCCCGTGCAGATCCTCGGGCGCGGGAGCATCCAGCCGCGGGTCCAGCTGAGCCGCAACGATAATCGACCGCTCCTCCCCCAGCGACTCAATCAACTGGATCGAGCTTTCACGGCCAACTGTAAGCGGCAGAACGGCATGCGGGAACAAAACGGTATCGCGCACCGGAAGCACCGGAATGCGCCTGGGGCCGGAAGTTTCCTTACCTGAAGGCGTCTCGGGAGGCATAATTGTCGGCTGCTTTGGCATTGAGTGTCCTTTTGTCAACTTTCCTACATTAGACCACGCAGGATGGCAAAAGTTTCAGGAAAGTGTCGGCGCCCGCCCGGCCAGGCATAGACAACACCGTCCGTTCGGGTACGCTCTCGCGACACCAGCGGTTCCAGTCTCGAGGAATGCCCGTTCGCAGCCCGCCCCGGGATCCACTCCTATCCAGGACATCCGGGAGTGTTTGACAAGAGCAGCTATCTTAGCCCAGAACACAGGAGGATAGCGGTCGGATTTTGGACATGTTTCTGGCTTGAGACTTCGCACGAAGGATGTATCGGCAGTTTCCGGCAGGAACTGAAGGGGAGTGGACCGCGCTCTGGCGCCCTTGAACCAGCATCGGCGTTTCGTCGAATTTCAGACGATCATTCTGGTTCCAACGTTCCGTCATCCGCCTGGATAGCTAACTGAATGCGGTCCCAGAGATCCTCTTTGGGCGAGTCCACCGGAAGCAGCTTCCGTGCAGCATCGGCAATCGTCTGCAAATCCGAAAGGAGCGCCTGACATGTTTCGCATGTCCTAAGATGGGGATGGTTGGCCACGTCCTCTCCCGAGCCAATCAGTTCCGCGAGCTGTCCCTGAAAATCCGCGCAGCTCATGTTATTGCGATCCACGTTCATCGCTCCCCCCCTTCTGGATAGACGTCCGCAATGCATCGCGCAACCTCAATCGCGCCTTGTGCAATTGCGACTTGCTGTTGCCCACCGAGCAATCCAGCATGCCGGCAATCTCATTGTGCTCATATCCCTCCACGTCATGAAGAACGAAAATCAGCCGGTACCCCGCCGGCAGATCGGCAACCGCCCGCTCCAAGGCGAGCCTGTCAATCGAGCCGGAGAGCCGCAGATCGGGGGTGCCGAAACTCCGCGCAGGGCCGTCATCGTGCGTAGGGTCCATCGCCTCGTCAAGCGACGTAAGAGACAGCCCCTTCTTGCGCAGATGCATCAGTACCACGTTGATGGCCAGCCGATGCAGCCATGTCGAGAAGGCCGAATCGCCGCGAAACGTTGCAATCTTGCGATGCAGTTGCAGAAAGGCTTCCTGGGTCAGATCTTCGGCTTCGGCCATGTTGCCTACCATGCGCAGGCACAATGAGTAGATCCGTCGCTTGTGAACAGCGTAAAGTTCTGCGAAGGCCTGATGGTCGCCTGCCTGAGCTAAGGCGAGTACATCCCCGCTACCGGGGGGGGCATTTGGGGTTCGCTCCGTCTCAACTTCGTGCGAGATCGGATCAGGTTTCTGAGCAATTACATCGTTCTTCTCAGCATCAGATCGGGGCATGCGTAACCTTCCGGGGGGAGTGCCTGCCAAAGCAAGCCGGTTCATGCTGCGCGGGACCTTTATCCTCGTTAGTATAGGGTGCAGCGGTCGCAGTGGCTGTCGGTGGTTGCGGAATGAAATCAACTCTGCCATGCGAATTCTTATTTAGATGCAGTCGTTTGACGGAACGCAACCCCTTCTCTGGTGTTTTTCAGGAGAAATGCGCTTGAGGGCACGGCCAGAAAGCCAGATCACCGTAAGACGGACCCTCATCGCTCTATTTATGGGTCTTCTCAGCCTTTTGCACTCTGGGATCGCGTATTCGCAGGACCAGGGCGCCCCATCCGCGCCGCCGGCAGCCATATCCAATCAATCGAGTCTTGTTGATGCTCAGTCTGATGATGAACCCGGCGTCGTTCCTCTCGGTGGCCTCGAAAACCTGCCTGTGGAGCGCATCGAATTCGAAGGCGTTGATCGATCGCGGCTCACGCCGCTGCCCGAGAGGCTGGCGGATGTCCAGGGATCGCCTTTGACTCAAACCCTGCTGGCACGGAGTCTGCGTCAGGTCTACGCGACAGGGCTCTTCGAAACCGTTCAGGCAGACGGCCTTCGCGAGGGCAAGGGCGTGGTGCTTATCTTCAAGGGGACTCCGCGCATCTTCATCGGGACCGTCAGCGTCAATGGAGCCAAAGGCGCCACCATCAACATACAGTTGCAGCGGGCCACAAGGCTCCAGCCCGGAACGCGCTTCACTTCGGCTTTGCTTAACCAGGCCGACGAACAGATGCGCCTGGTGCTGGCAGACAATGGCTTTCACGAGCCTCAGATTAGGCACACGCTCACGCAGCACCCAGCCAATCAGCTTGTCGATATCGTTTTTCAGGTTGTTTCCGGCCCGCAGGCTCGTGTCGGTGACATTACGGTTAGCGGTGATTCCGCCATGAGCTCTGAGACATTTCGACACTATGCGCATCTTGAACGCGGGGCCCATATCGATCACGATACTGTCAGCCGCGCCCTGGCCGACGTCCTGAAGCACTATCAGAAGCAAGACCGCTTTGAAGCAGACGTGAAACTTGAGACCCAGCAGTATTCCCCAACCACCAACAAGACCAGCTTTCATTTCTCCGTCACGCGCGGTCCGGTTGTCAAGGTACGGCTTGAAGGGGCCGGCATCGGCGAAGACCGTTTGAAGCGGGCCATCCCCATTTACGAAGAAGGTACCGTAGATGAAGACCTGCTCAACGAAGGCACCCGCCGTCTTCGCGACTATTACCAGAGCCTCGGCTATTTCGATGTCAAGGTCGAGCATCAACGTGAGACGCCCGGTCCCGACGAGGTTGACATTGTTTACAAGGTGGTTCTGGGCCAACGCCGCAAGGTCGAACAGGTCACTGTGTCCGGAAATCACTACTTCGATTCGGCGACACTTAAAGACCTGCTCAGCGTTCATGAGGCCAACACGCTCGATCGACATGGACTCTACAGCCAGGCCCTCGTAACGTCCGATGTCAACGCTCTTGAGGCCGTATACCAGAACAACGGATTCTCTAAGGTTGACGTGACTGCGCAGACCAGCCTCGTCCAGAAGAAAAACGTGGCGCCCGGCTCACGGGCCTCCCGTAAGCCGGCCGGGCTCGCTATCGATTACCACATCAATGAAGGTGCGCAGCAGCGCGTGGGGACCGTCACCCTCCAGGGTAACGACCACGTAGCCACCACCGACCTTGTGCCCTTGTTGAACACATCGGCCGGTCAGCTCTTTTCTCCGCAAAATCTCGCCGACGATCGCAGCGCACTGCTCACAAACTATCTCAGTCGCGGGTTCACCCAGGCACAGGTGACAGTGGAACAGCAACAAGACGGGCCCGACCCCAATCTCATGAACGTGGTTTTCCACATCAACGAGGGACAGCAGTTTTTTGTTCGTAAAGTCCTGCTCACTGGGCTCATCACCACGCGTCCTGACACTGTGGCAGACGCCATCACCCTCCATCCCGGCGACCCCCTGAGCCAGGCGGCCTTGCAGGAAACGCAGCGCAACCTTTACAACTTTGCGCTGTTCAACGAAGTGGATACGGCGGTCCAGAACCCCACAGGCGACGAACCGAGGAAGACCGTGTTGATCCAAATGACCGAAGCCCGGCGCTGGACACTCACCTACGGCATCGGTTTTGAGACACAGACTGGTACTCCACAGAATAACTGCGCTGGCTACCTTGCAACAGGGACCAACTGCTCACCCAATGGCAAGACTGGTATCAGCCCCCGCGTGCTCGCTGACGTAACGCGCAACAGCCTCTTTGGACGGGATCAGTCCGCTTCCATCCAGGGAACCTACGGCCTCCTTGAGCAGAAGATCAACCTGATCTACCAGAATCCGCATTTTTATGGGCACCCTAATTTTGGCCTCACCTTTACCGGCGGCTACGCCAACAGCCAGGACGTCACCACCTATGTCGCATCGAAGCTCGATGCCGGCCTGCGCTGGACCGAGCATGTAACCAAGGGCAACCGAGTCTTCTCCCGGGCTAATACCTTCATCTACGAGTTTGATTTCCGGCGGGTCAAGGTCGCGGCCAACAGCCTGCAGGTTTTCCCGGCAGAGATTCCTCTCTTGTCGGCGGCTGTCCGCGTCGCCGGGCCTGGCATGACATGGATCCGGGACACGCGAGACTCTCCTCTCGATGCTCATCGGGGCACCTACTCCAGTTTCCAGGAGTTCTTCTCCAACCATACTTTCGGCTCGGAGGCACAGTTCAACCGCCTCGACCTCTCGAACTCCAGCTATTACGCCTTCGATAAAGACCGCCTGGTAGTCGCGCGCAACACGCGCTATGCGCAGGAGCGCGCCTATGGCCCCGCATCCGACGAACTGATTCCACTGCCCGAACGGATCTATTCCGGCGGCCCAACATCACTCCGCGGCTTCTCCATCAACGCCGCCGGTCCACGCGATCCGGAGACGGGGTACCCGATCGGCGGCGCCGGAGCCCTGGTCAACAGCACAGAACTGCGCCTGCCTCCTCCAATGCTGCCCTTTCTCGGAAACTCCCTGAGCTTCGTAGTGTTTCACGATATGGGCAACGTTTTCGCCAACGCCGGCGACGCCTGGGTCAGTGCTCTGCGCATTCATCAGCCGGATCGCGATGCGTGCAGGATTCTTACGCCTCCCACTACTACCAGCACCGGCACTGTTATTCCTCCCGCACCGACGGGGCCGACATCCTCTACCGGGCCGCAAGGACAGTGCAGCTTTAACTATTTCTCGCATGCAGCCGGTCTTGGCCTGCGTTACCATACGCCCGTCGGACCGATCCGGCTGGACTTTAGCTACAACTTGAACCCGCCGATCTATCCGGTCAACGTGGACTACTCGCAATCGAATCCGTACTCGGACCAGCACGTTGGAGAAGCCGCGCACTTCAACTTCTTCTTCAGCTTTGGACAAACGTTTTGACGACTCTGCGGCACAAACTCGGCAACCTGCATCATCCGCGCGCCGGCCTCCTGGCGATTGTCCTGATCCTCACAGTATCCCTGTCGATGAACGCCAGGTCACAGGCGTCATCGCAGCCCGTCGAACTCGATCACGTCGTGGCTGTCGTCAACAATCGGGCTATTCTCTACAGCGATGTGCAAGAGGAGATGCGCGTCTCCATTCTCGAACCCAACATCGGCCAGCGCGGCGCCGAAACGCCCCAGGAGGCTCTGCAGCGCCTGATCAGCCGCACCCTCATCCGCCAGCAAATCCGGCAGGAGGATGCGGTCGCCACAACCCCAAGCCCCGCTGACGTGACTGACCGCATCAATCTGCTTCGCAAAGAGCTTCCCGTCTGCATCCTTGAGAACTGCTCCACTGATGCCGGCTGGTCGGCATTCCTCGCCAGGCACGGTCTCACCGACGACGCCGTGCGGCGCTATATGCGCAGCCGCCTCGGAATTCTACGCTTTATCGAAATGCGTTTTCGCCAAGGCATCCAGATCTCCCATGAGGAGGTCGAGACCTACTATCGCGACAAGCTCGTGCCTCAGTACCCATCTGGCCAAGTCGCCCCCCCGCTCGACCAAGTCGCCCCGCGCATCCAGGAAATCCTCCTCCAGCAACAGGTGAGCGCCATGTTTTCAGGATGGCTCGAAAACCTCCGCAAACAGGGAGAAATCGAAGTTGTCGACCCATCGCTCGAGGCAGCAGTCAATCCTGCAGGCAACGGAACGGGTGCGAAATGACCGATTCGCCCATCATGCCGCATACGGATCCGCCTGAAGAGCAGCCCACTCCCAAGCCGAGGCGCCGCTGGCTCTGGATCGGCGGAGGGGTACTCGTAATCTTCGCCGTCCTCGTCATCGGTGTTCTCATATGGGCAAACTCTTCCAGCGCTGAAAACCTGGTCAAGCGCCGTGTCATCACGGCCATCGAGACTGCAACCGGCGGACGCACAGAGATTGCATCCTTTCATTGGCAGCCCTTCAACCTTGAAGCCGATCTGGGCGGGCTCGTGATTCATGGCAGAGAAGCTCCAAACGAGGCACCCTACGCACAAGTCGGGCATGTTCATGTACGCATCAGCGTACTCGGAATACTCAGCCCAAAAATTCTTCTCAGGAATCTCGACATCGCGCAGCCGGAAGTTCACTTGATTGTCTATCCCGACGGAACGACGAATCAGCCTCAGCCGCGCAATCAGCGTCCGTCGAAGAAGCCCGTCCTGGACACGTTCTTCGATCTCAAGGCAAATCACGTCGCCGTACGGGAAGGAATTCTCGACTTTGAAAGCCGCGCCACCGACTTCGACTTCAAGAACCGCCGACTCCCTCTCGACTTTGAAGCCAGCGACGTCTCCACACTTCTGGCCTACGTCCCTGCTCGGGGCAAAGACCCGGAAAGCTACCACATTGAATTCGGATCGCGCGACTTTCATCTCACCCGTGGCTCCGCAGCGAAACCGGCGTCGCAGCCCGTAGATGGATATGTGCAGGCCACGATCGACCTCACACGCAATGCGGCCTTCCTCCGTTCTCTCCGGCTCACTGCTCGTGCCAAAGGCATTCCTGATCGCTCCCTGAATGTCTCAGGATCGTTAACCGACTTCGCCCGTCCTCGCTGGCAGGCAGCAGCCCAGGGCGAACTTGACATGCGGCTACTCGAGCCCGTAACTGGTTATCCTGATGCGCCTGAAGGTATTGCGCATCTCAATCTGGTTTGCGAAGGCTACGACGGCCAGTTCCGCATCGACGGCCCAATCCATGTCGACGACGGCGCCTACGTGGGCAATGGAGTCAACGCGCGCGGAATCCTGCTTGATGCAAAAGTCCATGCCGACCCCGAGCAACTCCTCATTTCTTCCATCGTGGCCCGCCTCCGCCAGGGCGGACAGATTGACGGCACGGTCGCTCTTCAGCACTGGCTCACTTCCATTCCCGGTACACCGGTCTTCGCTCCTGCTGAAACTGCGCCTGCCAAGCACTTTCATCTCTTCAGAAAAAGGCAGCCCGCGCCTGCCAAGCCGCAACCAACGGTCACAAGCGGCCCTGTCACCATTCCTGTCAACGGCAAAGTCACCGCGCAATTCAAAGATGTCGCGATCGACACAATACTCGACCTTGTGAGCGAACCACCTTATCAGCGGCTTGGTATCGACGGCCGCCTGAACGGACCTGCAACCGCCACCTGGATTAATGGCGACACGAAAACACTCGCTGTAAGCGGTAAATTCATTGTGAACCCGTCACCTCGTCCGATCGGCGGCGAGTCGCCAGCCACCGGTATTATTGATGGGACCTACACGCAACGCGATGGCGCCGTTGATCTGCGCGCACTTGAAATTGCCCTGCCGCACAGCAGTATCCAGGCGCATGGACACCTGGGCGCATATCCCCTCGCCAGCCCATCGGTAATTAGCGTCGAGTTCCAGTCACGCGACCTGGGCGAGTTCAGCCGAGTCCTCAGCGACCTCGGATTATCCCGAAACGGAAAAACAGGCACCGCCGCACTCCCTGGCGAACTCAGCGGCGAAGCTGATTTTCAAGGTGTTTGGACCGGCTCTCTCGTGGATCCCCATCTCGCCGGCACCGCGAAGGCTACCAATTTCTCTCTTGAGTTGCCCGCGCCGGAATACCAGGCCACTACGGCCTCGCGTACCCTGCACCTTGACAGTCTCAACGCGACTGGAAGTTACTCGGCGACCCATATAGCCATCGACCACGGGGAGCTGACCCAGGGAAAGTCCACCGTGGCCTTCGGCGGCTCCCTTGTCGCCCTGCCCGCTACGCCCGGGACAAAGACGCGGCCGCGCTTTGATGGGGACTCAACGCTCAATCTCCATGTGGAAGCGGGCAATGTCAGTACAGGGGAGCTGTTGCCTCTACTCGGAAAGAATGTTCCGGTACAGGGCATTCTGAGCACCCAGATGCAGGCCTCCGGCACCGTCAATTCCCTCGATGGCTCTGGCTGGCTTCAGCTTGATCGTGGAGTGATCTATGGTGAGCCCATATCCAGGATTCGCGCCCAGGGCAATATCACAAACGGGGTCATCCATCTTGCTTCGGTCTCGGTCAGTGATGAAGCAGGTAAGATCTCCGCCTCCGGCAGCTACGATTTCCACTCGCGCCAGTTTGAGATCAACGCGCAAGGAACTGCCATCGACGTAAGCCGAATTCAGCGTTTGCAGAGCTCAGGCTTCGCACTATCCGGTCAACTCGGCTTCTCTGTCACCGGTTCTGGTACGCCAGATGCCCCCCATCTTCAGGCGCAGGGCATGCTCACCGGTCTCACTCTCGGCGGAGAGCCGGTTGGTGGAGTTCAGATCTCCGCTCACACGTCGAACCACGCACTTCTCTACGACCTCACGACCCACTTTGAAACAGCCTCACTAGATGCGCATGGACAAACCGAGTTCAACAGCGATTACTCTACGAAGGCCACTCTCCAATTTGCCCATTTCAACATTGCAGCGCCGCTTAAGCTCATGCATATTCCTGGTCTTACCGGCGAATCGCAACTCGCCGGCACGGTCACAGTCCAGGGCCCGCTCGCCCATACCGACCAGATGCTGGGAGATGCCCGTGTCCAGGACCTTGAGGTCACTCTCGTCGGCGTGCATCTGCGCAGCGATGGCCCTCTTCATGCCACTCTCGCCAATCGGCGAATCTCGCTCGATCCGGTGCACATCACGGGTGAAGAGACCGACATCCATGCTCACGGTACCGTAGACCTCGGCGCCAACCGCCGTCTTGACCTCGCTGCCGATGGCGCCATCAATCTCAAGCTGGCGGAGACCATCGATCCTGACCTCACGGCCAGCGGCACCACCACGTTCCGCGTTGAAGCGCACGGCCCCCTCAGCAAGCCCGACATGCGAGGTCGTATTGATTTCAAAAACGCCTCGCTTGCGCTTGAAGATTTGCCCAACAGCCTCAGCCAGCTCAACGGGGAGCTCGAGTTCAATCAGAACCGACTTGAAGTTCGCTCGCTTACGGCCACCACTGGCGGTGGACAGCTCAGTGTCTCCGGCTATCTCGCTTACCAGCGCGGCATCTTCGCCGACCTCACCGTTACAGGCAAAGGCATCCGGATCCGATATCCGCAGGGCGTCAGTTCGCTCGCCGATGCAAATCTGCATCTGCAGGGTCCCCAGAATAACTTGCTCTTCAGTGGCGGCATCATGATCACGCGCTTCACCGTCAGCCCGGATCTCGACATCGCGTCTCTGGCCGCACAGGCTGGCAAAGTGCAGCCCGTGCCTGCACCCAATGCGCCCTCGAATCACATCCGGCTGGACGTGCACATCCAGTCGTCTCCTCAGCTCAACTTCCAAAATGCCTATGCCAAACTAGCAGGCGACGTCGATCTGCGTTTGCGCGGTACGCTGGCCACCCCCTCTCTACTTGGACGTATCTCTATCACCGAGGGCAATGCCACCATCGCCGGCACTCGCTATGAACTTCAGCGTGGTGACATCACCTTCACCAATCCCGTGCGCATCGAGCCGACGATCGACCTCAACGCCACAGCGCGCGTCGAAGACTACGACATTACCTTGGGTCTCCATGGATCTTTAGAAAAGATGAACGTCTCATATCGAAGCGACCCGCCCTTGCCTGAGGCAGACGTCGTCGCCCTGCTGGCGCTGGGCCGCACCCAGAACGAACAGCAGCTATACGGCCAGCAGCAGGAACAGGTGGCCGCCAGCCCCACAACCGAGGCTCTGCTTGGCGGCGCACTAAATGCCACTGTCAGCAGCCGTGTCCAGAAACTCTTCGGTGCCGGCTCCGTCAAAGTCGACCCTAATTACCTCGGCGTGTTGGGCAACTCCACCACTCGCATCACGGTCGAAGAGCAACTGGGCAAGAACCTCACGCTCACCTACGCCACGGACGTCAACACCACAGCGCAGCAACTGCTGCAAGCTGAAATCGCCATCAACCGCCACGTCTCGCTGCTCGTCACCCGCGATGAATCCGGCGTCTTCTCCATGGTAGTGAAGGCCGTACGCCGTTACCGGTGAACCTCTCTCCGCTCCCTTCACGCCGCGAGCCGGGAAACCAGAAACCAGCCAAAAGACTTCGCTTGCAGCAACCCAATCGCCAAATTCGGTGTCTATATGGGACGTACGGCAGGCTTGCATGAAGCTGCCGTACGATTCAGAGCAAGTAGATAGGAGGATTAGGCATGACAAGCAATTTGAGTCGTTTCCGTGCGGGAATTCTGGCGGTGACGGTTGCTGGAGCCCTCCTGGGCCTTCCTCAAACTTCTCTAGCAGTGGCTGGGAACTCCGGCACAATTGCGCGTGGCCCTGTTGGCGAGCAATCGGCACCCGACTTGGCGCACGCTAAGCTCAATAAATCCCAGTTCAAAGATGTTCGTGTCAATGTCGACTCCAACGGAATCGCCACGCTGACCGGCACCGTCAATCTCTATGAGTACAAGGCTGACGCGGAACGCCGTGTCAGCAAGGTGAAGGGCGTCACCGCCGTTCGCAACGAAATTCAGGTCAGCGGCCCCAGCATCCCCGACAAAGAGCTGCAGGATAAGCTTCTCGAGAAATTACAGTACGATCGTGTCGGTTATGGCACCACCACGTTCAATGCCATCGCCGTAAGCGTCAACAATGGCGTCGTCACCCTAGCCGGGCATGCCTACGGCTACCCTGACCGCGATTCCGCGGTTGGCCTAGTCAGCACCTTTCCCGGGGTCAAGGATGTCATCGACGACATCGAAGTGGATCCAACTTCCATCATGGACGACCAGATCCGTTTCCAGGTCGCCCGCGCCGTCTACGGTTATCCAACGCTCAACAAATACGCAATCAATCCCGCAAAACCAATCCGCATCTCCGTGCAGAATGGCCATGTCGAGCTTTATGGCACGGTCGACTCCCAGTCCGATAAAGACACCGCTTATCTTCGCGCCAGCGGAGTCCCCGGCGTTTTCAGCGTCAAGAACTATTTGCAAGTAGCCGGTCAGCCCACCGAATCCAACAAATAACTTCGCCCATCAACCTCGAACAAGAGCGGCCGCTTCGGCGGCCGCACCAGCATTCAACCAGATTCGCCTGGTGCCCTCACACAATCCAACGACATTCACACAACTGTAATCAAAGCGTACCTTTTCTTCCTTACACTTAATTTCCTATGCTCCAAGACGGTCCTTTGACCATCGCCCGCCGGGAAGGCGCGTCGGCCAACACGTTGATTTTTGCGTTAGCCGGCCCCCTCACCCTCCGCAACATGTTTGACTTCCAGAGCGAATTGCGTAACTCCGCCACGCCGCCGCTTACCATCCTGGATCTGAGCGAGGTCCCGTACATGGACTCGGCAGGCATGGGGCTCGTCATGAATCACTATGTCCATTGCCAGACACGCGGCTCCCGCTTTGTTGTGGTGGGCGCCAGTGGTCGCCTGATGGAGCTGTTCAAAGTCACTCGGGTCGACACAGTACTGCCCCTTGCGACAACTGTCGAGGAAGCAGAAGCCGAAGCATAACCCTCGCCGTGCTCCAGGGCCGCTCGGCCCTCGCCGACCTCACGCCAAAGGCTCGTCTCAAGTAAACTTGCCTCTGTGGGCTTGTTCAAGAAAACTCAGATTACCCTCGAAATGATCAAGTGGGAGCACTCGATCTTTGCGCTTCCCTTCGCTCTGACTGCAACTGTGCTGGCGGCCCGCGGAATTCCCGCCCTCCACACCCTGCTTTGGATCTTGGTCGCCATGATCACCGCACGTTCCTGCGCCATGGCCTTCAATCGCTGGGCCGACGCTGATCTTGACGCTGCCAACCCACGTACCAGCACCCGCGCTATCCCCGCCGGCCTCCTTACGCGTCAATTCGTCCTCGGCTTCACGGTGATGATGGCTCTGTTGTTCGTTCTTGCCGCCGCTGAACTGAATCGCCTCACGCTCTATTGCTCACCGATCGTCCTTATTGTTCTGCTCAGCTACAGCTACATGAAGCGGGTCACCCGCTGGTCGCATCTGGCACTGGGTCTGGCTCTTGGACTCGCTCCCGCTGCTGCCTGGATCGCTGTCCGCGGCACCCTTGATGCCCGCATCCTTGTGCTCACCGCTGCAGTCACCTTGTGGGTGGGAGGCTTCGACGTTCTCTACGCCTGCCAGGACTTCGATCACGATCGTTCCGTCGGACTCCACAGCCTTCCCCAATCCGTAGGGATTCCCGCAGCCTTCTGGGCCGCGCGCCTGATGCATCTCACTATGCTCGGTCTGCTCTGCTGGTTCGCGCGGCTTTTTTCCTTCGGCCTCCCCGGCTGGCTCGGCATCGCCGCCGTTGCCGCTCTCCTTGCTTATGAGCATGCCATCGT
>Ga0335085_10004426_pt1 | contig 23334 bp, 23 predicted proteins | sample Lox_Sample_45_FD_206712 | JGI IMG/M metagenome (GOLD analysis project Ga0335085, IMG submission 206712) | Soil microbial communities from Loxahatchee National Wildlife Refuge, Florida, United States - Lox_Sample_4.5 | ecosystem: Environmental > Terrestrial > Soil > Wetlands | place: USA...
TCTACTCGGCTCAACTCTCTCTTGCTCAATCCAGTTCTCCCCAATCTCAGTTCCTCCCCCGGAGGAACTCTAAAGGGGACACTTCTAATGTGGTCTCAAGGGGACACTTTCAATGTGGTTCAACAGGTCTGGTGAACAGCGACGGGAGGAGTTTCTAAAACCCACCCTTGCCGAGGCTGCAAGGGTGGGAGAGCTCCGCAACAAGGTGAGTGAACCTGGGAGGTAGGAAGCCCACGGCGCTTCAGGCAGCGGTTCGCAAATGGGTCAGGACTGGTAGTTCCGTGCAGATGGTCGATCCTTCAAACTTGAAACAATATTGATGGACGCGAAATTCGTGACGGTCGTCGCCTTCCTGCGCCATCAGAAGCTGAGGTTTGTCGGAGGCACTTGCTTCTCGTTCACGCTCCGTAACTACAACCCCGAGTTTGGCAAACTGCACCTTCAATTCTTCGAGCGTAAAAGTAAGCTGTGTTATGCCGTTCACGTATTGCGCGAGCGCCGCGATGGCTTGTGCCGCGATGGCTTCCGGGGCGGGATCTCCGCCGTGGATGGCTTTCCAGAGCGCGATGATCCAGGCAGCGTCGAGTTCATGAGCTAAGTAAATAGGTCGCATGATTTGAGCCTCCTGCTCGGTATAGTGCAGGCACGGGCGAAAACGTTACATGCGGCGGGAGAACCGGAGTAGGGCTATTGGCAGCCTTTGAAGGCGCGCCTAGAGGGAGGCGTTCGCGGCATGCGTAAATGCGGGCCCTGAGAGGAAGCCATCTTGTGCAGGCTTTGAGCATAGATAGGCAGGCGTATAGTCGTTTGCACATGAAATCCTCGAACGCCAAAGGCGCGCGGTATTGGATCGAAAAGCTTGGGCTCGCGCCTCATCCCGAGGGCGGATACTTTCGCCAAACTTACAAGTCCGATCGAATAATTCCCGGCGAGGCTCTGAGTCGCAGTAGACCAAGGGCAGCATCGACCGCGATTTACTTTCTGCTCGACGGCGAGAACTATTCTGCGTTCCATCGGCTGCAGTCGGATGAGATATGGCACTTCTACACAGGATCTGCGCTGGCTGTGGATGTGATTTCGTCCGAAGGGACGCGCTCAAACATTCTGCTGGGGAGCGATCCCGAGGGTGGGGAGATGTTTCAGGGCATCGTGCCAGCGGGATGCTGGTTTGCATCGCATGTCGCCGATTGGAGAGGATGGGCGCTGGTGGGATGCACGGTGGCTCCGGGATTTGAGTTCGAAGATTTTGAGATGGCAAAGCGGGAAGAGTTGGTGAAGGCGTATCCGCAGCACGCGGAGATTATCCGGCGGTTGACGCGGCACTAGTCTGATTTCGCTGATCTAACGCGGAGTGGAAGATACTGGTGGTCCGTCGGGGTGATCGCGCATGTAAAGTTCGACTGGCTCATTGCGCAGCATGAAGCGGAATCCACGCTGCGTGTTCACGTCGATCGTCTTCTGCAAATCCAATTCGTCGAACGGAACGACGTGCTCTGCCGGCTGCATTCCTTCGTCTTCGATGATCGTGAAGTGAAGTTGATCGTCGACCACCCAGTAATCATTCACAAAAAGGGTCGTGCCGTCTTTCAGGAAAAGCTGCGGGATATCGGGTCTTTCCGCGCCGAAGACATCGAGCGGAGGCGGGGATGCGGGCGCTGAAATCGAGTTCGTGGGATTCCAATTATCAAGGCCGAGCCCGTTGTAGACGAGGGCAGACGTCCAGAAGGGCTCGCATGTCGCCCACCAGCAGAAATTTGTTGGCCATACGGGAACTGCAACTGGAAAGATATAAAAACGAAAGGTGGGTGGTAAGGGATGAATTGGGCGAGCGGGAGGTCGAAAGATTATCGTATTCAGCGGATTTGCTGGCGGTGAAGTGCGGGTCTCGTAAGTCGGTGTGTACCCTGGTGAGGGAAAGTTGGGTGGTTGATAAATGGGTGCCCGATAAACCGGCGGATGAACTGCGGGCGGAAAAGGCATGGGTGGCGGTGCAACCCGCATGGGATGCTGCGCTAACAAGGGCACGGCGAGACAAATGAAAAAGCAGAAGAGGGTGGCGACTCTGACACGTTCGTTGAGGAGCGAGCGGCGGACAAGAAGCGACATGTTCTCACCCTGTGCCGAAATCCGCAGACGGCACGAACTTCCTTACAAAGATTGTATCCCTGCCGGGCAAGGGGGATATCCACGCTCTCTCGTTAGCGGTCAGTAGGCAGAGGAGTCACAATTACTTTGCGGCGACGGCCTTCTTGGGGAACATTTCGCCGATGCGTTTGATTTGCGCGCCGACGTCCTTCAGCTTTTCTTCAATGTGTTCGTAGCCGCGGTCGATGTGGTAGACGCGGTCGATGATGGTTTCGCCATCGGCGACCAGGGCGGCGAGTACCAGGGAGGCCGAGGCCCGGAGATCGCTTGCCAGAACGGCGGCCGCGCTCAGAGATGTTTTGCCGCGAACCACGGCACGGCGACCTTCGATTTTAATATTTGCACCCATGCGGACCAGTTCCTGGGCGTGCATGAAGCGGTTCTCAAAAATGTTCTCAGTGATGATTGATGTGCCATCGGCTTGCGTGGCGAGCGCCATGTACTGCGCCTGGCAGTCGGTGGGGAATCCAGGGTGTTCTTCGGTGGTCATGTCGGAGGCGGTGAAGGGATTGTCGCCCATTACGCGGACGGCTTCGGCTGAAGCTTTCGTTTTTACGCCGACTTCATGAAGCTTGCCGAGCAGAGCGCCGAGGTGCTTGGGCTCGCATCCGGAGATGTTGAGATCGCCGCCGGTCATGGCCGCGGCGATGATGAAGGTTCCAGCTTCGATGCGGTCGGGAATGATGCGATGCTTGGCGCCTTTGAGTTTGCTGACACCTTTCACTCGAATGGTAGGAGTTCCCGCGCCTTCGATCTTCGCTCCCATTTTGTTGAGCAGGTCGGCGAGGTCCTCGACTTCGGGCTCACGCGCACAGTTTTGAAGGACTGTGTCGCCATCGGCGAGAGTTGCTGCCATCAGCAAATCTTCCGTGCCAGTGACGGTGATTTTGTCGAAGACAATTTCGGCGCCTTTCAGGCGAGCGGCGCTGGCTTCGATGTAACCGTGATCTTGCGTGATTTGCGCGCCGAGTTTTTCGAGGCCCTTGATGTGAAGGTCGATGGGACGGGCGCCGATGGCGCATCCGCCGGGAAGCGAGACGCGGGCGCGGCCGCAACGGGCGACAAGAGGTCCGAGAACAAGAGTGGAGGCGCGCATCGTCTTGACCAATTCATATGAGGCTTCGGGGGCGGCGAGTTTCTCGCAGTGGATCGTCGTGCGGTGGTGGGCGCGTCCGTAGCCGAGTTCGACTTCGGCTCCCATGGCGGCGAGCAGGTTGCGCGTGGTCTGGATGTCGCGGACCTGAGGGATATTTTCGAGAATGACGGGCTGATCCGTGAGCAGGGCGGCGGCCATGCAGGGAAGCGCGGCGTTTTTTGCGCCGCTGACGCGGACCGTGCCGAGAAGCGGCTCTCCGCCGCGGATGACGAACTTGTCCATGAATGAGTCCTGTGTGTGATTGTAATGGGAGTTTGTATTGAAACTTGTTGACTTGGGTGGAACTGGAGTGCTTGGACTAACGGCAAAACCCACCGCGCTTACCACAGAGGACACAGAGGAACACAGGGAAAACACGGAGTGGTCTCGTGCTAGCATTGTTTCAGCGCAAAAGGGCGCATCCGGTCCGCGGGAAGGACAGAAGTCCACCTTGCATTAAGACAACTCGACTGCGAACTGACTTTCTGCCTGTAAAGATGCGGACACCGGGCTTAGGAAAGGAAGTTCGTCATGCCGGTAAGAGCTCTATCGAATCCCAACCTCGAACACCTTAAATATCAAGCCAAAGATCTGCAGAAGGGGCATAACGCCCGGGATGCGGCTGTGGCTCAGCGGATACGGGAGTTCCACCCATCTTTTTCGAAGGCCTCGGATGCGGAAATCTTCGCGGCAAGTTTTCGTCTGAGCGATGCTCAGCTTGCGATCGCTCGGGAATACGGATTTGCCAGCTGGGCGCGATTGAAACGCCGCGTCGAGAAACCCCGCCCGAGCGACGAAGTCAGTCTTCCTCATCAGGAGCGCATTGAAGATGCAGTCTTCCGTCGGGGAGTGGAATTAATTGATTTAGGCGATGTGGAAGGCTTGCGGGCTCACCTGAAGAACCATCCGAAACTGAGCCGACAGCGGGTGGAGTTTGAGGGCGAGAATTATTTCCGGAATCCCGCACTGCTGGAGTTTGTGGCGGAGAATCCAATACGCCGGGGAAAGTTACCGTCCAATATCGTCGAAATCACGGAACTGATCCTGGAAGCAGGAGTCGATCAGTCTGCCATGGATGAGACTTTGATGTTGGTCGCGACCGGCCGCGTGCCGCGAGAATGTGGAGTGCAGATTCCGATGATTCGATTGCTCTGTGATCACGGAGCAGACCCGAACCGCGCTGTCGAACCAGCCGCCGTCCAGTTTGAAAGGCTCGCGGTCGGCGCCCTACTGGTGCAGGGAGCACGTATAACTCTGCCACTCGCTGCGAGTTTGGGCGAATACGAACAGATGAAATCCCTTCTGCCGGACTCCAAGCCCGAGGATCGTCACCTGGCCCTCGCCTTGGCGGCGCAATATGGCTATGCGTACGCGGTGGAGATATTGCTGGACACCGGGGCGGACCCAAACCGCTTCAATCCGCCAGCGGCGCATTCGCATTCCACACCGCTGCACCAGGCAGCACTGAATGGGCATCTTGACGTGGTCAAGGTGCTGGTTTCGCGCGGTGCGAAGACCGACATGAAAGATATTCTTTTCGGCGGCACACCAGCCGGATGGGCGAATCATGCCGGCCGAAAGCACGTGGAAGAGTACTTGCGCTCTTCAGGCAATCCGCCAAACCACTGAGAGTTTATTTGCCGTTGGCGATAGCGATCGCTTCGCGGACATGTCCTTTGCTCTGCTTCAAGGCGGCGGCGGCGTTGGAGCGTGTGACTCCTGCGGCCAGCATAACCACCGCAACGGGGGTGCGATTGCCGCTTTCCTTCAGTGCACACGCGGCAGCTTCGTGATCGGCGCCAGTGGCTTGTTCCACGATGCGCACTGCGCGCTGCACGAGCTTTTCATTCTTCGTCCAGACATTCACCATCAAGTTCCTGTAAACGTAGCCGAGGCGCGTCATGGCTCCCGTGGAGATCATATTCAGGACCATCTTGTGGGCGGTGCCGGCCTTCATGCGTGACGATCCAGCAAGGACCTCCGGGCCGACCTCGGTGACGATGGCAAAGTCGGCGGCGTGCTCGAGTGGAGAATTGCAGTTGCACGTTAGAGCGATGGTATGAGCGCCGCGGGTGCGTGCGTACTCGATTGCGGCGATCGTGAAGGGAGTGCGTCCGCTGGTGGCGATACCGAGAACGATATCGTGCTTGCGCGGTTTTCGTTTCTTGATTTCCTGAATCGCGAGCTTCGTGTCATCCTCGCTCGCCTCGGTGGAAGAGCCCAGAGCGCGCGGTCCTCCCGCCATGATGTATTGCACCGTTTGAAAGCTGGTATTGAAAGTCGGAGGAATTTCGGAGGCGTCGAGAGCGCCGAGGCGTCCGCTGGTGCCGGCGCCGACATAGATCAGCCGACCACCCTGACTGAGACCCTCGGCAACAACATCGATGGCGCGAGCGATCTGCGGTAAAGCATGTCGCACGGCTGCAGCGATGGTTGCGTCTTGGTCATTGATAAGGCGGGCGATCTCGAGCGAGGAGAGTTGGTCGAGATTCGACGCAGTGCTGAGGTTCTGTTCCGTAGAAAGTTTCTGCAAGTCTGACTGCAGGGGCCGAGGTCGGGTCAAGTCGTACGCCTTTCGGTGGATCAGATGACTGATTATTGTACGGGTTCCAGCCCGTATTTTGACGATTTAATAGTCCCAAACACCGGTCGATTGCGGGAGTTTGCGGTCGCGGAGCCGTCTGCTTTCAGACCAATGTGTCGAGGCATTCGATGATGGCATCGTGAAACTTCGGGCGGACCTTTTTGATTGCCTGATTAGAACAGTCGGGCCATGTGCGGTTGCTGAGAAACGTGATCGAGAGTTGGCGGTCGGGATCGATCCAGAGCGAGGTGCCGGTATAGCCGAGATGTCCATAGGAATTCGGGCCGAAATACTTTCCGGATTGCGACGGACGGGAGGGAGTGTCCCAACCTAGAGCGCGTGAGGTGCCGGGGGTCGTATCGCGGCGTGTAAACACGGAAAAGGTTACTGGGTGCAAAATGGGAGATCCACCTTGAAGCATGGCATGGGCGAACTTCGCTACGTCTTCCGCTGTCGCGAATAATCCGGCGTGGCCGGCTACTCCGCCGAGTACTGACGCATTTTCGTCCTGAACTTCTCCTTGAATGATGCGGTTGCGGAACGTGCTATGGGGTTTGGGGTGGCTGGCGCTCGGCTGCGGGTCCCTTTTTCGGCGTTCGCGGACGGGGGCGTCCGCGCCACATAAGGCTTCTCTCTCATCCGCTGTTGGTGGAACTTTTGTGCGCAAGTCCTGTGCCGGATTGAATGTCGTGTTCGTCATTGCCAGAGGACCGAAGATTTCTCGCTGGCAGAATGCCTCGAGCTTCTCCTGCGCGAGACGTTCGACCGCAAGACCAAGAATGATGAATCCGATATCGCTGTACTCGGCCAGTGTGCCCGGATCGGCGGACAGCGGCACAGTCAACGCGGCGGCAAGAAGTTCCTCGCGCGAGCGTGCTTTCAGGAACAGCTTTTCGTATGCGGGCAGTCCGGACGAGTGAGCCAGGAGCATGCGGAAGGTGACTTCGTGACGGCGTGGGTCCGAGTTGCCGGTTGAATCGATGAGGAACTCTGGAACCGTGCCAATGATTGGGGCATCGAGTTCGAGCAGGCCTCGTTCATAGAGGAGCATAGCCATCGTCGTGGTTGCTACGGCTTTTGTGACTGAGGCGAGGTCAAAGAGGGTTGCCGGAGTGACTGGGGTGTTCGGGAAATCAAAATCCTGGCACTGCTCGTGTGCATACCGGAATGTGCCGAAACCTTTTCGGGCAAGTACCTTTCCTGCTTTGGTCACGGCAATGGAAGCTGCGGGGAAGACATGATCGCGGATGGCAATGCGAACCACGTCGAACGCCGAGGAGAAAATTTGGTCCTGATCGTCAAAAGCGGCTACGGGAATATGGGCTTGGCTATGAATGTGAGAGCTCGCAGAATCCTAATATGCGCGCGTTATAGCAGAGTCGGACAGAGAATTGCTAGGGGAGTTGGTGCGCACGAAGGTAACTAGTCACGGGTTGGAGCGAGGTTCTCAAGCACCTTCGGATCGCCGTGCAACATCGGGAAATGCACCGAACGAAGCATTTCTTCAAAATTCTCTGAATAGCGGCCGTAAACCTCGCTGGGGGCCAGAGCGGTGAGCCGATAGTGATCGTCACCTATGGTGAAGAATTCCGTCACGGCTGTATAGACTATTCCTTTGTCTTTCCAGGTCATGTTCCAGCGAGTACCCGGAAAGCCATCGCGTTTAACCTGCATTTCCCCGGAGCGCCGGTATTCTTCATAGTGCGAGAAAAAGCCTTCCAGCATCTTTTGATATAAGTCTGCGCTGCCTTCCACCCGCTCGCTCGTCATCATGAAATATGCGAGAGTTCCCGGTTTGCCGAGAATGGCATTGTGAGGGCGGCTGAATGAACCACGCTCCTCAGAAACGACTTGCCACTCGTCTGGAAGAGACACCTTGATGCCAATGGCGGGATTGTCATAAGTGTGCCGGTCGGGAAGGGAAGTTTGCGCCAAGCTGGCAGCGTCGCTCGCATTTTCGCGGCGTGACAAATCTATGGCGTCGTTTGCGCTCAAGAATACGAACTGGCACGCGCTATTTTCGTCGGGGCAGGTTACGGTTCCACGCCGCGTAATTTCAATGTCTGTAACAGCAGGAAAAGTAAAGGGCAGAGTTGTGGAGGCAAGAACTGCACTGAAGGGGGAAAGCGACGGACTGCCGGAAACCTGGCGGACTTGAGGCGGTTTGCCTTGCGAGAGGTTTACCGCGAAATCGGCATTGCCGCTTTGTTTCGCGCTGTTCTCAAGTTGTAAAGGATTTCGTGCGCTGAATTTCGGTCCGCGCTTTCTCGATGAATCTGTTAGCTGGCTTGTCGCCGCCAAGGATTTTTGTAAGCCGCAGCTTTGCATCGTCTACCGATTCGCTTGCCTCTGGGTTCAATGGAATCTGCGATGACTCGGCAGAAACGATCGCCAAAGCGTAGGCCCGAGCAGCGTCAGTTTTGCCAGAGGCTTCGTAAACTCGTGCCAGATGATAGCCAATGACAGGAGCGTACGTTAAAGACCAAGCGGCTTCGATGTACGTGGTGGCGTCCGGCTGATTGCCGCGTTCAAAGAGTATCCAGCCGAGCGTATCCCAGTAGCTCGCAATCGCGCTGACGCGGGACCAGTGCGACGTACTGAGATGATCCAACGAAACGCCATGCAACTGTACCGATTCAGTCGCAATAGCGCTCTCGGCCCATTTCTGGGCGCGTTCGAGTTCGAGGTTGTGTCGCGCTAGGATATAAGCGGCTGCATTCCACATGTAGGGGCTCGCCGCCTCCGAGGTTGCTTGCTCCAGTTCCGACAATCCTTTGGCAGTCTGTCCGAGATCGAGTTCGCATTCGCCAAGTGTCGACATAACCCGAGCGTTGCTCGGGTTAAGGCTAAGTGCCTTTTCAAGTTCGGCTATGGCCAAATCACACTTTTTTTGATCGCGGAGCATCATGCCGAGATTGGCGTGGGCGAAGTGATCATCTGAGTTGAGGACAATCTGTTTTCTGAACTGAGCAGCGGCGTCGTCGTACCTGCGTTGTTGCCAGTACACCCGGCCAAGATTGTTGTACGCGTAGGCGCTTGCAGCGTCGAGACGGATTGCAGTTTCCAATGCGGAAGCTGCTTTGTTCAACTCGCGCACTTCCAGCAAGGATGCGCCCAGCCAGTTCCATGCGTTGGAATTTGACGGGGACAGATCTGTAAGGCGGCGAGCAAGGTTAACGGCAGTCTGGTAGTCCCGCCGGTTGTAGGCGGCTTGCGTATCCGAAAACAGGTTACGAAGCACTTCGTTTGTGGACTGCGATGTGCTCGTGTTCGGGCTCAGACGGAAGCTGATCTCCACTTTCAATTGCGTAGCAACCGGCTGTCCTTCGCGGGTGCCTGGCTTGAACTTCCATTGCTTAACAGCTTTGATCGCCTCTTCGTCGAGTCCGAAGCCGAGCGGATTCAAGACTTGAATATCTTGTGGGTTGCCGTCTGTGCCGACAACCAGTCCCAGGACGATCACGCCCTCGCGGCGTGCCTGTCGAGCCTTGTCGGAATAGGAGGGATTGGGTTTCACGAGGGCCTGGGGCGCAGTCGCACAGGGCGTGGAGGGTGGCAGCGCCGTAGAACAGACGGGAAATGTATCCGTGGCTTCCGTCCGGATGGTGTCCTGGGCCAGTACAGCCATCGGAAGAAGGATCAGGGTAACTAGCGCATGACGCATATCGTGCGAAATGAGCAATATTCTACGACGAAAAGTGCCACCTGTGAGCCGTGGCAATCGAGATGACCTTACCAGAGTTTGTTGAGCGGGGCGTGAGGGTTGTGTACTCTCTCTATATCCGTTCTACAAATTCCAATTCGATTTCGGGACGATCCTTGCGTCTTACTTCTCATAGTGTGTCTCTGCGTCGCTTCTATAGCGTTGCTTTTCTAATCCTTGCGGCGGTTGCTATTGGTTTTTCCCAAGAAGCGGCCCGTTCTGGTTCCAAGCCGTCCACACCGAAGCAGGACGTCCGTCTCAGCAACGTTGATTCGATCATCAACCAGGCCGTCGCCGAGGGAAACATTCCGGGAGCGGTGCTGGTCGTTGGACATAACGGGAAAGTCGTGTACCGGAAGGCATACGGCAGCCGTGCCTTGGAACCCAGGCGCGAGCCGATGACGCTGGACACGATTTTTGACCTGGCGTCGCTCACGAAAGTGATTGCCACGACGACTGCCGTGATGCAACTGTTCGAGCAAGGAAAGATCCGTCTGAACGATCCGGTCGCGAAGTATTTGCCGGAGTTTGCGCAGAACGGCAAAGAAGACATCACGATCCGGCAGTTGCTGACGCACTATTCAGGTTTGGCGCCAGACCTGGACTTGGGAACCGAGTGGGAAGGGAAGAATACTGCCTACCAGTTGGCATTTGTAATGCCACCTGAGACCACTCCGGGCTCGGGATTTGTATACAGCGACATCAACTTCATCATGTTGGGTGCTCTGGTCGAAAAAGTGTCCGGAGAGACTCTCGATGTGTACACGCAACAGCACATCTTCACACCTCTGAAGATGACACACACGCGTTTTTTGCCTCCAGCGTCATGGCGGCCGAAGATTGCTCCCACACAGTATGACGAGAAGGAGCACATGCTGCGCGGCGTGGTGCATGATCCCACGGCGCGGCGGATGGGAGGCGTGGCGGGTCACGCCGGATTATTTTCGACGGGGGATGATCTGGCGAAGTTTGCGCAGGCTTTGCTCGATGGTGGCGATGGAATTTTGTCTCCCTTGACGGTGGCGAAGATGACTCAGCCCGAGACGCCGCCCTCGGCGCCGATTCTTCGCGGATTCGGCTGGGATATTGATTCTCCTTTTTCCTCGAATCGTGGCGACCTTTTGCCTGTCGGTTCGTATGGGCATACCGGATTTACCGGAACATCGATCTGGATCGATCCGACGACGCAGACGTACATCATCCTGCTGACGAATGCGGTGCATCCGCGCGGAAAAGGAAACGCGATCGGGCTGCGAGTGAAGGTCGCGACCGAAGTTGCCGCGGCGCTCCCTTTGACGGTGGACGAGAAGGAAGCTCTGCGATGGAAGAGCATCACGGGATACAACGAGGCTCTTACGGCGGGGCGCAGGATGAACGCGCGGAATGGAAACGTGAAGACCGGGATCGACGTGCTTGAGTCTCGTGAGTATGAAGGTCTGAAAGCCGGCGACGGAAAGAAGCACATTGGCTTGGTGACGAATCAGACGGGCATCGACGCGGATGGACGGCGCACGATTGATGTTCTGTCGCAGGCTCCGGGAATTTCACTGGATGCCATCTTCAGCCCGGAGCACGGAGTCACAGGAACGCTCGATACAACGGACATCAACAATTCAAAGGACGCCGCGACGGGAGTGCCCGTATATAGCGTATACGGAGCGACAGACGCGGCTCGGAGACCTGCGCCGGAAGTGGTTCGTACGCTGGATACGATTGTGTATGACATCCAGGATGCTGGTGTGCGCTTCTACACATACGAAACAACTCTCGGATATTTCCTGGAGGCGGCCGCAAAGGCAGGCGTTGAGATCGTTGTGCTGGATCGGCCCAATCCGATTACGGGGTCGTTTGTTCAAGGGCCGGTCGCCGATGAAGGGAAAGAAAGCTTTACAAACTACTGGACCGTGCCGGTTCGACATGGGATGACGGTTGGCGAACTGGCGAAAATGTTTAACGCGGAGCGCGGAATCAACGCAAAGTTAACAGTCATTCCTATGGACGGATGGGATCGCGGAGATTGGTACGATTCGACCGGCTTGTCGTGGGTGAATCCGTCGCCGAACTTGAGAAGCGTAACGGAGGCAGCGCTTTATCCCGGAGTCGGGTTGATCGAAGGCAGCAACATTTCTGTTGGTCGCGGAACTGACACGCCCTTTGAATTGGTTGGAGCACCGTGGATCAGGAGCCGCGAACTGGCTGCGTACCTGAACGCGCGAGGCATCGCAGGAGTGCGATTTGTGCCAACGACATTCACTCCGACGTCGAGTAACTACAGTGGACAAACCTGCCAGGGCGTGAACATTGTGATTACCGACCGGAATGGATTGGACGCACCCGAGTTGGGCATCGAATTGGCGGCCGCGCTGAAGAAGTTGTATTCTGCCGATTTCAAGATTGAGAAGATACAGGGTCTATTGGTCAATCAAAGCGCTTACGATGCCCTGGTCGATGGGCAGGACCCGCGTCGAATTGAACAGGATTGGATGGATGGACTGGAAAAGTTTGGCAAAATACGAGAGAAATATCTGATCTATAAGTAAGTGCCGGATCTGTGGCCGGCTGTTCTGAGCTTCTACGTCTGTAGAAAGCGCTGTCGATTTAGCCGCACGCACGAATGTTCCGAAAACTTCTTTTTAGGAGGAGGGATACTTTTGCGCCGCATCGCCCTGGTCATCCTTGTGACTCTCTCGATGAGTAATCTGGTGGTTGCGCAGTTAGGGAATCGTCTGGAAATCTTCGGTGGCTACTCGTACATGCATCGCGACATGAGCATGGTGGCTCCGAGCGGCGTGCACGGCTGGAATGCCTCGGCCAACTACAGGTTATATCGGTGGTTCGGGGTCACGGCTGATTTCTCCGCCTTTTTTCCAGGAATTCCTTGCTGTACTGCCTCAAGTTCGGCCGAAGGGGCAAGGACAGATACTTTTCTTTTTGGGCCGCAGGTCTCATTGAGGCGTCGGCGATTCAGCCCGTTTGCCCGTTTCCTGGTTGGTACTACAAACATCTTGCCAGCGAATAACGGTGCTCTCAACTTACAAGTTTTCACGTCGGACAACTCGTTCACGTTGGCGGCGGGAGGCGGAGTGGACTATTCACTGACCAAACATTTCGGGCTGCGCGGCCAAGCGGACTGGCTGCATTCAGGATTCGTGCTCTTGAGCAGCCTGGAAGCGGGAAGGCACTATCCGCCGAACGATAATGTTGTGCGAATCTCAACGGGAATCGTGATGCGGTTCTGATCACTGATTTCCGCACGCGCTGCGACTGTATCGAAACCGTTGTTACAGGATGTGCAGTTGTTTGCATAGGTATTGAAGAAATAAACAAAAAACATTCGCCACTCGTTACGTGCTTTGATAAACTTCCGCTCCGACGAAGTGACGTAGGGGCTCGCAGCGATGTCGGCTTGGGAGTTGCGGGCAATCCTTTGGGGCCCATAATTACAAGCAGGCTTTCGTTCGCCTCCTTTCCCCCTGGCTGATTAGGCGAGAGCCAGCCCCTGCACAGCTTCGATTTCAATTGGGGGAGAGGTAATGAAAAAGAGAGGTGTTTTAGCCGTTACGGGGGTGTTTCTGTCTACGTTTTTGGTCTCGGGGATAGTGACAGCCCAGGATGAAGACGCAAAGACTCCGGAGCAACCTGTTGTCGCAGCACAACCGTCATTGCCACAGGGCGCGATCGTCAAGCATGAAGGCACCGTCCTTACACCGCCGAGCAGCATCATGCGACCCGAAGATGCGGGCGTGCGCGCACATACCAACTACCTTCTTTTCGTACCGTCTGGCAAGACGCTGACGAGTGCCAATCCGAACAACACATATGCGGAATATCCAGCTTCGATGGCCTGCGTTTATAAAGTGGGCAAGCAGTACGCTGGATGTACTCCGATAAACAATAGCGCCTACAACGCCACTGGCGGCTGGGGAGCGATCGCCATTGTCGATGCCTATGACGACCCCAACGCCGCATCAGACCTGTCCTATTTCTCGAGCTTTTTCGGACTGCCTGCTGCGAGCTTCACGAAGGTCATCGCCAACTCAAGCTTTGGAACGCTAAATGGCATGACTGCCAGTTGCAGTGGAACACCCGACAACGCGAATCTGCACGGTTGGGATGTGGAAGAAGCCCTGGACATGGAGTGGGCTCACGCGATGGCGCCCAAGGCGAAGATCATTTTGGTGGAAGCTTGCACGAACTTGCTTTCAGACTTGTACTATGCCGAACAAGTAGCAGGTATTCAAGTATCCAATGCCGGCGGTGGAGATATCACGAACAGCTGGGGAGCTGGAGAGTATTCCGGCGAAGTCGGCTCCACGGACAACGTTTTCTACCGGTACTCCTGGAAGAACATCACCTATTTTGCGTCTGCTGGCGACTCCGGGTGGGGTGCACAATATCCCAGTTCCTCGCCTTGGGTAGTTTCGGCGGGCGGCACGACAGTCAATCGAGATGCAAACCAGAATTTCGTGAGCGAAAGCTGCTGGGCCGGGTCTGGCGGCGGTGTGAGCGCTTACGAGCTCTGGCAAAGTCCACCCAACATCTCGAACGGGATGGGGCCGTGGACGGTTTCTCAGTATCCATTTTCGGGCCAAGGCGCTCGCCAGACGCCCGATATTTCCTTTAATGCCGATCCTGCCAGTGGTGTGTGGGTCTACGACACGGATTCGGGTGGGAGCTGGTACGTCGTGGGCGGCACTAGCGTTAGCTCACCCGCGCTCGCCGGCATCGTCAACAGCGCGAATAGCAAACTGGGACAAGCACCTCCGGGAGGCGGATACTACTCGACCCTCGAGCTGAATTTGCTCTACGCTCAATTGTTCTTTCCTAATGCATACAAAGCAGACTTCTACGATGTGACCACCGGATCGAACGGCAGCGGCCACAACGCCGGAGTTGGCTATGACCAGTGCACGGGCATGGGAAGTCCACGAGGAAAAACCGGAAAGTAAATTCCATCTTGTAACCACTGCGGAGAGGCCCTTGGTAACGGGCCTCTCTTTTTTAGCGCGCGAGGAGCCGTTGGAACGTTTGTTCGAGAAACAAAAACGACAGCGTACGCCTATCGAACTGTCTTGCCCAACGCGGCTACGGCGTGAGCCGGGGCAAGGCGTACCGCGAATTTGTCATCGTGTCCGCAACTGATGACGGTGGTGTGGTTGGGATATTCTCGGACCCAGATTACCCGGTCGGGATTCACGTAGACTTCCATTCCGTCCACATCCTCGAACATTACAAATTCCATGTTGTCTCCTTGCGCGTTGGGGAGAGCTCCGATTGACTGCGGCTGATTATATAGACCGGGGAATGAAAGATCCTCCTGATGACATGCGTGTTTTTCCGTTTACTGTTTGGCCATTTTCCTGCGGTGTACAAGGGTAACTGTTCCCTTGAATGTCCATTCGTAATTTGAAAACACGCGGCTTCGGATTCAGAATCAGCTTGCCCACCACTTCGTAGTTCAGAAATTCACTTCGTTCGGGGAAGTGTTTCTGCGAACAACTCCACTCTGGCCGGATGGGGTTCAACCATGCCTCGGCCGAAAGCAACCATACTTTGCATTGACGACCACTGGAACGGCCTGATCGGGCGCAAGCAGTTGCTGGAACAGAATGGTTATAAGGTGCTGGAAGCGAGCGGGGGAGACGAAGGGCTGAAGCTGTTTCGTTCGCGGACCGTGGATGCGGTCGTGCTCGATTACCAGATGCCTGGGACGAGCGGCGACGTCATAGCCGCGAAGATGAAGAGCATCAACTCGCAGGTTCCGATCATGCTTCTGTCGGCGTACGGTCCGCTGCCGAAAAAGAAGCTGCGGGCGGTGGATTCCTTCCTTTCGAAGTCGCAACCGGCAAACATTCTCTTGTCGACTCTACAGGGGATGCTCGTCGATCAACATAAACCTTTTTTCTCCCGCTGGCTCGATCAATGGAAGAGCCGCAACCAGGTGAAACCGTGAAATTGTTGAAGCTGCTTTTGAGGCAGGGCTGCAAGCACCGATTCTCGTGGCCACGAATCGACGAGAATGGCCGCCATTACCAGGTTTGTCTCGCCTGCGGCACCGCGTACGAATACGACTGGCAGGCTATGAAGCGAACCGACGTCCTGCTGATCACAGCAAGCAATCAAGCGTGGCCGGATAACCGTCCGTTGCACTAAGCAGTGCGAATTGCTTGCGCACTTAAACCGCAGTGGGGAATCTTCGATGAGCCAGTTTTTTCAACGGCAGCCTGCAAGACGTGCTCCCCGGGCTAATCTGCATGGCATGATCTCAGCCGCGATCCGTCTGCAGAATGGACGCCAGCTCTCCTGCAAATTGCGGCAATTGTCGATCACGGGCGGCTTACTGGACGCTTCCACCTATATCGAAGAGCGGACCTGGGTGAAGTTGACGATTTACCTGAATTCTGGCGCTGTGAACAGCATGGCGGAAATGATGTTTCCCATGCGGGGTGGTGCGGGCTATCTGCAGCCTTTTCGCTTTGTCAGGTTGGGAGCCGAGGAACTCCATCTCCTCGACCGTGAAGTTACCGCCGCACTGAAGCAGACCGTGACGGGAAAATCCATAGACCCGGGATTGCGGGCGCCGCGGTTCTATCTGGAATCCTGGTAAGACAAACTCATAGACTCGAGCTCTGGGCTCTCCGGATAACTCCCTGCCCGGAATCGCGCATCCTAGCCGCTGAGAGCGTGATACCCTCACGTTTTAGCAAAAGGCAGGAGGTGCACATGCGGTTGCTGATGAGTTTGCTGCTCATTTCCGGGATCTCATGGGGACAGGCAGCTGCCCCGCAGAGCGCTTCGCCGAGCGCTGGGAACCAAGCCCCGGGTGTCGCGTCTTCCAATACAACCAGCGATTCGAATGTCACCGTCATTCCGACGGGCAGCAAAATCCCGCTGCTTCTGAAGCAAGCGATCTCGACGAAGAACGCGCGGGAGGGAGACGCGGTCTATGCCGAGACGGCATTTCCCTTCGTGATGAACGACCGCATTCTGATTCCCGCGGGAACTTACATCCAGGGCAAGATTTCGCGCGTGGAGAAGCCTGGGCGCGGGCAGAAGCGTGCCGAACTGCTGATTCACTTCACCTCGATGATTTATCCCACCGGGTATACAGTCATGCTGCCGGGATCAGTCGAGAATACGCCCGGTTCGGATTCCAATGGCGTCAAGGACAAGGAAGGCACAATCCAGGCAGACAAAGATACCGGGAAGCGTGCTGGAGATGCCGTTAAGGGGGCCGCCGAAGGAGGAGTGGTTGGCTCGATCGCCGGTGCGGCGGCTGGTGGCTACAATGGCGCTCGTTACGGGGGCCTGGCCGGTCTTGCCGGCGGAGCGGCGTTGGCATTGCTAAAGCACAGTCCGGACGTAAAGCTGGACGTGGGAACGTCACTTGAGATGGAGATCCAGCGCGACATCACAGTCGATGCCAGCCGGATTCAGTTTGCCAGGGCTCGGTAAAACGAGCTTCCGGCTTCGGCTTTCGGGCTTCCGCAAACCTGCATACGACTTCTGAAGTTTGTGCGGCGGCCGATTTTTCGTCCAGACTGTTTGTCGCATCGGGATACTGCTTGAGAGAGCTTTTCTGGTCAACAAAACACGCATCAAGCCAAGCAACCTTTCGTAACCGCGATTTACTCACCTGGTTCACCGCACTGCTATACAATCCGCGGTAGGGGTGCGGTCGCTCCCTGAAAGGGAGGTGTCATGCCGGAAATTCTAGGCGGATTTACCACCATCATCATTGTTGTCGTTGTTATTTATCTGCTGAGTTCTATCAAGATTCTGGCCGAGTACGAACGCGGCGTAATTTTTCGATTGGGTCGCCTGCTGCCTGCGGCGAAAGGGCCGGGTGTGATCCTGGTATTCACACCGATTGATCGCATGGTGCGCGTGTCATTACGGCAAGAAGCGCTTGAGGTGCCTCCGCAGGACATCATCACGCGCGATAACGTCACGCTGAAAGTGAACGCGGTTATCTTTCTCCGCGTGATTGAGCCGCGGAAAGCAGTAGTTGAAGTCTCGAACTACGTTTATCAGACGTCGCAGTTTGCGCAAACGACCTTGCGCTCCGTGTTGGGCGAACAGGAACTGGATGAGTTGCTGGCGCATCGCGACAAAATCAACCTGCGCCTGCAGAGCATTTTGGATACACACACGTCGCCGTGGGGTGTGAAAGTCACGAACGTGGAAGTAAAGCAAGTCGACATGCCGGAGTCGATGCTGCGCGCCATGGCGAAACAAGCCGAGGCGGAGCGAGAAAAGCGGTCGAAGATTATTCACGCGGAAGGCGAGTTCTCGGCGGCGCAGCGGCTGGTCGACGCGGCGCGTTTGCTCTCGAGCGAGCCGGTCAGCGTGCAGTTGCGGTATTTGCAGACGCTAACTGAAATTGGCGTCGAAAAGAATACGACTGTGGTATTCCCGGTGCCAGTGGATTTCTTCTCGGGGATTCAGAAGATGTTGAGTAGAGCGGGCGGAGATGCGGCGCCTGAGACGCCTGCAGGGAAGACGGCGTAATCTCACGGCAGGCTAAAAAGGCGATGTCTCATTGACGATTAACTAGGCGGGCGAGTCGCCCGCTGGACAGCCGGCGGGACGCCGGCGCTACTGTTGCGCTAGGAGTTGAGCCATGGCTTCGTCGGAAGATACTGAAATAACACTTGGCACCGGGAAACTGCTGGTCCTGTTTTTTGGACTGGTAGCGATCTGCGCGCTGTTTTTCGCGCTGGGATATTCACTCGGCAGAAAGTCGGAACCGACATTAGCTACGGTCGCGAGTGCGGCCGTGCCGCAAGCTTCGGCTAACGCCGCAAAGGCCGGTAGCGGCCCGGCTGCTCCTCCAATGACGTTTTACAAGGCAGTCGAGCAGAAGGACGCGAACCCGCAACTGACTCCACCCGCCGATAGCAAGACAGACGCGACAACCACACCCGCCGCCGCTCCAACTCAGCCTCCAGCACCCACTGCTGTAGATCCAAGCACAACGCTGCCCAATAGCGGATATTTCGTGCAAGTAGCGGCAGTTAGCAAGGAAGAAGATGCCCAGGCTCTGGTCGATGCGCTGAAGAAGAAAGATTATCCCGCGTTTGTGGCCGCGCAAAACAGTGCGGACAAGCTGTTCCGCGTTCAGCTGGGACCGTTTGCCGAGGCGAAGGATGCGGAAGCGATGCGGACCAAACTGATTGGGGATGGGTATAGTCCGATCTTGAAGAAGTAGCCAGTCGACTACAATCCGCGCGGGACCAGCACGAAGTGATCTATGGCAATACGGGCCCCGGCATCGGCACGGGCGCGGTCGAGCAGAAACACAATTTTCACTTCATCGAATGCCCGCAGCGAGCGACGGGCTGGAATTGGGAAACTCAACACTTCGTCAACCGTCGCCGGTTTTTCGTACAACTTCCACGCACGGGTGGAGTTGACCATCATTTGTCCCAGCGAAACTGACGGATTGTGAGGGACGCTTGTGTTGACCAACACCAGTTCAAGCGAAACGGTCTCAGGATATCGGTCAGCGTTACGGATAGCGACCTGCACACGACTGCAACAGTTGAGATCGATCAGATTGTCGAGATGATCATGGGCCTCGATCAACAAGGGTCGGCGGTCGGTCGAGTGAATCTCGACGATATCCGGCGTTGTATGGGCCTGGCGTGACCCTGAGGGCGGCTGCGCATCAGGTGATTTGAAAAACCAATAGACTCCAGCGAAGGGAATTACCAAGGGACTCGTGTTCCCGCGGCTATTCAGCGCGTTCATCATCACTGGTGTTGGCGCTACTAGCTTCGTGTAGGTCCGCTTTTCACCCCACAAAATGATTCCCTGGTCGCCCTCTCCTCCGGAAGAACTGCCCTGAATGTGCGCTGCTGTGTACGACTGAGGCTGCTTTGAGTCTCCTCCCGAGGGACGATGCGGAAAGAGACCAAAGTGAGCTGTCGGCGAGACATGACTACCGCCTTGCTGGAGGTACGGAAACAGACCAACAATCATCAACATGCTGACAAGTAGAAGTGTCAGCCCCGGATTTGCCTTTGAGATTTCTGGAGGTTCGGCTTGCAGGCGCTGATAATCCCACGCCCAAACTGCAAAGGAGAGGGCGACCAGGAATGTCCCAACCTCCGTGTGCGCTCCGAGAGCCGCTAGTGTTCCGATTTGAAGTACCATCGCGGCGAAAACGGATCGCTGAAGGCGAAAGCGAGCAGCTAAGGGGATGTGATCGGTCCTGAGTGAGATCAAAAGCGAGTCAGAATCACTATTCAGCGCGGGATTCGGCTCGGCAGAGTCGATGATAAAAACTGCGAGGAGAGCGGCGATGGGCAACGTCCAAAGCGAGTTCGTGTGGAGAAACAGGACGAACGGAGCAAGCCAAAGCGAGCAGATCGACGACTGCTGAACCAGGCGGAGAAATTCCGGCTTGTTCCTCTGGACGACTGCTGGAGAGAGGGCAGCGACGGTTATCACGCACACGATCGACAGAGTGAAAATTTCCTCAACGATCAAGCCCATCAATCGAGTCCAAGAGAGGGTATGCCCATACGGCACAGGAAAGGCTATAGCGGCTACGCAGGAGGCAGCCAGTAGTCCGGCAGGCAGGAGCAGGGATCGGGCATTTCGGTGTGCGACGGGAGACGTGCGGGCATTACCGAGTAGTCCCATCGAATGCGTTGGCCTTTCCCGACATTCCTATGATGCTCGATTGGACACCGAAATGCCGTGGAAGGTTCCACAGTTGGGCCGGCGCCATACATTGACAATGATCGATTTTAAGACTATTTCTAGTTCATCATGTCACCTGCCGATGCTGTCCTCGACAAAGCGCTTCATGCAATAGCTGATCCGACTCGGAGACGCATTCTCATCGTGCTTAAAGAACGCGGAGCTGAATTGAAGGCTGCGGGAGACAAAAGCGAGCACGGACCGTGTCTCTGCGGAGGCGACATTGAGGAGCGCATCCGGCTATCGCAGCCGACCGTCTCTCACCACATGAATATCTTGTCGAAGGCTGGCCTTGTCGAGGTGACCAAACAGGGGCAGTGGCGGTGGTACCGGAGAAACGAGAAGGCGATCCGGGAAGTGGTGAAGACGCTGAAAGGGAAGCTCTGAAGGCAGAAGCCCTATGTAAGCTGCGCACCCGAATCTGTTTTTTGATCTCTACCTTCCTAGCGCCCATTTCTCCAGATCGCCGGTCGATCGCATCAAGCCTAGTTGTGCACGCTGAAGATCAAAAGTGACATCCTGAAGTGCCATGAAGTGTTCGCTGACTTGTGTGCGCGCGTCTTCGAGATCGTGCAGGTTCGCCGTGCCTGCGTCGATACGAGTCTGCGTCGAAGTCAGATTCTTATCTGCGAGTTCGTATTCCAGTTGGGCAACGTCATGCGCGGCCTGCAGCTGAGTGACGGTGCGCTGCAGCCGCAAAGTGTCTTCCGAGATCTTCTCTTTGGCTGCTTGTGCCTGCTTGCTGGCTTTCAGGGCCTCGGCATCGGCCGCTTCGGCGCGGGCACGCTGGGCAAAATTAAGGAAATTGAATCGGATAGACACACCAATCGTCGCGTTGTTCCGATGGAAATCTCCGGTCGGGCACAGGTACGACCCGAAGGAGCCAACGCAGACTTTTTCCGGGATGTAGTAGTCCTGGAAATTGCTGAATGTCGCCAATAGTGCGTACTGCCCGGCGAAATCAAAGGTCGGCCAGAAGGCGCGATGTTCTCCCTGAGCGCGCAGGTATTGCGCCCGCGCATGTTCAATCGAGGCTTGGACGCCGGGATTGGATCCGGCAGATTCTGTCAGTGTTTCTTCTGCTGGCAATTGCGGTGGCGCCGGAAAAGAGTCGGGATCGGTCTGAATGCTCCCTGCCGCAAGGCCGGTGAGCTTTGAGAGGTGTTCGCGCAAAACATCGGCAGATCCCTGGGCCTCTGAGATGTGCAAATGCACTCGGGCTGATGTGAGACGGGCCTTGGTGCCATCAATTTCGCTGTCGACGCCTTCTTTCACGCGTTCGGCGACGGCAGCCTGAAACTTGTCCGCTTGGTCTTGAGTCTCCTGCAGTTTGATGAGGCGCTGTTCCCACTTCGCGAGCTCGGCATAGCTCTGGGCGGCATCCTGGATAATTGCGTCGCGCTGATCTTTCGTGTTCAGCGCAGCCATCTTCTTATCTTCTTTTGCGGCATTGATCGCGGATTTGAGTGACGGATTCAGCACCGCAGATTGCGCATTGATATTGAACAAAGACGGAGCCTGGCCTTCGAGCGCGAGCGGGAAACCGTAGGACGGCGGTCCTAATCCGGCGCCCGCAGTAAGCTGCGGGATGTAGTTGCTACGCAGTTCGCGGTAAAGGGCATCCATGCGCTGCTCGTCGGCCGTGGCGATTGCGCCCGCGGTCGCGTGCGAAACGGCGAGTTCGACGATGCGCTTCAACGAGATCGGCTCAGCCAACAAAGTAGTGGGAACTAGAACGATCGTCAGGATGTATTTCCAGCTGAGCGAGCCAATTTTGTGTGGGCGGCATGAGGTCTTCATTGCGTCCCTTTCCAAGCGAGATAAAAGATGGGCAAATCATTTGGTTGCAAGCGAAATTCTAAATGTCTGAGGAATCGCCGGGAGAGTGATATTCCGGATGCAGTACCCGACACCTGTTTCCCGCGCACATGAACGGCGGCATTTGAGGCAGAGCTTATCGCGCAAACTTTTTCAGATCGTTTCTGGCTCGCGGATAGTCCTTAAAGAGCGAAAGTGCCGCCTGAAATTCCTGCACCGCACCTTGCCGATCACCTTGCTTCTCAAGCAATTCACCGAGAATCGTGTGCGCTTTGAACGCAGGTCCCTCTTCGCAGAGCCGATTCGAAAGATACCTGCGCTCCAGGCGGATCCCTAATGGGTATTCCCGTTGCGCGCGGAGTAGGAGGTCGCCGGCGTGCATGATCGATTCCGGATGGTCGACATGTGCGGTTTCGGCATGGATGAGCGCATCTTTCATTTCATCGTAACGATGTGCGTACATAAAGAAATTTGCCAGGTCGACCCAACCACGGACTCCCGAATTGCTTGCAGCAATTTCGGCGCGATATTCACGCTCAGCCTTGGCGGGATCCTTTTCCTTTTCGGCGATTCGAGCCAGCACCCAGTGTCCCATGGCTGGGCTGAGAGGCATCAGGACATCTGCCTGCCGGTAGGCCTTATCCTTTCCACCGCCAATGATTCCGGGCGCCTCCGCATAGAACTCACCCAGGTCGACATGGGCTTCGATATTTTTGGGATCAAGTTCGACCGCGCGTTCAAATGCTGCACGCGATTTCTTCGCGATCCCTGGGGCGCTGAGAAACGAGGTGCGGTCAGCTTTTTCGCCGTACGCCCGCCCCAGCCACAAAGAGTAGTTGCTGTTTTGAGGATCGAGATACGCCGCTCGTTCACATGCAGAGATTGCTTGATCCCATTCCTCCATCATGAAGTAGGCGCGGCATAGCAGATTCTGTGCAACGGCATCGCGGGCAGACTGGCTGATCTGCTGTTGCAGCTTTGGAAGGAGGTCGTCAACTTGACCCGATGCGAGGAGTTGCTCATCGGGCGACGGATTCGCTTGTAATGAAACGACTGACAACAAGGCGGCCAGAATGAAAGGAAAGCATCGTCCAGCTTGGGGTGAACTCCGTGGCATAAATCAGGGAACGACCTTGACTGCGGCGCCATCCGACAGTGGCTTCATTTCCTCGGCGGGCATCGCCACCGCATCGCCTTCCGAAAGCCCAGAGGTGACCTCGACGCGCGTCAGGTTCTGTA
>Ga0335085_10004427_pt1 | contig 23331 bp, 25 predicted proteins | sample Lox_Sample_45_FD_206712 | JGI IMG/M metagenome (GOLD analysis project Ga0335085, IMG submission 206712) | Soil microbial communities from Loxahatchee National Wildlife Refuge, Florida, United States - Lox_Sample_4.5 | ecosystem: Environmental > Terrestrial > Soil > Wetlands | place: USA...
ACAACGCATTCTCTACTTGTTGTTTTTGCAACTTGCGTTCCGATCACGAATTCCATTCTCAAATCACGATTCAAGACAGGGTCATCTTAGGCGAGTACAAGTGGGTCATTCTTGGCGAGCGGTCGGGCGTATCGCTCACGAACTCGGCGATCAGACCACTCCGGTTGCTGATGCTATTCCTCGTGTTCCAATGCTCAAGAAACGCCTTTTTACTGTCTTCGTCTGGCTTGATGCGCCAGTGAATAAGAGCAATGAACATCGCTTCTCCTAACTGCACATGAATTGCCGATTCGACGAATGCCCGTGGCGCATGCGGTAGTCTTATCTTGTACCACGTCCCGAACGCCACTTTCCAAACATCCAATCAGATTGTTCTCAATAATGGTGACCTTCCAAACATCCAATCAGATTGTTCTCAATAATGGTGACCTTCCGAACATCCAATCAGATTGTTCTCAATAATGGTGACCTTCCGACCTTTCGGCCATGCCCGATAAAATGCGCACATCGGTCAAAGGTTTGCCCGCCCAAAGCCGCGCCCAAACTGGCGACTCAAAGTCTGCAGATAACTGATTAGCCGTTCACTGTAGCCGGCGCGGGGTGGCGCGCGCTGTTCGAAGGTTACGATTCGGCGGCCAATTTCCCAATACAAACGGTCATAATTGCTTTAACCTTTCGCGCCAAAGGCAGAGCGCGGCGGGCTGAGGAGTTCCACGATTACTGCCTGAATGTTGTCATAGTTCTTTCAGAATCGCTGGAATTTTTCTCATCGCGATCTTCCTGTGCCTATGGGTTCAAAGCGCAATTCCCATGTCTTGGGTGATTGCAGGAGTCTGCCCGATCTCCAAGGCGGAAGTCTTGGAGACATCGGCGGCGAGCGCAGGGCTAAGTTTTGCTAGATCGTCCGTGAAGAGCGTTACATCGCGACTGGCGCGGGAGATGGAGACATAGGCGAAGCGGGAGTTGAGCAAATCCGGGTGAACACTTGAATCCGCATGCACGAGGACACGGTCAGCAGTGAGACCTTGAGCGCTGTGGCTGGTTACGGCGTAGCCGTGGTCGAAGTGACGATGCTCGGCCGGGTCGAACTCGATTCTGCGGTTGTTGTCGAGGCAGGCGGAGATGCGGCCGTCCGACGAGATTGATTCGATGAGGGCAAGGTCGCGGTTTGCCACTTGAAGGGACTTATCGGGGGCAGTGAATTGGATGCGATCGCCGATAGAGAACTGGCGCTCCATCTCTTGGTAGACGCTGACTCCGGTGAGACGGCGGGAATCGTAAGTGGCGAGTTCACCGTTCGCCTTCTCGACCGTCAGTTGGTTCGTACCTGGGTTGATTGTTGCGACTGAGGCGTAACTGCCAGCATCGATCCCAGTAGATTTGCTGCCACGCGCATAGCGAACGACGTCACCGATTTCGTAGTGGCTGGCCCACGAGCGTTCAGCACCGGTCATGTCCTGGCGCTGAACCAGAACCCGGAAGGTATGGTCCTCCGGCTTAAGAGTTCCGTGGTCTTTTAATTCGTGCCGCACCGCGAGGTTCAATTCGCGGCGTGAGGCATTGTCAGGTGAAACGATCAGGGTCTTTTGTGGCGATTCGACGTAGGCCTTGGCGATAGTACGGATGCGATCTTCCCGGTCGCAGATTTCCTTTACGTGATCCTGCTGCTGAAGCGATTCAAGCGCGGTGGAAACCTGACCTCTCGCAAGCAACTCGACGGTGGCTTTCAGTGCTGGATCTTGCTGGCGCACGATTTCGTCGAGCTTCGCAGTGCGCATACCGGCTTCCTGCAATTGTTCGAACGGGCGGCCCGCTTCAACGCCTTGATGCTGTCGGACGTCGCCGATCAGCAACACACGGTCCTGGGGACCCATGCGTACGAGGAACTCGCGCATCTGGCTGGTGCTGGCCAGGCTGGATTCGTCCATAAAGAAGATTCGCTTCTGTTCTGGATCCTCTTGGGCATCGCGTCCACGAGCCAGAAACCCTTGCAGGGTTCCGGCCTTGATGCCCGAGTCTTTCAACTGTCGTGCGGCGCGTGAGCTTGGGGCAAACCCTTCCACATGGTAGCCCTGACCTTCCGCTGCGCCCCGCAACGCGGAAAGCGTGGTTGTCTTTCCCGCTCCCGCGTAACCTTGAATCCCCTGCACGCGATCAGTCGAACTCAGGACGTCTTCGATCACACTCTGTTGTGCTCGGTTCAGATACCCGTGCTGGTCAGCAAAGGCGATGGCATGGGAGCGCGGCAAAATTGGCTCAAGCTGGTTCTGCCCCTGGCGAACCCTGCTCATGATTTCCTGTTCGGCTGCGATGGTCTTGGCCGTAGTGAACTGGCGCCCTGGTGCTCTACGCGGGCGCTCGATGACTTGAAATTCGCCGGAAGCCAAACGAGCATCAAGATTGGCGCGAAGCTGCGGATAAGTGATGTCGCCCATACCTCGACGGAGACCATCACGGATCAGTGCCCGTTCGTCTACGACGGCTTCGCGTTCGAAGTTTTTGTCGCGAGCAAATGTTAGTGATTCCCGAATACGCTCTAGCGCCTTGATGGGTTGCTCCTGTTGCTGAAGCCGCTCGCGGGCGGCACGGACAACGGCATCGGCCTGGTGCCCGAATTCGGCGGCGAGCTTGCGATGGGCGGCCATCACTTCGCGCACGGAATGGACTCCTTTGCGGTCACGGGTCGAGTGCGCTGCGATCTCGGCGGCTTCCTTCCCGGATCGTCCCGTGCGTTCCAGATATTCACGGATTTGCTGGCTCCGCGGACTTGATGCATCCAGGTATTCCTGCGTATAACCCTTGATCTCGGGGGCACCACTTCGACCGGTTGTGATCTCGTAACCGAGCTGGCGGAGTCTGTAAGTCAACTCCGATTGATAAACGGCAGTAGCGAACTGCTGCGAAGCGAAGAGACTCTGTGGCTGAATGGCTCGTGCTTGGCTATTCTCTCGCTCGGTGACATTGAAAATAACGGCGTGAGTATGCAACTGGGGCGCGACATAACCGTCCACAGGTCGAGCGGTGTCATGTTCGAATTTGGCGACGACGAATCTGCCAGTGGTCTCAGGTGGATGGTTACCGCCGATACGGGCCTGGGTGTAATGCTCAAGCTGGTCGACCGCAAGCCGAACGCTCTCGCGGTGCGCCTCGCGCACCCGCTCGTCACCTCCCACCAAGGCAGTCAGCGAAACAGACTTTGGCGCAGAAAAGGTCGCGTCCCATCCGGCTCGATGCTCCATCGTCTTGATCGTTTTGCCATCAGCATCCTTGTATTCATAAGACGAGCGTTGGCGGACAAGCTGCTCATCAGTTTGCGGATGCTGCCCCTGACTCAACTTCGCATAGTCTTCGGCAGAGACGGCTCCGGTCAGACCGAACTGTTCAGCCAGCCGCCCTTGCCACTCACCCTGAATCACGCCCTGCTGCGACCAATAATTCTGTTCCTTGGACGTGAACTCCTTCTGGTGATACGTCTGCGCCTGGCCCGCGGAGAGCGGCTTCGAGATGGTGAGCATGATTGCTACTCCATTTCATGCGCGCTATGTTGGCTGGTTTGTTGGTGGAATAAATTGCTGTTATGCTCCTGCGGCTCGGCTGGGAGAGGAGTATTGGGAACGATCAGGTCATCCATCTTGCGCTCGTCGAAACCCGGGCTTTGTTCTTCGAGTGCGATGAACGGGAATGAGAAGCGGGCAACATGATTGCCGTATTTGAGAAAGCCGCGCAAATCGTCGAGGCCGGAGACTTCCGACGGCAACACCAGTGGCTCCGTCTGCCGGTCGAGCATGAAGTTGCGGCCGGTACGAGTGCCGTCATAGTGAGTCTCACGCAGGCGCTCGATTTCTACCTCGCCGATGGCGTCGCTAACCCACTTTGCAGCGCGCGGTTCGGTAGTCCGTAGGAAGATCTTTGTCGCCGGTTGCGAGAGCATCGCCTCAGCATCTTCGCCGTAGCGGGCTTCCATCTGACTGCGGCCTTGGAAGCCAAGAATCACCGGATTCTGCGATTTGCGGTTCTCGGTGATCGCCGTATGAAGCTGCGGCAGGCGTTGCAGACTCGCCAGCTCGTCAATGACGAACCAAACCGGCTTCTGATCAGGGATTTGCTCGTTCAAGAGGCGCAAAACGAGCGTATCAATCCACAGGCTGATGAGCGGACGTAGAGCCTCGCGCATAGTGGGCCGCGAGGTAATGAAGATCCAACCGCGGCGTGTCTTCGCCCATTCTGTTGCTGTCCAGACTGAAGTCGTCTCGTCCTCCTTGGGCAGCAGACGGAAGCTATCGGCGCTCATATTGAGTGACCCAAGAACGCCCGTGCGCTGTTGCGGAGCCTTCGGGTCAATCAGTGCCCAATACTCGCTGTTTCGCACGCGCCGATCAATCTCTTCAGGATTGGACATCCACTGAATCAGCTGTTCGGGAGTGGGGAGATAGCTGAGCAAGTGGGCGAATATCTTTTGCGGGGCTTCGACGAAGAAACGGTTTGTGACACCTTCGGGTTGGTAGAGCGAGACGGCCAGCGCTTTGGCTTCGGCCTTGCGTCGCAGTTCCTTCGAAGGGTTCCAGTAAGGCATTCTGGCATCGAGAGGATTGAGCACAATGTCTCCCCGGCGGTTGTTGTAAAACTGCTTGACGAACTCGCAGGCTGGGTCGTAAACGATAGCGGAGTCGCCGCGTGCGTCAACTTGGTACAGCATCTGACGGATGATGCTCGACTTGCCTGAACCGGTGTCACCCACTATCAGAAAGTGCTTATTCTCTCCGTCGCGTGGAATGCGCAATGGGCGCTTTGTATCGTTTGTGGTAATACCGATGCCTTCACCCGCGACAGCCTTGTTGAAGGCGTCAGCGCTGACAAGAACAGGACCCTTCAGGCGGCGTCCGTAACGCAGTTGCCGCATGCGCGCAATGTCCTTGGGTATCGAATACGGAAGCTGCAAGACCAAGACAGCCAACCCAAACCAGAGTTGCATCCTGAAAAGCCCATAGAGCGGAACATCGCCATAAATCCAATGGGCGATCCATGCGTGAATCGCTTGGTTGGGATACGTACGCGAAGGCTCTCGGTAGAGAAGGTGCTGGCTGTGCTGCGCGGTTTGCGGGGTCAGCTTCAACGGCAACGCTGTGCCGTCGGATTGCAGCGTAGACCCGAACTGAACGTCTTCGTTGAGGGCGAGCCGCCCTAAGGACCTGCCGTCTGTGACGCGGAGCATCCGATACGTACCAGACGCATGCGTGAGGCTGCCAATCTCACTTCGGACGCAGTAGGGCAGGTAGTAACGTTCTAGCGGAGAGAGACCGTATTGAAGGCGAACCCAGATGAAGAATCCGGTGGCAACGCATGCGAGAAAAAGCGCTCCTAGAGTGTAAAGATAGCCGCGCGGCGGCCAGATGAACGATTCCTTTCGTCCCCACTGTTGAACTGTCGGCATGGTTACTTCTCCTGCTTCTGACTGCGACGGACGAGCAGTTCCTGGGCCTTACCCGCCTTCGTGGTCTGCACTTGGCGAAAGAGACTGGCGATGTGATCCTGCTCAAGTTTTTCTCCCCGCAAGATGGGTTCGAGCGCATTCATCAGGAGCATCTGAATGCCGACAAGCTCGATAAAGATGTGCATTTCTAACTGGCCCCGATTGTCGGCAACGGCGCCGCGCAGCAACAAATCACGCACCCATTCGCTTGGTGCTTTCCCCTGTGTTTCCGCCGCTGTGAGAATCATTTTTTCTTCCGAAGGAGTCAGCTTCGTGCCAATGCTCCGCGATCTCGCCTCACGACCTTTCAACCGCGAACTCTGGGCCATATTTGTTGAATCAAGAGTGTGCATCGGTCCTCCGATCTCAAGTTCCTTACGAGGAACGCCAGTTCGCACGAAGTCAGGAAACTAAGATGGTTCGCAGCGAGGAACCAAAGTTCCTCGCCAGTACCCTTCCAGGGGTGGAGTGTCAAACTTCTTCCGGTGCGAAGCACCGTTCTTGCACTGCCACCAAATAAGTAGCCCGATCATGCCTTCACCGCGCGCACAGAATGCGTGGATTCCACTCCAGGCACCACCTTGTTACCAGACTGCTCGGGCGCACCATTGTTCCCAGCCTTCCGAACGCGCAAAGTCGAAGCAACCTGTTTCGACTGGGGAGTCTTCAAGAACTCCTGAAAATCGCGATCTTTCGAGAAGACATAGTTCAGCGCTTTGTCCACAACGTCGTCAGCGGATGCCTGGATAAAAGCGGCGTATTGATCCACTTGGGCAGCGGTCGCCTCGTCGAGACGAACGGATGCGCAGATGTGGCGGATCTGGTTGATTTCAAGCAATGGCATATTTGTTCTCCTTCAGTTGTATTGAGCCTGGATCTCCGATGTTGCTGGACTCCGGATGCTGGGCCTCGAAAACAGGTTCGATCAGGAAGCGCTTCGCGTCACGGTCGTATCCCCGAATTGCCAAGACCTGACGCAGGATGCGCAGGCCTGGTTGTCGTTCGACATGGACGACGAAATCAATGGCCTCTCCGATCTCAGCTTCCGTGTCGGAAAAGGTACTTTGGGCGTGACTCCGCATGACGAGATTGGCGAAACGACGAAGGGCCTTCTCGGCGGAGTTGGCATGGATTGTGGCTAGCGACCCGGTATGGCCCGTATTCAAGGAATCGAGCAGTGTTCTCGCCTCGATTCCGCGCACTTCACCAAGAATGATCCTGTCGGGTCTGAAGCGGAGAGTGTCCTTTAATAGTTCATCAAAGGTTACGGTGTTTTTGAAGGTATCTGTTTGGGATTGGGCTGCGACTATGTTTGGCTTCCGGATGTGAAGTTCCGGCGTGTCTTCGATTACTAGGATGCGTTCCTGTTCAGGAATTGAGTTCGCAAGTATCCGGAGAAGAGTGGTCTTTCCAGTCCCTGTTCCTCCGCTAATGAGCAGCGTTTTTCCGTTACGAATCTGGACAGCTAAGAGGTCCGCAATCGGCCGCGTTAGCGTGCCCCGATCAATCAGATCATCAATCGTGTAATGGCGGCTGGTGAATTTCCGAATTGCGATTGCCGGGGCAGGACTCACGATCGGTGGAATCCAGGCGGCCAGCCGGCTTCCATCTGGAAGCTGCGCCTGTAGTCGTGGGTTGTCTTCATCCAGCCTTTTACCGAGCTGGTTGGCAATCACTTCAAGGCCGGTGCGGAGCTTGTCAGCGTCGAACGAGATGTTCGGCTCTTGGCACAATCTTCCCTCGCGCTCAGACGACCATGAGCAGTCCGGATTGCCCATGATTTCGCTGACGCTTTCGTCCAGCAAAAGCGACTCGATTGGTCGAAGAAATGGCAAGATCAATTCGAAATTCATAGCGGGAGCCTCACGACCATGGAAGCCCAGTCATTTGACCGGGCTTCCGAGAGTAAGAACGCGATTCTTATGCGGCTGCTTCCTCCTGGGTGGGGTCATCGTGATCCTGATCTTCCGGAGCGGATTTTTCCGCGCGATCGAGCTTGAGGATCGAAGAGACCCGGATTTCCCAGACGCGCTGCTTCGAGTTCGTTTTCTTGCTCTCGTATTCGCGACTGCGCAGCTCGCCTTCGACCTGGACATGTGCGCCCTTCGTGAGCGTCTTGGCGAACTCCGAAAGCTTCCCGAATACGACGCAACGGTGCCATTCCGTGTGCGAGACATACTCGCCGTTCTTTTTGTACGAGGATTTGGTTGCCAGCGAAAGAGTCGTGACGCTGACGTCTGGGTTGTTGGTGCGAGCTTCTGGGTTGCTGCCGAGGAAGCCGATGAGCGTTACTTTGTTCTGATACATGAGAGTGTCTCCGTTTCTTGAATTTGACCGTTGTTGCTCGGGTCACGTGGAGCAAAGCTAGCGAGTGGGCCCGGCTCCCAAGTGCCGAAGGTCTGCTTTCCGGGAGGGACCCGAAAGAAGTTTGCAGGGCGTTCTCTGCTGTACTTTGCAAACTTGTTTTGGGAGGAACCGGGACCCCGAAGGGGCGCGCAATGCGAAGCAGAAGACCGAGTGCCGCCGGGCGCCGGAATAGCCCCGAAGCGGTGACCGAGCATAAGACGGGATACAAAACGGCAGACACGCTTCAGAGCAGAGTTCTCATCTTCGCTCGGCACACGGGAGCCGAAACAATTGGCAGTACGACTTGAACTGGCATCTCCGCGTAAAGAACGACGGCTATGGTAGCCAACGTTGCGACTGATCAAGCTCCGGCTCACTCCCGCCCAAGGGCATAGGGACACGTAAGGCAGGCCAGCCGAATTGGCAGCAGAAATGGACATCGTTAAGCCTTTGGAAGTTTCGGGTATTCTCCTCAGCTGAACGCCTGGTCAGCCCGGAAGCGTACGATGGTCAGACCGAGGGGGTTCACGGCAAGCTCATTGTTCTTCACGTGCTCGCGAAAGACATAAGTGACTGTGGCTGTCCATCGTTCCCGTTTGAGTTCCGTGTGATCAGCGGGATTCGAGTAGACCTTTTCGAACTCAATCCGGGCCGAATACGGCGACTGTCGCAGGTCATCGAGGATAACGTTCTTGACCTCGACATCCACATAAGGCAGCGAACTGTCTTTGACGTAAGTCTGAATGCTATTGTCTTTGCGTTCCTGATCGATCACTGCCCGTTGCACGTCGCTGTTCAAGAAATACAGCGATGCGGTTTGGTCGCGCTCGATTGTGAAGCGATTCCGACTGAAATACAGCTCCGCCCAACGGGTCAGGTAATACTTGTTCTCGGCTTCCTGGGGTCGGTATTGAAAGTTCCGATAGTCAATGGCTTCGGCGTGGCCTACATCGTTGATACGGACGATCAATGGGTGCATGTTGGTAAGAGCGCTCTGGCTCTTGAATACGAGGGCAGCCAGGGCAAAACAGACGCCGCCTAACACCAGAACGGTGACCTTCAAATACGTGTTCATCACTAGCGGATCGCCGTACTGTTCCAGATACCGTTCCGCAGCTCGGGTGATTTCGGGAAATGGCTTTGTGCTGCTGCTCATGAAATACCTCTTGCTTACCTCGTCCTCAGAATCGCTGCCGTGATCAACCCGCCCATTCCACCGCCGTGGCCACCAGCTGATCCCGAGAAGATGCTCATAGTCATTGCTGGAATCTTGAAGAGAATGTAGATGTTCACTAGTACCAGCAGGATCAGCAACGGAAGGTCTCGTACCATGTTGCCGGGATCGGAGAAGTTAACCAGTTCCGTGTAATACTGCGCCAGCAGATGTGCCAGGATGTTCAGGACAGCCGCGGCGAGCACTTTATAGAAGGAGAATCCAATGAATGCCCGGAGCCATCCCCAGAACAGAAACTCCAGCTTGTCAAAGACAAGAAACGGGATGAATACGGGACCGAGGAGGCCAATGACGGCGCTGGCGATTGCTCCATAGGCGACGATGGCGCTGATCACTGCGGAGAAGCTTGCAATCAGGACTTGAATAATGACATACACGATGGCGTAGTAAGGATTCATTAGAGCTTTAAGCATGCCGGGGCCACTCGTGGCCTGAGCCTGATTCAGCGTGTTCTGAATACTCGTGATGCTGTCTTTACCGATGACCGTCACAAGGTACTGCGCACCACCGTTGATAAAGCCGCGGAAGGACTGGCCAACACCTGGAATGCTGCTGTCGTAGAAACGCACGAGGGTATAAGCGAATGTGATCAGCATGAAGAAGCTAAGGAACTTCCCCATATGGAAGCCCTGGCCTCCGTGGCTGGAGGCCAGCGATTCCTGTACACCAAACCAGACGAGCATGATGGTCGCGAGCGCGATGCACATCCGAATCCCCAAAGCATCGATTGTGGGCGACGCTGTGGCGGTCAGCGTGTCGCATCCCTGCGTAATCCAGTTCAGCACTCCCATCCATCACCTCGCGAGGGTACATCGACGATTAATAGGTCAGGGCTTGTGCGCCGCCGTTGTAGGCCGTCGCAACATGTGTCTGATAAGTGCTCGCGTAGTTCGCAGTGTCCTGGAATCCCGCCTTTAGTGCGTCCTGCTGTTGTTTCTGAGCGACAATCTGTTGAAGCGCAAGATTTGCGTTGATCTGGTTGGCATCCTGCATAGTGCGCAACTGCAGAAGCAAGGCCTGGTTGATGCGTTGAAGCTCCGCCATGATGGTCTGCTGACTTGGATCTTGGGTTTGGGTCGCAGCTTCCAGATTGGCAATGTCGGTCTGCCTCGCCGTCTGATTGGCCCGGATCGTTCCAAGCATTTCGAGATTGTTCGTCAACACGGAGTCGTTGATATCGACCGTTGCGCCCTGTGCGGCAATCTGTTGCTGCCCGGAGGTGCTGAAACTGCTGTAGCCCGGAATCATGCCGTTGGTGCGAGGGACGCTCGCTTGTTGGTAAGCGGCTGGAGCGCCATTTCCGGTGTTGGCGGAGTTGACCCAGACTGCCGAGTTGCCGTAGGTGTTTGAGATCTGTTGCAGCATCCGCAGGTCCGTCGTCGGTGACAGAAACCGTGAATAAAGCATCCGCGGCGCAAGGGTCATCTGGCGGTCGAGGTTGTACTGCTGCTTCACCTGGTTGTAGGTTTGGAGTGCCGTGTTGGCAATCTTGACAGTGTTGGAGAAAATCTGCTGTCCGTTCTCGATCTGTTGAATCTGGTTGCTGAGAGACCGTTCTTCGTGCTCGATCTGGGTGATGGCGTGGGCTGATTGCGTGGGATCGTACACAATCCCCGACCCGAACTGCGCGTGCGCGATGGTGGCGGGCAAGAGGGACAACATTGCGGCGAGCGTGAGACTGGTGCGTTTCATTTGGCAGAGACCTCCTCGTTCGTAATCAGTGCTTCTTGTCTTTCTCAAGTTTGTTAGCATCCTGCTCTCCCGTCCGGCAGACCTCAGTCGATGTATCCGACCGAAGGCACTGCTGGAATGCTTTGCACACTGCCTCTGAATCGGCAGGGTCACAGGCAACCTGCTTCTTGCAACCGAGGGTGAACAGAGTGGAAAGCAATGCAGCGGCAACGATGATTGTGCGCATATCGGCTCCTCAGAAGGTCTGGGGGATAGTGTGGTTCGCGTACGCAGGAAGAAGCAAGTCCTGCGTGAAATACACTTTCACGCGGTGACCCTCTCGGATTGTTATGGTGGGCGGAATCTGTATGAAGCGATCAAGAATAGTCGTCGCAGACTGCGAAATACTGGCTGCGGTCCCAGTGGTAAATGCCTGAGAACCACTCGTGGTGATTGTGCCGCCCCCCTGGGTGATTTGAGCCGCACCAGCAACCACGCCCAACGCGATCGAGGTGCCGAAAATCTGGAGATAGTGGTTGTTGACTTTGTCTTTCAGTCCCTCCTCTCCGATCTGGTCAAGACCGCGGAATTGATCGAGATCGACGGAGTACCCGTCCGGCATAATCAAGCGATGAAAGACCACCGCCATCCGCCGCTGTTGGCCAAAACCCGCGGCTCCAATCTTCTTCGCTTCGCCCAAAACAACGGTTCCATCGGGAATGATGACATGCTGATGATCGTGCGAATACAAGGGGTTTGAGACCAGAACTTTAACCGGCCCAATGGCGTCTCCATCCAGACGATTCATAAGAACAGCGTCGAGAACAGAGCCCTCGTAGACGAGATAGGGCTGACCCACGGCTGAATCGATATTTGCCTCCAATGGACGTTTGTAGGCACCCGGTGTGTCATCCTGTTTTCCGTCGGCCCCGGCAGGGACGAGATCACTCTTTAGCTGCTTTTCGGCAGGAGCATATTGGGCAGGCATCGTCGGTCCTTGCTGTTGTTGTTGCGGCGGATCGGCAGAGCGGGAGTACACAAGATTGGAAGCGAAACGGGAGTTGTCGGCGCGCTCTCGTTCTTTTGCAGCGATTAACTGTGCCTGCTGTTGCCCCGGCGTGAGTTGCATCTGCATGTTGCCCTGCTGCGCCTGCGGGCAGGGCTGGCCCGGAATACACGGCTCGGAGAGGCCGGTCGGCCCGTATCCCGCGGCTGCAGCCCGCTGTTGAGGCGTCGCAGACGCAAGCGCTGGATCTGCCGTTCCAGCGGCGGCCATTGTCGCCTGCTGCTCTTTCTGTCGTTCGGCCTGTAGCTGATTCTTCAACTCCTGCACGTTGCTGTCGGTGTTGTCTTGGAGGGCTGGCTGAGGCGGTTGTCCTTTTGCGGCCGCTTGCTGTCCGGGCATCTTTTTCCCAGAGGAACTGAACAGCGCGGCCACAATTACGAGTGATGCCGCGCCCAGATAAACAAAGGTCTTTAGGTTCTTCTGCAAGACACCTTTTGGTAGTTCCAGGTTGCGCCGCAATGTTGGCTCGGCCGGCGGTTCTGTGTGGGGAGTGAAGACATTCTCGGTCATGACGGTGATCCCTTGCGCATGAATTCCATTTTCTTTTTGCCCAGCTCGACATATCCGCTGTCCATGATCTTGGGAATGATGTACGTTCCTTCCCGGAGATCGTAGGTGACGAGGTTGGGCTTGCCGTCCTTCATCTCATACACGCTGAATTTTTCCGGTGCGTTGGTTTTGATGTAGGTGAATTTGTCATCGTGATAAATCGACTGGATGTCGAAGGGTGCTTGGTTTGCCTTGTAGTCGTAGTCGAACTTGAGTTGCGTCGGATAGGCGCTCTTGAATTCGTCTACTGCCTGCTCGATGTGCGATTGGAGAGCGGCGAGTTGTTGACGCGACTGCTCCAGTTGAGCGGCTGGAACGAACTGGGGCGACCCATTCGCAGCGATAATGGCCGAGCGGTCGGCCGGTTCGACGATCACCTTTAAATCTGGGTTCGTCGAAGAGGCGGAGACGTCCTGGAGTGTGAAACTGTAGATATTCCCCTTGTCCGTGATTAGATTCAAGTTGGAGCTGATGCCTTGCTTCGCGGGATGCACAAAGCAGAAATTGCCAACCACGTCCACGATCCAGAATTCCTTATCGCCCGTGGCGGCCTGCATGATCTTCTCAGTCGTAGGGAGCTCGATCAGCGTGGTGTATTTCAGCTTCGCGCGGATCGCAATGATGTCCTGAGAGTGGTATTGCACCGTCCTCGCAGAATCCTGCGCGAGCACACCTATGGATGAAGCAACCAGAATCGTTTCGATCATGAATGTCAGGTGACGCATTCGATGTCTCCTTAACAACTAGGGCTGGAGGTTGATACCGCCACTTTGCGCGGCTCAAATGGGAGCTCCTCGGCGAGGCGCAGGAGTCCTTTAGCAAAGCCGTGAACGTTGAAATATTCCTGCTTTTTGAGATTGTCACGAGCGTTGTTCGTTGCCATCCAATGCGTGACCGAATCAACATTGAGGTGTATTTTCTTGGAGCTTTGCGCCTTTCGAATCAGCATTTGGCCGGGTGGAACAAGGCCGCTGATCAGGTCCAGCTCTGTGTCGTTCAGATGGAACGCTTCGCGGTAAACGTCACGATTCATGTCCGGATTGGCCAAAAAGATCTTGGTGGGGCAACTCTCTGCCACGATGGCCAGCATCCCCGATTCCTCAAGTTCTTTGATGGATTGCGTTGCAAGAATCATTGCCGCTTTGTGCTTGCGCCAGGTCTTCTGCGCCTGCACGACGTAATTGCGGATGGTCTCGTTCTTGACGAAGAGCCACGCTTCGTCGAGCAGGAAGAACTTGATTGTGTCGAGGTTCTTCGGGTCGGTAATTTCATTCGATGCCCGGTGCAAGACGTAAAACAGTAGTGGTTCCAGGACTTCCGGCGCATCGTTCCAGCCGTGGAAATTGAACGTCTGAAAGCTTGAGAACGAAAGCGTGTCCTCGGCGTTGTCGAACAGGAAGCCGTACTGCCCACTGCGGGTCCAGCGGTGGAGGCGTTCTTTCAACTCGCCGATAATGTTCGCGAAATTCGAAATCGTGCGCTGACTCGGCTCCAATATGTAGATGCGCTCGATCGCGTCCCACAGCCGACGTTCCTCTTTGAAATCGAGCCGGTAACGTTGATTGTTACCTTCGATGAGCACACGGAAAAAGCTGAATAGAAACTGCAGGTTCTCTTTGGTCGGCGGGAGCGAGAACGGGTTAATCGTGAAGTCGCGTGCCTCTTGGCCCACGTTCAGGTAGGAGCCCTCGAATATGGTCGTAAGCGACTGGAAGCTGCCGCCGATATCAAAGATGAAAGTCAGCGGGGAGTACTTTTGCGCATTCTGGAGCAAAAACACGCACAAATACGACTTTCCACTACCAGTCATCCCAAGGATCAGAGTATGAGCAACGTCGCGCGTGTGCAGGTTGAGAAAGTAGGGCGTGCTGTTGTCAGTTTCGACCACCGCCAGACACTCCGTCCCAAGAAACGCGTTCGTCTTCTCGCCAGGGAGGATCGTGAACAAGAAGGACAAGTCCGCGTAGTTCGTGTTTAGCAGATACAACTTGCGAAGGTTCAGAGCGTAGTTGCCCGGTACGATCGCGAAATAGGCGTTCAGTTGGTTGTAGGTCTCTGCAAACAGATTGCCGTCCGCATTGGTGAAGACACCGGTGAACTCGCCCACCAGTTGCTCCAAGTCGGCGTGTGCCGAACCGTAGAGAACAATAGTCAGCGAGTAGTCTCCGAGCGATTGGCCATCGCCCAAGCATCGCAAGCAATCGCCAAGATCCTCGATATCGGCTTGCTTCGATTCATCCACCAGCACGTCGCGCGGGTTCGTCTTTGTCAGGTCGTTGCCCATCTGGGAGACGAAACCCGTCTTCGACACATTGAAATGGCGTCGGCGCTTGTTCACTTCTTTGCGCGCCTTATCTGCTGGAAGCGGCGTCCACTCGGTGACGACCTGGAAGTTGCCGGGAATCTTCAATAAAGCGTCAAGGACCAAGGGCTTGGTTTCTGTGATGGCTTCTTTCATCGTGAGGACACGGACGATGTGATCGCCTACACGCAGGTGATCGCGTTCGGCTTCAATATCGGAATTGACAACCTGATAGTCGAGGAATTGTGTTGACTGAGGTCTGCCGGCGATCCGCCACGCATCGTAGTTCAGCAACCGGCGGAAAAGGGTGAACTGTCCCTGTTGATTCAGGACCGCGACTTCCATGAGATCCGCTAGCTGCCGACAGAAAGCCTGGACTTGCTGGCCAAGATGCCGAACACTTCGCTCGATTTGCGACCGGAGCAGCGTTTTGATGCTGTCGTTGGTGAACTGCGCTTTCAGTTCGCCAACCCCACCAGCTGGATCATGGAACATGCGAGCTAGCGCCGTGCCGATGCCTGTCTTCGAGCGGGGCCCTTCTAGAAGGATGCAATAGAAGATTTCGATCTGATACAGATGGTCGCGTTTGGCTTCGAAAAACTTCCGGCGTTGGTCGATGGCTGCTTGCACAACCGGATCGTCATAGGTGGCGAATAGTATGTCTGGGCGATTGGATTTGAAGAGGTATTGGTAAATATGAAAGCCTGGCCCAAACGCTTTTAGCGCAGCTTCCAACCGCTTCACCGCGTATTCCTGCTCCGAGCGATCAAGACTTTCGTAGTCCACGCCGGTAACGCGAAGAACCATGCCGATATCGCCGCTTTTGGTAAGGAAAGTCGTGTCATTCCAGAAGCCATAGAGGTTGATGTGTGCATTTAGAGCCGCACTCTCTTTCCACGGTTTGATGACCTTATCGAGCCGCAACATCACACGACCTCCACGCGGGGGATTTCCTGCTTGGCTGCGTCATAGCGGAGTTTGTAGCGTTCGGACTTTGCCAGGATGCGGAGGAATGCCGGATCGCTGTTCGTTACCCAATGACCGAAAGCGAAACCACCGATGAAGACGGCGACACCGGCAAGGATGGAGTTGAAGAGGTTGAAGGCTCCCACGGCGCTTACGCAGACGAAGTAGAAAAGCGTCCGCTCTACACCCAAATAGGTGAGGGGTTTATGCAGACTCTTGAAGACTCGATTTGTGCGACGTTTCTGCTGTGCTTTGTCGGACATGTCGTTCTCCACTACAAAGTGGCGCGCAACGAGATCGACGGCAGATTGGGAGCTGAAGCTATACGCCCCAAAGCCAACTCAGAACATTCACGGCGAGGACCGCTATGCCGGTTCCGGCGGCAACGCCGGCAAGCGCCTTCTTCGCGCCGGGTTCGCCATGCGCGAAGCCGTAGCCCCCGATCACGATTGCTACAAGACTTGCAACTTTCGCGATTGTTCCAGTGAAAAGGGTTTGGATGGCATTGAACCCGGTATCGAACGGCGAGCCCTGTGCCACTGCTGTCATCGGTACGAAGAACAGCAGACCGAGTAGAGCGGCGGTTGTGAGCGCCGATTTCCACCGTCGAAGGTGTTTGATTGGGTGACTGAAACGGAATCCTACTGAACGCGCCATGTTCACCTCCGGAGCGCCTTTGATGCGGCTGCCTTTTGCGCAAAACTAACGTCACTCAATCAACAAGTCCAACGGCATTGAATGGATCAGTTGTGCTGGAGAAGAAGCTCTACGAAGATTAGAGCGGCCCTATGGAAGAACTTGTTGTCGAAGTGCCGATGAGAACATCTCGTAAACGATTCGCAATTAAGGACAACGGCATCTGCGATTGCTCTTCACGTGGTTTTGCCGGCGACAGCGCAGAGCCTCACGGCTTTTTTTCCCCTGAGAACAATGCGGGTGGTGACACGCACGAGCACTAACCTAAGCATGGGTTTCTTCTCGATTGCCGATCAACGAGTACCGGGCCGAATCCGGGAGTTGCAGGCGTTAGCGGGATTCCGCAACAGTTATTTCGGAATGTCGTGCGGCTCACCTATCAACCGGCACCGAACCTCTATCGTTTTTCCCCCAAGACTCTCGATTCGGCGGTCCATAGGGTCGTCGCAATCTAGCAGGTTGTTATGATCGGCCTTCCTTGCAGAGAAAACATTGATGGTTACGAAGTAGTTCTTGTCAGCGAGCCGATTCCAGTCGCTCAAAGGTATTTTGACGTTTGTGAATTTCGCCTCATTGTTCACGTCGACAGGCTTTTGGGCGCTTCCTAGCACTACGTCTCGATTAGGCGGATTGTACTTGCCCTGGCCCGGCAATGGATCGCCGTCGAGCATCGCAAGGACCTCGATTGTCTCGTGAATGCTCTTAAGACGAGTTTCCGCTTGTGGCGAGAGTTTGACGGCAATCGCAAACTCAGGTACGTCCACGGTCGGTCCAGCAGACTCCTGCGGCTTGCCCTGTGTTCGTGAGCATGAAGCCAGCATTAAACACGCAGCTCCAGCGAGCAGAGCCATGCTTCGGTGTGTCATTTCCACACGAACACTCTACGCTGAATCTGCCGGTGTTCCAAGATTCGTTGACGCTAATACCTCGCGCTCCGAATCCATTCCAGTCATCTTGAGTGAAGTCCGGACTTGTTCGCCAAATTACTGCTCTTCTCCGGGATGAAAGTACTTGTAAACGGGTGATCCCTTGGGTGCCCAAGTCTTGGCCTTCTCCAACCACGCATTGCGATTCGCAGTATCACCCAATGCACCGTAAGCCGAACCTAGGTTCATCGCCAGTTCGCTCTTCTCTGCCATTTGAGATTCCGAGTCGCCACAGAGCGCGATACACGCTTGATGTTGCCCAATGGCTTCCTTGTAGTTTTTCAAATGGAGGTAGGCGAAGGCTATTTCCCGGCACAGCAACTCATCCTTCGGGTTCTTGGCGAAATCACTCTTCGCAACGCGAATCGCATCCTCCGGTCGCCCGACTGCGTTGTACGCATACGTCAACTCAAAAACGACTCGTGGCGCCTCGGGCCGTTCCTTATAAGCGGATTCGAGAAACCCGAGGGCTCGTTGGGAGTCTCCAATGCCGTTGTAAAAAAATCCCCAATTAACCTTGTGGGTTACCGGATCCGCCTTATCTTCGTAGTACTTCATCCAGTCCGGTCTCTGGGGCAGTTGGAGCTGTGTTAAAGCGCGGGTGGGAAGAAGAGCCGCAATTCCATTCTGATCCAAACGAATCTTCAGACTGGCCTTGTCCGGAGGAATTGGGTTAGGTGCGGCGTGATAGTTGCCGTCGGTATCAATGGTGAAGATTCCAAAATAATGCAGGGTGAATCCAGCTTGCGGGTCGATGTAGACGAAGCCGTAAGTGTAGGCAGCCTCCTCCGGCTTGTGATACAAAGCCACCCATCGGTTTTCGCAATCGGACATGTGAACGTCGTAACCGAGACCTGCGACTTTTCCCTTTGGATCGTCAGCAATATCCCCGACGTTGCTGTGCTGAACCGCAGTGAGAAGCTCGGAGGTTATCTGTTTTGCGACAGCAGCTGTTTGTGCGTCAACCTCCTTTTTGGACGAATCCTGTGCAGGGGCAAAAGATGAAACCGTTAGGAAAACTGCGAAGATGATCCACACTCGGCGCATCTTGTGGCACCTCTCGTGGGTCCCATTTTACGGTTCACGCTGACTGTCGTAAACAGGACATAGCGTGTTTTGACTTTGTCGGTGAGCGCTATGGGGATGTTTCAACAGCGCGCGGGCGACCTTAGAATCACATCGGTAATCCGAGCCATGATTGCAGCGCGGTTGTCAGCCGTTTCAACTTGCCCGCTGATCAGCAACCAACCGTCCGGGACCGCCCTCCGACATTGCCCCACGACACGCCGGGATGTGTCCAAAGTATCGGTTCCCTCTAATACTGCGTTTGCATTTTGGGCAAGGTCTAACCACGAGGGCCTGTTTCTGCGAGGCAGCTACCGGGAAGGTTCGCTGACTCGCTGTTTCGAGACCGTATTCCTCAATGAGCCACTTCGCAACTGCCGGGTCCATGAGGCCGAAATTTAGTTCCGACGTGTGGTGACGGCAGAATGCCTCGAATGCTCGATCGGTCACCGAGGTATCCATTACTTTGAGATCGCCATCGGCGACCCATTTCCCCACTTCGACAGTAGTGACACCCAAGAGTTTTGCGATTCGTCCCCAGGAGTACCCTTCGTTCGCATTACAGGTGCACGCTTCGGCTTCCATTCCCGGTAGCGCTAGGCCTCCGTGCCTGAGACGGAATTCCGCGAGGGAGACTGTTGAGACGCGCGGGTCCCGCACTCTCAGAAGACCGCTACCAATCAGCCGCTGCAGCCGCCGATGGCTTATGTGCAGAGTCTGCTGGATTCTTCGCAATGACCAGCCGTCCGTAACTCTTGCGCTTATGGCCCGGCCTTTGAGCCGGAAGCGAACTGATTGTTCCGAACGATTGAGCCTTTTGGCAATGGCTCTAACTGGCTCATAGCCGGCGCGTACAAACAATTCTTCTTCTTCTTCCTCGGTCCAAGGTCGTCGATCGCCCTTTTGTTTATCTGTTGGCTTTTCGTCCAGCCAACCTTGAGTCCTGGCGAATCGCGACACTGCGTATCCCGCGAGTCCTGGGTAAAGCGCCCTCACGGTTTTGATTGCTTCCGTCTTTTTTCGCCCTCCACTTCGATAGCCCTCGCGGAGAATTTCAATCGCGGATTCGCTCAAATCGACACGTGTCGCACTCATGCCGCGGTCTTTCTCGCGGAGGTGCCGCATTCGGTGCCAGACTTGGGCAGGCGCGAGCTCAGGGGTGAGTTGCCGCACTCTTTTGATTGCCTCCTGAGCGCCCATCGGACCGTACCTCATCCCCACCACCAAGATCCGGTCTATCTCCTCGAACCAAGGGAAGGACTGGCTTCGCTTCTTTCTCGCGGGATTTATTTCATCTTCCATAAGCAAATCGAGGCTCCATCGGGGTCTTCTTCTGAGAAAACACAATTGCCCCATACTGATAAAAGGAACCAAAACAGTACCCAACCTATCGAAAATATTTTCGCTACTTTCTGCTCGCGGTCGGGTTGGTCTTGACATCCCTTTCTGTCGGATGGCAGGCTTGCGTAATCCCTCTGGCCGGGTACCACGCAATAGCTGATGTGAGGCGTTTGGTATGCCAGCCCCCGAACCCGGTCCCGAGTGGGTGCTCTCAGGCGCCCACCCTCGTTTAGATCCGGCCACCGAAAGCGAACTCGCCAAAGCCGCACGATCAGCCTGGCCGAAAGCGCTGGCTCACGTCCGGCAGGTTCAATCACGAGATCCATTCGATGACGACGGAATCTTGGTAGCCGAAGTGTGGGAGAGCGTTCTTCAATCTGTTTCGAAAACACTCGATCGGATGAATGGAAAGCGCGGTGAGATTAAGGATCTGGAGGCCTATCTTCTCGGAAGCTTCTACCATCGGTTTGGACGCGCTCTCAAGAAAGAAGAACGCCGCGAAGAAATGATTCATCTTGTACCTTCAGCCCTGGAGTTGGAGGTTCTTGCCAAGACGAGTCGCGCGCAGCAGCGCGACATTGAAGACTCAGCTCATGCTCGGGAGATTCTTGATCGGATGGACAAGTGGACGCGCGAGGTCTGGGTTGCGCGGGAGTACGGCTATTCCTGGAAGCACATTGGGCACGTTTACGGAATATCTGGTATTAGCGCCATGCTTCGCTTCCGACGGCGCATGAAAAGTTTGAGAGAACGTTTGTCTGGTGATAGATGAGATGCCACGGTGTGTGCTGGACCCTCTTTCAGTTACACTTGGGCTGTTTTCAGATTGAACTGTTTGCGAGCTGACACTCTCTGAGCGGCGAAAACCAATCCAACGCGGCGGACAAGCGCTTGCTTGAAATTCTCCGGCAGGGCTTGGCGACGGAATTCCCTAATCCCGAGAGAATCGGCTGTCCGGGGAGCTCTCTACTCAAGGGCATAGCACAAGGAAAGGTTTCTCTCACGGAGGCGGAGCCTTGGCTTGATCACCTGGGCTTATGCAGTCCGTGTTTCAAGGAATTCAAAGAATTTCGCAGGCAATCGACGAGCCAGCGCCGACGTGTGCTGGCTTTGGTGGCCACTGCTGCGGTTCTGCTCTTCGCCGTGGGGGGATGGTTGTGGGTGCGAGCTCGACACTCGGTGCAAACGACTGAGACTGCCGTTTTGGATCTTCGTGCGCGTTCAGTGCCCCGCGGGCAGAACCCAGCTGACACGGGTCAGGCGCCTTTGGAGATTCCTCGAACGACCAAGCATCTGGTTCTTGAGCTTCCGATTGGGAGCAAGGAAGGACTCTACGATGTCGGGCTGATCACTGCCACCGGCGAAGAACTCTTGCGCGCGACGGGGACGGCGGAGTTGCGTGATCACATTATCGGCCTCAGGGTCGATCTTGACCTCACAGGTATTCGGCCGGGGGCATATTCTCTTGGTGTTCGACAGCCTAGCCTCGAGTGGTCCAGATATTCCGTCCGGGTCTTTTGATAATTATCGAGTCCACGGAACTTTTCAGCTGAGATCGCCACGGGTGGTGACTCAGGCCGCTTACCTTTAATCCTTTCCGGACGCGCGTACAGTCATTTTCCGCAACCGGCGCAATTCAAAGTGGTTACGAATAAGACTCGAGGGAAGCAGAAGCTTCGAGCCCGCCGGTCACCGAGCCTCGGCATGAACCAATTACTAGTGCAATGGGTGGCGCCGGTACAAAGCGCTAAACCGCTACGCAGCAAGAGGTTACTTTGGTTGCATCATTGGCTTTGTTAGATACGCGGACAACGCCGCGAAAGCCCGTTTGACCAGCATCCACTTCCAGTTTAGAACCCGATGATGGCTGGGATACCACTGTGGACTCCAGCGCTCCGTTTTGAGGTGGTGCTCCAATGCTTGATGACGCGAGTGAAACTATCGACCTGGCAACCGAGGACATTAAGGAACGAAAACACGTTCAGAGTCAAAGAGATTTTGAACCACTGCTAGACACCGAGGAAGCCGCGAGGCTCCTCAGAATGCACCCTCGAACTCTTCGCACAAAAGCAAGGCGGGGATCAATTCCCGCGGTCCAAGTAGGAAAACGTTGGCGCTTTCGCGCCTCCACGTTGGATCGTTGGCTCGGCAAACTGGCCAGCTGAACTTGGTCACAACAAGGAACAAGAAACATCTCGACCGAAATGAATAGCCGATCTATTCTGACGGTGTCCGCCGACACCGTTTAAACGAAGGAGAGACTTTGTTTAAACGGACACGTTACCAACACGGAAGCGTCGAACGCGAAGAGCGAAAGAAAGGACCAGCAGTCTGGGTCTACCGATGGTGGGAAGAAGACATCAACGGGAAACTGGTGCATCGCAAAGCACAGGTTGGGGATGTCAAGAAATACCCGACCGAATCTGCGGCACATTCTGCAGCCGACGCTCTTCGGCTAACCATCAACAATCGCTGCGAACGCAGGAGTCTGCGGCGAACTACAGTCAATACCCTCTGGGAGCACTATTCTCAAGAGGAACTGCCTCTCAAGGCGTTATCCACACAGGATGCGTACATAATTTACGCGAAGAAGTGGATTGTCCCACGGTGGGGCAATTTACCTCTAGAACAAGTCAAGACCGTCGAAGTAGAACGCTGGCTACGCGCGACCGGAGTAGCCGATGGGACCAAAGCCAAGATCAAATGCGTGATGTCGGCTTTGTTCTCACACGCCGTCCGGTGGGAGTTTTGTGGCTACAATCCCATTTCTTCAGGGATACCCGTGGGAACTGGGGGCAAGCGAGGCGCGAGCACTGGTGTGCGAATCAGCGCCAAGCGTCAAAGATCCCCTCTGGTTTTGTCGCCCGAACAGGTCAAGTGCGGACTGGCAGAACTGGAATTCCGGGATCAGCTTCTCGTGTTTCTAGAGGGAGCCCTGGGAATTCGTCAAGGCGAACTTGGAGCACTCCGCTGGCTGGAGTGCGACTTCGAGAACATGAGCTTCAGCGTTCAACACTCGTATTATTGGCGTCGAGGTGGGAACCTGAAGAGCACAAAAACGGAGGCGTCTGCGAAGCTGTTGCCGATGCATCCAAGCCTGAAACACTCGTTGCAAGAGTGGAGATCGCAGAGCCTCTACAACAAGCCGGAAGATTTCGTTTTTCCTTCCGAAAGATTGCGAGGATGCAAGCCGTTGGATCTGGCTTCAGTGTTAAAGAAGAAGATTCAGCCTGCATTCAGACGAATTGGAATCACGGGTGTGGGCTGGCATACTTTCCGACACTCGGTTGGAACCATGTTGGCAGAGATGGGCGAACATCAACTCACGATCCGCGACTACTTGCGGCACAGCAACCTTCATGTCACGAACAAATACCTGCAGGCGACTTCGAAGACCAAACGGTTGGCGCAGGACAAATTGGTCGACGCTATCTTGCCGACAGGTATTTTGCCGAAGACAAACCTGATCCAATGAAGTCGACTTGGGAGCGTTTTTGGATGGGAACATTCTCGTCCGGCGCTTATCGTCCCCTAACATCCCCTGATTTGCTGAACGTTAGGGTTGCAAGTGCTTGAAAAGAATGGCGGGGACGACGGGACTCGAACCCGCGGCCTCTGCCGTGACAGGGCAGCGTTCTAACCAACTGAACTACGTCCCCGCTTTTATTTGGGACGGGTTAGCGTGAAACCCGTGACAAT
>Ga0335085_10004428_pt1 | contig 23331 bp, 21 predicted proteins | sample Lox_Sample_45_FD_206712 | JGI IMG/M metagenome (GOLD analysis project Ga0335085, IMG submission 206712) | Soil microbial communities from Loxahatchee National Wildlife Refuge, Florida, United States - Lox_Sample_4.5 | ecosystem: Environmental > Terrestrial > Soil > Wetlands | place: USA...
GGGGGCCCCCGCCCCGCCGCCCCCCCGCGCCGCTGCCTGGGACCGGACCCCCTCAGTGCAGGGTTTTCACCCCGGCCCGGAAGGCCGCGATCGCGGCCGGGCCGTTGAGCCGCCAGTTCTGGTGGTACAGGCCCTGGTTCTGGGCGACGTCGAACCAGATCAGGCCCAGCAGGCGGTCGCGGCGGATGCCGGCGAACAGGCCGGGCAGTTTCGTGGCCTGGCCGGCCCGCGGGCCGATGCCCACCTCGGACAGGAGGATCGGCTTCCTGGTGAACCTGCGGACGGTCTGCACGGTGCTGCCGATCACCGTCTTGAACGTGTCGCTCGGGGTGAAGTAGTAACCGTCGATGCCGATCCAGTCCACGTAGCCCGGGCCCGGCCACCAGTTGCGGATGTGCCCGGTGGCCCGGTTGCGGCCGCTGACATCCCACAGCCAGGTCGCATTGACCGCGTCCGAGTCGCGGAACACCGTCACCACGTGCCGCCAGGCGGCCACCCAGTGCGCCGCGCTGGCGTGCCCCCGGCCCCACGGGTACCAGCGGCCGTTGGCCTCCGGGGCGAAGCTCAGGATGACCTGGCCGCCGTACCGGCGGACCTGCCCGGCGAACCGGTGCAGGTAGCCGTCCCAGCGCCCGGCGGCGATGGCCGCCAGCGAGGCATGCCACGGCTGCATCTGCACCAGCACCACCGCTCCGGCCCGGGCGGCCGCGGTCGCGAACCGGGCACGGAAGGACGTGCCCCACTGGCTGTAGTACACGGTGATGTTGGGCCGGCGGCCGGCCACCGAAGTGAAGCTGGTCACCGGCCGGTAGGTGCTGGGGGTGTTGCGCTCCACCACGCCCAGGTAGTGCCCGGGGCCCGGGTCGCCGATGGCGGCGTGCGGGTACGGCGCCGAACTGGCCGGGGGCAGCACGAACACCTGCGTGCGCACGGACGGCTGCTCGTGCCGGAAGAAGTACACCGAGGCTCCGGCCCCGGCCACCACGATGGCCGCGCTCACGCTGACAATGAGCCCGGCCACATACCTGGCCTTATTCATTGACCAGCACCTCCGCGGGGGGAACCGGGGCCCCGGACAGTTTGACTTCCACCTTTTTCCTGGTGATCCAGCCCTGGCGGTGGCAGGTGGCCATGCCGTAGAAGCGGATCTGGCGCAGCACCAGCAGGTACCACAGGGCGGCGAACGGCAGCAGCGCCACCGAGGCCAGCCAGCCCGACCAGCGCACGTCGGAGCGGTGCACGGTGATCAGCCGCATGGCCACCGCGATCGGCCAGGCGACCAGGGCGATGCCGCTGGCGAAGATCAGGTTCCGGGTGGCAGGCCAGGCGAACGGGACCGCCAGCGACACCGCCACCGAGGCGAAGAACGCGTACTGCTGGTACAGCACGAACCACCAGGCGTAGGAGCGCGGCCGCAGGTAGCGGATCCGCCACAGCGTCCGGATGGTGGAGGCCCGCATCCAGCGGGTCCACTGGCGCAGGTGGTGTGAGAGCGTCTCCGGGTACACCGGCATCGCGACCGCGGTGGGCTGATGGACGGCCCGCCCGTGCAGCAGCGCATACAGGGTCAGCGCGGTGTCGTCGCCCAGCGTCACCGGGATGCCGAAGAACTTCTCCCCGACGTAGCCGGGCAGGATCCGGTGGATCAGCCAGCCGCGGTATAGCGAGAACGCGCCCGGGTTGATGACCACGTTCCCGCCGGCCACGCTCTGCGCGCTCATCGTGAACAGCTGGAAGGCCAGCGACCGCATCCCCATGGCCCGGGTGAGCAGGTTGGTCTTGAGGTTGTAGGCCATCTCGAGCCCCGCCACCGAGACCACTTCCCGATCGGCGAACGGCTTGAGGCCCTCCTGGATGGCCCGGCTTTCCAGCGCCGAGTCGGAGTCCATCGTGGCGTAGATGTCGGCCTGCGGAATCGCCTGGAACGCGGCCGCCTGGGCGTGCTTCTTGCCCTGGTTCTCCTGGCGTATCCAGACGAATTGGGTGCCGGACCGGTCCGCCTCCCAGCGATCACGGATCGCGGCGTAGTTCTCGGTGGAGCCGTCGTCCACCACGATCACCCAGTCGAGCTGACGGGTCTGGGCGAACAGCGAGTAGATGGTCCGGTCCAGGATGGCCGGGTCTTCGTTGTAGCACGGGATCACGGCGGCCACCGCCAGCCGGTCCAGCTTGGCCTGCTGGGGCTCTGACACCGTGTACGGGCGCTGCAGCCAGGCCAGCGCCAGCTGGGTCAGCACGAACCCGAGGCTGAGGGCCCAGACGCAGTACATCAGGTCCGCGGTCGGGGACGTGGCCCCGATGGTCCGGCGGTGCAGGTACAGCGACCCGGCCGCGATCATCGTGAGCGGGACCAGCACCATGGCGCGGCGCGGCCGGAACGTGACGTGCGGGATCTGGTACCGGCGGTGCGCCGTCGTTACGGATCGGTAGCCTGCTTGTCGCGCCGGAAGAGTAGCCGTACGGTCAACGTCACGAGCAGGGTCGAGCACGCCGATATCCCGAACACTATCCAGATGACGCTCCCGAACCCCGGGCCAGCTTTCATCGATTTGTCCCCCAGTGATTGTGTCGGTTGGCCGATCGTCATCATAAACCTGCATGATCGAGCAGATCCTCCCGCCGAGGTGATCGCGGCTATGGCAACGGGGATTGCATCATTCCGCAAACTCAGGTCGGAAGCAAATCGCTACGGGGGGATCTTTAAATTAATGTGCCAAATCGGGGGGAACGGTGCGGATCTCCAATCCTATTCAACTTTCTCGACTGGAATAATAGGCTAGGCTCTGAGCTGGTGTTACCCGGCACCATAGGGCTAACTGCCGGGCCTGTCCAGAATTTAAGCGAGGCTTTGCGTCCAATTACTTGCGCAAAGGCGGCGGTGGCTCGTGGATGGTGACGAATCGCCGTCTGTCCGGCATGGCCGCTTACTGGGCCGTCTGCCCGGATGTGGGCCGTCTGATTCGAAGAATTCGGCGCATGGATATGCATTTCCTGGATCTGGAATGGGGTACGCTGACGGGCGTCCATGTACCGGGTCATGACCGGCCCGCGCGAGTCTGTCCCATTCTGGGCAATTGACAACAGCCGAAGCTAGGAGCATGTTTGTGTCAAAGCTAATTCAATCCAGGCCTGTGCTGGCCGCGGCGGCGGCCGGGGCCGCCCTGGCCGGGGCGCTCGGGCTGGCCGGCCCGGCCGGTGCGGTGACGGTGCCGCCGCCGCACCTGCCGGTGCACCTGGGTCACCTCCCCCCCGCACACCGCGAGCACCGCGCGCTTCCGCCGGTCTTCAGCGACTGGCCCATGTTCCGGGACAATCCCAGTCACACCGGGGTGTCGCCGGAGACCGGGATCAGCACCACCAACGCGGCGTCGCTGACCCAGACCTGGGCGGCGAAGCTGGGCACGACCAGCGACCCCTCGCCGGCCGTGGTTCAGGACACCACCCTCGGCCGGGCGCTGGTCTACGCCGGGGCCAACAACCACTTCTACGCCTACCCGGTGGGCGGTGGCGCCGCGCTGTGGACCTACACGCTCCCGGCCGGGGTGGTGGAGACCTCGCCGGCCGTGTTCCGCGGCGTCGTCTACATCGGCTCCACCGCGGGCACGATGTACGCGCTGAACGCCACCACCGGCGCGCTGATGTGCTCGTACAAGGCCGGCGGCCCCATCCTGGCCTCCCCGGTCGCCGTCGAAACGGCCACCGGGCCTGTGGTCTACGACGGCACCATCCCGGGCAACGGCGCGGCCGGCGCGGAGTTCGCCATGAACGGCCCCGGCAGCACGGCCGGCAACTGCACCCAGGACTGGAAGTTCACCGGCTTCGTCAATCCGAACGGCACCTGGTCGTCGCCGGCCTACGCCACTGACGCGAGGGGCGTCCCACTGGTCGTGTTCGGCAGTGCCGACCGCGACGACTCGGTCTATGCCGTCAACGCCCGCACCGGCGCGCTGGCCTGGCGCTACCGGACCAGCACGATCTCCCAGGGCGATGTGGGCGCCCCGCCGGTCATCTCCGCCCCTGGCCAGAACGGCTTCGCCGGCGGGGTCGTCTACGTGACCGGCAAGGACAAGACGGTCTACGCGCTCAACTTCACCACGGGCGCACTGATCTGGAAGTACGCCCTGGCTGGGGGCGGCAACCCCACCGGCAGCAGTGGTGACGTGGGCGGCGCCGCGCTGCTGGGCGGCCGTCTCTACGTGCCGTCGGACAAGGGCATGTACGCGCTCAACGCGATCACCGGGACGCTGGTCTGGCACGTGCTGACCACGTCCACGTTCTACGCCTCGCCCGCCGTGACCGGGCCGGCCGGCCGGATGGTGCTGGTGGACGCGGACAACGAGGGCCGGCTGTGGGTGCTGAACCTGGCCACCGGTGGCACGCTGTTTGAGCAGAAGCCCGCCTATGCTTTCTGGGCCTCGCCGGCCGTCTCACACGGCGCGATCTACGTGGCCGGTCTTGACGGCTACCTGCGCAGCTTCGCGCCTGCGGCCTAGCTAGCAGGGTCTGACCAGCGGTAGCGGGGGAGGGCCGGGCGGAACCCGGCCCTCCCCCGGAGTGTGGGATAGACGCACTGGTGTGGTCGGTGGGATAACTGTGCGGAGCACCCGAGTGACCCTCGAGGAGGACGACCATGTTAAGGATTCCCGCTCAGTTCGGGCGGATCGCCACCCGCGGCCTGCCCGCCGCCGCAGCCCTCAGCATGCTCACGCTGGCCGCGCCGGGCGCGCCCGCCGCCGTCCGGCAGGCCGGCGCCGTCGCCCGGCCCGTGCTGAGCGGCCCGATCCTGGTCGGCAAGCAGCTGCCCGCGCCGCTGTCCACCACCGACTGCCAGACCGACTTCGGCATCAACTGCTACACCCCGGTCCAGTACCGGGTGGCCTACGGCCTGAACCCGCTGTACCAGCGGGGGGTGAACGGCCGGGGCGAGACGATCGTGATCGTGGACTCGTACGGCTCGCCGACGATCCGGAGTGACCTCAAGGTGTTCGACCAGCAGTTCGGCTTCCCCAACCCGGACCTGAAGATCATCAAGTTCGGCAACGTCCCGGCGTTCGACTCGACCAACGCGACCATGGTCGGCTGGGCCGAGGAAACCACGCTCGACGTGGAGTACGCGCACTCCATCGCGCCAGACGCGAAGATCGTGCTGGCCGAGACCGCGGTGGCCGAGACCGAGGGCGTGACCGGCCTGCCCGAGATGATGAACGCCGAGCAGTCGCTGATCAACTCCGGCGTCGGCGACGTCATCTCGCAGAGCTTCGGCGCCACCGAGAACACGTTCCCCGGCTTCAGCTCGGGCCACTACCGCAGCCTGCTGGACCTGCGCTACGCGTACCAGGACGCGCTGGCCCACCACGTGACCGTGCTGGCCGCGTCCGGTGACGCGGGCGCGACCGACTACGAGGCCGACGGCGCCACGCTGTACCCGTACCGGGTCAACTCCTGGCCGTCCAGCGACCCGCTGGTCACCTCGGTTGGCGGGTCCCAGCTCTACCTGGACAACTCGGGTAACCGGCTGCAGCCCGACTCGGTGTGGAACGATGGCTACGGCGCCGGTGGCGGCGGCGTGTCCGCGGTGTTCTCCCGGCCGCTGTACCAGGCCGGGGTGGGCAGCGTGGTGGGCCCGCACCGCGGCACCCCGGACATCTCGATGAGCGCCGCGGTGAACGGCGGCGCCTGGGTGTACATGTCGTTCGCGGGCATCGAGTCGCCGGGCGTGTCCGACCCGGGCTGGTACATCTTCGGCGGTACCAGCGAGGCCACGCCGATCTTCTCCGGCATCGTCGCGCTGGCCGACCAGGTGGCCGGGCACCGGCTGGGGCTGATCAACCCGGCGCTGTACGCGCTCGGCCAGGCCAGCCAGCATGGTGCGGGCAACACCGGCCTGGTGGACATCACCGCGGGCAACAACAGCTTCGCCGGGGTGACCGGATACAACGCTGGACCGGGTTACGACCTGGCCAGCGGCTGGGGCACCATCGACGCAGCCAAGTTCGTCCCGGCCCTGGCCCGCGCCGCAGGGTAGCGCCCTCGCCGGCGAGGCCGGGCGCGCCGCAGGCGTGTCCCGGCCGAGCCGGCGACTGGGGGGCCGCAGGGGGGCGTCCCCCCTGCCGCTGGCGCCGAGGCGGGACCCGCCGGAGGCGGGCTCCCGCCGAGAAGCCACTCGGCGCGAAGCGGCGATCGGGGGTCCGGGGGTCGCCCCCCGGGTAAGTACTCCCCCCGGGTAAGTACCTACCCTCCCAGGAACCGCCCCGCGAACTGGGCCACCCGGGACTGCCGCCCGGTCCGGGTCTCCTCGCGGTCGGCCCAGCTCATCGCGTGCAGGCCGGCGTTCGCGCCCAGCCAGCGCAGCGGCTCGGTCTCCCACTCCGGTGAGCGGTGCCCGACCCAGGGCAGCCGGGTGATCTCGGTGCGGCGGCCCAGCACCAGGTCGGCCAGCGTGCGCCCGGCCAGGTTGGTGGTGGACACCCCGTCGCCGACGTAGCCGCCCGCCCAGCCCAGGCCGGTGGCCTGGTCCAGCCCGGCCGAAGCGCACCAGTCCCTGGGCACGCCGAGCGGGCCGCCCCAGGTGTGCGTGACCGGCACATCGCCCAGCACCGGGAACAGCTCGCCCAGCGTCCGCCGCAGCGCCGTGAACACCACGGGCACCCGGTCGAACTGGGGCCGGATGGCCGAGCCGAAGTGGTACGGCGCGCCGCGGCCGCCGAACGCCAGCCGCCCGTCCGCGGTCCGCTGGCCATAGATGATCAGATGCCGGAAGTCGCCGAACGTGGGCCGGCCGGCCAGCCCGATCTGGGCCCAGGTGCTCTCGGGCAGCGGCGCCGTGGCGATCATCAGCGAGTACACCGGGGCGATGGCCCGGTGCAGGCCGGGCAGTTGCGGGGTGTACCCCTCGGTGGCCCGGATCACGTACCCGGCCCGGATCGTGCCCCGCGTGGTGCGCAGCTCCCCGGGGGAGATCCCGGTCACCGGGGTCTGCTCGTACAGCCGCACCCCCAGCTTGCGCACCGCCGCGGCCAGCCCGCGGGCCAGCCGGGCCGGGTGGATGGCCGCGCAGTGCGGGGTCCAGGTCCCGCCGAGCACGCCGGACGCGGCCACCCGCTCCGCCGCCTCGGCCCGGTTCAGCAGGCGCAGGTCGGCCTGGCCGAAGCCGAACGCCCGGTACTCCTCCACCTCCTCCTGGGCGCGCCGCAGCTGGGTGGGGGAGCGGGCCAGCATGACCGTGCCGCCCTTGGCCCAGTGGCAGTCGATGCCCTCGGCCGCCACCACCCGGCCGACCTCGTCCACCGTTTCCTGCATGGCCCGGTACATGGCCACGGCGGCTTTCTGCCCGGCCATCCGCTCCAGCTTGGCCAGCGAGGCCGGGAACAGCGCGGAGCACCAGCCGCCGTTCCGGCCGGACGCGCCGAAGCCGGCGATGTCCCGCTCGCACACCGCGATGCGCAGTCCCGGGCTGGCCTGGGCCAGGTAGTACGCGGTCCACAGCCCGGTGAAGCCGGCCCCGGCGATGGCCACGTCCACGTCCTGGTCACCGGGCAATGGATCGCCGGGGGCCAGGTCGCCGGGTACGGAGCTGAGCCAGTAAGAGAGTGACCGGTACGTCTGATCTTGCGGCATCCGCTCATCCTGACATGTGCCCACACGCGCCGACGACCCCTGGGCTGGCCGCATGACTGCCCGGCGCGTCGGGCATGCTTGGGGGCATGCCCGCTGACACCCCGGCGCTGCCGGTCCCCCCTGCCCCGCGCCGGGCGTCCGGCCCCTACCGCGTGTGCTTTGTCTGTCTCGGCAACATCTGCCGTTCCCCCATGGCCGACGTGCTGCTGCGCGCGGAACTGGCCGGCGCCGGTCTGGACGGCCTGGTCCAGGTGGACAGCGCGGGCACCGGGGACTGGCACGTCGGCGGCCCGATGGACCGCCGGGCGCGGGCCGAGCTGGCCCGGCACGGCTACGACGGCGCCGCGCACCGGGCCCGGCAGTTCCGGCCGTCCTGGTTCGCCGGCCGCGACCTGGTGCTGGCCATGGACCGGGCCAACCTGGCCGACCTGCGCGAGATGGCACCGGACGCGGACGCCGCCGGCCGGGTGCTGCTGCTGCGGTCGTTCGACCCCGCGCTGGCCAGCGACGACCGCGACGACGGCCAGGTGCCTGATCCGTACGGCGGCGCGGCCGATGACTACGCGGCCGCCTTCGACCTGGTGCAGGCGGCCGTGCACGGCCTGACCGGGCAGCTCGCCGGGCTGCTCGGGGCACCCGCGGCCGAACCAGGTGGCCGGTGAGCCCGGCCGCCCTGACCGGGTCCGAGCTGGCCGAGCGGCTGGCCCGGATCATCGGCACCGACGTGCGCGAGGTCCGGCCGGCCGGGGCCCAGCACCGATGGGGCCACTACCAGGTGACGCTGGCCGACGGCCGGCTGGTGTTCGCCAAGGCGGCCCGCGAGGACCTGGGCGGCGTGTTCGAGGCCGAGGCGCGCGGGCTGCGCTGGCTGGCCGAGGCGCACTCGGTCCCGGTGCCCGAGGTGCTGGGCTGGGACGGCGCCACGCTGGCCGTGGCCTGGCTGCCCGAGCAGGCCGCGGATGAGCACGCGGCCGAGCAGTTCGGCCGGGACCTGGCCGTGCTGCACGCGGCCGGCGCGGAGCGGTTCGGCGCACCGTGGCCGGGTTTCATCGCCACCCTGCCGCTGGGCGACCGTACCGGTGACGCGCCCACGCTGGGCGCGGCCGGCAGCTGGGCCAGCTGGTACGGCAGCAAGCGGCTGCTGCCCTATCTGCGCCGTGCGGCCGACACCGGAGCCCTCACCAGCGCGGACACCCGGCTGGTGGAGCAGGTGGTGGACCGGCTGCCCAGCCTGGCCGGGCCGCCTGAGCCGCCCAGCCGGCTCCACGGCGACTGCTGGTCCGGCAACGTGCTGTGGTCGGGCGGGCGCGGCTGCCTGATCGACCCGGCCGCCCAGGGCGGCCACCGGGAGAGCGACCTGGCCATGCTGGCCCTGTTCGGCGCGCCGTACCTGGACCGGATCCTGGCCGCGTACACCGACGTCGCGCCGCTGGCCGCGGGCTGGCGGGACCGGGTCCCGCTGCACCAGCTGCACCCGCTGCTGGTGCATGCCTGCCTGTTCGGCAGCAGCTACGCCGAGGCGGTGCGAAGCGCGGCTCGTGCCGCCCTTGCCGCCTGACGGATCATCTGCCGGGGTTAACCCAGCCGGCGGCTGGCTAGCCGCGGCGCTTGCCGCCGCTCGGCGCGGAGCGGCGATCAGGGGGTTCCGGGGGGTCGTCCCCCCGGGCAGACACTGCCTCGTCGTCGGCGTCCGTGGGCTCGGCGCGCTGGGCTTCCGGGGCCAGCGGCAGCGTGACGCGGAACGTCGCGCCCTGGCCCGGGGCTGTCCGCAGCGCCACGCTGCCGCCGTGCGCGGTCACCAGGGCGGCTACGATGGCCAGTCCCAGGCCGGTCCCGCCGGCCTTCCTGGTCCGCGCCTGGTCCCCACGGTAGAACCGCTCGAAGACGTGCTCGGCCTGCTCCGGTGGCATACCCGGGCCCTGGTCGGTGATCTCGAGCACGACGCTGGGCACCGGGTCGCGCGGGCCGGCCAGGATGGCCACCGTGACCGGGGTGCCGTCCGGGGTGTGGTTGAGCGCGTTGCTCATCAGGTTGCCGATGACCTGCCGCAGCCGCACCTCGTCGCCGAGCACCAGGAACGCGGTGGCCGAGCCGACGCTGAGGTCGATGGCCCGGCCCGGGGCGATGATCCGGGCGTCCTGCACCGCGTCGGCGGCCAGCGTGAGCAGGTCCACCGGACGGCGTTCCAGCGGCCGCTGCTGGTCCAGCCGGGCCAGCAGCAGCATGTCCTCGACGAGCACGCCCATCCGGGCCGACTCCTGCTCGACCCGCTGCATGATCCGGTCCAGGTCGGCCCCGCTGAGCTGGCCGGTCCCGTTCTGCGGTGCGGGCGGCTCGGGGACGCCGCCGCGCTGCCGGTAGTACTCGGCGTAGCCGCGCATAGCCGTCAGCGGGGTGCGCAGCTCGTGGCTGGCGTCCGCGACGAACTGGCGCATCCGCTCCTCGGACCGCCGGGCCGCCGCCTCGGACCGGGACCGGGCCTGGAACGACGATTCGATCTGGGCCAGCATCCGGTTCAGCGACCGGCCCAGCCTGCCGACCTCGGTGCGCGGGTCCAGGTCGGGCACCCGGCGGGACAGGTCACCGGCCGCGATGGCCTGGGCGGTCTGCTCGATGTCGTCGAGCGGGCGCAGGCTGGCCCGGACGATGGCCACGCCGACCACGGCCAGGGCTACCACGACGATCACGCCGACCAGCAGGTCGAGCCGGGCCAGCCAGCTGAGCGTGGTGTTCACGCTGCCCAGGTCGACACCGATGACCAGGATGACGGTCTGCGGCGTGCTGCTCGCCCCGGTTATCGGGTCGGAGATGACCGCGTTGCTGAAGACCCTGGTAATGACCCGCCAGTTGTCGCTCCCGGACAACGAGGGCACCGTGGTCCGCTGGCCGGCGTGCGCGGTGAGCCACGCCTTGCTGGTGGGCACGCTCGGGCCATCAGCTCCCGGGCCGTACGGGGCGGTCGGGGTGATCACCTGGCCCTGGGCGTTCAGCAGCTCGACCAGTTCCGGTGGCCCGTACTGCCCCCTGATGTTGATCACTGACTGGCCGAACCCGGGCGGCTGGCGCATGCCGTAGGTCGTCGAGTTGTACAGCGAAGTCAGCTGGGTGTCCGCTTGGTCCTGCAGGTAGTTGCGGAACACCGCCAGGCTCACCGTGCTGATGATGGCCAGCGCGATGATGACCAGGGCGAGCAGCGCAGCGATGATCTTGACCCGGATCGGGGTACGCCCGGACAGCCGGCGCAGTTTCCCCTGCGCGCGGTCTAGTCGGGACGCTGTCGTCATCTCCGCAGGCTAGGACGAGGGCAGCCGGAGCACGTAGCCGACTCCGCGCAGGGTATGGATGAGCCGCGGCTCGGTGGTGTCCACCTTGCGCCGCAGCACCGACACGTACGACTCCACGATGCCGGTGTCGCCGCGGAAGTCGTAGTCCCAGACGTGGTCCAGGATCTGCATCTTGGACAGCACCCGGTTGGCGTTGCTCATGAAGTAGCGCAGCAGCTTGAACTCGGTGGGGGAGAGCTGCACATGCTGCCCGGCCCGCCACACCTCGTGGCTCTCCTCGTCCAGTTCCAGGTCGGCGAACTTGAGCCGGGGCGTCGGCTCGGCGCCGTCGCCGTGCGTGCGGCGCAGCACCGCGCGGATCCGCGCGATGACCTCCTCCAGGCTGAACGGCTTGGTCACGTAGTCGTCCCCGCCCAGGGTGAGGCCGCGGACCTTGTCCTCCATGGCGTCGCGCGCGGTCAGGAAGACCACCGGGATGCGGGCACCGCCGCCTCTCAGCCGCCGGACCACGTCGAAGCCGTCCATGTCGGGCAGCATCACGTCGAGCACGATGAGGTCGGGCCGGTGCCGCTGCGCGGCCTGGACCGCCTCGGTTCCGCCGGTCGCGGTGAGCACGTCAAACCCGGCGTAGCGGAGGCTGGCGGACAAGAGCTCAAGGATGTTGGGCTCGTCCTCGACAACGAGCAGCCTGGCAGCCGGCTGTGCCCGCCCATTCGTCGACGGCATGGTCATGACCTGCATCTTCCGGCCTGAACCTGAGTATTTCCTGAATGCCCCCTGGGGCTGAACTCCCTATCAGGCTAGTCCCAGGCTAACCGGGACGGGAGTTCAGGTGGCGGCGCCCCGCGCGTCGTCCCACTGTGAGATGGCCGCGGCCCGGGATTGCGCGCCCATCTTGGCGTAGATCCGGTTCACGTGATTCTTCACGGTCTTCTCGGCCAGCACGAGCTGGGCGGCGATCTCGCCGTTGGAATGGCCCTCCGCGATCAGCGTCATGATTTCGGCTTCACGCAGGGACAGGCCGAGCGGCCGGGTCACGCTGGGGATACTGCCGGTCCTCAAAGCTACCTCCGGGCCATAGCCACCAGCGGGGTTGTAATTCGAGGCATGGTACCGAAGCCCACCTGGCAGTGCGCAAGGGGCTTAAATGTCGCAAGTTGACCGGCGATGATAACGATTTCAGCTCAGCTGGCCGCGGCCAGCTTGGAGCCGGTCAGCAAGCTCTTCGGCACCGGGGTGTCGTTGCGCATCGCGTTGAACAGCTGGGTCGCCTGGGGACGGGCCCAGATCACCACGTCGCCGACGGCCACCAGCGGCGTGCTGCCGACGGGCACGGTGGTGGTTTCCGGGTGCCGCAGCGCGAACGCCACCTGGGCCAGCTGGTAGAGCTGGGTGCTCTTGTCCACGGTGAGCGAGCCCGCCGCGCCGAACGCGGCCGGGAACGAGTGGAACGGGTTGGCCAGCGTGGCCGGGCTGGTCATCTTGGTCAGCAGCGCCTTGATGAACACCCGCTGGTCCTGCTCCCGCTGCAGGTCCTGGGTGGCGAACAGGTGCCGGGTGCGGACGAAGCCGAGCGCCTGCGCGCCGTCCAGGTTCTGGCAGCCCTTCTTCAGGTGCAGGCCGGACGCTGGGTCGTTCAGGTTGGACGGGATGCACATGCGCACTCCGCCGACCGAGTTCACCACGTTGACCAGGCCGCCGAAACCAATGCTCATGAAGTGGCTGATGTACAGGCCGGTGGCGTTCTGCAACGTCTTGGCCAGCAGCTTGGGGCCGCCGAAGTCGTAGGCCGCGTTGATCTTGTTCATGCCGAAGCCGGGGATGTCCACGTAGGAGTCGCGCGGGATGCTGACCAGCACCGCAGGCAGCCCGTTGCCCGGGATGTGCAGGATCATGATGGTGTCTGACCGGTGCCCGCCGATGCCCCGGCCGGTGGCCAGCTGGCGCTCCTCCTTCCTGGTCAGCCCCTGGCGGCTGTCCGAGCCGGTGATCAGCCAGTTCTGCCCGGCGGCCGCCACCGGCCGGCCGTTGTAGTCGACCAGCGCGTTGACCCGGGTCAGCTTGGAGTTCAGGTAGAAGTACATGACCCCGGTGAACACCAGGATCAGCACCACCAGCAGCCCGGCGATGCCCAGGATCCGGCGCGGCCGCAGCCAGCGCCGCCCGCCGCCACCGCCCCGGTAGGCGCGGCCGCCACCCTGGTACGGCTGGGAGGGCCGTCCCGGGCTGCCGGTGCGTGAGGGCGGCTGCGACGGCCAGGCGCCCGGGCCCGGCGAGCCGTAGGGCACCTGCTCGGCCGGGCCGCCACCGGGGTAGCCGGACCCAGCCGACCCGGATGAGCGCGGCGACGGGTCGCGAAACCAGTCATCCATGTTGCTCACGCGCAGCCCTCCCACCAGATCGTGACTACGGCCCGCCCGGCCGTCCCGAGGTCGGTGGCCTGGCCGCTGAGCCCGGTGTCCCGGAGCGCGGCTTCCACCTCAGCCGCGCGCTCAGCCGGCAGGCACAGCCGCCGCCTCGTCACTTCGGCTAGTTCACCAACTGTGGCGTAATCCGCCTCAGCCGGACGATTCCATTCAGTGTGCCCTGCCCGCAGCCCCATTGCGTCCAGGATGGCCAGGACATGACCTGCGGTCGGGCCGGCTGGCCGCTGCAGCCCGTGGAAGTGCCGCCACAGCGGGTTGAGCGACGTCAGCGGATGGGCCGCGGTCATCTCGACGACCACCCGGCGCCGCGCATGAGCCGTCAGCGCCTCGATGAACGGGGCCAGGTCCGGCACGTTGTACAGCACGTTGTGGCAGGTCACCAGGTCCGCCGGTGGGGTCTGCGCGGCCACCTCCGGCCACCCGCCGGCGCACAGCCGCGTCGGCAGGCCCGCCGCGCGGGCCCGCTCGGCCAGCAGGTCCAGCATGGCCGGGTCGGTGTCCACCGCTGTCAGCGTGGTGGTCCGCGGGGCCAGCGGCAGGCAGGCGGCGCCGGCCCCGGCGCCCACGTCCAGCACGCTGCCCGGCGGATCCAGGGTCTGCCACTCCTGCTGGTAGGACGGCCCGGCCGGGGTCTCGCGCAGCCGGTCCGCGCGGCGCGCGAACACCTGGCGGGGCAGCACCCAGGGCGAGTCCGGCACGGCCGCGGTGATGTGTGCCGGAATGGCCCAGGCGGCCAGGTCTTCCTGCCACTGGGCCAGCAACCCGGTCAGCCCTGGCGCGGCATCACTCACGCCCCTAGGATGCCCGGCCCGCCGGGCACCCTAAGCCAAGACACAGCATTCGCCCAGGTCGCCCCGCCAAGGTTCCAGAATTCTGGAAGGCCACCGGGCCACAGGAAGACGAAAAACCCCGAACCCTCACGGGGCCCGGGGTCATTCCGATGTCCTGCGACATCACATGGGGTGAGCGATGGGATTCGAACCCACGACATCCAGGACCACAACCTGGCGCTCTAACCAACTGAGCTACGCCCACCATCGCCGACGGCTGCATGAAGCATAGCGGCTTTAGCCGGCCGGCCGGGCCGGCTCGGCGTGCCCGTTGCCGGGCGGCGCGATGCCGTACTTGCTGGAGATCTGCCGGGCCGTGGCCGAGTCGGGTCCGGGCTCCGGGACGAAGATCGCCTCCCGGTAGTAGCGCAGCTCCTGGATGCTCTCCCGGATGTCGGCCAGGGCCCGGTGCCCGCCGTGCTTCTGCGGGCTGGCGAAGTACGCCCGCGGGTACCAGCGCCGGGCGAGTTCCTTGACGCTCGACACGTCGACCATCCGGTAGTGCAGGAACGCGTCGAGTTCGGGCATGTCACGGGCCAGGAAAGCGCGGTCGGTGGCGATGGAGTTGCCGCACAGCGGCACCCGCCGCGCGTCCTGCACCAGGCCGCGCACATAGCCGAGCACCTGCTCCTGGGCCTCGGCCAGGGTGACCCCCGACGCCAGCTCGTCGATCAGGCCGGATGTGGTGTGCATATCCCGTACGACCGGCACCATCTGGTCCACCGCCTCCGCCGGAGGCTTGATCACGAGATCCACGCCCTCATCGAGCACGTTCAGGTTGCCGTCGGTCACCAGGCAGGCGATCTCGATAAGGGCATCACGGGCCAGGTCAAGCCCGGTCATCTCACAGTCGATCCAGACGAGCCGGTCAGTCATCCCCCAAGACTAGAGCCTAGTCAGGGCCACCTTGTCCAGGTCCCCCACCTGGCCACTCGCTGGTGCCGCCAGGTGTCAGCCACGGGGCCGGCCGGCCATGGCGCGGATATGCCCGGGCACCTCCGTCCCCGGCGGCAGTTCCTGGTCCGGCTGTGGCTCGCCGAAGGTCAGCGCCGCGGGCAGCACGCCGGCCCACACGTCAAGGTCCAGGTCCTCCGGCTCGTCGGCGGGCGGCCCGGTCCGTACCTTCACCGACGCGTCATCCAGCGGAACGGCTAGTACCGAGGTGGCGGCCATCTCCTTGCGCGACGGGGACCGGGCCTCGGCCCACCGGCCGGGGATCAGCTGCTCGGTGATGACCCGCAGCGCGGCCAGCCGTTCCTGGTCATCGGTGACCAGCCGGGCCCGGCCGAACACCACCGCGCAGCGGTAGTTCATCGAGTGGCTGAACACCGCCCGGGCGCAGACGATCCCGTCCAGGTGGGTCACCGTGACGCAGACCTCCTGGCCGTCAGCGGCCAGGTTGCTCCGGTTGGCCGACGAGCCGTGCAGGTACAGCACGTCGCCGTCGCGGCCGTAGGCGGTCGGCAGCACCACCGGGAGGCCATCGATGACCACCCCGAGGTGGCAGATCAGGCCCGCGTCGAGCACGGCGTGCAGGTCGGCGCGGTCGGTCCGGCCACGTTCCTTGTGCCGGTGCAGGGCGGTCCGCGGGGTCGCGGACAGGGTCAGGGTGTCGTCAGGGCTCATGATGGCCTACCGTACCTACCAAGTGGACTGATGAGTGTAGCCACTTTACGGGAAGAATAGATGACCACTTTTCCGCGTACCGCCAACGAGCTGCCGCTGGCCGCCGACCGGGCCGGGCCGCTGCCGCTGACCGAGCAGATCTCCGCGCAGCTGCGCGCCGCGCTCACCGACGGGCGGCTGGCCGCGGGCGAGCGGCTGCCCTCCACCCGGGCCCTGGCCGGGCTGCTCGGGGTCAGCCGGACCGTGGTGACGGCGGCTTACACCCAGCTGTTCGCCGAGGGCTGGCTGGAGGGCCGGCACGGGTCCGGGACCTATGTGGCGCCCGGTGCGCCGGGCGCACCCGGCGCACCGCGGGCCGGGTGCGGCCTGCTGGAGGAACTACGGCCCGGGCCGGGGCCGGCCGCACCCGCCGGGCCGCCCGGGGTCAACCTGCGCCCCGGCGTCCCCTGGGTGGCCGGGATCGACCAGGCCGCCTGGCGCCGGGCCTGGCGGCGGGCTGCCGCCCAGCCGCTGTCCGGCGCGCTTGACCCGTTCGGCGTGGCCGCGCTGCGTGAGCAGATCACCGGGTACCTGCGCCGCGGCCGGGGCCTGCGCTGTGCGCCTGACCAGGTCCTGGTCACCCGCGGGGTGGCGGCCGGGCTGGAACTGATCGCCTGCGCGCTGCTGCGGCCGGGCGACCGGGTCGGCGTGGAGGAGCCCGGCTACCAGACGGCCAGGTCGGTGTTCGCCGCGCACGGCGCCCAGCTGGTGCCCTGCCGGGTGGACGCGGACGGCCTGGTGGTGGACGAGCTGCCGCCCGGTCTGCGGCTGGTGTACACCACGCCCGCCCATCAGTACCCGCTCGGCGGGCGGCTGCCGGTGCCCCGCCGCCAGGCGCTCGCCGCCTGGGCCCGTGCGGCCGGGGCGCTCATCGTGGAGGACGACTACGACGGCGAGTTCCGCTACGACGTCGCCCCGCTGCCGACGCTGTTCGGCCTGGACCCCGACGTGGTCATCTACCTGGGCACCACGTCGAAGACGCTGACTCCCGCGCTGGGCGCGGGCTGGCTGCTGGCCCGGGCTGACCTGGTCGCGGTGCTGGCCGAGGCCGCCACCGACCTGGGGATGAAGGTGCCCGAGCCGGTCCAGCACGCGGTGACCGAGCTGCTGGCCCGGGGGGACCTGGACCGGCACGTGCGGCGGATGCGGCATGAATACGCGCGGCGGCGCGGCGCGATGACCGCGGTGCTCGGCCAGGCCCTGGCCAGGCGGCCCGACCTGCCCGGCCGGCTGGCCGGGGACACCGCGGGCATGCATATGGTCTGCGAACTGCCCGGCCGCGTGGTGCCCGGCGTGCTGGCCGCCGCCGCGGCCCGCGGCGTGGACGTGGCCAGCCTGGACACGTACTTCGCCGGCCCGGCCAGCTGCCATGGGCTGGTGCTCGGCTACGGCGCGGCCGACCTGGCCGGGGTGAGCCGTGCCTGCCGGGTCCTGGCCGAGATCCTGGCCGGGCTGCCCGCGGGCCCGGCGGACCTGAGCCGCGGCTGATCGCGGTCCGGCCGGTCCAGGCCGATGTGGCCCGCGCCGGCCGCCGCGCAGCCGGGCACCTGGACCGCGGCGAAATGACCGCCCTGGGCCCAGTTGCGGCGTCTACCCGGACCGGTCCCGGCCGCCTCAGCCCGGCCGGTCATGGCGCGTGGCCTGGTCTGCCGGCCGGCCCCGGCCGGGCCGGGGCCGGGGAACCGGGCCGGCCGCCCGCCCGGCCAGCCCCGGGTTACCTGCCACGAGTCGAGCCAGGTCAGGATGTCCGGCAGCCGCTCGGCCGGGCCCTCGGTAAACGGCCACCAGGCCTGGCTCAGCACCGCGATCTGCACGCATACCCGGCCCTCGGTGTTGATCGCGGCCAGCCCGTCCCGGGCCGGGGGCGCGGTGGGCTCGGCCACCGGGCAGCGGTCCGTGTCCCGGGCCCAGCCCGGTCCCGGCAGCCAGCCGGGCCCGTCCGGCCAGCCCAGGGCACGGCCCGCCCGGACCGCCGGGATCAGCTGGACCACCTCGCCGGACACCGGGTTCCAGACCAGGTGGCTCGGCCGGTCCAGCTGGATGAGCCGCTCGGCCACGGCCCGGGCCGGCAGCACCAGCGGGTTGGCGTACACCGGCAGCCAGACCGCACGCGGCGCGCCGCCCTTCATGCCGCCGCCGTCAGCGGGAGCCGGGATTCGCTCGGCACCAGGCATCCACGCGTCAGTCACGGCTGATCCTTCCGAGTGGTCTAGACCTGTGGGCCGAGCCGGCCCTGGTACCTACCTATGCCACAGAGCGTGAATAAGTCCATACCCATATGTGTCCGGGTGACGGGACATATGGCCCTGGCGCCCAGGCCGCGGCCCGCTCCGGGCGCGGTCGTCCTGATGGATACTTTCTTGATGCGTGCCCACGAACCTCTGCCCGTGCCCGGGGTCGGCGACCTGCCCCGGCTGGGCCGCTGGCTGCACGAGAACGGCATCCTCCCGGTGGCCGCGCCGCCGGACGTCCGGCTGATCGCGGGCGGCCGCTCCAACCTGACCTACCTGGTGGATGGCCGGGCCGCGGCGGGCCCGGACGCACCGCTGCTGGTGCTGCGGCGCCCCCCGCTGGGCCATGTGCTGCCCACCGCGCACGACATGGGCCGGGAGTACCAGGTGCTCAGCGCGCTGCGCGGCACCGCCGTCCCGGTGCCCCCGGTGGCCGGGCGGTGCACGGACCCGGAGGTGATCGGCGCCCCGTTCTACGTGATGGCCTACGTGCCCGGGCTGGTGCTGCGCACCGAGGCCGATGGCGAGCAGGTCAGCCCGCAGCAGGCCGGCCTGCTGTCCGGGAGCTTCGCCGGCATGCTGGCCGCCATCCACGGCGTGGACCTGGCCGCGGCCGGGCTGAGCAGCTTCGGCCGGCCGGATGGCTACATGGAGCGGCAGCTGGCCCGCTGGCAGCGTCAGTGGGAGCTGTCCAGCACCCGGGAGATGCCGGGCTACACCGAGCTGGTCAGCCGGCTGGCCGCGGGTCTGCCGGCGGTGATCGCGGTCGCGGGTCCCGGGACCCTGGTGCACGGCGACTACCGGCTGGACAACATGCTGGTCACGCTGGGCGCCCGGCCATCGATCACGGCCGTGCTGGACTGGGAGATGTCCACCCTGGGCGATCCGCTGGCCGACCTAGGACTGGCCCTGGTCTACTGGGCCGAGCGGGATGACCCGGAGTCCGGCGAGCTCAGCGTGGCGGCCACGGTCACCGCCGGCCCGGGCTTCCTGACCCGGGCGCAGGTCGCGGACCGGTACGCCGCGGCGACCGGGCGGGACGTATCCGGCCTCGGCTACTACATGGCGTTCGGCTGCTTCAAGCTCGCGGTGGTGCTGGAAGGCATCCATGCGCGGTTCCTGCAGCACAAGACGGTCGGCGAGGGGTTCGAGCGGGAGGGAGCGGCGGTGCCGTCGCTGATCCAGCGGGCCCACCGGCTGCTGGATAATTGACCCGGAAAACGGAAATGAGGCCCGGCACCCCGCTCTTGCCGGACCTCACGTCCCGTTCCCCGGCCAGTGGCCTGGCGAATGCTCGCACCAGGCCGACCCTGCCGGAGAAGCTCTGTGGAGGCCCGACGCCCCGCTCTCGTCGGGCCTCACATACAAGACGCGCCGCCTTCGAAGCCGGTTGTCATAGATCCGTAAGATTTTTTTGGCTGGCCGGCCGGCTCGTCATCCGAGCACGTTTCCGCAGTTCAGGCACTATCCAGCGACGGTGAGCCGCTGCGCGATGCCGCTGAAGAACGCGCCGTTGATCTGCTTCGGGTTGGTGATGTCGAACGCCACGCCGCCGGTGACCTTGGCCACCTGCTGCAGCGCCTTGAAGTTCCCGGCGGTGCCGAACATGAGCGGCACGATCTCGACTCGCTTGTTGGGGTTGTACAGCGAACGCAGCTGGCGGATCAGCGCCGCGGCGCTCATGTCGCCCTTGTCGTTGTCGATCCCGGCCGTCAGGACCAGCACCGCGTTGACGTACCGGGGCTGGTAGCCGGCCGACAGGCTCTTGAACGCGGCCAGGATCGAGCCGTACAGCGCGGCCGGCGCGCCCGCCACCGGCTTGCCCTGCTCGGTGGCCTGGGTGATCTGCTGGCGCCGGGTGATCAGGCCCAGCGGCGCGGGCAGCGGCCCGACCGGGACCAGCTGCTTGTAGGCCAGGTTGCCGTCCAGGTGGCTGGCGAACGCCCAGATGCCCATCTGGGTGCTGTCCGGGAAGTGGGTCAGGCCCAGGCTGGCGGCCTGCTGCAGGACCTGCTCCAGGGTGGTGCCGGCCGGGGAGACCGGGGTGGCCATCTGCTCCGAGACGTCCAGCAGCACCAGGTCGCGGGAGCCCAGGCTGAGCTTCTGCCAGGCCTGCAGGCTGGTCTCGGCCTGGCCGACCGCGGGCGCCGGGGTCAGCTTCGGCTGGCCGGTGTCCAGGCCGTACTGGCCGATCCAGCCCGGTGCCGTGCCGTCCCCGGCGCGGAAGCCCAGGTACTGCACGTAGGACGACGCGTAGCTGGACCGCAGCGCCTTCTCGAACTCCAGGCCTGCCTTGCGCTCCAGCTGGTTGGCCGAGGTGAGCACGTAGGGGTAGTTCAGCTCCGGGGTGCCCTGGACCGGGTACCGGCCGGACAGCGCGTCGGCCGCCGGGTGCGCCCGGTCGAACTGCGCGATGTCCTGCTCGGAGGCGATGGTGACCGGCCGCTCGTCGCGCTGGGCCAGGCTGGCCAGCGAGGTCAGCGTCCCGGTGCCCGAGGTGACCTGGACGTTGAGGACGAAGTCGGCGAAGCCAGCCTGGGCCGTGCTGCCGGTGCCGAGCAGGTGCTGCAGCGCGATGAGCGTGGCCAGGCCGGCCGAACTCTTCGCCGGGTCGGGGAATTCCACGTGCAGCCCGAGCCCGGTGGCCGGGCCACCGACCCGCTGCGGCAGCAGGAACTGCCAGCCCACCGAGGAGCCGTAGGCGGGCACCTCGGCCGCTACCGATCTGGGCATGGCGATCATCAGCGGGGACCGGGCCACCGTGAGACCAGTGGGCCGCACGAGCTGCACGCCCACCGGGAAGCTGCGCGCGACGTTCACCCACAGCGAGGAGTCCGGAATCCAGGCCTGGAAGGCCGGGCTGGTGGCCGACTTGGTGATCTCGGTGGCGGCCACCGACGACTGCGTGCCTTTGACGTGGACCACGGCGCAGTGCCCCTGCACGTCGTTGTGCTGGGCGTTGAAGTACTTGGCTACGTGGCTGGCCGCGGGCGCGATGTCCGGCGAGGCGGCCAGGTTGACCACCACCGGGTGATCGGTGCAGGAGGCGCGGGATACCACGGCCTCGGCGCCGAAGGCCACCAGGAGCGTGCAGGCGATCACGCCGGCCAGCGCGCTCAGCCCGATCACGATGCTGACCCGGCGCGGCCGCCCGCGCTGGTTGCGGCCTTGCGGGCTGGTGCCTACAGCGTTCACGTCATCCCTCGCGTCCCGGGTGCCCCCACGGCCTGGCGTCACGACTTTATCCGGGCAACTCCGGACACATCAGGCGGTTGACGGCTTTGTAATGGGTGTGGTTAGTGGTGTCCGCACGGCCCGCTGGCAGTGGGCAGACTGGAGGGGTGGCTGGCCCCATCGAAGTCTGCGACCCGGCCGATCCGCGGCTCGCCGACTACGTCTCGCTGACCGACGCTGACCTGCGCGTCAGCCTGGAGTCCCGGCACGGTCTTTTCGTGGCCGAGGGGGATAAGGTGATCCGCCGCGCGGTGGCCGCGGGCTACCGGATCCGGTCGATGCTGCTGACCGCGGCCGGGCTGGCCCGGCTGGGCGCGCTGGCGGGCGACTGCGCCGCCCCGGTGTACCTGGTCAGCGATGACGTGGCCCGGCGGCTGACCGGCTACCGGGTGCACCGCGGGGCGCTGGCCGCGGTGGACCGCCCGCCGCTGCCCGAGGTGAGCCAGGTGCTGGCCACCGCCCGGCGGGTGGTGGTGCTGGAGGACCTGGTCGACCACGGCAACGTGGGGGCGGTGCTGCGCTGCGCGGCCGCGTTCGGCGCGGACGCGGTGATCCTGTCCCCGCGCTGCGCCGACCCGCTCTACCGGCGGGCGGTCAAGGTGTCCATGGGCGCGGTGTTCGCGGTGCCGTACGCCAGGATGACCGACTGGTACGGCGGGCTCGGCCAGCTCCGCGCGGCCGGTTTCCGGCTGCTGGCGCTCACCCCGGACCAGTCAGCCACCCCGATCGGCGCCGCACTGCCCGCGGGCGCGGGCCGGGCCGGCCGGGTCGCGCTGCTGCTCGGCTGCGAGGGGGACGGGCTGTCCGCCCGCTGGCTGCGCGAGGCCGACCAGGCGGTGTGCATCCCGATGAGCCCGTCGGCCATGGCCCTGGGGGTGGATTCGCTCAATGTGGTCGCGGCGGCCGCGGTGGCCTGCCACGCCCTGGCCACGCACTAGCCCAGGGCGTGGCCCGCGGCCGTCCTACCTGCGCGTCTTGGACGCGCTGAAGTAGGCGCTCGACTGGCGCTGGTACAGCAGCACGATCGCGCCCAGCCCGATCAGCCAGACCAGGATGGAGATCAGCCGGCTCAGCACTGGCTCCGCCTGCCGGAAGGTGCTCAGCGCGGACAGCGTGTCAAGAGCGAAGAACACCGTAGCCGTGATCCGGGCCCAGTTCTTGCCAGCCTTGTTCGCATACGCCATCCACAGCCACAGGCCGATCGTGATCAGGGCCAAGACGATGCCAAACACCAAGAGCGCGACTTCGTCTGAGTGCAACTTGCTGGCCGACCAGCCCGGATGGGCGCTATGAAGCGTGGCCTTCAGGCTGCCAATGGTCACCAGCGAGATAATGAGACCGATCGCAGTCACGATCGCGCCGGCGTACATCAGCTTCACGGCCTGCAGCACCGGGGTAGGTGCCGCCGGACGCTCCGGCTCCGGCTCCGCGGCCCCACCGGTCGGATACGGCTGATAAGACATTCCTGCTCCCTAGGTGAATTCCAGATAGGCGTGCCGTGCGGCTCACCACGGATCACCGGGCCGGCGGCGCCAAGAGAGCATAGCGGCGCGGTTCACCGTTGCCTAGGCCGAACTGTGCCCGGTTTCAGGCGTCGGGATGCAGCAGCGCCCAGACGACCTTGCCGCCCTCATCGAGCAGGTGCCAGCCCCAGCGGATGCAGCAGGACTCGACCACGTTCAGCCCGCGGCCGTTCTCGTCGCAGAGCTGCGGATCGCGCAGCACCGGGATGCCGCTGCCCGGGTCGGTGACCATACACATGACATACGGCGCCTGGCCGAGCAGCCGTAGCCGGATCGGGCAGTCGCTGGGGTGCATCCGGGCCTGCGCCATGCCATGCCGCAGCGCGTTGGTGACCAGTTCTGAGACCACCAGGCCGGCCAGGTCCACCAGGCCGGGCAGCCGCCACTCGAGGAGGACGCTGCGGGTGAAATCCCGGCCCGTCTTGACCGCTTCCGGCACCGCGCGCAGGCCACAGCTAGCCGACGGCTGCGTCGCGGCCAGCTCATCGAGAGCGGGCACGGGCGGGCGCAGCGGGCTCGCG
>Ga0335085_10004429_pt1 | contig 23331 bp, 26 predicted proteins | sample Lox_Sample_45_FD_206712 | JGI IMG/M metagenome (GOLD analysis project Ga0335085, IMG submission 206712) | Soil microbial communities from Loxahatchee National Wildlife Refuge, Florida, United States - Lox_Sample_4.5 | ecosystem: Environmental > Terrestrial > Soil > Wetlands | place: USA...
TCGAGCACGATGTTCGTGTTCACGACCGGGCAGGGGGTGCACGGCTTCACCCTCGACACGACCATCGGGGAGTTTCTGCTGTCCCACCCCGACATCCGCACTCCGGAGATCGGCACCTACTACTCGGTGAACGAGAGTCACTGGAACCACTGGTCGCCCGCGGTCCAGCGGGTGGTCGGGGCGTTCAAGAACGGCGACGGCGATACCATCAAGCCGCGCAACGCGCGCTACATCGGCTCGCTGGTGGCGGATTTTCACCGCAACCTGATGTCGGGAGGGATCTTCCTCTATCCCGCCGACAGCAGGAATCCGCACGGCAAACTGCGCCTGCTCTATGAGGGGGCGCCGCTCTCCATGCTGGTGGAAGAGGCCGGGGGCGCGGCGACCGACGGAACGACGGCGGTCCTCGATCTCGTTCCCACCGACCTGCATCAGCGCGTCCCGCTCGTGATCGGCAGCCGGGCGGATGTCGCCTACGCCACCGACATTATCTCCCGGGGGTCCCGGGGATGAGCGAGCGGGGGCCGGTCTACGGCCCCGCCGACCGCCGGCCCGACCTCGCCGAACGGCTCGGGGCCCCCGGCGCGTTCCCGTTCACGCGCGGCGTGCATCCCTCGATGTACCGTGGGAAGCTGTGGACGATGCGCCAGTACGCCGGATTCGGCACCGCCGAGGCCACCAATGCCCGGTTCCGGCATCTGCTCGAGGCGGGGCAGACCGGCCTCTCCGTCGCGTTCGATCTGCCGACTCAGATGGGCTACGATTCGGACCACGCGGCGGCGGAAGGCGAAGTCGGGCGGGCCGGCGTGGCGATCGACACCGTCGACGATCTCGCCCGGCTCTTCGAGGGCATCCCGCTCGACCGGGTGTCCACCTCGATGACGATCAACTCGACCGCGGCCATCCTGCTGGCCATGTACGTGATCGTCGGGGAGGAGCAGGGGGTCCCGCTCGCCAGGCTCGAAGGCACGATCCAGAACGACATCCTGAAGGAGTACATCGCGCGGGGCACCTACATCTACCCGCCCGAACCGTCGTTGCGCCTCTGCGCCGACATTTTCCGGTTCACGACGGATGAAGGAATGAAAGTCAATCCCATTTCGATTTCGGGCTATCACATCCGGGAGGCGGGGGCGACGGCGGTGCAGGAGCTGGCGTTCACCTTCGCGAACGGGATCGAGTACGTGCGGCGCGCCGTCGGCGCCGGGCTTGATGTCAACCGCTTCGCCCCCCGCCTGTCGTTCTTCTTCGCGGGTTATTCGGACCTCTTCGAGGAGGTCGCGAAATTCCGGGCCGCGCGTCGGCTCTGGGCGACCCTGATGCGGGAACGGTTCGGCGCCTCGGACGAGGCGGCGCGGCTCCGGTTCCATACCCAGACCGGGGGCGCGACGCTCACGGCGCAGCAGCCGATGAACAACGTGGTCCGCGTGGCCGTGCAGGCGCTGGCGGCGGTGCTCGGTGGGACCCAGTCGCTGCACACCAACGCCTACGACGAAGCCCTGGCCCTGCCGAGCTCCCAGAGCGCGACCTTGGCGCTCCGGACGCAGCAGGTGCTCGCGTACGAGACCGGTGTCCCCGACGTCGTCGATCCGCTGGCGGGGAGCTACTACGTCGAGCGGTTGACCGATCAACTTGAAGCCGAGGCGCGGGCGCTCGTGGAGGAGGTGGAGGCGCTGGGGGGGAGCCCGCGGGCGATCGAGCGGGGCTTCTTCCAGGAGGCGATCGCCCGGAGCGCCTACACGCGGCAGCGCGCCATCGAGGCGGGCGAGGAGATCGTCGTGGGCGTCAACCGTTACGCCGACGACCTGCGGATTCCGAGCGTCCCGGCGCCGGATTATTCGGCCCTCGCCGCGGGGCAGCGGCGCCGGGTGGCCGACGCGCGGGCGCATCGCGATCCCACCCGGGCCGGCCGGTCGCTCGACCGGTTGCGGGCCGCGGCCCGCGATCCCGAGAGTCGCCTCATGCCGCCGATTCTCGAGGCGGCACGGGCTCGGGCCACGGTGGGCGAGATGTCCGACGTCCTGCGGGAGGTCTGGGGGGAGTACCGGCCCGCCTGAGGCCGCGGTTGACCGACCGAGAGGGCAAGGCTAAGTTGTTGCCCTATGCCAACCTACGAGTACAGATGCAAAGCCGGCCACAGCTTCGAGCAGTTCTTTCCCCAGATCAGCAACAAGAAGCGGGTGAAATGCCCCAAGTGTGGCAAGCCGGCTGAGCGCCTGATCTCCGGCGGGGCGGGCCTCGTCTTCAAGGGCTCCGGCTTCTACATCACGGACTACAAACGCGCTGGCGAGCCCAAGCCGACCGAATCCAGCCCTGAATCCAAGTCGGAGTCCAAGGCGGAATCCAAGCCGGCCGAGTCCAAGAAGCCCAAGAAAGACCACTGACGCGTGAAGGTCCACGACACGATCCGCGCGGCATTGGTGCGGGCCGCGGAAACGCTCGGCGCGCCCGGAGTGGACGTCCTGCTCGAGCGCCCGCGCGATCCGACGCACGGGGACGTGGCCACGAATCTGGCGCTGGCGCTCGCCCGCACGCTCCATGACAAGCCGAGAGCCATCGCGGAGCGCCTGGTCGGGGCCCTCGAGCTGCCGGCGGGGATCGTCAAGCGGATCGACATCGCGGGTCCTGGGTTCATCAATTTCGTTTTGGCCGAAGCGCGGCTCGCGGACGTGTTGTCGGCGGTGCTCGAGGCGGGAGCGCGCTACGGCCGTCACGACCAGGGTCGCGGCCGGCGGATCAACGTGGAATTCGTTTCGGCCAATCCGACCGGTCCACTGCACGTCGGCCACGGACGCGGGGCCGCGCACGGTGACGCGATCGCGACGCTGTACGAATGGACCGGCCACGAAGTGGCGCGGGAATTCTACGTCAACGACGCCGGACTGCAGATCGACAAGCTGGCGCAGTCACTGTGGGCGCGTGTGCAGCAGGAGGTGGGGCGGCCGGCCCAGATCCCGGAGGGGGGATACCAGGGCCAGTATCTCGTGGAGCTGGCCGAAGGGGTCCTGGTGCGGGAAGGCAGGGCCTTCGCCGATCTGCCCGAGGCGGAGGGGGTGCGGCGGTGCCGCACGATCGCGGTCGTGTCGCAGCGCGCGGAGCAGGATGAGGACCTGAAGGACTTCGGCGTCCACTTCGACGTCACCTTTTTCGAGTCCGAGCTCTATCGCTCGGGGGCCATCGAGCGGATGTTGGCCGAGCTCCGGGCTCACGGGTTGACCTTCGAGCAGGACGGCGCGCTGTGGCTGCGGACAACCGGGTTCGGTGACGACAAGGACCGGGTCCTGCGGAAGAGCGACGGATCCTACACGTATTTCGTTCCCGACATCGCCTACCATCGTCACAAGCACGAGCGGGGCTTCACCCACGTGATCGACGTCTGGGGCGCGGACCACCACGGTTACGTTCCGCGGATGCGCGCCGCCATGCGCGCGCTCGGCTACCCCGACGACTTCTTCCATGTGGAGATCGTCCAACTGGTCCGGGTGATGCGTGGCGGCGAGGAGGTGCGCTTTTCCAAGCGCAGCGGTGAATTCGTGACTCTGCGGGATCTGTTCGAGGAAGCGGGCGTGGACGCCGCCCGCTACTTCTTCCTGATGAAGCGTCCGGACGCGCAGTTCGTTTTCGACCTGGACCTTGCCAAATCGCAGACCGAAGAGAACCCGGTCTTCTACGTGCAGATGGCTCATGCGCGGATGAGCGGAATCTTCCGGGTGGCGGGGCGGTCGGCGGAGGACGTGACCGCCGCCGCGGTCGATCTCTCGGTCCTGACGCAGCCCGAGGAGCTGGATCTGATGAAAGCCCTCGGGGACTTCCCGCCGATCGTCGCCCGGGCCGCGGAGACGAGGGAGCCGCATCGCATCACCGGATTCCTCGAAGACCTGGCCCGGGTCGCCCACGCGTGGTATCACAAGTACCGCGTGCTGGGGGAGCCGGAGGAAACCGCCCGGCTGGTGCTCGCCGGGGCGGTCCGGCGGGTCTTGGCCAACGGACTGACTATTTTGGGGATCACCGCCCCGGATCGGATGTAATCGACGTGAGTCTTCTCGTCGTCGGCTCCATCGCGCTCGACTCCGTGCAGACGCCCTTCGGCGAGACCGCCGACGCGCCCGGGGGGTCGGCCCTCTTCTTCGCGGCCGCGGGCTCGGTGCTGCACCCGGTGCAGGTGGTCGGCGTGGTGGGCAGCGACTACCCGCTCGGCACCCTGCATTCGCTCGAAGCGCGCGGCGTCGATCTGGACGGGGTGGAGCAGGTCGCCGGCGAGTCCTTCCGCTGGAAGGGGCGCTACAGCTACGACCTGAACACGCGGGAGACGCTCGACACGCGGCTCGGCGTGTTCGCGCAGTTTCGCCCCAAGCTCCCCGAGGCCTACCGGGCCGCGCACTACGTCTTTCTCGGGAACATCGATCCTGAGCTGCAGCTCGGCGTGCTGGACCAGGTGGAGCGGCCTACGCTCGTCGCCTGCGACACGATGAACTACTGGATCAACTCCAAGAAGGACCTGGTGCTGGAGCTGCTGCGGCATATCGACGTGTTCATGGTCAACGACTCGGAGATCCGCGAGCTCACCGGGGACTGGAACATCTACCGGGCGGCGCAATGGGTGCTGCAGCGCGGTCCGGGTCGCGTCGTCATCAAGCAGGGGGAGCACGGCGCCCTGATGATCGACCCCGAGCGCACCTTCAAGGTGCCTGCCTATCCGCTCCAGGAAGTCTTCGATCCCACCGGGGCTGGCGACGCCTTCGCCGGCGGATTCATGGGGTATCTCGCGAAAACACAGGAGCTCTCAGCCGCGAACCTGCGCCGCGCCATGGTGTATGGCGCGGCCATGGGATCCTTCGCGGTGGAGGCGTTCGGGATCCAGGGGTTCGATCGGGTGACCGCCGCCGACGTCCGCGCGCGGGTGCGCGCGTTCCGCGATCTCGTGCACTTCGAGCTCGACGGAGAAGCGCGATGACGGGGAACGGCGAGCGCTACGCCAGCGCGGGCGTGCACCTCGAGGCCGCCGACGACGCCAAACGCCGCATCGCCGCACTCGTCGCCCGGACCCGTACCAAGCTCTCGCGCGGCCGGATCGGCGGCTTCGGGGGCATGCTGCGGGTGCCTCCCGGGATACGGCAGCCGGTGCTCGTCATGTCCACCGATGGTGTGGGCACCAAGGTTCTGGTCGCCATCCGGGCCGGCATGCACAAGGGCGTCGGCGAGGATCTCGTGAACCACAGCGTGAACGACATCCTCGTCCATGGCGCGCGTCCCCTCGGGTTCCAGGACTACCTGGCGAGCGGCAAGATCGTCCCGGAAGTGGTCGCCGCGGTCGTGGAGGGCGTGACCCGGGGCTGTCTCGCGCACGAGATGGCGTTGACCGGCGGCGAGACGGCGGAGATGCCGGACCTGTATCAGCCGGGGGACTACGACCTGGCCGGGACGATCGTCGGTATCGTGGAGGAGGACGAGGCGCTGCATGGCGACCGGATCCAGGCGGGCGACGTCCTCATCGGCCTCGCCTCGAGCGGCCTCCACACCAACGGCTACACCCTGGCGCGGCGGATCGTTTTCGACACGCTCAAACTCGACATTGGCGACCGGTTTCCCGACACCAATCGCAGTGTGGCCGAGGTGCTGCTCGAAGTCCATCGCAGCTACGCGCCGGTCGTGACCCCGCTGCTCGGCCGGATCCACGCGCTGGCGCACATCACGGGGGGCGGGATCGAGGGGAATCTCGTGCGCGTGCTCCCCGAGGGATGCGAGGCGGTGGTCGATGCCGGGTCATGGGTCTGGCCCGACCTGTTCCGCGTGTTGAAGACGGCGGGCCAGGTCTCCATCCAGGAAATGCGCCGGGTCTTCAATCTGGGGATCGGCATGATCGCGGTGGTGGCGCGCGACGACGTCGAGGAGGTCCGGCGCGTGGCGGACCGGGCCAAGGTGCGGAGCTGGATCATTGGCGAGATCCGCACCGGCCGCACCGGCGTGCGTTTCTCGGAGCGTTGAAGGCGCTTCCCCCTCCGCCCGTGGTTACCTCCCCGAACCCGACCGTCGAACAAGCGGCGATGCTGCGGGCGCTCACCCTGGCCTGGCGCGGGTGGGGGCGCGTGTCGCCGAATCCCCTGGTCGGAGCGGTCGTCCTCGGTGGCGGCGGGGAAGTGGTGGGTGAGGGGTGGCACTCCGAGTTCGGTGGGCCCCACGCCGAGGTGGAAGCGTTACGGGCGGCCCGCGAGCACGCCCGCGGCGCCACGCTCGTCGTCACACTCGAGCCGTGCCGCCACCAGGGGAAGACGCCTCCCTGCACCGAGGCGATCCGCTCGGCGGGTGTGACGCGCGTCGTGGCCGCGATTCGCGACCCCGGTGTCGACGCTGGGGGCGGACTCGGCGTATTGCGGGCAGCCGGGATCCGCGTCGAGCTCGGCGTGGAGGCCGCCGCGGCCGCCGCGCAGAACGCGCCGTTTCTGTTCGCGCGAACGCACCCGGCACGCCCGTTCGTCGCCCTGAAGCTCGCCACCTCGATCGACGGCCGCATCGCGGATAGCGCCGGCCGTTCGCAGTGGGTGTCGGGGGAGGAAGCGCGCGCCTGGGTGCATTGGCTGCGCGCCGGGTTCGACGCGATCGCCGTGGGCGGGACCACCGCGCTGAAGGATGATCCACAGCTCACCGTGCGCGGCGCCATCACCCCGCGCCGGCCTCCCGTTCGCGTCGTGTTCGACCGGCGCGCCATGTTGAACCCGACGGCGGCGCTCGTGCGCACCGCGCGTGAGACGCCGACTTGGGTCGTGGCTTCGACCGACGCACCCGCCGCCTCGGTCGCGAGTCTCGAGGACGCGGGGGTGCAGGTGCTGCGTCCGACCTCCCTCACGATGGGGCTCACCCAGCTTCGCGAAGCCGGAATCGAATCGGTGCTGTGCGAGGGCGGCGGGGCCCTCGGCGCGCGCCTTCTCGAGGCGGGCCACGTCGACCGCCTCTACTGGGTGCAGGCCCCCGTGTGGCTCGGGGCGGGCGCTGTCGCCGCGTTCCCCGGGATGCCGGACGCCGCGATCGCGTCGGCGCCACGCTGGATTCCCGTGGAACGGCGGGCTCTGGGGCAGGATACCCTATTGGTCTTGGATCGGGAGCTATGTTTACCGGCGTCGTGACGGCGGTGGGACGGATCAGCCGGGTGGCTCGGGAACAGGCCACAGCGCGGCGAGAGGCGGGCCTCGCGCTCGAGATCCGGGCGCCGTACCGGGGCCTGAAGCGGGGCGAGAGCATCGCCGTGAACGGCGCCTGTTTGACGGTGGAGCGGGTGGTGCGGGGCGGCTTCCGCGTCCGTACCGTCGCGACGACGCTCGGGCGCACGCTGTTCGGGGATTATCAGCGCGGACGGCGGGTCAACCTCGAGCGGGCCGTACGAGCCGCCGACCGGCTGGGCGGCCATCTGGTCCAGGGCCATGTGGACGGGGTGGCACAGGTCGTGCGGGTCGCCACCGTGGGCGACGCCCGGCTCGTGGATCTGGCGGTGCCGGCCGACGTCCTGGCGGTGTCGATCCCGCTCGGCGCCGTTACGGTGGACGGGGTTTCGCTGACGGTCAACGCGATCGGGAGTGGCGGGTCGCTCCAGGTCTCGCTCATTCCCTATACGCTGGCGCATACGACGCTCGGGGGTCTCGAGCCCGGCGATCGCGTCCACGTGGAAGGGGACGTGATCGGGAAATACGTGAGGCGGTTATGTCGTTCGGAAACGTAACGCAGGCCATTGCGGACATCGCCGCGGGCAAGCTCGTCATCGTGGCGGACGACGAGCGTCGCGAAAATGAGGGGGATCTGATCGGCGCGGCCGAGCGGGTCACCCCCGCCATGATCAATTTCATGGCCACGCACGGACGCGGGCTGATCTGCCTCACCCTCTCGCCGGAACGGTGTCAGGCGCTAGGCCTGCCACAGATGGCCGAGGCCAACACCGAAGCGCATGAGACCGCGTTCACCGTCAGCGTGGATGCGGCGGCGCGCTTCGGCGTGACGACGGGCATTTCCGCAGCGGACCGCGCCGCCACGATCCGCGTCGCCATCGACCCGTCGACCCTCCCGTCGGACCTGCGCCGGCCCGGGCATGTCTTTCCGCTGCGCGCCCGTCCCGGCGGCGTGCTGCAGCGGGTCGGTCAGACTGAGGCGAGCGTCGACCTGGCGCGCCTCGCGGGGTGCTATCCGGCGGGCGTGATCTGCGAGATTCTGAACCCCGACGGCACGATGGCGCGCCGCCCGGAGCTACAGGCGTTCGCGGAAACGCACGGCCTGACCTTCGTGACCGTGGCGCAGCTCGTGGCCTACCGGCTCGCCCATGAGCGGTTGGTGCACCGCGTCGCCGAGGCCCGGCTCCCCACGCCGTACGGCGAGTTCCGCATCGTGGGCTACCGCAACGACGTCGACGCGGCCGAGCACGTCGCGCTGATCTTTGGCGAGGTACAGGGACAACCGGACGTGCTGGTGCGGATGCACTCCAAGTGCCTTACCGGCGACGTGTTCGGATCGGCGCGGTGCGACTGCGGCTGGCAGCTGCAAAGCGCGATGCGGCAGATCGCGCAAGCGGGGCGCGGCGCCATCGTGTATCTGGACCAGGAAGGCCGGGGGATCGGCCTCTTGAACAAGCTCAAGGCCTACGAGCTCCAGGACGCCGGGCACGATACGGTGACAGCCAACGAGCAGCTCGGCTTCAAACCCGATCTGCGGAACTACGGCATCGGCGCCCAGATCCTGCTCGACCTCGGGCTCTCGTCCATTCGCGTGCTCACCAACAACCCCAAGAAGCTGGTCGGCCTCGAGGGCTACGGCCTCACGATCGTCGAGCGGGTGCCGATCGAGCCGCCGCCGTCCGCGGAAAACCGCGCCTATCTGGACGTCAAACGCGACAAGCTGGGTCACCTTCTCTCGCACTGACCCGTGACGGCCGCCAAGTCGCGGGTGGCGATCGTCGTCAGCCGCTTCAACGAAGACGTGACGCGCCGCCTGCTCGCGGGGGCCGAGGCGGCGCTGCGGGAGCAGGGCGTGCCGATGGCGCAGGTGGACGTGTACTGGGCGCCCGGGGCCTTCGAGCTGCCGGTGCTCGCCGAGGCGGCGGCCGCGAGCGGGCGGTATCGGGCGATCGTGGCGCTGGGATGCGTCATCCGGGGTGAGACCGCGCACTTCGAATACGTTGCGGGCGAGGCCGCGCGCGGCCTCGGGAACGTGGCCCTGGCCCACCGCATCGCCGTCGGGTTCGGGGTGCTGACGACCGACACCGAGGAGCAGGCCCTGGCCCGCGCCGGCGGACCCGCCGGCAACAAGGGGTTCGACGCCGCCCTCGCCGCCCTCCAGACCGCGGACGTGCTCGCGACGCTGCTTCGTGCCCCGTCCCGAGACTAAAGCCCGGGCCCGCGCGCTCCAACTGTTGTACGCCTGGGACCTCTCCGGCGGTCTGGACCTGCGCTCGGTCGCGGCGCGGCTGGTCCCGCTCACGGGTGGGAGCCGGGCGACCCTCGATCGCGCCCTGGAGCTGGCCGAGCGCGCGACGGCCGGGCGCGATGAATTCGACCGGCGCACCGCCCGCGCGGCCGAGCATTGGCGGTTGCAGCGGGTGGGGGTGATCGAGAAGAACATCCTGCGGCTCGCGCAGGCGGAGCTGGCTGAAGGGCGCACGCCGCCCCGGGTGGTGCTCGACGAGGCGGTGCGTCTGGCGCACTGGTTCGGGGGGGAAAAGACGCCGGCGTTCGTGAACGGGATCCTCGACGCCGTGGCCCATGAACTGGGTGTCCTGTGAGAATCCTCCTCGTCAACTGGAACGACCGCGAGAACCCTCAGGCGGGGGGCGCGGAGATCCATCTGCACGAGATCTTCGGACGCCTCGCCGGCTGGGGCCACGAGGTGGACCTGATCGCGAGCGGCTGGCCCGGGGTGGCGCCCACCGCCGTGCTGGACGGCATTCGGGTGACGCGGGTGGGCGGGCGGTATTCGTTCGCGCTGCGGGGCCGCGCGGCGGTCCGCCGCCAGCTCCGCGCGCGGTCCTACGACGTGCTGGTCGAGGACATCAACAAGGTGCCGCTCTATCTGGCGGGGCTCTCGGCGTTGCCGCTCTGCGTCATCATCCCCCATCTCTTCGGCACGACCGCGTTCGCCGAGGCGAGCTGGCCGGTCGCCGCCACCGTCTGGGCGGCCGAGCGGGGCATTCCCCGCGCCTACCGCCGCGCGTTCTTCCACGCGATTTCGTCCAGCACCCGGGACGACCTCGTGCGACGCGGCATTCCGGCGGAGCGGATCGAGGTCATCTACCCCGGGATCGACGCGGTCCGGTATCGCCCGGATCCCGCGGTTTCGCGCGAGGCGCGGCCGACATTCTTGTACGTCGGGCGATTGAAGCGTTATAAAGGAGTGGAGATCGCGTTGCGCGCCCTGGCGCTCGCGCGCCGGAGCGGGAGGGCCGGGGATGCCCGGTTGCTGGTGGCCGGCCAGGGCGACGACCGGGAGCGGCTGGAGCGGGTGGCCCGGGACCTGGAGCTGGGAGAGGCGGTCCGGTTTCTCGGGTTCGTAACGGAGGCGGAGAAGATCCGCCTGCTGCGCGCGGCCTGGGCTGTCGTCTTTCCCAGTCCGAAGGAGGGCTGGGGGATTTCCAACGTGGAGGCGGCCGGGTGTGGAACGCCGGCCCTCGCCTCCGACAGTCCGGGATTGCGCGAAACCGTGCGGCACGGCGAGACCGGTTTTCTGGTGCCGCACGGCGACGCCGCCGCCCTGGCCGAACGGATGCAGGCGCTCGCCGCCGACCCCCGCCTCGTGGATCATCTGGGACGAAACGCGCGGGCGCTGGCCGAGTCGCTGTCGTGGGAGCGCACCGCGCGCTCGACGCTGGCCCAGCTGGAGCGAGTCAGGGCACAGGGAGGGTGACTATGCGCATCAGCATCACCGCACGGCATGTGAAGGTCCCCGAAGAGCTGCGGGCGCGCGCGCGCGATCTGCTGTCGCGGCTCGCCCGGATCGCTTCCCGGCCGCATGACGGGCAGGTGATCTTCTCCGAGAACCACGGCGTGCCGGCGGCCGAGGTGCGGCTGCATACGGTCCGCGGGAAGATCCTGGTGGGGATGAGTGACGGAGCCGATCACCGCTCGGCTCTCGACAAGGCCGTGGCGCGGGTGCGGCGTCAGCTCGACAAACCGGCGGGGAAGACGGGTCGTGCGCGCGCGCGCGCGGTCCAGCGCGCGTCCGAGTGAAGCCGCTGCGCGTCCGCGATCTGGTAGCTCGCAAGGGGGGCCCCTTGCAGCTCGAGGCCCTGACCGGCGACGTGGGGCTCGACCGCGTCATCAGCTCTTCGGAAGTGTCCAGCCCGGGACTCGCCCTCGCGGGGTACACGGCGCGGTTCGTGGCCGACCGGGTGCACATTCTGGGCGAGACCGAGATCTCCTTCCTCGCGTCGCTCGAGCCGGAGGGACGCCGGCAAGCCCTCGCCCGGTTCTTCGACTTCGACCTGACCTGCGTGGTCGTGACCAAGGGCCAGGAACCGCCGCCGGAGCTGGTGACGCTCGCCGGCGCCAAGGGCACGCCGGTGATCCGGACGTCGCTCAAGACGGCGGAGTTCTTCCGCCGCCTGAAGCCCTTTCTGGACGAGGCCTTCGCGCCGGCGACCACACTGCACGCGTCCCTGGCTGATGTGTTCGGCGTCGGTCTCCTGTTCGTCGGCCGCTCGGGGATCGGCAAGAGCGAATGTGTGCTCGACCTGGTCGAGCGGGGGCACCGTCTCGTGGCCGACGACCTCGTGCAGGTCACGCTGCACGGCAACGACATCCTCCTGGGGCGGGGACACGAGATGTCCCGCCACTTCATGGAAATCCGCGGCGTCGGCCTGATCGACATCAAGGCGCTGTTCGGGATCCGGGCGGTTCGCCAGCAGAAGCGGATCGAGGTCGTCGTCCAGCTCGAGGACTGGGACGCGTCCCGCGAGTACGACCGCACGGGGCTGGCGGCCCAGGAGACCGAAATTCTCGGCGTGCGGCTGCCGCAGGTGACGGTCCCGTTGAACCCGGGCAAGAACCTGACGGTGATCTGCGAAGTGCTCGCGATGAATCACCTGCTGCGCTACACCGGGGTGGATTCGGCCCGGCAATTCAACGATCGGCTCATCAAGCATATGCGCGAACGTACCGAAGTCGAGGAGTACCTGGCGGAAGACTATGAGTGAGCCGTTGCGCGGCGTCGTGATCTCGCACGCGGGGTTGGCGGAGGCGCTGGTCGAGGCCGTCCGGACCATCACCGGGGTGTCCGACGCCCTGGTGCCGGTGTCCAACGAGGGCTGCGACCAGCCGGCGCTGCAGGAGCGCATCGCGCAGGCGATGGGGTCGGCCCCCGCGGTGCTGTTCATCGATCTCCCGGGAGGATCCTGTCTCACCAGCGCCGTGCGCTATGCCCGCCGGGGCGGCCCCGCGGTGGCGGTCGTGACCGGCGTCAATCTGGCCATGCTCCTGGACTTCGTGTTCCACCGCGAGATCCCGCCGGCCGAAGCGGCCCGCCGCGCGGCCGAGGCGGGTGGCAAGGCGATTCGCCTGCCGCCCGCCGCATGACGATCGCCCTGGTGCGCCTGGACGACCGGCTCATCCACGGCCAGGTGGTCGTCGGGTGGGGCCAGCCGCTGAACGCGCGGTTCATCGTGCTGGTCGACGACGAGGTCCGGGCCAGTCCCTGGGAACAGGACCTCTATCGGATGGGCGTCCCCACGCAGATCGAGGTGATCTTCGCCTCCATCGCGGAAGCGACCCGGCGCCTCGCCGAATGGCAGGCCGCCGACGAGGTCGGCATCGTGCTCACCGGAACGGTGGAGGCGCTCGCGGCGCTTGCGGCGGGCAGCGGCCTCACGCGGGTCAACGTGGGGGGCGTGCATCATCGTCCCGGGCGCACCGAGCGCCTGCGCTACGTGTACCTCACCGACCAGGAGGCGGAGCAGCTGCGCGGCATTGCCCGGCGCGGGATCGAAGTGACGGCCCAGGACGTCCCGACCGCCCGGGCCATTCCCCTGACCGAGTTCGTGTCATGAGCTGGCTCGAGACGCACCTCCTGCTGCTTACCTGGGGCACGCTCGTTGGCTTGGACCTCGTCTCGGTCGGGCAGACCATGATCAGCCGCCCGCTCGTGGCCGGGGCCGTGGCCGGTGCGATCGTCGGAGACCTGGCCACCGGCCTGCAGCTCGGCATCGTGTTCGAGCTGTTTCAATTCGACGTGTTGCCGGTGGGCGCCGCGCGCTATCCCGAGTACGGTCCCGCGACGGTGGCCGCGGTGTCCGCCGCGCACTTCGCGGGCGGCACCCTGGCGGTCGGATTCGGAGCCGGGGTCGGCCTCGTCACGGGCCTTCTGGGCGGACTCTCCCTGCATCTGTTGCGCCGGCTCAACGCGCGCGCCGTGACGCGGGCGGCGGCGGCGCTCGACGCCGGCGAGCCCGAGGCGCTGATCCGCGTGCACGCGGCCGGCATCCTCCGCGACGCCCTGCGAGCGGCCGTGGTGACGACCGTGGGACTCCTCCTCGCCCGCAGCTCGCGCCTCGTGTTTCGTTCCGCGCTCTCCGCGGATCATGTCACCCTGCTCACAGCCGCCGTGGCCGGAGCGGCGGTGGCGGTCGGCGCGGCCGGGGTGCTGCGTCTGATCGGCCGGACGCCGACGCTCAAGTGGTTCGCCGTGGGACTCGCGGGAGGAGCGGTGGTCGCATGGACGTGGTGACCCCCTCGCGCGGGCGGTTCGCCACGACCCTACTGCGCCTCCTGACGGTGCAGGGCTCCTGGAACTACGACCGGATGATCGGGGTCGGGTTCGGAGTGTCCGAGGAGCCGCTGCTCCGTGACCTCGTGCAGAACGGCGACGGGAGCGCGTACCGGGCCGCGCTGGCTCGAGGCGCCCTGTTCTTCAATTCCCATCCCTACCTGGCGGGCCTCGCGGTGGGCGCCACGGCGCGACTCGAGCTGGAACGCGCCCCGGCCCAGCAGATCGAACGGTTGCGAACGGCGTTGTGCGGTCCGCTCGGATCGCTCGGCGACCGGCTGGTCTGGGCGGGGCTGCTGCCGTTCGCCGCGGCGGTCGCGATGAGCGCCATCGCGCTCGGGGCAGGGTGGCAGGCGGTCGCGCTGTTCCTGCTGATGTACAACGCTGGACACTTGACGCTCCGCTGGTGGGCGCTGCGGGCGGGGTGGCGCTACGGCGCGGGCGTCGCGAGCGCCCTGCGGAACTCGACGATCCAGCGTCTGCTCGGGCTGTCCGGACCCGCGCTGGGCCTCGCGGCGGGCTTCATGCTGCCCGTCCTGATCCGCGGGTTCGCCGCTCCGCTCCCGCCGTGGGCCAGACTCGTCTTCGCCGGGACGGCGGCACTCGCGCTGGCGGGGCTGCGGCTGGTGCCGGACCGGGTGTCAGGACTGCGCATCGGGCTCGCGGTCGTGGCGCTCGGCCTGGTCGGCGTGTGGATATGGCGATGATCGAGCGCGAGGCGCGGATCGTGAACCCGCTCGGCATGCATGCCCGGCCCGCGGCGGAGCTCGTCAAGGTCGCGAGCCGTTTTGCGTCGGACATTCGCGTGGGGAAGGACGACCTGCTGGTGAACGCCAAGAGCATCATGGGCGTGATGATGCTCGCGGCGGAGTGCGGTTCGGTCATCCGGTTCCAGGCGGACGGCTCCGACGCCGAGGCGGCCCTCGCGGCGCTGCTGGAGCTCGTCGCGGACGGATTCCACGAGATGCATCTGACCGGAGACGAGCGGGACCTGGAGGACGAGACCGAAGGAGAGCCGGCGTGACCGCGGGGCGGCTGCTGCAGGGGATCGGCGTGTCAGAAGGCCTGGCGATAGGGCCGGCCTTCGTCGTGCGTTCCGCCCTCCCGGAAGTGCCGCATCGCGTGGTCCCGCGCACCCAGGTGGAGAAGGAAGTGCGGCGCCTCAAGGCGGCGATCCGCGACGTGAAGCGGGGCATTGTGGCGCTCAAGGTACGCGCCGAAGATCGGGCCGGCGTCGATGAAGCACGGATCTTCGACGCCCAGGTCTTGATGCTCGAGGACAACGAGTTCGTCGCCGCCATCGTGGACCTGATCCGCGAGAATCATCTGGCGGCCGAGAAGGCGTTCGAGTTCAAGGCGTTCGAGATCCGCGACCTCTGGTCCAGCTCGGGGAACGCCAGGCTCAAGGATCGCGTCGCCGATCTCAACGGGATCGCGATCCGGGTGGTGCGTCATTTGATGCACCTTGGCTCCGAGGACGTCTCGGCCGGCCTCGCGCAGCCGTCGATCATCGTGGCGAAGGAGGTCGGGCCGGGACTCGCGGTGGAGCTGGACCGGGCCCGCGTGCTCGGCCTCGTCAGCGAGGAAGGCACACGCACTTCGCATGCGGCGATCCTGGCCCATTCGATGGGGATGCCCGCGGTGATGGGTCTCGCCGGGGCGATCGATCGGATTCGCTCGGGCGCCACCGTGATTCTGGACGGCGGCGAAGGCACGGTGCTGATCGATCCGACGCCGGAGGAAATCAGGGCGGCCCGCGCCCGCGACCAGCGGCGCGCGGCCATCGCCGGGGAGCTGGAACGGGCGGTGGGTCTCCCCGCGGTCACCACCGACGGTTGGCGGGTGGCGCTGCGCGGGAACGTCGATCTCCCCGACGAGCTGGAAATGGCCCGGCGCCACGGGGCGGAAGGCGTCGGGTTGCTGCGCACCGAGTTCCTGATTACGGGCCACACGGCGCTCCCGAGCGAGGACGACCAGGCGACCTATTTCAAGCGGGTGGCCCGCGCGTTTTCCGGTCATCCAGTGGTGATCCGGACGTTCGATCTGGGAGGCGACAAGTTCCCCGCGCCGTTCCGCGGGGCGCCGGAGCCGAACCCGTTCCTGGGCTGGCGGGCGATCCGGGTCTGCCTCGATCAGCCGGAGATGTTCCGCGCCCAGATCCGGGCCGTGCTGCGGGCCGCGGCGGTCGACGGAGCGAACCTGCAGCTGATGCTGCCGCTCGTGACCCGCGTCGATGAAGTGGAACGCACCCGCGAGATGATGCTCGAGGAGGGACGGCGTCTCGAGCAGGCGGGCGTCGTCGCGGCCCCCGCGGTGCCGCTCGGCGTCATGGTGGAGACGCCGGCCGCCGCCGTGCTCGCCGACCGGCTGGCCGAAGTGAGCGACTTCCTGTCCGTCGGCACCAACGATCTCACCCAGTACACTCTGGTCGTAGACCGGGGAAACGCGCGGCTCGCCGGGCGGTTCATCCCGCACGATCCCAGCGTGCTCCGCCTGCTGCATCAGATCGCGACGGCGGCGCGCGCCGCCGGGAAGCCGGCGAGCGTGTGCGGGGAGATGGCGTCCGACCCGTTGTCGGCCTTCCTGCTGGTCGGGCTCGGGTACGAGACGCTGTCGGTCGCCCCGCCGAGCCTGCCCATGATCCGCTGGATCGTGCGGCAGGTGAGCCGTGCCGCGGCGACGGAGGCGGCCCAGGCCGCCCTCGCCGCGCGAGGCGATGCGGAGGTCCTCGCCGTGCTGCGCGCCGCCCTGACGCGCACCGTGGATCCTGCGATCCTGGAAATGCGACACTAGGTTGCCCGCCGGGGGGCGGGTTACTAGCTTGTAAAGCCTAACTCTCACAAGCACATATGCCCCCGGGCAAACACGTATTTACATCCGAGTCGGTGACCGAAGGCCATCCCGACAAGATCGCGGACCAGATCTCGGACGCGGTCCTGGACGCCATCCTGACCCACGACCCGAACGCCAGGGTGGCGTGCGAAACGCTCGTGACCACCGGTATGGCGGTCGTGGCCGGCGAAATCACGACGTCCACCTACGTCCATATCCCCGATATCGTGCGGGGGACGATCCAGGCGATCGGCTACACCGACGCGAATTTCGGCTTCGACGCGCAGACCTGCGCGGTCCTGACCACCATCGACCGTCAATCACCCGACATCGCCATGGGCGTGGATACCGGCGGCGCCGGCGACCAGGGGATGATGTTCGGGTACGCGTCGAACGAGACTCCGTCGCTGATGCCGCTCCCGATCGTGCTGGCTCATCGCCTGGCTGAGGAGCTGGCCGCGGTGCGCAAACGCGGCGGCTTGCCGTGGCTGCGGCCCGACGGCAAGACGCAGGTGAGCGTGATCTACGAAGGCGACCGCCCGGTGGGCGTGAGCAAGGTCCTGGTATCGACCCAGCATTCGGACCTGGTCGACAACGCCGACATCCGGACCGGGATCCTGGCGCAGGTCGTCCGGCCGGTCCTCGGCCGGGCTGGATTCGAGGTCGCCGACGCCGACGTCTACGTCAACCCCACGGGTCGGTTCGTGGTCGGCGGCCCCCAGGGCGACGCCGGACTGACGGGCCGCAAGATCATCGTGGATACCTACGGCGGCATGGCCCGGCACGGCGGCGGCGCGTTCAGCGGCAAGGATCCCTCCAAGGTGGACCGCTCCGGCGCGTATGCCATGCGCTGGGTGGCCAAGAACATCGTGGCCGCCGGGTTGGCGCGTCGCTGCGAGTGCCAGGTGGCCTACGCCATCGGGCTGCGGGATCCCGTGTCCATCATGGTGGACACGTTCGGGACGGGCAACGCCGCCCCGGAAGCGATCGAAGAGGCGGTGCGCGCGGTCTTCGACCTGACCCCGGGCGGGATCATCTCGGCCCTGAAGCTTCGGGCGCCGATCTACCGGCCCACGGCCACCTACGGCCATTTCGGCCGGGCGCCGGAGCGGCGTCAGGTGGGCGACCGGGAAGTCGAGCTGTTCACCTGGGAAGAGACCAATCGAGTGGAGGAGTTGCGGCTCGCCGTGCAACGCTCCAGGCACTACCAACCGGCGCGAGGGAGCGTCCGTACATGACCGCGACGGCCAATGCCACTTCCGACGTGAAAAATCTCGCCCTCGCCGACGAGGGCCGACGCCGCACCGAATGGGCGGAACGCTCCATGCCGGTGCTGCGGCAGCTGCGGGCGCGCTTCACGGCGGAGCAGCCGCTGAAGGGCCGTCGACTCGCGGCCTGCCTCCACGTCACGACCGAGACCGCGAACCTCGCGGTGACCCTGAAAGCGGGCGGGGCGGACGTCGTGCTGTGCGCGTCGAACCCGCTCTCGACCCAGGACGACGTGGCCGCCCATCTCGTGCGCGATCACGGCATCAAGGTGTTCGCGATCAAGGGTGAGGACCACGAGACCTATTACGAGCACATCCGCGCCGCGCTGGCGCACCGGCCCGACATCACCATGGACGATGGCGCCGATCTCGTCGGCGCGCTGCACATGATCGCGCTGAATCGCCTCGACGACCTGGCGCCGGCGGTCCGCACCTGGGTGGAGCGGCTCTCCGCCGCCGACCGCAAAGGCCTCGTGAACGGGGTCATCGGCTCCACCGAGGAGACGACGACCGGCGTCATCCGGCTGAAGGCGATGGCGAAGGACGGCGTGCTGCAGTTCCCCGTCATCGCGGTCAACGATGCGGACACGAAACACCTGTTCGACAACCGCTACGGGACCGGGCAGTCCACCCTGGACGGCATCCTGCGGGCCACCAATCTGCTCATCGCGGGGAGCACGGTCGTCGTCGCCGGATACGGGTGGTGCGGGCGCGGGTTCGCCATGCGGGCGCGCGGCGCGGGCGCCAACGTGCTCGTGACCGAGATCGACCCGCTGAAGGCGCTGGAAGCCCAGATGGACGGGTACCGGGTGGTGACGATGGCGGAAGCCGCCCGGGTGGGCGACATCTTCGTGACGCTCACCGGAAACATCCACGTAATCCGGCTCGAGCACATGAAGGCGATGAAGGACGGCGCCGTGATCGCGAACTCCGGACATTTCAACGTCGAGATCGACCTGGACGGCTTGAAGCGCGCCGCCCCAGCTCCGGCCGCGCTCCGCGAGTTCGTGGAGGAGTTCCGGCTCGGCGACAAGCGGCTCTACGTGCTGGCCGACGGTCGCTTGGTCAACCTCGCGGCCGCCGAAGGGCATCCCGCCAGCGTCATGGACATGTCCTTCGCCAACCAGGCGCTCGCGGCGGAGTTTGTGATCCGGCATGCCCGGACCCTGAGCAAGGACGTGCACCGCATCCCGCGGGAGCTCGACCAGGACATCGCGCGGCTCAAGCTGCAAGCCATGGGAGTCGCGATCGACACCCTCACCGCCGAACAGCAGAAGTACCTCGCCTCGTGGGACATGGGCACCTGAGCCACCTGTGATCGAGGTGCGTGTCGCCCATCTCGGGCTCGACCGCACGACCAACACGCCGGTCGTGATTCTGCAGGAACAGGGGGGGGAGCGGGTGCTCCCGATCTGGATCGGCCCGGCCGAAGCGAGCGCCATCGCCATGGAGCTGGCGGGAGTGAAGTTCGCGCGCCCGCTCACCCACGACCTGCTGAAGCAGGTGATCGTCGGGCTCGGCGCCGACCTGCGCAAGGTCATCATCACGCAGGTGAAGGACAACACCTATTTCGCCGAGCTGCAGATTTATCGCGGCGACACCGTCGTCAACATCGACGCACGGCCCTCGGACTCGATCGCCGTGGCGCTGCGGCTCAAGGCGCCGATCTTCACGAGCGACGACCTGCTCGAGCACACGAGCATCGACGCCTCGGAGCTGACCCCGGAATCGCTGGGGGAGACCGGCGGCTCGGGCGGCGGCACGCAGCCGCTCGATGCCGATCAACTCAAGAAGTATCTCCAGAACCTCGATCCTGAAGACTTCGGCAAGTTCACGCCGTAGGGCGGCGCCCCTCCTGGCCCTGACGGCGCTGGCGGGCGGGACCCTCGCCGGCCAGAGCGGGGCCGCGGTCGTGTCGGGGCGCGTCGTGTACGCGCACGGGCGTCGCGTCGCCGCGGGAGGGGCCTGGGCCGTGCTGCACGAGGTCAGCATGGTCCGCCAGGCGGCGATCGACTCCATGCGCACCGACGCCGCCGGCCGCTACCGCTTCCGGGTCGCGGCGCCGGACACCGGTGCCCTCTACCTCGTCTCGAGCACGCGCGCCGGGATCGCCTACTTCTCCCAGCCGCTGCGCCTGTCGCCCCGCGCCAGCGTGACCGCCGATTCGCTCACCGTCTACGATACGAGCGCCACCGGCACCCCCGTGCGGGTGGAACGCCGTCTCCTCACCATCGCCCGGGCACGCGCCGACGGGTCGCGCGATGTGCTGGAGGTCCTCGAGCTTCGGAACCCCGATCTCGTCACCCGCATCGCCGCCGATACGACGCACCCGACCTGGAGAGGACGGCTGCCCGCCGGCGCGATCCAGTTTCAGGTGGGGGAGAGTGACTTCTCGCCGCAGGCCGTGGCCTTGCACGGCGACTCGATTCTCGTCTTCGGACCGGTCCAGCCCGGCCTGTCGCGCCAGCTGTCGTTCTCCTACGTCCTGCCCGCAACCGCGAACGCGGTTGCGATCCCGGTCGATCAGGGGATCGGGGAGCTGCATCTCCTGATCGAGGACACCACCGCGACCCTCGCCGCCGGGGTCTCCCTCGCCCGGTCCACGGAAGACATCGAGGGTCGCAAGTTTCGCAGTTACTCGAGCCAAAGCGTCCCCGCCGGTACCCCGCTGCTCGTGCGCCTGCCGCCCGGACGTCCGGCGTCCGAGCGGGCGCTCCCCTGGCTCGTCGGCGGGATGGTGGCCGCGCTTGTCCTCGGACTCGGGTTTGCCCTGCGGCGGCGCCCCGCTTCCTCTCCTACCAGGCAGGGGTGACGCCGCGGTCGACGCGCCGCGCACCCCGCCAGAGCAGGTAGGCGGCGCGCGCGGCAGCGGCGGCGGAGCGGCGGCGCGCGCGGACGAGAACGGATGTGCCCGCCACGCCAGGCGTCAGGGGGAGTCCCATCTCCGCCAGCGTGCCCTCGAGGATCAGCTTTTCTCCGACGCGACTCGCGAACGCCACCCGGCGCAACACGTCGAACCGCCAGTGCAGGAGACGGCGATACGGCAGCGTCGACAGCGTCAGCGGCAGCGAGACTCCGGCGATCGCGGCGGCCGTGCCGAGCCAGGCCCTCGCCGATTCCGGATCGACCTCGCTTCCCGCGGCGAGCCGCGCCGCCATGACCGGCCAATCCACGGCGGCTCCTCCGCCATCAAACAGGGCGACGGCATCCAGGAAATAGCGGAGGCGGTACGACAACGCCCCATGCTGCAAGCTGTGCGTTACGGCGTGCCACAACAGCTCGGTGGCGGAAGGAATGAGGCAGGAGATTCCGAGCCAGCTCACCGTGCGCCCCCCGTTCGCCTGGCGTTGCCAGGCGAGCGCCGGCGGGACCCTCAAGTCGGTGGACGTGTGGATCTCGATGGTGACGCGGTGGCGGTTCCAGATCGGTTTCAAGTGCACGGTGCGGAACGGGCCGCCGGGCGGGGGTGGCGCTTCCGCGTAGCCCCTGCTGCACAGGCGCTCCCAGACCGCCGCGGCGGCGGACTCGGGCAGCAGCAGGTCAACGTCGTGAGTGGCGCGGGCGTCCGCCCAGGGATGGAGACCCGCCGCCGCGGCGGCGCGCCGCGCGACGCCCTTGAGGAGAATGACCGGGAGGTCCATCGCGGCAATCTCACGTAGCGCGTCCGCCGCCGCCTCTTCCACGAGCATCGCACGGGCCAAGGTGCCGCGATTGGACCGGCTCAGCCACTGCGAGAACCCCGCCACCGGATCCACGGCGAGCTGGTGGAGGCGCCGCTCGAGCCAGAGTTCGCCGCCTTCGAAATGCACGAGGCGATCGAGCCCGCCCGGCCTCGAGGCGTCCCATTCGGTCACGAGCCCGGCGGTTCCGACACCGTCCCCCAGCCGGACCGTATCGAGCAACAGGTCGGCCGGATGCATGTCAGGATGGCGCGGAGCCGCCGGGGAAGCGGGCGATCGTCACGTGTTCCTGCAGGTGCTCCGGCGAGGACCACTCGAGGTAGGGATGACCCTCGCGCACCAGCCAGGCGTGCGCCGCGAGGTCTCCGGTTTCGCTCGCCTGGTCCGACCCCGCATTGCGGGATCGCCTGACGCCGATGACGAGCTCGACGGGACGGCCGGCCCGCCGCAGCAGATGGTAGAGAATGGCGGAGCGATTGAGACAGGTCCGACGCCACGGCCCGGGAAGCCGCAGGAGGAGATCGTCGACCCACCGGGCCAGGGCGGTGTCGTCGAGGGCAGCGTCGTCGGCGACACGCGAGCGGTGCGCCGGCTCGAGCCAGGCGAGCAGCCGGGAGAGCGAGACGAGCCGGATCAGAGGCGGCACGAACAGCGCCGTCCCGATCGCCCGCCACCGCCATGAAGCCGCGACGGTGTTCACGGCCCTTTGTGCTCCACGAGGAAGCCGGTCGCGCGGCAGCGGGCCAGGAACGCCGTCACGCTTCGGGTTGCCTGATCCAGGTCCACCGCGTAGTGGTCGAGCACCGCCGCGACCAGCTCGGCCTCCGTGGACGGTTTGGCAAGCGCTTCCAAGATCAGGAGTCCGCTTTCGCTCACCGTGTAGTAGCGGCGGGTCCCGAGGTGCAGCACGACCCCCTCGCCGGCGAGCGCGGTGACACGCAGGTCGGGGTGTCGGGAGTAACGGTAGGGGGTGGGGGTGGTCACGACACGAGGTCCTCGAGGGCGATCCGCTGCTCGAATAAATCCCGTCCCAGGGTCACGCGAAACCCCCTTGCCTGGCGGGCTAAGCCGGTGATGAGCTGGAGGTGTTGGTCGGCCAGGGCCGGTTCCAAGATGACCCAGGCCGACCAGCGCACCAGTGACGCCAGGGTTTCCTTCGGACGAAGCGGCGCCACCGTCGTCGTCGCATCGCCGATGCTCGTGAAGCAAACGACGTCGGGCTCCACGCGGGGCGTCCACTGGCCGCCCAGGTCCTCGGGCCAGTACCCGGTCTTGTCGCGTCGCGTGAGGACGGCTGCCGGGCCGGCGCCGAGCCGGTCGAGCAGCGCCACGCCACCCGGTCGCAGCGCGAGCGGCTCCCGGAACCCGATGACGGACACGCGCTCGCCCGCGGGGCTGAGAAACGCGAGATCATCGGTTCCGATGCGCCAGCCCCGTGAAGCGAGAAGCGCCGCGGTTGTGGACTTCCCGGCGCCGCTGTTCCCGGCGAAGAGCCAGCCCCGCCCGCCAGTGTCGATCGCGGTCGCGGCGTGCACGTGGTGCCAGCCGACCCGGCGGAGCAGGAAAATGAGGACTGAAACGAAGAAGGTCCGCCGCGCCGCATCGATGCGGGCGGCGGCCGCCGGCGACAGCACGACCTGCGCCGAGTCCGGCCGCGCCCCGATGATGGCGTATGCCGGGGCGAGGTCCCAGCGCACGTGAACGGTGTCGGTGTCCCGACCTGGAAGAACGTGGATCGCGACTTCGGGCTGCCGGAACGGCGGTTGCACGAGATCCGGGCCCGGCGGGGCGGGGTCCGCGATGGTGATGTCCAGGGTCAGCGG
>Ga0335085_10004430_pt1 | contig 23330 bp, 21 predicted proteins | sample Lox_Sample_45_FD_206712 | JGI IMG/M metagenome (GOLD analysis project Ga0335085, IMG submission 206712) | Soil microbial communities from Loxahatchee National Wildlife Refuge, Florida, United States - Lox_Sample_4.5 | ecosystem: Environmental > Terrestrial > Soil > Wetlands | place: USA...
ACTCGCTGGCCCCGCGCGCCGACCGCCCAGAAATCTCAGTAAGTGTTCATGACGCTGCTGGGGCGGCGATCTCGACGGCTGGAAGCGTGAAGCTGTATCGCGATGGAATGCTGGCCGACGATACGGCCCTCACTCGTGGGCACGCCTTCTTCGGGTCTTTACCGTTTGGAAGCTACAGCGTAGAGATCAATGCCAACGGATACAAATCCACGCAAAGGGAATTGAACGTGTCCGTTGCGATGCGCTACGAAGTCGACGCTACCTTGCAGCGCGACTCAGCGCCTGACGCGAACGTTGGCGTTCCGGCGAAGCCTGTCCTCGCTCCCAAGGCAAAGGAAGCCTTGGACAAGGGCCTCAAGGCCCTGAGCAAAAACAAGCTCTCTGAAGCGGAAAAACAATTGAACGAGGCCGCCAATCTCGCTCCGGGCCATCCCGATGTCCTTTACTCTCAAGGTGTCTTGTTTCTTGCGCAAAAGAACTTCGGGCAGGCGCAAAGCGCACTTGAAAAAGCCTCGCAAATGGACCCCACCAATGCTCGCGCCTTTTCCAGCTTGGGCATGGCCCTCGTGAATGAAGGAAAATATGACCAGGCCATCGCGCCGCTCCAGAAGTCGGCTCAATTGGATGCCGCAGCCTGGGAGCCGCAATGGATGCTCGGTGAGTCTTACTATCGTCTCCAGCAGTACGATCAGGCACTGAAAGCGTCTCAGTTGGCGTGGACCCAATCCAATGGCAAAGCTCCACAAGTCGAACTCCTGCTTGCCAAGGCGCTCACAGCGACCGGAAAGTACGAAGATGCGGCGCAGACCCTCCGCGATTTCCTGAAGCGCTACAGCGACCGCCCCGAAGCTCCAACGGCTCGACGCTATCTCGATAAGCTAACCACCGACGGCAAGATCCGCCCAAACTGAAATCCCCGAACCGCCGAACGAAGTTGAACCGTGGGCTACAAAGTCTGCACGGAGGCAGGTCGACCAGTCCTTCGTGGACCTTCGTGTCCTTCGTGGTTGTTGGGGTTGCGTTTGTGCTGACGCCGGAGACCTAAAAGGTGACGCCTGAGGGCCTAAAGGCCGAAGACCGACGACCCAAGACCCGAAGCCTGCTGCCTGCTTTTTCCACAGTCCTGACCTGTGACATCTGCCCTTGCGCGCGAAATGAAAAGAGAAGAACATAGCCAAGGCGAAAGCAGTAGAAGAAGGATTTGATTGCTAGGGCTTAACTCCTTGGGGCTCAAGATTTTACCCCCAAGCTGTTCTGCCCCAGGATTTTATCTTCGATTTTTCCCTAACTCGATGATTCCAATAGACCAGGGGGGAGGGGGGTATACCCCACAATCCCATCAGTTTCCCAAAACGAAATTCTCATTTCAGCTCCTAAAGGAGCGTTCTTCGCAATTTTTTTTTCAGATTTCGCTCCTGCGAAGCCTCCTGATTGCCGTGGTTCTTCTGGTCGCCTCCGCGACTGCCCAGACTCCTTCCGATGCGATCGCCTTCGAACAGCAACAGAAATGGTCCGAAGCGGTCCAGGCATGGAAGGCTGTAACCGCCAGGAATCCGAATGATGCCGAAGCATTTGCAGCGATGGGCGTCGATCTCGCGCGGTTGCAGAAGTACGACGAAGCTGCAACGGCATATCGAAAGGCGTTGAAGTTAAACCCCAAGCTCCTGGGACTTCAACTCAATCTCGGCTTGGCTGAGTTCAAGCAAGGACATTTCACCGCCGCGGCTACCGCTCTTCGCGCCGTCCTCGCGGCTGATCCGAAGAATATGCAGGCAAGCACGCTTCTCGGGATGAGTTACTACGGAGGCCGCAAGTTTGATCTCGCATCACAATATCTCGAGGCTGCTGCGGAAGCAGATCCCACCAACGCCGAACTTCACCAGATGCTCGCGCAGAGCTGCCTCTTGGCCAAAAAGCTAGACTGCGCCAAAGAACAATTCCGACTTCTGCTGCAGCAGAGCCCCGATTCTGCTCCCACACACGTCCTGATGGGTCAAGCACTCGACGGACTCGGACAGACGCCGGAAGCCATCACGGAGTTCGAAACCGCAGCGAAGCTCAATCCCAACGAACCCAACGTTCACTTCGGTCTCGGTTTCCTCTACTGGAAGTCGCAGCGGTACGATGACGCGCGCAAGGAATTTGAGCAGGAACTGGCGCTCGATCCGAGACACGCTCAATCGCTCGCCTATCTCGGTGACGTCGAATGGAAGAACGACAAGCCCGAAGCCGCTGTGCCGCTGCTGCAGAAGGCCATCAAAGAGAACAAAGATCTGCGAGTCGCCTACGTGGACTTGGGCGCAATCTACCTGGCCCAGAAGAATTACAAAGACGCTGAACTTGCCTTGTTGCAGGCCGTGAGACTCGACCCGAAACAACCCGACGCACACTACCAACTCGGACGCTTATATCAGGCGACAGGTAGAAAGGCAGAAGCCGAAAGGGAATTGAGAAAGGCGCAGGATCTGCGTCCAAAGGCAGATGAAAGTGCAGCAGAAAAGACGTCCGAGACCACGACCGGCGCAAGCCCGGACCAACCGAAGTAAGCACAGTTGTTGCTGAATCGAAGGTGTTATCTGGATTGCAATCTGCACATCGAAGGAAATGCCCCTGACCTCTGACTGCTGACCCTGCTTAGGCTCTCCCCTTCTTCGCCGCCACCGCCGCTTCCTTGCCGGCGACTTCCCAGGGACGCTTCGGACGTTCCACCGCGGGCTTGTCCCGATTCTCGATGCGATCGTAATGATAAGACTCGCTCACCGTCCCAAGCGATTCGTTGTACAGGCTGGGCAGGCCGAGAGCCATCTTCAGTTCCTCAGAGAACGTCTGCAGAGACTTCAACTGCTCTGCGGTCGCCGGGACTTCGTTCTTCGAGGTCTTCAGGAATTGCTGGTATCCCTTGTTCACCAGCTTCGAGATCTCGCTGCCGATCAGGCAGCCGGGATAAGCGAAGATCTTCACGCCATCTTCTGGAGTCCGCTGTATCGCGGCGGATACGTTATACTTCCGCAGGAAGACGCGGGCCGTGGTACCCGGCGCATCCGTTACGTCGAACCCGTTATCGCGCAGCCAAGCCAGCGCTTCTTCGTAGGTTCGTGCTTCTGTTGATTTCGCCATTGCTCTACTTCAACCTTTCTTTCGCGGCAACTGCTGGTCTATTAGGATGCGCAATCATGACAACCCGGCGTAACTTTACATGAGCTGCATCGCCGGCAGATGCTTTCTCATCTAAACAAAATACTACATACCGTGTTTCTGGCTGCATAGCACATTACGTTGGTCACGGGGATCCAGTTCAAGTATGACGTTCGGCTTCAGCAAAATGGCGGCGATTCCGTCCTCGGCGGACATCGTCGAGTCCGATGAAAAAGGCTGCAACCTCGGCGAAACACTGGGCCACAGCCTCATGGATCGTATCGGCAATACACCCCTTTTGCGGCTCGATTCACTCACCCGCGAACTCCCCGGTGTTGCACTTTTGGGCAAGGCCGAATGGTATAACCCTGGTGGTTCGGTAAAAGATCGCGCCGCCGCGAATATCGTCTCCGATGCCCGCCGCAAAGGGCAACTCGGTCCCGGAAAGATTCTCCTTGATGCTACCAGCGGCAATACTGGCATCGCTTATGCCATGCTCGGAGCAGCGGAAGGATTCCCTGTCACGCTCTGCATGCCGGAAAACGTTTCCCGCGAGCGCAAGCAGATCCTGCAAGGATACGGAGCCAACATCATTTACACCGATCCAGCGGACGGATCCGACGGCGCCATCCGCATGGCGCGCCAGTTGGCCTCGCAGCATCCCGATCAGTATTTCTATGCCGACCAGTACTCGAACGACGCCAACTGGAAGGCCCATTACTTCATGACGGCCAATGAAATCTGGCAGCAGACCCAGGGCCGGGTCACGCACTTCGTCTCCATGCTCGGCACCAGCGGCACATTTGTCGGGACCACGCGCCGGCTCAAGGAATTGAATCCCGCGATTGAGTGCATCTCGCTGCAGCCCGACTCCTCCTTCCATGGGATAGAGGGCGCCAAGCACATGGCCAGCGCGATTGTTCCAAAGATTTACGATCCCACGCTAGCGGACGAGAATATCGAGATCGCCACCGAAGATGCCTATGCGATGGCACGGCAGCTTTCGCGCGGAGCAGGTTTGCTGGTGGGCATCTCAGCAGCCGCAGCGGTAGTGGGATGTCTGAAAGTTGCGCATGACCTTGCTCTTCGGAGAGACCAGGAAGCTGTCGTTGTTACGATCCTTTGCGACTCCGGAGACAAGTACCTGAGTGAACGATTCTGGACAGAAGGATGAGAAGAAATTGTTGATTGTTGATTAAGGGCCCGCGAACTTCGAAGGTTCGATTCAACGATCCCCATTCAAGAATGGCAATCACAACAGGTGATGATCAAGTTCTCCCGTCCCGACTACGACTCAATCCGCAAACACGGTGAAGAGACGTACCCTCACGAGTGCTGCGGAATTCTGCTTGGAAGCTTCCAGGATGACGGTGCTCGTGTTGTGACGAGCACGGCCCGGTGCGGTAACACGCGCATTGACTCCGCCCACAACCGCTACAACATCGACCCTAAAGATCTGGTGCGCATCCAGCGCGAAGGACGCGAGCGCGGCGAGGACATTGTCGGTTTCTATCACTCCCATCCCGACCATCCCGCGCAGTGGTCCAAGACCGATCACGAGGAAGCCCATTGGATCGGTTGCTCGTACGTAATCACCAGTGTCGAAAAGGGGAAGGCGGCTATCACTAACTCGTTCGAGCTGACTGGTACGGATGAAGCGGATAAACGCCTAATTGATGAAGTCGTGGCCATCGATCAAGCCCATCCTTGAGTCGTAAACAATGTGGCAGCCCCGGCCAGTCCTGCGTCGCGGATGACGCGTTTTGTACGAAGACCTTGTCCAGTGCGGGAATTGCGGGATTTTCACAGGTGTTGTTCGAAACTCCGGACGGGCCCAGCGTTGTGATCCCGAGCACGAGTGCTGCGAAAACGTGCGTCTGGTGCGGGTTGTGCGCGAAACTGTGATTTGTGGTTGCACCAAATCCGGTCACAAGGCTGTGAATGGGCTGCACTCGATTGAAAATGCGTGTAGTTACAAGCAGCGAATTTTCGTTGACTGAAAAAATAGAAGGAGTACAACAGGATCGTTCTTTGACAGCTTCTTAGGTTTTGCCGGTTGGTGCGGCGTCCGGGGCTCGAGCGAAGTCACCTGTTAGACCGAAAGGTAGAGCAGGAGGGCAAGCAAGGGTCTATAGCAAAGCGCTGGTCGAGGAGAACCGGGAAGAAATGTTGAAGGCAGGATAGAGTTCCGAGGCGTAGGGTAGATTTATCCGGTTGGCGGTGAGCCCGGAGCCCGAGTTTAGATCGCGCGAGACAGCCCCGCAAGGGAAGTCTCGAGAGCAGGTCGGCAAGGGTTATAAGCGAGCTACTGGCCGAGACGAATGGATCCTACACCACCTCGGAACTCTCTTACTTTGTCCCATTATTCCTGTGCCCCGTAAACTCACTTACCACCTTGCCGCTCTCGTCGAGAAATCGCAGTACTCCCTTGCCGTCTGATTGCACTTGGAGCAAGATGCGGACTTGACCATTTCCGTCTCGCAGATCCAGACCCACCGATCCATCGGGGGCTCGCCCTAGGACCAGTCGCTTCACATCGTGGCGATGGGTGGCAAAGAACGCTTCCCAAGCGGCGTCCTGCTTGTCCGCCGGCAGTTTTCCAATCTGGTCTTCTGCTTTCCTCTTTTCCTCGACTGGGTAGTCTCCTTGATCCGCAATCGTGATGCGTGAAAACTTGTCTTTTCCTTCCTGGCCCGCGTCCAAAGCGAAGATCTGGTTTTCCTCATACTGGTCCAGACTCAGGTGCCCATGATTTTCGATCGTTCCGTCAGGAAGTTGGCCCGCGCCCCAGATCAGGCCGCCTTGTTCGGTGCCCTCCTCGCTCATGAAGAGCATTCCGGCGGCCTCTTGGCGATCGGGACGGGGTGACTCCCTCTTGTGAATCCAGCCGCCAGGGAAATCAGCTCGATTCGAGATCGTGAGTCGCACCGTGCCATCCGGCTCGACGATGTTGATGCGGCGTGCCGTGATGATCCCGAACTTTGGATCTCGGATCGCGGCGAAACCGCACAAAACCGTCACCGCGAATACCAGCGTGAGCAATCCGGAGTAGATCGCAAGGAAGCAAGGCCTAGAGAGAACTCTCATCAGAACCCCCCGAAGAGGGATTAAGACTACACGAATGCCAAACTACTTTCCCGTATTTCCCGGCCCGCCTACCAGATAGACCCCGGGAATCCTCTGCTCTAAACCCGGTAACGCCGGGAAGGTCGCGTGCGGCTCTGTCTGATACCAGTACGCGACTGAAAAGTAATTGTCGGAGCGGTGATTGGCATGCCCATGTTCAATCGTTGCGCGCAAGGATTTTGTAAAAGTAATCGGCGAGTCGAGATGGAATCGATAGACAGATGATCGGCCTCCGGCGACCTCCTGGCCGACGACGGGTGCGCCAAACAGTCCATACGAGAACGGATGGCCGCCGAAGTCCCACGCGCCCAGAAAATAGTCTTCCGAGCCCGTTCCGTTGATCGACGGCTGCTTCTCGCCGTCGACAAAGAACATGTCATCGCCTTCGCCCCACCACTTATCCTGATTCTGCAGCACTGACATGGTCACGCCGACGAAGTGGCCGCGTCCGGTTGCCTCCATCCAGACGTAGTTGCCCTCTCCTTCCAGATTTTTCTTCCCATCCATGTCGCCGTTCGACTTCCATTGATTCGTCCAGCCGTGATTCGGTGCGGCTTGCCGATACTGGGCGTGAAAGTAAAGCTGATCCGAGGGCAACGGTTTGCTATAAGCGCGATAGTCGATGTTGAAGTAGAACGCGTCGGTCTTGATTGCGCCTTCATTGGTGACCGTAATGCGAGCGTGCTTGTGGAATGGCATCGGGAAAAAGCAATTGAGAGCCTTGTTCCCGCCAACCGACAAGGGAATGGATTCGTAGAGGTGATAGTCGCCGAGGCCGAGGCCGAAGAAGTCGCCCACGGGTGACTCGACGCTGGGTGTGGCTTCGCCATCCCAATACATGCGCAGCACAATCGCCTTCAGATGATTCGGGTCATCGCTTGCAATGGTGAACCATACGTGCGTGATGAGCCCGGGGCCAGCCTCGTCCACCAGCGTGAGCGTCTCGCCAGGCGCAATCTGGCGAGCGTCGGCATTTCCCCCGCTGCGGTCGTAGCTGGAAGAGCGGTGCTGGACGTAGTCCTTAGCTTGGGGGAGAGAGGAAAGCAGAGCTTCCGGATTTTGTGAGAATAGTGGGACCGACAAAAGACAGAAGACGATTACGGCGCGAAGTTTCTTCATCACAAGCTCCTCAGCAGTTATACGGCTATGCGGTGAGCTGAACCAAGGACGGCGCGAAGATCTCACGCAACGATTCTCGAATGCTGGCAGCATAAGCCGAGCAACTTTCACGCTTTGGCACAGGGACAGTTGCGCGAACGGGATATTCATCGTACGTCCGTCCCCGCAATAGCCTCCCATTTCTCTTCTTTCGTACGCCTCCCCACTGCTTGAAGAAGAATGGTACGCGTGCCGAAGCGCATAGGTCGCGAACGGAAATTACCCACTCCTCTCGCATCGGTCGCGCGCCGGGCCCGCTTTCGCCGCCGACAATTGCCCAACTGATTCCGGAAACGTCGAACTGCCCCAAATGCTCGAGCAAGGGTTCTATTGAGAGAAACCGCACACACGCCGGAGAAGACTGCAAGTGCTTGATTCGCGGGAGACCATATTTCTTATCTTCAACGCTGACACCCCACCAGATGTGTTGCTGCTCCGCGGCAAAGCGCAATCTGCCGCTCAGCAAGTGTCGTAAGCGCGCTGATCGTTTCGTGAGGACTTGAAACGTGTGCCACTTTGCCGTCGCCATCACGCGGCAGACCATCTCGATGTAGTCGTCGGGAACGCCTTCATGAAATAGATCACTCATTGAGTTCACAAAGACAAGTTTCGGTGTGCGCCACAGGAATGGTTCGGTCAGTTTTTCAGGAACCAGGCGCAGGTCAAACCCTTGCTCATAGGGATGTCTCTTTACTCCACGAAACCGCTCGGCGAACGTCTCGGCATAGCAATGCTTGCATCCCGGGCTGATTTTCGTACAACCACGAACGGGATTCCAGGTGGCGTCGGTCCATTCGATGTGTGAATTAAGCGACACTAGGCTTGGCCCCTGTTTCTATATTTGTTGAAAATGTCGATAACGATCTTCTCAGCAACATCAACCTGTGAGGCAAAGAAAAGGTAGTAGACCACCGCCTTCTGATTTCGCATTGGAAGCGGTTCAGGAACTCTCTTGAAGCCAGCAACCTTAATAAGTCTCTCGCGGAACGCTTGAGCAAACTCCGAGTTCGAGACCTTTTCCTCCATTGTGCCGAACAGACCGGGTGTTTGTTCGTACCCGACTTGTCGCCAAGAGTCGTCGCCCCAAAAAGAACTTAGTCTTGCGCGTTGCTCTTGTGTCACCCGGTCTGGATTGCGCCATGATGCGTTGCGATTGATGTCCATGACAGGGAAGTTCAGGAAAATATCGACCGTCTTAAGCTGACCAGCTTGCAATATGACATTCCACTTTAGGTGCAGACCATAGGGATCGAGCAGACAAAGGGCTCTGCGATAACTTTTGTAGTCGATTGTCGGAAATATCTGTTTCGTTAGGACGTCATTGCAGTCCGCGGCATACAGGTGAACATTGGGCCTGTTCCCAGCTAGGCTCTGAAGATGGTCGATCTTTGCTGCATTAAGATCGATAAAGTGGTATTCGCGAAAGGGCGGCTGCACGTCAAGGGCGATCTTCGGGCTACCTCGGACGACTTCTCCAGTCTGTTTTGAAACATGTTGGCCTGCGCCCGCAAATGCGTCGATGTAAACGTGTGGAAGATTCTTGGATGCGAGGATCTTCGAATACGCTCCGGCGTAGTCGCGAATAATGTCCAGCTTGATCTCCGACCAATACCCGATCTCGTCGAACTCGGAAAACGAGGGCATTGAATTCGCTTTTTATTCGCTAACGCCAGCACCTCATTGTGCCACGAAGAAAGTCTTTAAACAATATCCTTGCTGGCTCACAGCGGTATATTCCCATGCTTCTTCGGCGGATTCTTGTCCCGCTTTGTCTCCAACATGGCGAGTGCCTGAATGAGCTTTTTACGTGTATCGCGTGGCTGGATTACCGCGTCGACAAATCCACGGTCGGCGACCACGTATGGATTCGCGAACCGGTCGCGGAATTCATCGATCTTCTCGCGCCGCACGACCTCGCGATTCGCGGCCACATCGAGTTCGCGTTTGTAAACGATGTCCACCGCGCCCTCCGGACCCATCACCGCGATCTCCGCCGTCGGCCACGCATAGTTCACATCCGTGCGAATGTGCTTTGACGCCATCACACAATACGCTCCGCCGTAGGCTTTGCGAGTGATTACCGTCACCTTGGGCACCGTCGCCTCGGCAAACGCGAAGAGCAGCTTCGCACCGTGCTTGATAATCCCGCCGTATTCCTGCGCGGTGCCGGGCAGAAATCCGGGGACATCTTCGAATGTCACTAGCGGAATGTTGAAGCAGTCACAGAAGCGCACAAACCGGGCACCCTTTACGGAGGCATTGATGTCCAGGGTCCCTGCCAGCACTGACGGCTGATTTGCCACAATCCCGACCGACCGCCCATCGAGCCGCGCAAATCCGACGACGATGTTCTTCGCGTAGTGCTCCTGCACCTCGAAGAAATATCCGTCGTCGACGACAGAATGAATTACATCCTTAATGTCATACGGCTGATTCGATTGTGAGGGAACAATCTGGTCGAGCGCGGCATCCGCGCGATCGACAGGATCGGTGCACGTTTTCCGCGGAGGTTCATCCAAATTGTTTGAGGGCACGAAGCTCAACAACTCCCGCACCATAGACAGACATTCGGCGTCATCGTGCGCAAGGAAGTGCGCCACGCCGGAGGTCTCGTTGTGAGTCATCGCCCCGCCGAGCTGCTCCTTTGTGACCTCCTCGAGCGTGACCGTCTTGATCACGTCCGGCCCGGTGATGAACATGTACGAAGTCTTATCGACCATCATGACGAAGTCGGTGATCGCCGGTGAATATACAGCCCCTCCGGCACAGGGGCCCATGATGGCCGAAATCTGCGGCACCACTCCGCTGTAGAGTGTGTTACGCAGAAAAATATCCGCGTATCCGGCCAGCGACATCACTCCTTCCTGAATGCGCGCCCCACCGGAATCGTTCAGGCCGATCAACGGCGCTCCCATCTTCGCCGCCAGATCCATGATCTTGACGATCTTGCCTGCGTTCGCCTCGGAAAGTGATCCGCCGAAGACGGTGAAATCCTGCGCAAACACGTAGACCAGCCGGCCCTCGATCCGCCCATATCCGGTGACAAAGCCGTCGCCATAGATCTTCTGCTCGGCCATTCCAAAGTCGGTGCAGCGATGAGTGACGAGCTTGTCCGTTTCTTCAAAGGTACCTTCGTCGAGCAGGAATTCGATGCGCTCGCGCGCCGACATCTTGCCTTCTTTGTGCTGGCGCTCTCGCCGCTTGGCACCCCCGCCATCTTCGGCGAGTTGGTTGCGCCGCTTCAGTTCTTCCACCTTCTGTTCAAGATTCATGGGCAAGGATTATAGCCTCGCTCCGGCAAAGCGGAAGAAGTCCAATCCCATCAGGCAGTTCCACCTATTGGCCTCCAGTAATCTACCGGCGACCCAGCGTTGCCGATACCCTCAACTCGGCCCGCTCACAGGAGGAGTCCAGATGTTTTTGAAGTCTTCATTCCGCGCTGCTGCCACGGTTTTGTTATCGCTCGGATTGTTAACATCGATCGCCGCGGCGCAAGATCATGAGCACGGTTATGACAAACACGATCGTGATGACCATCATGATCGCGACTACGACCATGGCCACGGTCATGCCTATGGTCACGACCGCGATCAGTGGCGACACGAAGAATATCGCGAGCATGATCGCGATCTCCGCCGCTGGTATCACGACCATTACCACCATCTGCCACCCGGACTTGCCAAGCGCGATCGGCTGTCGCCCGGACAGGAACGGTTCCTGGTGGTGCATGGAATTCTGCCGGTCAGTATGCGTCCGCACATGCAGCCCTGCCCGCATGAAGTAGAGGTCATGCTTCCACCGCCGCCCCCGAACCACGCACACGTTTTCATCGGCGGCAACCTGGTGTTGGTGAACCGCGCCAATTTTCAGATCGTTGACGTCTTCCACTTCGACCTCAACTAGCATAAAGGGGATGCCCCACTTCTGACTGGCTTGCCAGAAGTGGGGATTTTCACTTTATGGCATCAGTCTGTGGCGCACCCCGTTCCGTGCGTTACACTGCCCTCAGTGTCCTCGTTTCCCGATCAACTGGGCTTCACGTTTCGCGCCACGGAGCGGCGCGTATGGAAGGTCCGTGACCTCGTCTCGGCAGTGCGCACGCACATCGAGCGCGAATACTCTGACGCCTGGGTCGAGGGGGAAATCTCAAATTTTCGTGCGCCGGATTCGGGGCATCTTTATTTCACGCTGAAAGACGGCGACGCCCAGATCCGGGTGGTGATGTTCCGGTCCTCGGCGCGATTGTTGAAATTGAAACCCGCAGACGGCCTGCAGGTTGTGGTGAGGGGCCGCGTCACCATCTATGAAGATCGTGGCGAGCTGCAGATCTCTGCGGAATACATCGAGCCCAAAGGGGCCGGATCGCTGCAGTTGGCTTTCGAGCAGCTCAAAGCCAAGCTGGAAGCAGAAGGGCTCTTTGCTCCGGAACGCAAGAAGCGCATCCCGTCACTTCCTTCCAGGATCGGAATCGTAACGTCGCCGCAAGCCGCCGCGCTCCGCGACATTCTCAATATTCTTCACCGCAGGCATCACTCCGTGAACGTGCTGATCTATCCAGCCCAGGTGCAAGGGGAAACGGCGTCGCAGGAAGTGGCTGCCGGAGTGCGCCACTTCAACCAGAATTCCAAGGCTGACGTCATCATCATTGCCCGCGGTGGCGGTTCCGCCGAGGACCTGGCTCCGTTCAACAGTGAGGGCTTGGCGCGCACGGTGGCGGACTCGGCGATTCCGGTGATCTCGGCTGTCGGGCACGAGACGGACTTTACCATCACAGACTTCGTCTCCGATCTGCGCGCCCCCACGCCGTCGGCGGCCGCGGAACTGGTAATCCGCTCGCGACAGGAGATCGAAGAACTTGCGGGCTCGTTGCACGATCGTCTTAACCGCGTCATGCGCTATCGGCTTCTCATGGGGCGCCAGGCACTTACAGAACTCTCCCAACATGGCGCCTTCGCCCGCATGATGGAAGTGATTCGTCAGCGTCAGCAAAAGCTCGATGAGCTTTCGCATCGGATGGAACTCGCCGAACGCTCTCTCCTCGAACGGTTGCGCCGTCGGTGGGAAACGATATCCTCCGCCGTCCGGCATTACGACTTGCGCTTGGTCTTGTCCGGGATGAGCAAAGAACTGGAGAGTAGAACGACTGCACTCGTCGCCGTCACGCGGAATGTACTGCTTCAGCACCGCGTACGCAGTGAGCGTCTTCAGACGGCTCTCGAATCCCTGTCTCCGCTGGCCATTCTCGATCGTGGCTATGCACTGGTCTTCGATGCCAACGGCAAGCTGCTCAAGGATCCAGCCTCGGTAAATGTAGGAGACGAAATCTCCGCCCGACTGGCGCGCGGCGAGATTCAGGCTGCAGTGACCAGGAAGCAGCGGTAAAACTGGTGTCGCCAACCTCCTGCATTACAATGGATTCGAGTTCTCAGGAGCACAGATCGAGTGACCCCGTTGATCGCATCGCGAGCGCAAGGCGCATGGATCGCACTCGATATCCTGCTGGTCGCCTTGCTGATTTATCAGGTGCTCGTGATGATCCGTGGAACCCGCGCGGTTCCTATGCTGGTTGGCCTCACGGTGGTCGGCATCACCTTTTATCTGGCCCGCATCGGTGAGCTGACCACGCTGAACTGGGTTGTCTCGCGTGTTCTGCCCTATGTAGTGTTCGCTCTCATCGTCGTCTTTCAATCGGAAATACGCCACGTGCTGGCCGACCTTGGCCGCCGAATGAGTTTTCTGGGGGCACCAGCGGGCGTCAGCGATGCATACGATGACATTGTTTTGGCAGCCAATCTCTTTTCCCAGCATCAAACCGGCGCTCTCATCGTGATCGAACGCGAAATCGGATTGCGGACGCATATTGAAAGCGGCGTTCCTTTGGATGCTCGTCTTTCCTATGACTTGCTGGCGACCGTGTTTCGGCCCAGTGCTCCCCTTCACGATGGCGCCGTGATCATCCAGAAAGACCGCATCGCGGCGGCGGCTTGCTTCCTGCCACTGTCCATGAATCCGCTCCTCTCCACCCAACTCGGTACGCGCCATCGTGCTGGGATCGGGATCACGGAAGAGACGGATGCCATTGCCGTTATCTGTTCGGAAGAAACAGGGGCCATCAGCTTTGCGGTTGGTGGCCGGATCGAGCGCGACCTCACCGTCGAGCAGTTGCGGGAACGACTGGGCGCCGAACTCCGCCGCCACATTACCTCCGTCGTGCTGCCCACAACCATTGCGAGGAGCACGGACGAAGACTCCGATGCAGCATTCGACTCGCCCCTGCTTGAACCCGGTTCCCAGCGCAAGTCGGACCTGAGCTCATCCTCGGAGCCGTTGCCATGACCGGCTTCTTCAAACGCTACGTGTTTCACAATTTCGGGCTGAAGCTTTTATCGCTGATCATGGCCACATTCCTATGGTTCATGATTTCCCGCGATGAGCAACCGGCCGAGGTCGCCATTCACGCGCCCATCGTTTTTCAACATGTTCCCGATCAGTTGGAAATCAGCTCGGAATCGATTCCAGAGGCCCAGATTCGAGTGCGTGGCCCCGAACGGGCGCTGCGCCAGCTGAGGATGAATGAGGTCCAGGCGGAGATTGATCTTACGGGCGTGAAGTCTGGCGAGCGTACATTCGAGCTAACCTCACGTGAAGTTCGGCACCCGCGCGACGTCGAAATCACGCAGGTGGTGCCCAGCCAGTTACACCTTGCGTTTGACACACGCCTGACACGCGAGATTGATGTTAATCCGAACGTGGTCGCCAGTATTCTTCCCGCAGGGTATGAAATCGTGAGGAAGTCTGCCGATCCTTCTCGCATCACGATCTCCGGTCCACGTCAACACGTCGAACGAATCGATGCCGCCAAAACCGATCTCATCGATGCTACCGGCACCCTCGGCACGACTGTCTTCACCACCAACGTCTACGTGTCTGATCCGATGGTGCAAGTGGTGCAGCCAACCAGTGTCCGTGTGACCGTGATGGTGCAGAAGGTCGGTACCGCCACGACCCACTAGAAACGAGGATTCGCGCCCTGCCGATTGCACGCGAGCCTCGCTTCCCTATAAGCTCATTGGTTATCCCTGATAGTTCCTGACTCTTCTGATGACCCGGCAACGGCAATTATTCGGTACCGACGGCATTCGCGGTGTCGCAGGCGAATTCCCCCTCACTCGGCAGAGCACGTATCTGATTGGCAGGGCTCTTGGGCATGACCTTGTGCGTAGTGTTTCGAAGCCGCGTGCGGTCATCGGCCAGGACACTCGCGAGTCCAGCAAATGGATCGCCGACCGTATCGCGGAAGGTCTCGCCGCAGTTGGAGTCGACGTACACAGTGCAGGGGTAATTACTACCCCTGGGGTCGCCTACCTCGCCCTCTCGCGTGGGATGGCTGCTGGTGTCGTGATCTCTGCATCTCACAATCCCTGGACCGACAACGGCATCAAAGTGTTCTCCGGCGACGGATTCAAGCTGACCGATGCGCGCGAACTTGCGATCGAAGAGGAAATCTTCGCACTGCTCGACAATCCCTCAGCTGCGGACGACACCGCGCTCAAGGTTCCTCGGCCGTCTTTGCCGGGCGAGGCGGAACTCAGGCACGCTTACATCAAGTCCTTGGCGGCCAGTGTCACGTCTGATCTGCACAATCTGCACGTGCTGGTGGATTGCGCCAACGGCGCCGCCACCGCCGAGGCTCCTGAACTCTTCCGCACTTTGGGCATTCAGGCCACGTTCATTCACATCTCGCCCGACGGAAAGAACATCAACGAACAATGCGGGGCACTTCATCCCGAAACCTTGGGTGCGATTGTCGCGAAGTCTCCGGGAAAATTCGACCTCGGCGTGACCTTCGACGGCGATGCCGACCGCGCCCTGTTCTGCGATGGTTTGGGCCGTGTCGTCAACGGAGACGCCGTACTGCTCGCCGCCGCCCGCGACATGCAAGTTCAGGGAAAATTGAAGGCCGAAACGGTCGTCGCTACCACGATGTCGAACATGGGTCTCGAAGTTGCCCTCAAGAAATCCGGAATTCAGATGTTGCGCGCCAACGTCGGAGATAAATATGTTCTGGAGGAGATGCTGAAGACCGGCGCTACCCTCGGTGGAGAGCAATCCGGGCACATCATCTTCCGCGATGGAGACGCCACGACCGGCGACGGCCTACATACGGCATTGCGCCTGATGGATATCATTGTGCGCAGCGGCAAGACTCTCGCCGACCTGGTCATCGACTTGAAAGTGTTCCCGCAGAAAATACAAAACGTGCGGGTGCGCGAAAAGATCCCTTTCGCCCAGGTTCCTGCGATTCAATCAGCCATCGCGGTCGCCGAGCGCGAACTCGACGGCAACGGCCGAATCGTCGTGCGCTACTCGGGGACAGAATCCCTCGCGAGAGTGATGGTCGAAGCAGAATCCGAGTCAAAAATGCAATCCCTCACAGCGTCTATCGCCGCGGAGATTCAAAAGGCCCTGGGAGTTTAGAGACGATTTGCGATTATTTGGCGCGCAAGAGCAACACCGGCACGCTAATCCGATGCTGCACCCGGCTGGCGGTGGTGCCGAGGAACAAATCGCCCAGGAACCGATGGCCGTGGGTACTCATGGCCACCAGATCGCATCCCTTTTTCTCGATCCACTTCACAATTTCTTCCGCCGGTTCCCCGTACGCAAGTTCGGCATCAGCGGGGATGTCGACCGATTGAAACTCCGCCTGTACCTGGCTTAAATAGGCAGTATCTTCAGCGATCTCGCGGCTGACCGCGTCGGAGCCATAAGTTCGTGCTGCCCACCCGTCGGCAACGTGAAGAAGCACCAACCTGCTGTGGGCGAGTTTGGCCAGCTTCTTTACGTGCTCGATAATGGCGCGGTCTGTTGAAGTGCCATCGAGCGTCACCAGAATCTTGTCGTACATAGCTTGTCTCTTTACGACTATCCGCCGACGATAATGTGCCAGGCGGTTCTTACGGACTCGGGCAGCCCGTAGATGTCCATGGAAGTGATCAGAATAGCACTCACCCAACCGGCCGCCAGCAGAATGGGACCATTCCGCCATTTGCCCATCCGCTTTCGGGAACTGGTGAAATGCAATAGCGGAAACATGGCAAACGGAAGCTGCAACGCCAGCACAACCTGGCTGAGCGTCAACAGATCGGTCACGCTGCTGTCACCGCGCAGGCCGATGATCAGGACGGCGGGAAGGATCGCCAGGGTCCGCGTGATCAGTCTTCGCACCCATGGCTTGATCCGCCAATGCATGAAGCCCTCCATCACCACCTGCCCCGCGAGTGTCCCGGTAATCGTGCTGCTCTGACCTGCGGCCAACAGTGCGACTGCGAATAAAGTGCTGGCGATGGCCGTTCCCAATAAAGGCGCCAAAGTGAGGTATGCGACGCGAATCCAATCGCTAGCGGGGCCGAAGGCTACGAACTCCCCTCCCGGCACCGCCACTCCCTTCTTGCCAAAAAAGACTGTCGCCGCCAGCACCAAAATCGCGGCGTTCACGAAGAACGCGACAGTCAGCGCAACCGTAGAATCAATGGTGTTGAACTGCAGGGCGCGCCGAATGGAGGCGTCATCTTTCTGCAGTTTTCTGCTCTGCACCAGTGCCGAGTGCAGATAGAGATTGTGTGGCATCACGGTCGCGCCGATGATGCCGATCGCAACATAGAGCATGCCGGCCTCGCGAAAGTGCGGGAGCAACAGGGAGTGTCCTAGCTCCAAAAAGCTGGGCTGCGTCTGGGGAAGTACGAAGATTTCAATGAAATAGCATACGCCGATAGTCGCCACCAGCAGCAGGACCACCGCTTCGATGGTGCGCATGCCGAAACGCTGCAGGCCCAAGAGGAGAAGCACGTCGAGTCCTGTGATGATCACGGCCCACAACAACGGGATGTGGAACAGTAAGTTCAACGCGACAGCACTTCCCAGCACTTCCGCAAGATCGCAGGCGCCGATGGCCAGTTCGCTCAAGAGCCAGTTGGGCCATCGCGTCCAGGCCGGATACCAGTCTCGGCAACACTGCGCCAGGTCTTTCCCGGTGACCACTCCGAGTCGCGCCGAGACGACCTGCATAAAAATCGCCATGACGCTGGCTAATCCCACCACCCACAGCAGGCCGTACTTGAATTGCGCACCTGCCTGCAAGTCCGTGCCCCAGTTGCCAGGGTCCATGTAACCGACACTGACCAGAATCGCCGGACCTACAAACGCGCGCCATTGCTCCCAGAAACTTGCCTGGTGGTGAGGCACATCGACCGAGCCATGGACGTTCTCCAGGGAAAGATGGTTGGAAGCATTACCCGCGCCGGGAGAACTGGCTGAGGGGGGAATAACGCCCTCGCTTGAATAGTCGTCGCGGCTCATCGACGAAGCTCCAGAAGAGTCCCCAGGTGGAAAGATATTAACGAATATACACCAATTTAAGTTAACTGTAGTTAACTAAAGTACCCAAAGCGCTTCTTCTTGGATGCCTCAGTTAACCGGTAGGGTGTGAGGCTTTGGAGCGACCGGCAGATGCCAGCCAGACGCGCCCGGAGGCGGCAGGCCCTAGAGATACCGTGCCTGCCGGCGTGGTCAGCGTTAACGTCTGGTCGTAATTCCTCTCCTGCACGCGCAGCTTTGCGCCGGGCCGGATCCCGCGATGCTCAAGGAATTCGAGCAGTCCGCGGTCGCGCTCATAGATTCCACTTACCGTGTATTGCGTGTCGAGTTCGGCATCAGAGAGCAGGACAAGGCCTCGCCGGCGGCGGCTGGCCGAACTTTCCATCTCGCTGAGATTCCCGTGCGGGCAGGCTCCGCCGGATCCGAGCCGGGCCAGCAGCTTTGCCTCGAAATCGGGGGACACCGCGTGTTCCAGACGTTCGGCCTCGTCGTGAACCTTCCACCACTCCATCCCGAACATTTCGGAAAGCATGCGTTCGATCAGGTGATGGCGAAGCGTAAGCCGGCGCGCGATCTTGCGGCCTTCTCCGGTCAGACTGATTTCGCCGCTGCTCGCCACACGCACCAGGCCATCCTTCTTCAGGCGCCGCAATGCCATGGTGACCGCAGGCGGTGACACTTTCAGCAGGTGAGCCAGGCGGGCAGAAATGACCGCTTCGCCCTCCGTCTCGGCCTCGAGGATGGACTTGAGGTAGTCCTCCTTGGAAACAGTAATCATCGGAGGTGATTATACGATGCCGAGTTAATCGTAGTTAATGCCGGATCTAGCGAGTGCAAGGAAGGGAATGCGAGGCGAAGCTGCGAGCCAGGTGAGTTACACAAAACACAGCAGAAGCAAAAAGGACAGTCCGGAGCCCCCGAGACTGTCCCTCAAACCCTCCCGGTTAGAAGGGCAAGTTGATGACCCTACGGTACTGTCGGGATGTTGCAGACCGGTTTAAGAATGATGAATATCTGATGAATTCCGGCTGCTCGGCGCTGCTATATTAGTCGCTTACGTCCCAGATTTGTTGACATCTGTTTTCTCCGTGTCGAGAGGATTGGATGCCCGCCACCACTATGCGCAAGACTGAACAATCGCGGCGTCTGCAACAGCGCGCCGAGAGCATGATCCCAGGAGGAGTGAATTCGCCGGTGCGAGCTTTCCGTTCAGTCGGCGGCGATCCGCCGTTCATCGTTCGCGGCAAGGGATCACACGTGTGGGATGCCGATGAGAACGAATACATCGACTATATCGGATCGTGGGGGCCGCTCATTCTTGGCCACGCCGAACCAAATGTCCTCGATGCCATCGTCGGCGCGGCGTGCAATGGGACAAGTTTCGGCGCATCGACACCGTCGGAAGCGGATCTGGCGGAGTTGGTGCTGAGCGCGTTTCCCAGCATGCAGAAAGTCCGCTTCGTCAGTTCGGGGACAGAAGCCACGATGTCGGCGATTCGGCTGGCCCGCGCTTACACCAAGCGCAAATACATCATCAAGTTTGAAGGCTGTTATCACGGCCATGCTGACGCGCTGCTGGTGAAGGCGGGATCGGGAATTGCGACGCTGGGAATTCCGGGATCGGCGGGTGTACCCGAAGAGTTCGCCATGTTTACGCTGGCGCTGCCCTTCAACAATCTCTTCATGGTGGAGCAGGCGTTTCAAAGATATAAACACCAGATTGCATGTGTGATCGTCGAGCCGGTGGTGGGAAACATGGGATGTGTTCCCGCGGCAGATGATTATCTGGTGGGATTGCGCTTACTGACGCAACGCGAACACTCGATTCTGATTTTCGACGAAGTGATGACCGGATTCCGAGTAGCGTTTGGCGGTGCCCAGGAACTGTACAGCATCAAGCCGGATCTGACGACGATGGGAAAGATCATCGGCGGCGGATTGCCTGTAGGAGGCTACGGCGGATCTGGAGAAATCATGGACATGGTGGCGCCAGTGGGGCCGATGTATCAGGCGGGTACGCTTTCGGGGAATCCGTTGGCGATGGCTGCCGGGTGCGCCATGCTGAAGCAACTGCGCGACCGGAAGAATGAAATCTACCCGCGTCTGGAGAACCTGAGCGGTGAGTTGGTTGAGGGGGTTTCTTCGGCGGCGAATGAAGCGGGAGTCCCACTGTGCCACAACCGCGTGGGATCGATGTTCACGTGGTTCTTCCAAGCCGGGCCCGTGACAGACTGGGACTCGGCGTCGAAGTCGAACACGGAAGCATTTGGCAAATTCTTCCGCGCGATGCTCGATGCGGGGATCTATTTGCCTCCCTCTCAATACGAGGCGGCGTTTCTTGGGACAGGTCATACCGAGGAAGACATACAGCGGACGGTTGCGGCAGCGAAGCAGGCATTTGCGGGGATGAAATAAGACAACTGAACGCGTACTGGTCGCCGGAAAGAGCCCTGAGATGCAACTAGAAACGAAGACGCAAATCGCCCGAGGCACATTATCGCTTCTCACTTTTGTCGCGTCGCTTTTTCTTCTCGGAGTTCTGGTTCTCGTATTGTGCGTCGGTTTGCAGATTAATCCTTTTCGCGAGACCACAACTTCATTCCTGGGTGCTGCCTTTGCAGGACTGATTGGAGTGGCCGCGGTCCTTGTCTTACTCAACGTGGCCACGAATGTGAGCCTGATTGCCGATGCCAAAATGGCTGAACTCGGCATCCAACCCCGCCCGAGATTGCTGAGAAAGTGGGCACTCGGTTTTCTGATCGTAGCCGCCGTGCTGGTGGCAGTCGTGTTTGCCGGGACCTACTACTCAAAGGTGAAGTACACAGCAGTTGTTCGTGAGCAGGCGGAGGAAGTGCTGAAGGAAAACGGCAGCCTGTTGCAAGAGACAAGTCAACTGTTAGCCTCGGGAAAGTCCGATGACTACAAACGAGTGAGCGAAATTCGCAATTTCCTGGAGGATCAACGAACCCAGTTACCCCAACTGACCATTATTTATTCCGGAACATTCGAGGGGAAGCGGGCCTTGTATGGGATCAGCGGCTACATTCCCGACGACCGCGAGCAGAGAGGGTATATTCCGCCTTATTTTTCGTGTACCAAGGGAGTCGATTGCGATTACCTGGCGCAATTTTTTTCCGGACAGAGAGTGGATGTTCTTGAGAAATACACTATCCGCGACGACCAATTCTTTATCTACATCCCATTCGAAGGAAAGGAGTCCCGTTTTGTTTTGCTGTTTGAGCGCCGGAACAGCTACGGAAAAATCGGATCCTGAGCGTTATCTCTGGGATGTATCGAAGCGGGAACCTTCCGCGTTGTATTTCTGAATCAGATTGCGATTAGCCATCCTTGCGCTTTTTGTGTCTAATGCCGGATGTTCTTTACAGTTCAAGCCGAAGGTGATGGAAGCCGGCGCTCGACCGCGACCTGCCGATGACTTCCTGCCCAGTGGCCTTTTCTTTGCTCAGTCCGCCAATCGACTATACTTTCCGCCATGCCGAAACCAGCCTTTCACTTCTTCTTCCTGTCTAGCCTTGTTGCGGGGCTTATCACGGGTGGCCTGCACGCGCAGTCCCTGCTGGTCGTCAACCAAGGGGATACCAGTGTCAGCATTGTGGACCCAGCCTCGGAGAAGCAGATTGCGACCGTGGCCGAAAAGACTACCGGTGTTCACGGCCACGAAATCGCCGCGTCCGCGGACGGAAGCCTCGCCTTCGTGCCCATCTACGGCAGCGCCGGAGTAGGCAAGCCCGGTATCGATGGGCATAACATGCTCGTCATCGATTTGGCGACACGATCGATTGTCGAAGACATCGATTTTGGACATGGCGTGCGTCCGCACTTCCCGCTGCTCGACCCGGTGAGTGGAATGCTCTACGTGACCACCGAGTTGGACAACTCGGTGACGGTTGTCGATCCGAAAACGCGGAAGATTGTCGGCGCGATTCCGACCGGTCAAGAGCAATCGCATATGCTGGCGATTTCGCACGATGGACGTCGCGGCTACACGGCCAATGTGGGGCCGGGTACGGTCTCGGTTCTGGATCTCGCAGGACGAAAGACGATTGCAGTGATCTCGGTGTCAGGCCAAGTGCAAAGGGTCTCGATTTCGACGGACGATAAGTTCGTATTCACTTCCGATCAAACCAAGCCGCAGCTCGCAATAATCGATACTGCGACGAACAAGGTGAAAACGTGGGTCGCGCTTCCCGGAACGGGCTATGGTACGGCGGCGACGCTCGATGGCCGCTGGCTGCTGGTGGCCGTGCCATCCACGAATCAGGTTGCGGTGGTGGATTTAAACAGCATGCAGGTGGCCCGCCGCATCGACGTCGCCAGCAAGCCACAGGAAATCCTCGTGCGCCCCGACGGTAAGGTCGCATACGTATCATGCGCAGGAAGCGGACAGGTGGCGGCGATCGATCTGGCACAGTGGAAAGTGAACAAACTGATCGCTGCCGGCAACTTTGCGGACGGCCTCGCCTGGGCAAAGTGACCGCCATATCGGAAAGTCGGTATCCTGCTCTGTTGCGGGCGTATTTTGCGGAGAGTGACGCCAGCGAGGCGAACTGCATGAAACCGAACAGGGAGACGTGAAATGAAGGGCCGAGGGAGAATCATAGCGGCTCTGTTCGTGGGAATCGCGCTAGGCGCGCTTGGGCTCATGGTGGTGGGCCGGCAACCGTCCTTCTGGAACAGCTGGGGAGGACGGCTGCTGGGGCGCGGCACAAAAATCGATGTAAGCCAGCCGACCGTCGTGAACAAGATCCAGCAGCTGCAGCGCCTGGAGACCGTGGTGTACACGATGGACAAGGTCGTCACCGGTGAGAAAGAAAACCCGATCCTGCCGAACTTTCTCGCGGGAGACCGGTTGCTGATGATTGTGCACGGTGAAGTAGTAGCCGGGGTGGACTTCAGCGGACTGAAGAGCGGCGATGTGGCCGTCGAGGAGAAGAAAGTAGTATTGCGGTTGCCGTCGGCGCAGGTGTTTTCCACCCGCATTGATAACGAGCGAACCAAGGTGTATTCACGGCAGACGGGGTTGCTGGTCCCGGTGGATCCCAATCTGGAGACGCAGGTGCGCCAGGAGGCGGAGAGGCAACTGCAGCAGGCAGCGCTGCTCGATGGGATTCTGAAGACAGCGAACACGAATGCCCGTAGTACGCTGACGAGTCTGCTGCAGGGGTTAGGGTTTGAGCAGGTGGTGTTTCAGTGAAATTGGAAATTCATAACTGTGTTGATAAGAAGGCCAGGGACCGAGGGATCACCGTTAAGGCCCCAATCGGCGGGTGAGTTGCTGGCGTAACATCTCCCTACGCTCGTTGAAGGTGGCGGGGAACTACAAACTCTCCTTTGGGCGCGAAAGCCGTAAATACAGGACAACGCAAACCACTAGTCCCCAGAGTGGCAACATCCAGTGCCACGCAACAACAGTCGCAGCAATGGTCGCCGCCACACCCGCCAAGATCAGACCTTGAATTTCGTAGCCGGCGTTCGAGAATGATGTCCAGAGGTCGTTCTCTCGCAGCACATAC